>Ga0210384_10005989_pt1 | contig 13047 bp, 11 predicted proteins | sample IncBWH2MmetaG_FD_160574 | JGI IMG/M metagenome (GOLD analysis project Ga0210384, IMG submission 160574) | Forest soil microbial communities from Barre Woods Harvard Forest LTER site, Petersham, Massachusetts, United States - Inc-BW-H-2-M | ecosystem: Environmental > Terrestrial > Soil >... | reverse complement strand
CTGCCTCATGTCGGAGCGGGTCAGCTTGCTGCCTTCCACGCATACGCCGCAGGTCATCGCGCAGCTCAAGGCCTTTGCTCCCGACGCCTGCTGTTTGACCGACGAGACGCGTTGCGACATCGACTTGCCGCAAATTTACTACCCGGACCTGTTCCGGCGGCCCTCGCCGCAGGCTCGCGCAGAGCCGCGCTTCGACGTGCCCCGCATCCCCTCCGCCCAGCTTGCGGCCATCGTATTTACCTCCGGCTCGACCGGCACGCCGGTGCCTTACAGAAAAACCTGGGGATTGCTCGCCCGCTGCGTTCAGAACGGCGCGCCGCGCTTGGGGCTCTTGGACGGGCGAAGCCATAGCCTCGTGGGCACGGTTCCCGGCCAGCATATGTACGGCTTTGAATCGACCGTGCTGCTCGCCCTGTTGAGCGGCAACGCCTTGAGCGCCGAGCGCCCGTTTTATCCGGCAGACGTCGCCGCCGCCGTCCAGAGGCTGCCGCGGCCCCGGGTGTTGGTCACCACCCCCATTCACCTGCGCACCCTCCTGACCTCCGCGGTTGAATTCCCCGCTGTGGACCTGGTCATGTCGGCAACCGCGCCGTTGACCCGCGAGTTGGCGCGCGAGGTCGAGGAGACGTACCGTACCGCACTGTTGGAAATATACGGCTCAACCGAAACGGGTCAGATTGCCATGCGCAGAACCGCGGAGACGCAGGCCTGGCGCCTGTGGCCGGGCGTTCACTTGAGCGTCTCGAACGACCAGGTCTATGCGCAGGGCGGTCACATCGAGCAGTTGACGCCGATGTGCGACGTCATCGAGATCACCGGTGAAGACGAGTTCTTGCTGCTCGGCCGGACGGCCGACATGGTGAATGTGGCGGGCAAGCGCAGCTCGTTCGGCTACTTGAACGCGCAGCTCAACGCGATCCCGGGTGTGATCGATGGGGCGTTCTTTCTACGCGAAGAGGCGACCGGATCCACCGGCGTTGCACGGCTGGCCGCCGTGGTCGTCGCGCCCGGAATGAGCATCGCGGCCCTGACCGAACAGCTGCGGCAGCTGATCGATCCGGTATTCCTGCCGCGGCCGCTGCTGATCGTGGAGCAGCTGCCGCGCAATGCGACCGGCAAACTGCCGCAACAGGCGCTGCAGGGATTCGCCGATGAACAATTGCGGATCAACGAATCGCCGTGAAAATGCAAAGCACGCTGGATATCGCCGCCGACCACCCGTCCTTTTCGGGTCATTTCCCGACATTTCCCGTATTGCCGGGCGCCCTGCTGCTCGACGAAATGCTCACCGCCATCCAATTGGCGCGCGCAATCGACCTGACGTCATGGCATGTCTCGTCCGCGAAATTTCTCGATGCCGTGCGGCCGCGCGATTGTCTCGTGTTGGAACACGAGGCCACGGCCCCGGGATTGATTCACTTCACGATCCGCGTCGACAACCGCAAAGTCGCCAGCGGCACGCTGCATGAATCCTAAAACCGGCAATCTTCTGGACGACGAGCACAAGGTGGACGGTGGCCACAAGGCCGCTGAATGGGTCAGACATCGCGAGCGCGGCAGCCTCTGGCTGTTGAAAATCATGGCGTTTCTTTCCCTGCGCTGCGGGCGCGGGCCGAGCCGCATCATTCTCTATGGCATTGCCGTTTATTTTTTCCTGTTCGGGCCCAGCGCGCGCCGCCACTCGTTGCGCTATCTGCGGCTCGCTCTCGGCAGGGAACCGACGGCGCGCGACCGGTTCCTGCAGATTTTGAGCTTCGCGACCACGATTCACGATCGGGTCTATCTCATCAACGGCCAATTCGAGAAATTCAACATCTCGATGCAAGGAGAAGACCTGGTGTTGGCGCATACGCCTGAGGGCCGCGGCGCCTTGTTGCTGGGCGCGCATATGGGCAGCTTCGAAGTCATGCATTCCTTGAGCCGGCGCCGCCATGGCTTGCGCGTCGCGATGGCGATGTACGAAGAGAATGCGCGCAAGATCGGCGGCATCCTCGCCGCCATCAATCCGAAATGGATTGCGGATATTGTCGCCCTGGGCCAAATCGATGCCATGCTCAATATTGCCGAGCGCCTCGACCTGGGCGCCTATGTCGGCGTGCTCGCCGATCGCACGCTCGGAGAAGAACCGTCGCAAGCCGTCACATTCCTGGGACGATCGGCCCACGTGCCCACAGGCCCCATGCGCGCGGCCGCCATCCTGCGCTGTCCCGTGTTTTTCATGGTCGGCCTGTACCGCGGCAGGAACAACTATCATGTGGCGTTCGAACCGGTCGCGGACTTTTCCGCCGCCAGCGTCGGCAGCCGCGAACTCGCGGTGCGGGTCGCGATCGAACGCTATGCCGCGGTGTTGGAACGCTACTGCCGCAGCGATCCGTACAACTGGTTCAACTTTTTCGATTTCTGGCGTCCGCCCGGCGGCGGCCGGGAGCCGTAATGCGACGCTTCCTGCCATTGGCGCTCCTGTGCATCCTAAGCGCGCTGGGCAATACGGCTCGCGCCGCGGCGGCCGGTTCCGGCGATCTCGATCAGGTCATGGCCTTGCTCGCGATGCGCCGGCACGGCCGGGCCGAGTTCATTGAACAACATTTCCTGGCCGTCTTGAAACGCCCGATCGAATCCTCCGGCGAGTTGCGCTACGACGCGCCGGATCGGCTCGAAAAGCGCACGCTCATGCCGCGCGCCGAAACTCTGGTGCTCACGGGCGGCGTATTGACCGTCGAACGCGCGCACAGCAGGCGCGTGACGGATTTGCATGCCCACCCGCAGGTGCTGCCCTTCGTCGAGAGCATTCGCGCGACACTGGCGGGCGATCGCGGTGCCCTCGAGCGCGTGTTTCGTTTGGAATTTGCCGGCAGCGTTTCGCGCTGGACTTTGACTCTGGCGCCACTGGAATCAAAGGTCAAACAATCCGTCAGCCAGGTGCGCATCGACGGCGCCCGCGATCAGTTGTTGAAGGTTGAAATCCGCCAGCCCGATGGTGACCGATCGCTGATGACCCTGCGGCCCTCAAGCCTGCCATGAATGTACGTCGCGTGGGCGTACTCATCGTTTGGCTTGGTTGCGTCGCGTTCGCTGTCGTCGTCGTGGCACGCGCTCACTACATCACCGATCTGTCCGGGTTTTTGCCGGCCCATCCCACACCCGCGCAGCAACTGCTGGTCGATCAGTTGCGCGACGGTCCTGCCTCACGGCTGATTCTCATCGCGATCGAGCAGGGAGACGCCGCTTCGCGCGCGCGCCTGTCGGCGGGCCTCGCGGAGCGCCTGCGCAAAGATCCGGCATTCGCGAGCGTCAACAACGGTGAGGCGGTCGCGGGGCAAAGAGATCGGGAGTTCTTGTTTCAGCATCGGTATCTGCTCAGCGAAGCCGTGGATGCCCAGCGCTTCACCGCGGCGGGCTTGAGCGCCGCCATCAGGGAGACCATCGACAATCTGGCCTCGCCCGCGGGTCTCTTGTTCAAGTCTCTGCTGCCGCGCGACCCAACGGGCGAATTGCTGAATATCATCGATCAATTGGCGCGCTCGCCCACGCCGCAAAGCCGCGACGGCGTTTGGGTCTCGAGCGACGGGAATCGTGCACTGGCGGTCGCGCAAACCACCGCGAACGGATCCGACAGCGATGCGCAGAGCCGGGCAATCGATGCGATTCGCGCGGCATTCGCCGCGGCGGCGGCCGGATTGCCGCCGAGCGCCGCCAACAAGCCGCAGCTGCGCTTGAGCGGACCGGGCGTTTTCGCGGTCGCGGCGCGCGCCAAAATCCAGCGCGCTGCCGTGCGGTTGTCGATTGCCAGCAGCATTCTCGTGGTAACCCTGCTGCTCGTTGTCTATCGATCGCTGTCGGCGCTCGGTTTGGGACTCTTGCCCGTGGCCAGCGGCGCGCTGGTCGGCGTCGCCGCCGTCGCGCTGGGATTTGGCGCCGTGCACGGCATAACACTGGGCTTCGGCATAACCTTGATTGGCGAGTCGGTCGATTATTCGATCTATTTCTTCCTGCAATCGCGCCGGGCCCGCGCCGCCGGCGCCGCAGGCGGCAGCTGGCAGCAGCGGTGGTGGCCGACGATACGCCTCGGCATGCTGACCTCGGTGTGCGGATTCGCCTCGCTGCTGCCGTCGGGATTTCCCGGGCTGAAGCAGCTGGGACTTTATTCCATCAGCGGCTTGATTGCCGCCGCATGCGTGACCCGCTTCATACTGCCCGCACTGTTGCCGCCCAACCTGACGGTTCGCGATGTGACGCCCCTGGGCCGGCGCGTCGCCGGGCTGCTGCAAGCGGTACACCGGTTTGGCCGCGCCGCCATCTTGTGGTGGGGCGTCGCACTGGTGGTGCTGGCGCTCGCGGTGCTGTATCACGACCGGGACACGCTTTGGAATCGCGAGCTGTCGGCGTTGAGTCCGGTCTCGACCGAGGAACAGGTCTACGACGCGAAGCTGCGCGCCGACCTGGGCGCGGCGGATGTCCGCGATCTCGTGATCGTCTCGGGACCCGACTTGGAGTCGATACTGCGCAATGCCGAACTCGCCGCCCGCGCCCTTCAGGCGCTGGTGGATGAGAAAGTAATCGGCGGCTTCGAAAGTCCCGCGAACTATTTGCCGAGCATGGCCACTCAAGAGCGCCGGCGCAGCAGTTTGCCGGGTGCGGCGGATCTGCGCGCCAATCTGAAACAAGCCATTGAAGGGCTGCCGCTGCGCGCGGATTCCTTGCAGCCCTTTCTCGAGGATGCCGAAGCAACGCGGCACGCCGCGTTGGTGACGCCGCGCGACCTGGCGGGCACCTCCTTGATCTCTGGATTCGATGCGCTGATCCTGCATCAAAAGGACCGGTGGAATGCCCTGTTGCCGCTGCGCAGCGCCACCGCCGGCGCGGATATCGACCTGGGCAAAGTTGCGGCGGCGCTCAAGGACAGCCAGGTGGAGGATGCTCGCGCGCTCGACCTTAAGCAGGAATCCGACGCGCTCTACGGCAGCTATCTGGCCGAAGCCATTCATTTCTCCCTGGCCGGGTTTCTGGCATTGACTGTTCTGCTGCTGATCGCGCTGCGCTCGCCGTTGCGCGTGGCGCGTGTTCTGGCGCCCTTGGTGCTCGCGGTCGTCACCGTCGCCGCGGGACTGGCCGTTGCCGGCGTGCAGTTGAGCATACTGCACTTGGTCGGGATGCTCTTGATTGTGGCGGTGGGCTCGAACTACGCCCTGTTCTTCGACCGTCAGGCCAACGCGGGCGAAGGCGGCAACCAAGCGCTCACTCTCGCCTCATTGGTGATCGCCAACGCCAGCACCGTCATCGCCTTCGGCCTGCTGTCCTTCTCGCAGGTTCCGGTGCTGGTTGCGCTGGGAACGACGGTCGCTCCCGGCACGTTTCTCGCACTGCTGTTCGCCGCGATCGGCTTTCGCGCCGCCGAAAGCGCGCATGCATAACATTTTCTGCGCCGCCGTCGAAGGCTTGCGGGCCCCGACGCAAATGATCTGGGTGCCCGGCGCCTACCACTCCGCGCAAGACTTCGTCAACCAAGGCTTTGCGCGGGCCGCGGCGCAGCGGCAGATTCGCGTCGATCTACAGTTCGTCGATCTGGACATGCAGCACCTGGATGACCGGGGCGCGTTGGCTCGCTTGAGAACCGACATTGTCCTGCCGGCGCGCGATTCCGGCGCGGCCGTGTGGCTGGCGGGAATCTCGCTGGGCGGCTTGGTGGCGCTGGATTATGCCAGCTCTTATCCCGGCGAGCTCGACGGTCTGTGCCTGCTCGCGCCCTATCTCGGCAACCGCATGCTGATCGGTGAAATCGCCGCAACGCCCGGGCTCGCCGCCTGGGACGCCGGTGAACTTGCGGAACCGGACGCCGAACGCCGAATATGGCGCTACATCAAAACGCGCAGCGACTTGAGCAAGCTGTTCCTGGGCTATGGACAGGACGACCGATTTGCCGCGGCCCATGATCTTCTGGCCACGGCGCTGCCCACTGGCTGGGTGAATGTCGTTGCCGGCGGTCACGAGTGGCGCACGTGGCTTGCGCTCTGGGAAAATTTTTTGGATTCGCATTTGATATGAACCGCATTTGACATGAACGAGCGCGAGACTGCCCCTCGTTGGAAACCCTCGCCCCTGGTGCTCGCCTCGTGTGCCGTGCACCTGGGCGCGGCGGCCTCGTTGATTGTGCGGCCGCGCGCGTGGCCGTGGGGCTTGGGCGCCCTGCTCGCCAACCACATGGCGCTGGCCGCGGCGGGACTTTGGCCGCGAAGCCAGCTCCTGGGTCCGAATTGGACGCGCCTGCCGGCCCGCGGCCTCGAGCGGGATGTGGCCATCACCATCGATGACGGACCGGACCCCGAGGTCACACCGCGGGTGCTGGCGCTGCTCGAGGGTCATGGAGCGCACGCCACCTTTTTTTGCATCGGTGAACGCGTGCTGCGCTACCCTGATCTTGCACAAGAAGTCGTGCGGCGCGGACACGCCATTGAGAATCATAGTCAGCGCCATCGTCATAATTTCTCGCTGCTCGGACCCGGCGCAATGAACGCGGAAGTAGCCTCGGCGCAAGAGAGCATTTTCCGCATTACGGGCAGCACGCCGAGATTTTTTCGCGCGCCGGCGGGCCTGCGCAATCCCTTTCTCGATCCCGTTCTCGTTCGCCTGAAGTTGCAGCTTGCCAGCTGGACTCGCCGCGGTTTCGATACCGTGAGCGCCGACGCCGATGCGGTATTCCGCCGCTTGGCGACTCCGCTTGAGGTTGGCGATATCTTGTTGCTGCATGACGGCCATGCTGCGCGTACACGCGCCGGAAGGCCGGTGATTCTGGAAGTGTTGCCGCGCCTGCTCGAGACTTTGAGCGCGCGGCAGCTCAAATCCGTCACGTTGCGCTCGGCGTTGCCATGACACGCATGAATCCCATGCTGCTCGCGGAGTTCACGGCGACCAGCTGCATCGGCACGGGCCTGCAGCCGACTCTGGCCAGCCTGGACAAGCTGCGTAGCGGGCTGACGCGCTGCGACTTTGAAACCGTCAAGATCGATACGCACATCGGCGAGGTGCCGGGAGTCGATGCACAGCGCCTGCCCGCTGAACTGCGGCTGTTCGACTGCCGCAACAACCGCCTGGCCGAGCTCGCCCTGCGTCAGGACGGCTTCTTGGATGCCGTGAATGCCGCGGCGGCGCGCCGGGGCCGGCGCCGGATCGGCGTATTTATCGGCACCAGTACCGCGGGCATCATGCAGACAGAATTGGCTTATCGTGCCCGCGATCCGGTCGGCGGCGCGCTGCCGGCTGATTTCGTATACGGCACCACCCACAACTCGTTCTCGGTCGCGGACTATGTTCGCCGGCGTTGCGGGCTCGAGGGCCCTGCCATGGCTGTTTCCGCGGCGTGCGCGTCGAGCGCCAAAGCGTTCGGCACCGCGAGACGCATGATCGAAGCGGGGCTCATCGATGCGGCGTTGGTCGGCGGAACCGATTCGCTGTGCCTGACCACGCTCTATGGATTCCATTCACTGCAACTCACCTCTCCCGCGCCCTGCCGTCCCTTCGATGTCGCCCGCGACGGCATTTCCATTGGTGAAGCTGCCGCCTTCGCGCTCCTCGAACGCGCGTCGGCGAGGGTTGGCGGCGATTCCATCCTCCTGTATGGCGTGGGCGAGTCCAGCGACGCCTATCACATGTCGGCGCCGCACCCTGAAGGATTGGGCGCAAAGCGCGCCATGCAAGCGGCGCTCGCCGCCGCGTCATTGGAGCCCGGCGACATCGACTACATCAATTTGCATGGCACCGGAACGCCGAGCAACGATCGCTCGGAGAGTCAGGCGGTCACGAGCATTTTCGGTCCGACGACGCCCTGCAGCTCGACCAAGGGGGCGACCGGTCACACATTGGGTGCCGCCGGCGCATTGGAGGCGGTGATCAGCGCCCTCGCCATCCGCAATGGAGTGATGCCAGGCGGCGCGCATACGACCCGAGTCGACCCGACCCTGACGGCGCACTATCTAAAAGAGAACCGGCATTCGCCGCTCCGGCGCGTGCTCAGCAATTCTTTCGGCTTCGGCGGCACGAATTGCAGTTTGATTTTTGGCCGCGCTGGATGAAGCTGCCCGGATATGTCGCCGGGATCGGGGTGTTGGGACCCGGCCTGCAGAATTGGCCGCAGGCTGCGGCAGTCCTGTCGGGCAGGCAACCTTACGCTGCCGAGCCCACGGTGCTGCCCATCCCCTCAATGCTGCCGCCCGCCGAACGTCGGCGCACCGGGAGAGTCGTGAAATTGGCCTTAGGGGTGGCGCTGGAAGCGACCGCGCGTGCCGATGCCGATCCCAAGCAAATGCCCAGTGTGTTTTCCTCGTCGGGCGGCGACGGCCACATCTGCCACGAAATCTGCCAGGCGCTCGCGCTGTCGACGCGTGAGGTCTCACCGACGCGCTTCTCGAATTCCGTCCACAATGTTGCGGCCGGTTACTGGAGCATTGCGACCGGTTCGATGACCGAGTCGAACGTGTTGTGCGCCTTCGATGCCAGCTTCGTCGCGGGTCTATTGGATGCCATGACTCAGATTGCGGTCGATCGACAAACGGTTTTGTTCGTGGCCTATGACACTGAATATCCGCCGCCCCTGCATGCCAAGCGCCCCATCCCCGACGCGCTGGGGATCGCCCTGGTTCTCACGCCCGAGAGAACCGCAACCTCGATCGCTCGCATTGACGTTGCGCTCACCGACGAGGGCGCCGACAGGATGTCGGACCCCGGACTCGAGGCATTGAGAAGCGCCATACCTGCCGCGCGCGCGTTGCCGCTGATGCGGCTGCTGGCATGCGGCGCTGCCGGCCGGGTGGTTCTCGACTATCTCGATGTGTCCCGCGCCGCCGTGCAGGTCGAACCATGCGAATGAACCGGGCGTGGATCGAGACTCGCATCCCCCATCAAGGCCGCATGTGCCTGCTCGATGAAGTGATCGACTGGAACGCACACCATATCCGCTGCCGTAGCGGCACGCACCGTGCGCTCGACAATCCGCTGCGCGCGCACGGGCGCCTTGGAATTGCCTGCGGTATAGAATATGCCGCGCAAGCGATGGCGCTGCACGGCGCGCTGGCGAGCTCGGCGGCGAGTGCCGCGGCGGGCGCGGCGGCGAGTTCGGGCGCTGCGTCGCGGGTGGGTTTGCTCGCCAGTGTTCGCGAAGTGCGGATGCATGTGCTGCGGCTCGATGATATCGAATCCGACCTGTTGTGCGAGGTCACGCACCTTGCGGGAGACAGCCTCACAGCGTTGTATGAGTTCGCATTGCGCGATGCGGACAGGCGCTTGCTCGCCGGACGCGCATCGGTGGTGCTCGATGCGGGCAGGCGGTTGCGGCCATGAATGAAATCACCACTCGCGCTCTGGTCACCGGCGGCAGCGGCGGTATCGGCGCAGCCATTTGCCGGGCCTTGAGTGCACAGGGCCACTTCGTCTACGTGCACGCCCACCGCGGCATGGGCGCCGCCGAATCGATCGCCGCGCAGATCGTCGGCGCGGGCGGCCAGGCGCGCGCCCTGCAATTCGATCTGACCGATGCGGCCGCGGCTCGAACAGCCCTCGACGGCATTCTCGAGGCAGGTCCGATTCAAGTGCTGGTCAACAACGCCGGCATTCATGACGATGCGGTTTTCCCCGGCATGAGCCCGCAACAATGGCATCGCGTCATCGACCTGTCGGTCAACGGATTTTACAACGTCACTCAGCCGCTCATGTTGCCCATGATACGCACGCGTTGGGGACGGATCATCAGCATTACGTCGGTCGCTGCGCTGCTCGGCAATCGGGGCCAGGTGAACTACGCGGCCGCGAAGGGAGCGCTGAATGCAGCCACCAAGGCGTTGAGTCTCGAGGTCGCGAGCCGCGGCATCACGGTCAACGCGGTCGCACCCGGTATCATTGCCACCGCCATGAGCAAAACGGCGTTTGATGAGGCCGCCATCAACAACATCGTGCCGATGAAGCGGGCCGGTTCACCTGAGGAGGTCGCAAGCCTGGTGGCATACCTCGCATCGCGCGAAGCCGGCTATATCACGGGGCAGATAATTTCAATCAACGGCGGCATGGCATGATTGAAAATGTCGCGCTTCACGCATAGGCATCGAGCAGGCCGACCGCACTTCGCGAAATCGCGGCAGAGGCTGGCGCGACGGGAGCCACGCCCTCGATCGAGGGCATGGCTTCGTAGGCTTGCGAGGGCGGCGGGCGATCTTGAAAGGAGCGGTGCGAGATGTCGACGCTCACCTGGGAAAATCCTTGCGAGCCCAGCATTTCGCGCAGTTTCGGCGAGCTCGATTCCAATGCGTCGCGCGTTACCGCGCTGTGGCTGGACAGCCAGACTTGCGCATGCCCGCCTTGCAGGGCGATGCGAACTTCAATGGGACCGAGCGCCGGCGGATTGACCTGCAGTTTCGCGCTCGTGAGGTTGCCGTCCATCATCACCGACACCTTGTCGGCAACGCCTTGTCCGAACCCCGGTGTATCGACGCCCGCGGCGATTTTGAACGTCGGCGCGGGACTGCCGTCGGTCGGCGTGTTCGAAGTCATCAGCTGCGCGGCACCGGCGCTGCCATCGTTCGAAGCAGCTGACAAGGACAGGTCGGGGCTGGTGGTGTGCGAGCGCTTGTCCGCCGCACCGGCGCCGGCGGCGCTCGAGACCTCTTGCGCAATTCTGCCGGCGGTTGCAGCGGTCACCGCCGCTGAGGTCGCCGCCGACGTCGCTGCCGATGCCTGCGCCAAAGCCGCGGGCGCGCCTACCGGTGCATCCTGTGCCGCTGAAACGCCTTGCAGTACGTCCCCGCCGTTGGAGGACGACGAGATTGAAGGCGCGCTGGTGCCCTGCACGATCGCCGCAGCCACGACGGCTGGCGCGGGCGCTGCGGGCGCCGCCGTCGCGGCGGCCCCATTTGGTGCCCCATCGATCGCGGTATTGCTGGGCGTTTGGGACGAGGCCGGCGCAATCGCACCCTGGCTTCGCAACCCGTCACCGGGCTTGGCACCCGGTGCGGTGCCTTGGGGTGCCGCGGAAATGGGAGTACCGGCTGATGTTGCAGCCGATGCAAGCGTTCGGATACTGGATGCTTGCGGCACACTCGAGCCCGAACCGGGCACCGCCGGACTGTTGGCCGCACTGCCGGGTGCATTGGCGCTTGCAGCGGAAGCCGGCGCAACGCCTCCCGGCGCAGAAACAAGCCCGGCCGCGAGATCAAAATTGGGCGCCAGCGCGGCCGTGCTGCCTGCATTGGCTGGAAGGGTAGGCGCAGCTGGGATCGCGCTGGGATTCGCACCCGCCGCGCCCGCTGGGGGGCCCGCAATGGCGCCGGCGGCATCCGCGACTTGCGCGGCCGCCAAGAGATCTGTCTTTACGGCCGGCGGGGATCCTAAGGCTGTGAGCGCGGGCGGGGATGCGGGCACAGGCGGCGGCTGATTGCCGGGCACCGGCAATACACTGCCGCTCGAGGTCGCCTCCTGCTGCTTGGCAGCGGCACCCTTGCGAGCCGGCTTGCCGCCCGCATCGCGTAGCGCCCCGGCAAAATCCTGGTTAGCGCCTCGCGCCGGCGGTGATGCGGCGGAGGCTGGTGCATTAGGTGGCGCGGCATCGCCGCCGCTCGGCACATGAGAAATCAGTGGAATGGCATTCATACCGCTGAAATAGCAAGCGACGTGCCAATTCGGCTAGGTCCGCGACCGTCACGCAGCTTAATATGCGGCCACCGGGTAGCGAACCGTGGACACCGTGGTATTCGTGTGAGCAGCACGACAAGTTGCACAACGCCATCGCTGAGGCGAGTGACCTTCTGCGTAGCTCTCGTGCTGCTGATTGCACCGGCAAGCTACGCCCTCGATCTGACAGTGACAATCGCCAGCGGTCGGTTGCGGGGCGCACACGGGGAGGTCGCGTCCTTCAAGGGCATTCCCTACGCGGCCGCCCCGGTGGGGCGCCTCCGCTGGCGCGCGCCGGAAGGCCCGGCTTTCTGGCGCGACGTAAGGGACGCCACGCAATTCGGACCCCAGTGTCCGCAGCCGCAACCCAGCGGTGTAGCCAATGAGGACTGTCTTACGTTAAACGTGTGGACATCCGCGCGCTCCACCTCTGAGCGACTCCCTGTCGTGGTCTGGATCCATGGTGGCGGATTTTTTCGTGGCTCCGGATCCAATTCAGCATACGACGGGGACGCTTTGGCGCGCCGCGGGGTGGTGCTGGTGACTCTCAATTACAGGCTGGGAGCCCTCGGGTTCCTCGCGCACCCCTCGCTTTCACGCGAGTCCGCTCACGGGGTCTCCGGAAATTACGGTCTACTCGATCAGATGTCTGCTCTTCGCTGGGTGCAGAAGAATATTGCTCATTTTGGTGGAGACCCGGCGAACATAACCGTGGCCGGGGAGTCGGGGGGCGCCTATAGCATCTGCATCCTCATGGTATCTCCGCTTGCCAAAGGCCTATTTCATCGCGCCATTTTGCAGAGCTTGCCTTTGATGTTTCAGCCTACGCGCCGACTCCGAGAAGCATACGCGGGACTCCCATCGGCTGAAGCCGAAGGAGCCGCGCGAGTGGCCGATATTCGCGCGGCTCGTCGGATGAGCGCGGAAGAAATCGTAAATCAGGTCGCCCCAGCGTCGACGCTCAGTACCGGCGTCCACTTCTATCCGGTCGTAGACGGTTGGTTGCTGCCCGAAGATCCCTCCGTATTGATACTTGCTCGGCGGCGAACACTCGTGCCCGTCTTAATGGGCTACGGCGCGGACGAGGGGAATTTCTTTTTGGCGAATGCGCCCAAGACAGTTTCAGGATTTCGCGCGTTCGTCGCCCACAAATTCCCTCGGACTCCTTTTGAATCCATCCTGGCCATGTATCCCGCCGCAACGGACGCCGACGCTCCGGTGGCACTGGCTCAATTCTTCGGAGACTACGAACTCCTGACTTCGACTGTGTTGACAGCTCGCGCAGCGTCGAAGCGGGGCAATGTATACCTTTATCAGTTCTCCCGCGTGGGACCGCGGAGCCGAAGATTGTGGAACGGCGCGGCGCATACCGCGGATATACCTTACGTGTTCGACCAC
>Ga0210384_10005988_pt1 | contig 13048 bp, 10 predicted proteins | sample IncBWH2MmetaG_FD_160574 | JGI IMG/M metagenome (GOLD analysis project Ga0210384, IMG submission 160574) | Forest soil microbial communities from Barre Woods Harvard Forest LTER site, Petersham, Massachusetts, United States - Inc-BW-H-2-M | ecosystem: Environmental > Terrestrial > Soil >... | reverse complement strand
GACGGCCTGGGCCATATAGAATTTTTCGATCCCAAGCGCATCGTCGCCTTTCCCAACCTGTCGCTGGCCAGCGGCGCGGTCAAGGGCTGGGACAGGCGCAACCAGTTCTACTTCCAGATGCTGTCCAACCTGGCGGCGTTTTACGAGTTCGACATCGACACGCCTTTCGAGCAATTGAGCGAAGCCGCGCAAAAGGTGATCCTGTACGGCTCCGGCAAGCAGACCATCCCGTTCACCTACATCAATGAGCGCGGCAGGACCGTCATCAAGGAACATACCTTTGAAGGCGTGATCAACAACCTGCAGCGCCGCTACCGCGAAACCGATTCGATGGCGGTCAAGGAAGAGCTGGCCAAGTTCATCAATGAAAAGGAATGCCCGTCCTGCGAAGGCGCACGCCTGCGCATAGAGGCGCGTTACGTGAAAGTCGGCAACGGCAAGCAAGAGCGCGCGATCTATGAAATCAGCGCGATGCCGCTGCGTGCGACCCTGGCCTTCTTTGAAACCTTGAAACTGACCGGCGCCAAGAAAGAAATCGCCGACCGCATCATCAAGGAAATCAGCTCGCGCCTGACCTTCCTCAACAACGTCGGCCTGGACTACCTGTCGCTGGAACGCAGCGCCGATACGCTGTCCGGCGGCGAAGCGCAACGGATACGCCTGGCCTCGCAGATCGGCTCCGGCCTGACCGGCGTGATGTACGTGCTGGATGAGCCGTCGATAGGCCTGCACCAGCGCGACAACGACAGGCTGATCGATACGCTGAAACACCTGCGCGACATCGGCAACAGCGTGCTGGTGGTCGAGCATGACGAAGATGCGATACGCTGCGCCGACTTTGTCGTCGACATGGGCCTGGGCGCCGGCGTGCACGGCGGCGAAGTGATCGCCCAGGGCTCGCTGGAAGACATCATGCAGAGCAAGAGATCGCTGACCGCGCAATACCTGAGTGGCGCCCTCAGCATAGAGGTGCCAAAGAAGCGCACCAGGTTCAACCCCGAGAAACAATTCGTGATCGCCGGCGCGCGCGGCAACAACCTGAAGCAGGTAACGATGAAGCTGCCGGTCGGCTTGCTGACCTGCGTCACCGGCGTGTCCGGCTCCGGCAAATCGACGCTGGTGAACGACACGCTGTACCACGCCGCCGCGCGCCACCTGTACGGCTCGCAGGCCGAACCGGCAGCGTTCGACAGCATCAGCGGGCTGGAGCACTTCGACAAGGTGATCTCGGTCGACCAGGCGCCGATAGGCCGCACGCCGCGTTCCAATCCGGCCACCTATACCGGCCTGTTCACCCCTATCCGCGACCTGTTCTCCACCGTGCCCTCCGCCAAGGAACGCGGCTACAGCGCCGGCCGTTTCTCGTTCAACGTCAAGGGCGGCCGCTGCGAAGCCTGCCAGGGCGACGGCGTGATCAAGGTAGAGATGCACTTCCTGCCGGACGTGTACGTGCCGTGCGACGTCTGCCACGGCAAGCGCTACAACCGCGAAACCCTGGAAGTGCACTACAAGGGCAAGAACATCAATGAAGTGCTGGGCATGACGGTGGAAGAAGCGCACGAGTTCTTCAAACCGGTGCCGGTCATCGCCAGGAAACTGCAAACCCTGCTGGACGTGGGCCTGGGCTACATCCGCCTGGGCCAAAGCGCCACCACCTTGTCCGGCGGCGAAGCGCAGCGCGTGAAACTGTCGCTGGAACTATCCAAGCGCGACACCGGCCGCACACTGTACATCCTGGATGAACCGACCACCGGCCTGCACTTCCACGACATCGACCTGCTGCTGAAAGTGATCCACCGCCTGCGCGACCAGGGCAATACGGTGGTGATCATCGAACACAACCTGGACGTGATCAAAACCGCCGACTGGATCGTCGACCTCGGCCCCGAAGGCGGCGCAGGCGGCGGCCAGATCATCGCCGCCGGCACCCCGGAAGACGTGGCAGCCGATCCGGCCAGCGTCACAGGTAAGTATTTGTTACCGCTGTTGAAGAAGAAAAAGTAAATCGGTAAAACGTAAGCTGTGCGGATTGCAAATTGGATAAGCGAAGCCAATCCATTTTGCAATCTGATTTTGAAGTTGCTGTTGATGTTAAATCCGCTCGGGACGCCGCATTTTGTGCGTTACAGAAAATGGATCAGAAATGGGTGTGTTTGAGCCGAAGGCGAGTTTCGCCCATTTCCCATTTTTTGTAATGCACAAAATGTGATGGCGCTTCGCGCTATCACCCGTAGGGCAAGTCTGCGGTCGCCTTTTTTGGCTTACCTTTTTTGGCGAAGCAAAAAAGGTAAGTGGCTGCCGGGCCACCCCCGGCCTGCATCCACGAAGCAGGTCCGCATAAGTTAAGACAAAAATATAAAAATTCCCATGTCCATACGCCTCATAGCCGGCCTAGGCAACCCAGGCCCAGAATACGAACAAACCCGCCACAACGCCGGCTTCTGGCTGGTAGACCAGCTCGCGGGCAATCATCTGCAACGCGACAAAACCCTGAACGCGCTGGTATGCAAAACCAGAGTCGCAGGCGAAGACGTGTGGCTGCTGCAGCCGCAAACCTATATGAACCGCTCCGGCCAATCGGTCGGCGGGCTGGCGCGTTTCTACAAGATCGCCCCGGAAGAAATCCTGGTGGTACACGATGAGCTGGATATCCCGCCCGGCCTGGCCAAGCTGAAAAAAGGCGGCTCCTCCGGCGGCCACAACGGCCTGAAAGACATCACCGCCGCGCTCGGCACGCAAGACTACTGGCGCCTGCGCATCGGCATAGGCCATCCGCGCACGCTCAACTCGCGACAGGACGTGGCCGACTTCGTGCTGCACCGACCGCGCAAGGAAGAGCAGCCGCTGATAGACGAAGCCATTGCCCGCAGCCTGGACGTCATCCCCTTGCTGATCGCCGGCAAGTTCGAAGCGGCAACGATGCAATTGCACACCGTTAAATGACATTCACACATATTTCACGTGCGAGCCCCGCGCTGACCATCCATGCCGGCAAGAAGGCGCTGGAGCATATGCGCCGATACGGCTTGCAGGCCCAGGACGTCGCCATCGTGCCGGCGGCGGCGGGCGGCCCCAAGGGCTTGATCCTGCAGTCGCTGGACCAATGGCTGTTCGGCCAATGGCTGGCCGCCGCACCGCGCGAGCGCACGCTGATAGGCTCGTCGATAGGTGCGTGGCGCATGGCCGCGGCCAGCCACGCCGATCCGGCGGCGGCTTTCCAGCGTCTGGGCGACCTGTATTGCGAACAGCGCTATCCGGAAAAACCGTCGGCCAGATATGTGACCGACGCCTGCTTGCAATTGCTGGACGATTTGATCGGCGGCCACGAACATGAAATTGTGAACCAGCCGCATCACCGGCTGCACCTGCTGGCGGTGCGCGGACGCGGGCTGCTGAAAGCGCCGCGCCACAGTGCCATCGCCAAGGCCGGATTCGCCGCCGCCACCTTCGCCAATATGGCGTCGCGGGCGCGGCTGGCCAAACACCTGGAAAGGGTCGTGATCGGCGATATGCGCGACCCCTTGTTCTGGCTGAAAGCCAAGTTCGACAACTTTGAAACGCATTTTGCGCCGCTGGCGCAGGACAACCTGAAACAGGCATTGCTGGCATCCGGTACGCTGCCGCTGATCATGGAGCCGGTGCGCGATATTCCGCACGCGCCGGCCGGCACTTACTGGGACGGCGGCATCATCGATTACCATCTGGCGCTGCCGTATTCGCGCATCGCCAGCGCCACCGACGGCGGCCTGGTGCTGTATCCGCACTTTACCGATCATATCGTGCCGGGCTGGCTGGACAAGCCGCTGCCGTGGCGGCGCGCCAGCCTGGGCAAGAACCGCGACTGGCTGGACAACGTGATCATGCTATCGCCCTCGCCCGCATTTTTGCAGAGCCTGTCGCTCGGCAAACTGCCGGACCGCAAGGACTTCTTTTACTACGGCGCCAATCACGAGTTCCGCATCCAGAACTGGCGCATCGCGATCTACGAAGGCGAACGCCTGCGCGACGAGTTTGCCGCGTTTGTAGAAAACCCGGATCTGGGCAGGGTGCGCGCGCTGTAAGAACCTGTTCACGATCTGTGGCGAGCGGGCGTCAGCGGGATGAGTAACATTGTGAGCAGCGCATGAGCTCCGATCACGTCCGCGCAGCAAGATCGTGGCAGGTTCCAAGGCTCAGGCCTTGTCGCCGCTATCATCCGCGGTATCGGCTTGCTCCTGGGGCAAACTGCGGCCGCGTTGCGCCAGCGCTTGCCGCAGCAGGTATTCCACCTGCGCATTGCTGCTGCGCAGTTCTTGCGCGGCCAGCCTTTCAATCTCGGCCCAGATGGCCGGATCGATGCGCAGCAGGAAGGATTTTTTACCCGGGCTCGCCATCAGGACCATCTCGCAGCGCCACGCGCATGGGAAGACGCGGCAGCGGATGCAATGCGCGGCGCCAGATAACCCAGCAAACGCTGGGGGTCTTTGCATCCCAGTCGCAGGCTCTTGCCGTTGCGGCGATGGATGCGCACGGCAGAAGTGCCGGCGGCGTTATACAGCATGCCCTCTTTGGTGTATTTGATGCCCCAGCCCTCTATCCAGCGGGAACGCGCTGCTTCGGCAGCGCGGATCTCTGCCAGCGGGATCTTCCACGCCGGCCAGCCCAGGTAGCCGAAGTGCCAGCGCAAATATGCCTCATCGATACTGATCGTCAGCCTGCCCATCAGCACCAGCACAATGATATTGACCAAGGCAATGATGCCTATCGCCGCGTGACGCGCGGCATGGTCCGGCAGGTTGTAGCGCAACAGGAAGCCCGCCAGGCTGGCGATGGGCAGCACTGTCCAGACCACGCTGGCGAACTGGCTTTCTATGTAGACGGGGTGGCTCATTGCAATATCAACTAGTTATATAGCGTACCGGCGTTGACGATAGGCTGCGTCTCTTTATCCGAGCATAGCACCACCAGCAGATTGCTGACCATCGCCGCCTTGCGCTCGTCGTCCAGCACCACGATCTGGCGCTCGGACAAGCCCTTCAGCGCAGCCTCCACCATCGTCACCGCGCCTTGCACGATCTTCGTGCGGGCGCTGATGATGGCCTCGGCCTGCTGGCGGCGCAACATCACCTGGGCGATTTCCGGCGCGTAGGCCAAGTGCGTCAGTTTGGCGTCTTCCACATCCACGCCGGCCGCGGCGAAGCGCACACGCAACTCTGCCTGCAAGGCGTGCGCCACTTCATCCAGGCCGGCGCGCAGCGTGGTTTCCTTTTCGGCCAGGTCCTCGCCGTCGTCGTACGCATATTGCGACGCCAGATGCCTCAGTGCCGCTTCGCCCTGCACCGTCACGTAGCGCTCGAAGTCGTCGACATTGTAGATCGCCAGCGCGGTATCCTTGACCCGCCAGACGATCGCCGCGCCTATCTCCACCGGATTGCCGCGCTTGTCGTTGACCTTCAAGGGCGGCGAATTCATCGTGCGGGCGCGCAGGCTGATCTTGCGCTTGCTGAAGAAAGGATTGGCCCAGCGCAGCCCTTCCTGGACGTCGGTGCCCACATACTGGCTGAACAGGGACAGCAGCGCGGCCTCATTCGGCTGCAGCATGTACAGGCCGGACAGGATGAAAACGCCGAGCAAACCGGTAAGCAACTTCAAGCCGCTGGAGAGCAAGGCGACGTTGCCCATCTCCGCCAGCCCGGACCAGGCCCAATACACGCCGCCGGGGATCAGCAAGATGCCGATGGCAAGCATCAGGTAGCCGTCCATGGATGAGCGTACACGTTCCTGGATCGGCTTTTTGCCGGCGGCCCCGGTGACCTTGCTGCGAGGTGCATCCATATTTCCTCCTGGTGAATGAAATCAAAGTGATATCACTATAGTATCGCCCATGTTGCCTGTCAAGGCGCTTTATCGGCAGCCCGATCGACGCAAAGGATGCCGGCCGGGAATAGGATGGTAAGATGCAGTCCGAGCCACTTAAACACGTTTTCGCATGTCCTTTGCTACAAAAAATCCATTTCCGATACCTTTCTTCCCGCATTACACGCATGGCAGCACTCCCCTGATTGAGCGGTCCTACACGGCCAGTTGCGCCAGCGCGGACTTGCCATGAAAACCAGGATCCGCACCGAAGTCCGCGCGCTATGGCAGCTCGCGTGGCCCATGCTGATAGGCCAGCTCGCCACGGTAGGCATGGCGGTGGCCGACGTCGCGATGACGGGCCACGTCAGCGCCGGAGACCTGGCAGCCGTATCGCTGGGCGCTTCCATCTGGTCCATCATCATCGTGACGGTAATAGGCGTGATGATGGCGGTCAATGCGGTCGTCGCCCATGAGGTCGGCGCCGGCGAATTGGGACGCATCCCGCATGTCGTCAGGCAATCGCTGTGGAAGGCGCTGGGCGTGGGCCTGATCGCCTGCCTGCTGGCCAATGTTGCAACGCTGGTGTTCGATCATCTGCAACTGGAACCTGCGGTCAGCCGCAAGGCGGCAACTTTCGTGCACGTGATCAGCATGGGCTTGCCGGCTTTCGCCGCCTACCGCGCGCTGTACGGCTACAGCACCAGCCTGAACCAGACCAAGCCGATCATGGTGATCGCCATCGGCGCGCTGGCGTATAACATCGTCATCAACTGGCTGCTGATCTACGGCCATTTCGGCCTGCCGAAATTGGGTGCAATCGGCTGCGCGGTCGCCACCGGCACCGGCCTGTGGCTGATGCTGGGCGCGATGCTGATCTGGATACGGCGCGCGCCGGCCTATCGGCAGACCTATCCGTTCAAACACTGGGAGGGTCCGCACTGGGGCGAAATCGGCAGCATGCTGAAGCTGGGCATGCCGATCGGCATCACCTATTTTGCCGAGGTCAGCGCGTTTAGCGCGGTCGGCCTGCTGGTCGCGCGCTTTGGCGTGGTCAATGTGTCGTCGCACCAGATCGCGCTGAACTTCACTTCCCTGGTGTTCATGGTGCCGATGAGTTTCGGCATAGGCCTGATCACCCGCGTCGGTGTGGCCCTGGGCGAGGGCGACCCGGTCCGCGCCAGGTTCATTTCCTGGGTGGGCGTGGGCATGTCGCTCACCTTCGCGGTCGCCTCGGCGCTGTTCATTGCGCTGTTCCGGGAACAGATTGCGGCGGCGTACACGTCCGACCCCGCCATCCGCTCGATGACCTCCAGCCTGCTGCTGTTTGCGGCGATCTTCCAGTTGTCCGACGCCACCCAGGTGGCCGCTGCGTGCGCAGTGCGCGGCTACAAGGTAACCCGCATGCCGATGCTGATCCACCTGACCGCTTTCTGGGGCGTTTCACTGCCCATAGGTTGCATACTGGGCCTGGCGCCGGCCTGGTTCCCGTGGCGGCCGGAGCAACCGATGGCGGCCAACGGCTTCTGGATAGGCCTGATCCTGGGCCTGACTGTGGCGGCGGTGCTGCTGGTGTGGTTCTTGAACCGGGTGTCGCAGCAGCGGGCTGTGGCAGCCCCGCTGGCAATGTCGAATACTGCCTAGCGCACCCCATCTTCCGGTAAAATACTAGGTTAATCTAAAAACTTCGCGAATAAGCGGTACAACTATGAGTCTCAAATGCGGCATCGTCGGCCTGCCTAACGTCGGCAAATCCACTCTGTTCAACGCCCTCACCAAGGCGGGCATCCCGGCAGAAAATTATCCTTTTTGCACGATAGAACCCAACGTCGGCATGGTGGAAGTGCCCGATCCCCGCCTGTCCAAGCTGGCGGAAATCGTCAAACCCGAGCGCATCCTGCCGGCCACCGTGGAATTTGTGGACATCGCCGGCCTGGTGGCGGGCGCCTCCAAGGGCGAAGGCCTGGGCAACCAGTTTCTCGCGCATATCCGCGAGACCGATGCGATCGTCAACGTGGTGCGCTGCTTTGAAGACGACAACGTGATCCACGTGGCCGGCAAGGTCAGCCCGCTGGACGATATCGAAGTGATCCAGACCGAGCTGGCGCTGGCCGACATGGGCACCGTGGAAAAAGCCATCCACCGCGAAAACAAGAAAGCCCGCTCCGGCGACAAGGACGCCGCCAAACTGGTAGGCGTGCTGGAGCGCCTGATGCCGCACCTGAACGACGCCAAGCCGGTGCGCGCGCTGGGCCTGGATGCGGAAGAAATGCTGCTGATCAAGCCGCTGTGCCTGATCACCGCCAAGCCGGCGATGTATGTCGCCAACGTGGCCGACGACGGCTTCAGCAATAATCCCCTGCTGGAGCAGCTGACTGCGTTTGCCGCCAGCCAGAACGCCCCCATCGTGGCCATCTGCGCCGCGATAGAATCCGAAATCGCCGATCTGGAAGAAGAAGACAAGCACGCCTTCCTGGCCGACATGGGCATGGAAGAGCCCGGCCTGGACCGTCTGATACGCGCCGCGTTCAAGCTGCTGGGCCTGCAGACCTACTTCACCGCCGGCGTCAAGGAAGTGCGCGCCTGGACCATCCATGTCGGCGACACCGGGCCGCAAGCGGCCGGCGTCATCCATACCGACTTTGAGCGCGGCTTCATTCGCGCGCAGACCATCGCCTATGACGACTTCATCACTTACAAGGGCGAGCACGGCGCGAAAGAAGCCGGCAAGATGCGCGCCGAAGGCAAGGAATATGTGGTCAAGGATGGAGATGTATTGAACTTCCTGTTCAATGTCTGATATAAGTGTATAAAATGCATATGTAAAATATATGCATAAAATACATCTGTAAATGTACCTATACGCTGTTCAACATGCCCATCCTGCCTGTATTCGATGGGCATGTGTTTTATAAATATCAGGTAGCCGGCGGGAGCCCCCACCCGTAACACGTGTTCAGAAATCATCTATGCCCATCATTACCGAACTGACTCTGTACCCGATCAAATCCTGCGCCGGCATTGCGCTGCGCGAAGCGACAGTCACCCCGGCCGGCCTGTCGCACGATTTGATCTACGACAGGGAATGGATGGTGGTGGATGGCGAAGGCCATTTCCTGACCCAGCGCGAGCACCCCAGGATGGCCCTGATACAGCCGGCCATACGCGGCGACATGCTGGTCTTGCGGGCTCCCGGCATGTTGCAGCTGGAGATAGCGCTGGATTTGCCCGACCCGCAGCACGCCAAGACTTTGCAAGTGCAGGTGTGGGACCACATATTGACCGCTTACGACTGCGATCCGACCACCGCCGCCTGGTTCAGCAATGCGGTCGGCACCCCATGCCGGCTGGTGCGCTTTCATCCCGACGCCAAGCGGCTCGCGAATAAAAAATGGACCGGCGACCTGGACGTGCCGACGCTGTTTGCCGACGGCTATCCGATGCTGCTGATCTCCACCGCCTCGCTGGACGACCTGAACCGCCGGCTGCAGGCGCAGGGCCGCAGCGCGATTCCGATGAACCGTTTCCGCCCCAATATAGTCGTGGACGGCATCGAAGCGTATGAAGAAGACTATGCCGAATCTTTCGACATCGGCGACATCAAGCTGAAACCGGTCAAGCCCTGCCCGCGCTGCCCCATGCCTTCAGTGGACCAGGCCAGCGGCGAATTTGGGCCGGACCCGATGGATATCCTGCAGACCTACCGCGCCAACCCGCTGGTGGACGGCGGCATCACTTTCGGCATGAACATCATCCTGCTGGCCGGCGACGGGCAAGTGCTGCGGGTAGGCGACCAGGCAGAGCTGTCTTTGGCGTTTTAATTGAACACTGGGCACATTATTTATCGTTGCAATTCCACCCGCGGACGAAGCCATGCATAAAGTGGTTACCAGACCAACGCAAAGTTTAACTCCGGACGAACTGCGCACGGAGAACCAGCTATTGCGCGAGCAACTGGAGGAATTGCTGAACCAGGCCCACCGCAACCAGCGCATCATGCTGCGCCACCAGACCTTCGATTTGCAACTGATAGGCGCCAGCAGCTTTCGCGAGCTGATAGAAAACATCTTCAGCACGCTGGCCAAGACCTCCGACCTGGACATCGTCACCCTGACGCTGATCGACCCCAAGAGCAGCCTGCGCCGCATCCTGCTGGACCTGAATATAGACCTGACCGAATTTCCACACCTGCTGTTTGTGCAGACCGAGTTTGAGCTGGGCCAGTTGCGCCAGCACCTGAAAAAACCCATCCTGGGCGTGTATGAAGACGACCTGCACGAGCGCCTGTTTGCCGAATGCAGGACCAAGCCCAGCAGCGTCGCCGTGGTGCCGCTGATACGCCAGAACAAATTGATAGGTTGCCTGAACCTGGGCAGCTTTCACAAAAACCGCTTCGCGCCCAGCATGGCGACCGACTTCATCGAACACATGGCTTCGATCATCGCGATCTGCCTGGAAAACGTGATCAACAACGAGCGCCTGACCTATATCGGCCTGACCGATCCGCTCACCGGCGTCAGCAACCGCCGCCATATCGAGCAGCGCAAGCTGGAAGAGATAGGCCGCGCGCGCCGCCAGCAATACAGCATCGCCTGCATGTACCTGGACATCGATTTCTTCAAGCAGATCAATGATAAAAACGGCCACCAGGGCGGCGACGACGTGCTGCGCGACGTCGCCAACCGCATCAAGGCCGAGCTGCGCATCAGCGACACGCTGGGCCGCTTTGGCGGCGAGGAGTTCGTCGTACTGCTGATCAACACCAACCAGCAGCACGCGGCGCAGGTGGCGGAACGCATACGCGCCAGCATCGCCAACAAACCCTTCCTGCTCAGCATGGGCGGCTTTTGCAAGGCCACGATTTCGATCGGCATCGCGACGCTGCCGGCCAACAAGAATGCCGGGGAAATCGATACCGTTGCGCGCGAGATGGTGGCGCGGGCGGATAGTGCGTTGTATGAGGCTAAGAGTAAGGGGCGGAATCAGGTTAGGTGTGCGGGTTAAGCTAACAGATCAAGCTCGTGCAGCCCGAGTTATCGGGTAGGTTGGGCTAGCGCTCTATCAGCCCAACACTCTCTGAACGTCCACAATCGTTAGTTCTGTACCAGTGCTTGCTCGATTCACTTTTCATCGCGGAGGCTATCAACACTAGCGATAACCACATCGAATGAATTGGCTGTCGGGGACAATTGGAATCGCGAGATCTTTTGATAAGACACGCCGCACGAATAAGCCGGGGATAATTAAAAATGTTGGGCTGATGGAACTTTAGCCCAACCTACTTACTTTGTTGGTGGATTAGATTTCTGCGAACAACAGCTCGACTAGACCCGCTATTTCGTAGGTTGGGTAAGCGTTTTATCTGCCCAACATTATTTGAGTCAAGCTAGGATCGTGGCCGAACTATTGCGCATAGATTGTTGGGCTTTGCAGCCCAACCTACCGTGCTACATAAGTAAAAGTGGGGGCGGCAGTTGAACAAGCTAAAGCAAACTTAATTTCCAATGTTAAAGCTATCGTAAAGGAAATTATCTTTAAAAAAACAAGGATACTTTATAAATGAAGAAAAACATTTTAATTATTTTTGTTTCCTTTGCTTTATTATTGATTTTGAATAGTGCCTTGATTGCCCAATTATCTAAGGGACAGCAGTATGCAAAATCTGCCGTATATACATCAAAAGAAGTGGGGCTTAACGTTGGTAACGTTAAACACATTATCCTGTTAGGGTCATCTTATTCGGATGATTCTGTTACTACCTGTCGTACTTTAAATTACCTTATTGTTGGCGATAAAGAAAATACGTATTTGGAAGTTTCTATAGAAACAATAGACACTGAAAAGGAATTGTGGATGATCTCAAAAATGCAACGAGGTTATTTCACAAAAAAGATAATTTATGAAATTCCCCGGCACAAAGTTAAATGTCGCTGACTGAGAAACAAAGGCTGTAAGGCGTAATACGTAGGGCGTCAATAGCGCAGCGTATTGCGCCGCATGCCACCTGCAATTAAGTGTTGTCGCAATGCCGGGCGATTTAGTTTGTGTTTCTAACGAGAGAAATAGACGAGATGAAGCCTACATTCGGCGCAATACGCTACGCTATTGACGCCCTACCAAATGCGGCGTCCAGCCTTGCAATGGCAACGTGGCAGGGCGCACTGAATACGGCGCAATAATATTCCACCGTATTCATTCAAATAAGCGCCCAGGAAAAACCAAAAAACTCAAAGCCCCTTAGCCAAAGCGCCAAGCCGAGCGATGTCGCTAACCAAAAAAGGCGAAACGCAGGGAAGATGCTCGGAAGGCTGGGCCGGGCAATCAATGCGTTGGATGAGCGCGCCGGCGCCGCGATTGCTCATGGCCTGAACGATGGAGTCGGTATTGGCGTAAGGGACGGTGGTATCGTCGCGCCCGGCGAAAAAGACGATGGGCGATTGCGGCGTCCAGTCAACCACGCTGCTCTGGGAGGCGATGGCAGCCGTGTCGTCGTTCAGGAAATTGTTTAAAAAAGTGGGGTCGAAGCTGACATTGCTTTGACCGCCCAGCGCGGCCAACAGAAGCAGGCGGGCTAGATTGGCCCTGTCATTCGCCCCAAGATTCCTTAAAAACCCAGGACTGATCAGCGCGCCCAGCGCGGGATTCTGCTGGCGGACGGCCGCCAATAAATAATTGAGCGTCAGTGCCACGTCATACGGCCCCGCGCCGGCAAATGTGGTAACGGGAAGCGCGCTGGAAGCGGTCTGGTTTTGCGTCAGGAAACGTAGCGTCGCTATCGTGGCATAGGCCCCTTCGGAGTAGCCGGTGAAAAAAAGCTGCCCATTGTCTGCGATGGCCTGGCTTTTTCGCCAGCGCGCGCTGGCGGTAATGAAGTCTGACACCGAGGCCGCAGTCGGCGCGGCCAGCAGATAGGGGTGGGGCAGGCCCTTGCTTGCTCCATAGCCTACATAGTCCGCAGCGCTCACCAGGTATCCCATGGAGGCGAAGAGAACCGCCGGCTCGTCGGGCGTCGCGTGATTGCTGGGCGCTTCGGCATCCGTTTTGGCGGTCGCGTGCTGGTAGCTCAGCACCGGGCTGGCCAGGCTGCTCGCCTTGCGGGGTATGGCAGCAAGCCCGGAGGCCGTTACGCTGTGCCCGCTGGAGTCTGTCGTGGTATAGGTGAGCTTGTAGGTATCGACCGAATACAGTGGGATAAACGCGGAGGGGCCCCTGC
>Ga0210384_10005987_pt1 | contig 13048 bp, 9 predicted proteins | sample IncBWH2MmetaG_FD_160574 | JGI IMG/M metagenome (GOLD analysis project Ga0210384, IMG submission 160574) | Forest soil microbial communities from Barre Woods Harvard Forest LTER site, Petersham, Massachusetts, United States - Inc-BW-H-2-M | ecosystem: Environmental > Terrestrial > Soil >... | reverse complement strand
GATAGCGCCGCCTGTGTGAAAAATCGCTCCATCACCGCCGCAACTTCCTCGCCGATGCTCCGTGCCTCATGGCCAACTTTCGCGCCAAATAGCGATTTCGCCACGATATCCAGCGTCAGCTCCGCCATCTCATGATGCAGGTCGCGGTTCTCGCCATCCCGCCAGCGCGACAAGTGTGCGCCCGCGGAGTCGGCCATAATTTCCGCATACACCGCGATGTTTTCGTGGCGAAACGCGGGCTGAATCAGTTGCCGCTGCGCCTGCCACGAAGCGCCTTCGTTCGTCAGCAGGCCGTTGCCCAGAAAAAACTTCAGCGCCCCATAGTCCCGCGACTTGTGGAAATTCGCCGCGTTGCGAACCAGCACGGCTTCAATGTGATCCGGGTGCGTCAGTTGGCACATCGGAACATGCAGGAAGCGATAGCTGACGATGTCCCCGAATTCGCGTGCACAGCGCTCCGAATGTCCCGGCCAGCTGCGCGCCAGTTCGCGCGCGCTTCCAAGAAAAAAATTCCCCTTCGGTCCCGGAGGGGAGGGAAGTTGTGGAGTCATCACCGCGTATGCCATCTTTGGAGTGTAGCTCTTTGCGTTGAATGGGAGAATGGCCAGTAATCGGACACAGCGCGGTCATTCGTTTATAATCCGCTGGAGCATCTCGGCCAGCGTAGCGGCCACCTTCAGGTGGCCCCGCGCTCTCGGCTGAAGGCCGAAAGCGTATTCATAACAATTACCAAAGAACTATATCGCCCGACCGGCGAGGGAGAAAGTCGGATGAACCGCAGCGCAACGCACGGCAGGCCTCTTGTGAAATCTCTGGCAACTGCAACTTGCGGGGTGATGTTAGCCCTTGTCGCGCCCGGTCAACTCGGCGCGCAGCAGAAAGACAACGCCACTCTTCCCAGCGAATCCCCAGTCCATTTCCAGCCCGCCACCACGAACTTCGATTTCGAGCGCCGCGAAGTCATGATCCCCATGCGCGACGCCGTAAAGCTCCATACTGTGATCCTCGTCCCCAAGGGCGCCAAAAACGCCCCCATTCTTCTCACCCGCACTCCCTACAACGCCGACGGACTAACCAACCATAGTGCAAGCTCCCACCTCGGCCCTGTACTCCAGGGCTACGATAACGCCACCGAAGTTATCCTCGAAGACGGCTACATCCGCGTCATCCAGGACGTCCGCGGCAAGTACAACTCCGAAGGCGACTACGTAATGACCCGCCCGCTCCGCGGCCCGTTGAATCCCACCCCCGTCGATCACTCCACCGACACCTACGACACCATCGACTGGCTCGTCAAAAACATTCCCGAAAGCAACGGCAAAGTCGGAATCCTCGGAATTTCCTACGACGGCTTCACTCCGCTCATGGCCCTCGTCAATCCTCATCCCGCCCTCAAAGTCGCCGTGCCCATGAATCCGATGGTCGACGGTTGGATGGGCGACGACTGGTTCCACAACGGTGCCTTCCGCCAGCAAAACTTACCCTACATCTACGAACAGGAAGCCACCCGCAAGAACGAAGCGAAGTGGTGGTCCAGCGTCTTTGACGACTACGACCTATACCTGCGCGCAGGGTCCGCCGGCGAACTGGGCCGCGAACACGGCATGGAGCAACTGGGCTTCTGGAAAAAAATCCTCGAGCATCCCAGCTACGATTCCTGGTGGCAGCAGCAGGCGATGGACAAAATCCTCGCAGCCCAGCCGCTCAAAGTCCCCACCATGATCGTCGACAGCCTCTGGGACCAGGAAGATATTTACGGCGCCCCCGCTCTCTACAAAGCCCTCAAGCCCAAGGACACCGCCAACGACAAACTTTTCCTCGTCCTCGGCCCGTGGCATCACGGCCAGGAAATCGACGATGCCAGCACTCTCGGCGCTCTCCACTTCAACAGTGACACCGGCCTCTACTTCCGCCAGGAAATCCTGCGCCCCTTCCTCGCGCGCTATTTGAAAGACGGCGCCCCTCAATCGGAAGTCGCCCCCGTCAACGCCTTCGAAACCGGCACCAACCGTTGGCTCAAGTTAACCACCTGGCCGTCCGGATGCCCCACCGGTTGCACCGTCAAGCCCACGCCTCTCTATCTCGCCGCTGGTCTGAAGTTAAGTTTCTCCGCTCCCGCAAAAGACGACGCCGCCTACGAAGAGTACGTCTCCAATCCCGCCAAGCCCGTGCCTTTCCGCGCGCGGCCCATTCAGCCCGTCGGCTATGACAACGGCATGACCTGGCCAGAATGGCTCGTCGACGACCAGCGCGAAGCCTCCGGCCGCCCCGATGTCCTCACCTTTATCTCCGACGAATTAAAAGAGCCGCTCAAAATCAGCGGCCAGCCCATCGCCAACTTGATCGCCTCCACCACCGGCACCGATTCCGACTGGGTCGTCAAACTCATCGACGTGTATCCCGACGAAGTCGCCGGCCAGCCCCACATGGGCGGCTACGAACTGATGGTCGCTGCGGACATCTTCCGCGGCAGGTATCGTGAAAGCCTCGAAACGCCAAAATCCATCCCGCGCGATACGCCGCTCGTCTATCGCTTCGCTCTGCCCACCGCAAACCACGTCTTCCTGCCCGGCCACAAAGTGATGGTCCAGGTGCAGTCAAGCTGGTTCCCGCTCTACGACCGCAACCCGCAAACCTTCGTCCCCAACATCTTCTGGGCCAAGCCCGATGACTATCGCAAAGCCACCCAGCGCGTCTACCACACCCCCACCCAATCCAGCTTCATCGAATTACCAGTGGCCGCCGCCAAATAAAAGTGGCGTAACCATTCCTGGCTGTGGTCTTGGGTTCCTCCCGCCTTTGTAGGGGCGGGGCTTGCCCCGCCCTCTTGGGTTTGCATTTCCTACTCTGTCATCCCGACCGGAGTGGCCGGTTTTCTCTTCCGCGCCGAATTTTGGCGCGCCGGCCACGAAGCGGAGGGACCGAGGCAAGATCAAAACATTTTGACGTCTTGATGCGCATCTGCTTGCTTCAACTCAAATCCTCTGCACCTTCCACTTCCCCCGCCGGAACAACAAGACCCCCGCCAGCGCAATCGCGCACTCCGCCACAACGATGGAATAGTAAGCTCCCTTCGCCTGCCATCCCAAGCGCAACGCCAAAAAATACGCCAGCGGAATCTCCAGCAGCCAAAATCCAAAAAAATTCACCACCGTCGGCGTCACCGTATCTCCCGCCCCATTAAACGCCTGCAGCATCACCATCCCATACGCATACCCAATGTTCCCGTAGCTCAAAATCCGCAGGCACGAAGCCGCCAGCGGCACCACTTCCGGGTCCTGGGTAAACAGTCGCACCACCGGTGTCGCGTAAATCAAAAAGAAAACTCCGATCACGCCCAGAAAAATCATGTTGTAAAACCCGGTTCGCCAAACGGATATCTCCGCCCGCTCCGGCTGCCGCGCCCCCAGGTTTTGCCCCACCAGCGTCGCCGCCGCGTTGCTCAGTCCCCACGACGGCATCAAAATGAAAATCAGTATCCGAATCGCGATCGTGTACCCGGCCAGCGCCGCCGATCCAAACACGCTGATGATCCGCACCAATCCAATCCAGCTCGTATGCGCAATCGCAAACTGCAGAATGCCCGTCAGCGACACGCGCACCAGCCGGAACAACACTTGAAAATCCAAGCGAAGCTGCGAACGCAGGATCCGGATGCGCTCCGTCCCGCGCAGCAGCCGGTAAAACTGATACAGCACCCCGATGCTCCGCCCGGTAAACGTAGCCACCGCCGCGCCGGTCACGCCCAGCTTCGGGAAAGGCCCAATCCCAAAAATGAAACACGGGTCCAGAATCAAATTGATGATGTTCGATACCCACAGCAATCGCATCGCAACCGCTGCGTCGCCCGCCCCGCGAAAAATGGCGTTGTTGAGAAACAACAGCAGCACCACGCCGCTTCCACCCAGCGCAATCCGCGCGTACCCGCTTCCCGTCGCCACAATCGCCGGTGAAGCCCCCATCAACCGCAGCAAATCGCCCCCATAGAACCAGCACGGAATGCCGATAATCGCCGACACCCCGAATCCCAGAAAAATCGCCTGCGCTCCCGCCACCGCCGCGCCTTGCGGATCTTTTTCTCCAATCCGCCGCGCCACCATCGCCGTCGTCGAAAGGCTCAACCCCAATCCCACCGCGAACACCAGGCTCAGCAGCGATTCCGTCAACCCCACCGTCGCCACCGCGTCCGCGCCCAGCCGTCCCACCCAGAAAACGTCCACCACCGCAAACAGCGATTCCAGCACCATCTCCAGCACCATCGGGATGGCCAGCAAAAGAATCGCGCGGTTCAAGCTCCCCGTCGTGAAGTCCTGATGCGATCCGCGAATCGCTTCGCGGACCGAACTCCACAACCCGGGCGGAACTGCCACCGCCGCCTCAGCGCCCGGTGGTTGAATTTCCTCTACGGACATAAATACCTGCACGGTCTGCGCAAACGCGGCTCAAATACGCCGGCGCCGGCGCGGAAAATGGTTAGTAGAAAAAAGGGAAACGAGGGTTCCGCAGGCGATGCGGCTTTAGAGGACAGCGACCATTCGTGCGATGAACATTGTTCGATCCTTGCGGCGCTCTTCGCACGCGCCTTGAAGTAAACTTCTCGTAAAGAAAGTATACACACCCTCCCCCACCTTGGGTAGGGCCCGCTCGCCGCGGCGAGCGCGCCGCCCCGTCACCGTAACAGCCACTTTCAACTGGCCAAGCCCAAGGTAGCGCCGGCTTCCAGCCGGCCAGCGTATCCGTTCCTAGCTGTGCGGGCTACGAATTAAAGGTATCCTCGCTTGTTCAAGCTCCGGGACATCCCGGAAATTCCTTCTTCGAAAGGCGATCCAATCCATTGTCCAATTTCGACGTCCTAATCCTCGGCGGCGGCGCCGCCGGACTTCTGTGCGCCATCGAAGCCGGAAAGCGCGGCCGCCGCGTCCTGCTGCTCGAGCGCGCCGAAAAAATCGGCAAAAAAATCCTGATCTCCGGCGGCGGCCGCTGCAACTTCACGAATCTTCACACCCAGCCGAAGCACTTCCTCTCCGAAAATCCTCACTTCGCCAAGTCGGCCCTCGCCCGCTACACGCCCGCCGATTTCATCGCCCTCGTCGAGAAACACGGCATTTCCTACCACGAAAAAACACTCGGCCAACTCTTCTGCGACCACTCGTCCATCGAGATCATCGCCATGCTCGAGTCGGAATGCCGCGCCGCAAATGTAAAAATCGTTGTCGATGCCAACGTCAGCGAGGTGAGCCGCGACACCGCCTTCACCGCCCGCTGCGACGCAGCCGAGTATCGCGCACCAGCTCTCGTCGTCGCCACCGGCGGCATCTCCATCCCCAAAATGGGCGCCACCGCTTTCGGCTACGATCTCGCCCGCCAATTCGGTTTGAACATCGTAAAGACCCGCCCCGCCTTGGTCCCTCTCGTCTTTCACCCGGCCGATCGCAAACGCTACTCCGACCTCGCCGGCGTCTCCACCGAAGTAATCGCCTCAGTAGGGAAGTCGGCCTTCAGCGAAAAAATGCTCTTCACCCACCGCGGCCTAAGCGGCCCCGCAATCTTGCAAGCCTCCAGCTATTGGAAAGAAGGCGAAGCGCTCCAAATCGATCTCGCGCCCGGCCGCGACGCCACGCGAAAAATTCGCGAAGCCGGCACTCGCACCGCAGCCGTAGCCGAAAAGTCGCTCCAGGAATTCCTCCCGAACCGCCTCGCCGAACGCTGGCTCCAATTCCATCCTCCGAAAGCATGGACCAACACCGCGCTCGATGCCTTCGAAAAACAACTCCACTCTTGGAACGTCCGCCCCGCGGGAACCGAAGGCTACGAAAAAGCCGAAGTCACCGCCGGCGGCGTGGACACCGCCGAACTCTCCAGCAAAACAATGGAATCCCGCAAAGTCCCCGGCCTCTTCTTCATCGGCGAAGTCGTCGACGTCACCGGCCACCTCGGCGGCTTTAATTTTCAATGGGCCTGGGCCTCCGCCGCAGCCGCCGGCCGCGCCCTCTAATTTTGAGTGCGAGAGCGAAGCTCTCGCGTTTGCAGTGTAATCCCCACCACCAAACAAATGTTCATCAGCTCACTCGCTCCTCCCAGGCTCATGCCTTTGTAGGGGCGGGGCTTGCCCCGCCCTCTTGGGTTCTCTTGCCTTTGTAGGGCCCGCCTTCCGCTTGCCCGCCGCAGGAGGGAGGCGGGCCGTCTGGCAACTCGTTTGACTCAAGTGGAGTGTGGCCGATAGTATCAATCCAGGTTCGCAGAAATGAAATACGCCTATTTCGACTGCTTTAGCGGCATTAGCGGCGATATGACCCTCGGCGCCCTCCTCAATGCGGGTGTCCCCGTCGAGCAACTGCGCGCCGAATTGCAAGGCCTCAGCCTCCCGGGCTGGGATCTGTCCACCGAAAAAGTCTGGAAAAACGGCATGGCCGCCACCTACGCCAAAGTGCGCTCCCAGGACACACAAACCCACCGCTCCCTCAGCACAATCCTCGGCATCATCGAAAAATCCACCCTCGCCCCCAGCGTGAAAGAGCCCGCCGCCGCAATCTTCAAAAATTTGGGCGAAGCCGAAGCCGCGGTCCACGACGTCCCCCTCGAAAAAATTCATTTCCACGAAGTCGGCGCCGTCGACGCAATCGTCGACATCGTCGGCGCTTGCATCGGCTTTGCCGCACTCGGAATCGAATCCTTCACCTGTTCCGCCCTGAACGTCGGCGGCGGCACCGCAAAAATGGCCCACGGAGTCCTTCCGGTTCCCGCGCCTGCCACCGCGCGTCTCCTCCTCGGCAAGCCCACCTATTCCAACGGCGTCCAAAAAGAATTGGTCACCCCCACCGGCGCGGCCATCGTCGCCACGCTCTGCTCCTCTTTCGGTCCACAGCCGCCAATGTCCGTCACCTCCATCGGCTACGGCGCCGGAACCGCCGATCTCGAAGGCCAGCCCAACGTCCTCCGCCTCATGGTCGGCGAGTCCGCCGAAAAACGCGCCGCCGCCGAATCCGAAACCATCCGCGTCCTCGAAGCCAATCTCGACGACATGAATCCCCAGATTTACGGCTACTTCCTCGAAAAGGCCCTCGCCGCCGGCGCTCTCGACGTCTTCGCCACTCCCGTCCAAATGAAAAAGAACCGCCCCGGCATGCTCGTCACCGTGCTCTGCAAGCCCGAAGACGAATCCAACTTCCGCGAAATGCTCTTCGCGGAGACCACCACGCTCGGCGTCCGCACTTACACCGCCGAGCGCCGCGTCCTCGCCCGTCAGTGGGAAACCGTTCACACCGCTTTCGGCGAAGTCCGCATCAAAGTAGCCCGGCTCAACGGCCATATCCGCCAGGCTTCGCCGGAATTCGAGGATTGCCGTAAACTGGCAGAAGCAAAAAACGTGCCTCTACAGCGCGTCATGGACGAAGCTATCCAGACGTGGAAGGCCAAAAGCCAATAACGCACGCCCTGAAACTTATGGCTTAAGGCTTATGGCTTGTTGCTTAAAAAAGTTAGCGCTGTAAAAATACCCAGAGACAACCCGAATGCCCGAGAAAAAAGAAAAATTCTATCTAACGACGCCCATCTACTACACCAACGGGCTCCCTCACATCGGCCACACCTACACCACCGTCGTCGCCGATGTCATTCGCCGCTACAAGCGCATGCGCGGCTACGACGTCGTCATGACCACCGGCACCGACGAGCACGGCGTCAACGTCGAACGCGCCGCCAAAAAAGCCGGCGTCCCCGAATCCGAATTCGTCGCCAAAATGGCCGACGCCTGGCGCGCCCTCTGGGACGAGCTCGGCATCCCCGCCGACGAATTCGTCCGCACCACCGATCTCACCCACGTCCGCACCGTTCAGTGGCTCTTCAAGCTCTGCAGGGAAAACGGCTACGTCTACAAAGGCCACTACACCGGCCAGTACTGCATCTACGACAACGCCTTCGTGAACGACGCCAAGCCTGGCGACAACTGTCCCGATTGCGGCCGCCCCCTCGAAACCATCACCGAAGAAAACTATTTCTTCAAACTCTCTTCGTTCCAAAAGCCGCTCCTCGATTTCTACAAAAAGAATCCCGGCTTCATCCAGCCGGATACGCGCCGAAACGAAATCATCAGCTTCGTCGAAGGCGGCTTGAAAGACCTCAGCATCACTCGCACCACCATTCGCTGGGGCATTCCCGTCCCCGGCGAAGAGCCCCACGTCTTCTACGTCTGGTTCGACGCGCTCACCGCCTACCTCAGCGCCGTCGGCGGCCCGGAATATGAAAAGCGCGGCTACTGGCCCGCCGATCTGCATCTCGTCGGCAAAGACATCATTCGTTTTCACACCGTCTATTGGCCTGCCTTCCTGATGGCCGCCATGCTCCCGGTTCCGAAACAAGTCTGGGCCCACGGCTGGTTCCTCATGGACGCCGCCAAAATGAGCAAGTCCAAAGGCAATGTCGTCCTCCCGCGCCCCATCGTCAACATGCTCGGCATGGACGCTCTCCGCTATTTCCTCCTCCGCGACGTCGTCTTCGGCCAGGACGGCAATTTCAGCTACGACGCCCTCGTCACCCGCTACAACAGCGACCTAGCCAACGGCCTCGGCAACCTCGCCAGCCGCACCGCCGCGCTCATCGAAAAAAACTTCGCCGGCAAAATCCCCAAGCCGGCCGCACTGAAACCGCAGGACGAAGCTCTGGCCAAGGAAGCTCAGGCCGCCATCGGCGAAGTCCTCGAAAATTTCGACAAGCTCAGTTTTGCCCGCGCACTCGAAACCATCTGGACCTTAATCGCCGCCGCCGACAAATATCTCACCAGCGAGCAGCCCTGGGCCCTGGGCAATTCCGAAGCCGATCAATTCCGCAAAGCCACCGTCCTCTGGACCACAGCCGAACTTCTCCGCATCGTCGCCGCGCTCGCATTTCCGGTTCTCCCGGACAGCGCCGCCAAAGTCTGGTCCCTCCTCGGCCAGTCCGATGCGCTCGGCAAGTTCGAACTGGACGGACTCCGCTGGGGCCAATTGGTTCCCGGCACGTCTCTTGGCAAATCACAGACCTTGTTCCCACGCGTGGACAAAACCGAAGCAATAGAGAGGATCGAATCAATGGCAAACGAAGAACTGAATCCACCCAAAGCAGTACCAGCACCGGCGGCAAGCGCCCCAGCCGCCACCGGCGCGTCCGCGGCGGCAGCGGCCGCCCCGGCCGTCTCCGACAAAATCGGCATCGAGGATTTTGCCAAAGTTGAAATGCGCGTAGGCCAGATCAAAACCGCCGAGCGCATCGTCGGCGCCGACAAACTCCTCAAACTCACCGTCGACATCGGCACCGAAATCCGCCAGATCTGCGCCGGCATAGCCCAATACTACGAACCCGAATCCCTGATCGGCCGCAAAGTAGCCGTGGTCGTCAACCTCGCCCCCCGCAAACTCCGCGGCGTCGAGTCCAACGGCATGATCGTAGCGGCCTCCGTAGGCCCCGAAGGCCGCCCCGTCCTAACCGGCTTCCACGAAGAAGTCGAAGTCGGCGCCCGCCTGAAATAATTCCACGGCACTCGTCGTCCTATCGTCTCCCGGTTTTGTAGGGGCCGGGCTCGCCCGGCCCTCTTGGGTTTCCGTTCCTGGGAACGCCAACTCTGCACCATCCTGCGGGTTCAGCGGGATGAATCTCCCGATTGGCGAGTCATCATCTTCCCCATATGGCCAACTCCAACACGTTTCCCGTCCTCCGATCTCCGCTATCTATTTTCCAATTTCTATTTTCTAATTTCTATCTATGGAACTAATCGACTCCCACGCCCACATCGACGGCCCCCAATTCGCCGACGACCGCGACGCCATGCTCGCCCGCGCCCAAGCCGCAGGCATCTCCACCCTCCTCGCCATCGGCACCGGCCCAGGCCCCGAAAAACTCGACGCCGCCCTCCCCTACGCCGAATCCCACAATTGGATCTACACCACCGTAGGCATCCACCCCCACGACGCCAAAGAAGTCACTCCCACTCATCTCGATACCCTCGTCGCCCTCTCAAAGCATCCCAAAGTAATCGCCTGGGGCGAAATCGGCCTCGACTATTTCTACGACCACTCCCCGCGCGACATCCAGGAGCGCGTCTTCCGCCAGCAAATGGAACTAGCCCACGCCGCAAATCTCCCCATCATCATCCATTGCCGCGACGCCTGGGAAGATTGCCTCCGTCTCCTCGACGAAGCCTGGAAACCCACCGGCCTCGGCGGCATCCTCCACTGCTTCACCAGCACTCTCGATCACGCCAAAAAAGGCCTCGACATGGGCTTCCTCATCTCCTTCACCGGCAACATCACCTATCCCAAAGCCCAAGCCATCCGCGACGTCGCGAAAGCTTTGCCCCTTTCAAACATTTTGATCGAAACAGACTCTCCGTACCTCGCCCCGCAGCCCCATCGCGGCAAGCGCAACGAGCCTGCCTACGTTCTCGAGGTAGCAAAGGCGCTCGCGAATGTGAGAGACTGTGAGCTATCAGAAATTGCCGCCAAGACCACGGAGAATTTCCGCAGGTTTTTTCGGCTGACCCGGCCGGACACATCCACGGCCGAGGTGTCCCGCTGACAGGGGGCGGGCCCGGAGAACGCACATCGCACTATTGACCGTGAAAGAAATTTTCGAACTGGTGCGCGAAGACCTCGTGAAGGTCGAACAGGAACTCTCGCGCCAGAGCGCCTCCGCCTACCAGCCTGTCTCCGAAATCACCAGCTATCTCCTTGGCGGGGGAGGGAAGCGCCTCCGCCCCGCATTGCTCCTCCTCGCCCACGGCTACGCTGCCGGAAGCGAAGGTGACGCCCGCAGCGCCATCAAGCTCGCCGCTGTCGTCGAACTCCTCCACAGCGCCACTCTCATTCACGACGACGTCATCGACAGCGCCGACACCCGCCGCGGCCGCCCCTCCGCGAATTCCCGCTGGGGCAATCACCGCAGCGTCCTCTCCGGCGACTGGCTCTACATGCAGTCCTTCCACATCGCCTTACAAGAGCGCAATTTCCACGTCCTCGACATCTTGATCGATCTCACGCAAAAAATGGTCGAAGGCGAACTCCTGCAACTCGAAAAAATCGGCCGCATCGACGTCTCCGAAGACGAAGCCCTGAAACTCTCCACCTACAAAACCGCTTGCCTCTTCAGCGGCTGCGCGCGCCTCGGCGGAGTCCTGGGCGGCCTCGACGAAGAGCACGAAACCGCTCTCGCCGATTACGGCCGCTACTCCGGCCTGGCCTTCCAACTCGTCGACGATCTCCTCGATTTCACCGCCTCCAGCGAACAACTAGGCAAACCGGTGCTAAGCGATCTGAAAGAAGGCAAAGTCACCCTCCCTCTGATCTACGCCATGGAAAACGGTCACAGCGAAGCCCGCGAAATGGTGGCCCGCGTCCTCGAAGAAAAAGAGTTCGACTCCGTCCAGCCCGAAACCCTGGTGGCCCTCGTCCGCGATTCCGGCGCTCTCGACCGCACCCGCAACCTCGCCCTCGAATACGCCGTCCGCGCCAAAGCCTGCCTCAACGGCACCGGCTTCTCCGAATACGCCCGCGCCCTCCAAACCCTCCCCGACTTCATCCTCGACCGCGAGTCCTAATTTTGAGTGCGGAAGCGGAGCTTCCTCTTTTACGAAGTTAACCACAGCACCTAACCCAACAACGAGTACGTGTCATCCTCCGCGCCCGCCTCAGGCGGGCGCGGAAGGACCAGCTTTTGTCCTTAGATGAGAGACACAATCGAGTGTTCCCGCATTTTTTCAGGCAGCAAATCCAGGATTCCCCTATCCATCGTGACCAGCTTTCCTTTGTGGTGAATCGCCAGCCCCAGCAGGTAGGCATCGCTCACCTGCTTGTGCCCGACGATCTGGCTTCCGAAAGGCTCGATTGCTTCCAAGTAACTAACATCGGCGGGCCAATATTCATGGTTAGGATGCGCCAGACTCTTCTTTAGCGCTTGCGTAGCCTCTCCCGGACTGACCGCCGACGGGGAGAAAGCCGGATTGCTGACAATACGTACGAACCCGGCCTCTGTTAGGGGGCAAGTCGCCCAACCTTCGGAGGAACGTCGATTGAACCAGTTATGCACCTTTGCATGGCTCTCTTGGGCAGGCCATAACAAAGCCACCAGGACATTTACGTCCAGCAGAGCCGTCTTCATCCCTCTTCCGCTTCCAATTCTTTGACCTTTTCATTGCTGATCCGCGGTGAATCAGGGGGAAGATCAAATACGCATAGCCCGTTCACCATCTTGGTGGGAGTTGGTGTCCGAAACGCCTTCCGGATGAGTTCGGTTACCGCCTCGCCCACCGGCATGGAACGCTCTTCTGCGTAGCGTCTCACCTGTTCGAGGACCTCGTCATCAATCGAAATTGTAGTTCGCATTGGAAAATGATGCATCTCGGGGAGGGTGATGTCAATAGTTGCTGTACGCATCAGTGTACAGCAGTGATGTCATTCTTGGTGTTAGTATGCTCTGTGCTAAATTGGGATTGGTTGCATTCATGCTGCCCTTCAAACTCGTCTACCACGAGCGCTACGACCTCAACCTCGGCGCCCACGTCTTTCCCTCTGAAAAATTTCGCCTCATCCACGACAAACTCTTGAGCGAAGGCATCGCCGAACCGAGCGACTTCCTCCGCCCCGAACCCGCAGCCGACGCCGATATCCGCCGAGTCCACACCGAAGACTGGGTCCAGAAGCTCAAAACCGGCACACTGACCGCGAGCGATCAAATGAAACTGGAAGTCCCCTATTCCCCCGAACTCGTCCGCGCATTCTGGCTGGCAGCCGGCGGCACAATCGCAGCCGCCGAGTCCGCCTTGCAAGACGGCTTCGGCTGCAACCTCGGCGGCGGCTTTCACCACGCGTATCCCGGCCACGGCGAAGGCTTCTGCGCCATCCACGATGTAGCCGTCGCCATCCGCACGCTGCAAGCCCGCAACAAAATCTCCCGGGCCATGGTCGTGGACACCGACGTCCACCACGGCAATGGCACCGCTGCCATCTTCAGCAAGGACGATTCCGTCTTCACCCTCTCCATTCATCAGCAAAACAACTACCCCGCCCACAAACCTCATTCC
>Ga0210384_10005985_pt1 | contig 13051 bp, 10 predicted proteins | sample IncBWH2MmetaG_FD_160574 | JGI IMG/M metagenome (GOLD analysis project Ga0210384, IMG submission 160574) | Forest soil microbial communities from Barre Woods Harvard Forest LTER site, Petersham, Massachusetts, United States - Inc-BW-H-2-M | ecosystem: Environmental > Terrestrial > Soil >... | reverse complement strand
AAGAAGCTGACCTGAACCTGGCCCTGCTCAATTATTATTTCAGGAGTAAGCAGAAGTTGTTTGAAATAGTCATGTTTGAAAAAATGCAAAAGTTTTTCGGCATTCTCTTACCCATTCTTTTTGATATTTCAACTTCTCTGGAAACAAAGGTTGAAAGCATTTCTGCCAGTTATATTGATTTGATTCTGGCTAATCCAGATCTCCCGTTTTTTATATTGAGTGAAATAAGGAATGACCCCGGGGTTTTTATGAAGATTATTCAAAAGAAGGACTTTTTGAAAAATTCCGTATTCATCAGGCAGATCAAAGAGAAAAAGCCAGAGATAAATCCTTTGCATTTTTTAATCAGTCTGCTGGGTATGTGCGTTTTTCCTTTTGTTATGAAGCCGGTGTTAAAGAAAATGACCGGTATGGAGGAAACAGCTTTTAAACAGATGATGTTGGAGCGGAAATCCCTGATCCCTGTCTGGGTAAAAGCGATGCTGAAAGTAAAATAATTATTTTGATCACTGGAAACAAATTCATCCAATTCAAATAAGCGGTACAATGCGGAACATTAAATACATGGGATTATTTTCCTTCTTGTTTTTCGTTTCTATTTTATCCCCGGCCCAGATAAAAATTATAACCATTGAACGCTGTTATGAATTGGCCAGGTTAAATTATCCCCTTATTAAAAAGCACGACCTGATATCAAGGAGCAGCAACTACTCTATAGAAAATGCCGGCAGATTATATCTTCCCCAGTTTTCAATAAGCGGCCAGGCTTCTTACCAGTCCCAGACACTTAGTTTCCCTGCAGCTTTGGGGGGACCTGGTATTTTACTGCCAGCCATCAGTAAGGACCAATACAAGATACAGGCGGAAGTAGATCAAACTATTTATGACGGGGGCATGATTAAAAATCAACAGGAACTGATTCGTGTGAATACAGCCAGCGAACAACAAAACCTGGAAGTAAATCTTTATGCAATCAGGGACCGGATTACCCAACTGTATTTTTCCATTCTATTAATGGATGAACAAAAAGCCCAGAATGATATTAAGAAGAATAATTTCCAAAGTGCAGCAGATCAGGAAATAGCAGCTTACCAAAATGGAACTGCTCTTAAAAGTAATGTTGACGAGTTCCAGGCAGAAATTGCAAATACTGAGATGACAAATATAGAGCTCAAGTCAAATCGTAAAGCCTATACGGATATGTTGTCTGTTTTCACAGGGCTGAATATAAATGGAGAAACGGAGTTGTTAATGCCACCGCAGCAACTTACAGATCCAATTATCAGGAGACCTGAGCTCAGCCTTTTTGATCTGGAAAAAAATATGTTTAACGTACAGGAGAAGCAACTTAAAACGGACTATATGCCTAAGCTGAACGCATTTATACAAGCAGCTTATGGAAGACCGACCCTGAATTTCATTGAAAATGAATTCGGAAGCTGGTGGATCGGTGGTATAAGGCTATTCTGGAACCTGGGAAGTTTGTATTCTTTAAAAAATAACCGGAATAATCTTAGGATAAATAAGGAGTACCTGGACATCGATAAGGAAACCTTTATTTATAATACCAACCTTAGCCTCAGCAGGCAGAATGAGGAAGTACTGAAATACGCGGCCCTTCTCAGACAGGATGATACAGTCATTTCCCTGAGAACTTCCGTTGCAAGTACAGCAAGGTCACAATTGGACAATGGTGTTATAACGGTGCATGATTATATTTCTAAAATAAATGAAGAAAATCTTGCAAGGCAAACAAAAATACTTCACTCTATTCAACTTATACAGGCACAATACCAATATAAAAACACATCAGGCAATTAACCGCTCAATTTTATTTTATGAAATACCGTCGTCTTCCCGGTCTAATTAGTTTTTTACTGATTTGTTCATGCAATAGTAACCAGGTTGATTATGACGCATCTGGAAATTTTGAAGCGGATGAAGTGATTGTTTCTGCGCAGCAGTCGGGTGAACTTCTTTCCTTCAGCATTCAGGAAGGAGATTCGCTACAAGCAGGTTTAATCGTCGGTCAGATTGATGTGACCATACAGAAACTCCAAATGGAACAGGCGAAGGCAATGATTACTGCTCTTCATGCCAAAACTTCTTCCGTCATTGATCAAAATGAATTGGTAAAAAAACAATTAGCAGTGCAACAATCACAACTGGATCATCAGTTAAAAGAGCGGGAGAGGACTGAAAAACTTATAAAAACTGATGCAGCTACACGTAAGCAACTTGATGATATCAATGCACTTATTGACCAATTACAAAAACAGATTTACGTGACCAGCCAGCAATTGAAAGTAAATTCTTCAAATACGGAAACGTTAAACAAGGGCATATTAAGTGAAAAGGAACCACTCGAAAAATCTGTAGAGCAATATAAAGAACAAATTAATAAAGGTCAGATTGTAAATCCTATCAGCGGTTTCGTCCTTTCAAAATATGCGTTAAGAGGTGAAATGGCCACTATCGGAAAGCCGTTGTATAAAATTGCAAATACAGATACTCTTTCATTAAAAGCATTTATGACCGGTGATCAGTTATCAAAGATTAAAATCGGACAACTGGTTGAGGTTCGAATTGATCAGGGTAAAAATGATTATAAAAAATATAAAGGTTACATTTCCTGGATATCTGACAAATCTGAGTTTACACCCAAAACCATTCAAACTAAAAACGAAAGAGCCAATCTGGTATATGCAATAAAAGTAAGGGTGAAAAATGATGGATACCTGAAGATTGGCATGTATGGGGAAGTAAATTGGAATGCTGCTGCAAAATAAGAAATATGGATGCTGTTATACTTCGTCAGATTACAAAAACCTATGAAAAGGGTAAGGTGATTGCGGTTGATAATGTTTCTTTTGAAGTAAAGACAGGTGAACTATTTGGACTGATCGGACCGGATGGTGCGGGTAAAACATCTATATTCCGCATTTTAACGACCGTTTTACTCGCAGATAGCGGGAAAGCAAGTCTCGCAGGATATGACGTTGTTAATGAATATCGTGAAATAAGGAACCGGGTAGGGTATATGCCCGGCAGATTTTCTCTCTACCAGGATCTTACCATTCGTGAAAACTTGGAATTTTTTGCTACTGTATTCGGTACTACCATTGAAAAGAATTACGATTTGATCAAAGATATTTATGATCAGATCAAACCATTCAGCAACCGTCGTGCAGGAAAATTGTCCGGAGGAATGAAACAAAAACTGGCCCTCTGTTGTGCACTAATTCATAAACCTGAGGTTTTATTACTTGATGAACCAACAACAGGTGTGGACGCTGTTTCCCGAAAGGAGTTTTGGGAAATGTTAAGAAAACTAAAATCACAGGGTATTACAATTCTCGTATCAACGCCTTACATGGATGAAGCCAATCTATGCGATCGTATCGCACTGATACAAAGTGGTAAAATCATGTCGGTAGAAACACCTCTGAACATCATCAATGCATTTCCTGTAAAATTATATGCAATGAAGTCCGAAAGGATGTACAAATTGCTTAAGGATTTCAGAAACCATAAAGAAATTGAAAGCTGTTATGCCTTTGGTGAATTTATACATATCACTGTTAAGAATCAGGAAACGGATGCCATGGAACTTCTATTTCGCATAGCTAAACAAATGGATAATTACGGAATCGAATTGAAAGAAATTCAGCCGACTATCGAGGACAGTTTTATACGTCTTATGAATCAAAGGAACGAAGAAGCAATTCAGGATCCCATTCCTTCAAATTCCTGATATGGAAGAAAAAGCAATAATCTGTAAGGATCTTACCAAACAATTTGGCGGATTTTATGCTGTCAATAATATTTCTTTTGAAGTTAACAGGGGTGAAATATTTGGCTTCCTGGGAGCAAACGGGGCGGGTAAAACGACGGCCATGCGCATTCTGTGCGGACTTTCTTTCCCAACTTCCGGGGAAGCGACGGTCGCAGGATTTAATGTTTACAATCAACAGGAATCCATTAAAAAGAATATTGGTTACATGAGTCAGAAATTTTCGTTGTATGAAAACCTCAGTATAATGGAAAATATAGAATTCTTTGGTGGCGTGTATGGTTTATCCCGGCCTGAAATCAAAGAGAGATCGAATAAACTCGTTGAGGATTTAGGACTAAAGAAAGAAGCTAAGAAAATGGTTGGAGGACTTCCACTTGGCTGGAAGCAAAAACTTGCTTTTTCAGTAGCCATATTTCACCGGCCCAAAATTGTATTTCTCGATGAACCAACCGGCGGTGTGGATCCTGTAACAAGACGACAGTTCTGGGATATGATTTATGATGCTGCAGCATCCGGTATCACCATTTTTGTGACTACGCACTATATGGACGAAGCTGAATATTGTAACCGTGTTTCCATCATGGTGGATGGCCGACTGGAGGCCCTGGACACCCCGGGAAATCTAAAAAAACGATTTTCTTCTGATAGCATGGATGAAGTTTTTTATAACCTGGCCAGGAGAGCTCTGAGAAAAGACGATTAAAATTTCGGTATGAAGCAATTGTTCGTATTCATCAGAAAAGAATTTTATCATGTTTTCAGGGATCCGAGAACCTTACTCATAATGTTTGGATTACCCCTGGTCCAGATCATTCTTTTTGGTTTCGCTTTGACCAGTGAGGTAAAAAATGCACATATTTTTATATCAGATAATGCGCAGGATGTACAAACCACGCAAATCATTCAAAAGATAAAATCATCATCTTATTTTTCAGTGGAAGAAGCAGTTATAGGGAACAAAAAAATTGAAAGCATACTGAGGAGGGGGAATACCCGGTGCGTTTTAATTTTCCCCCCAAATTTCGGCAACGACTTATTACATACCGGTAAAGCACAGGTTCAAATTATAGCGGATGGATCGGATCCAAATACTGCTAAAACAATTATTAACTACCTGACATCGATTATTTCTGAATATCAGCACCAGGTTTATTCTACAGCTTCCTTACCCTTTCAGATAATTCCCGAAACCCGAATGTTATATAATGAAGAAGGTAATGGCTCACTGAATTATATACCAGGAGTGATGGCCCTGATACTGATGATTGTTTGTACTGCTCTTACTTCCGTGTCTATAGTGAAAGAAAAAGAATTGGGAACAATGGAAGTGTTGCTTGTTTCTCCCTTTAAGCCCGTTATGGTTTTGATTTCAAAAGCTGTTCCTTATCTTTTGCTGTCTCTGGTGAATTTTACTTTTATTTTACTCTTATCTGTATTTGTACTGGACGTTGAAATTAAAGGAAATCTTTCTCTCTTATTTTTTGAAAGTACATTGTTTATTATTACCTGTCTTTCTTTTGGCCTGCTCATATCTAATACCACAAACTCACAGCAGACGGCTCTTTTATTATCCATGATGGGAATGATGTTACCAACTATTATTTTTACGGGATTTTTATTCCCGCTTGAAAATATGCCCCTGATTTTTCGGCTGATTTCAAACCTGGTTCCGGCAAAATGGTATTTCACCATTATAAAATGCGTTATGCTAAAGGGACTCGGATTTCAGTATGTATGGAAAGAAACCCTGGTATTGATCGGCATGACCATATTTCTCTTAACGGTCTCTTTGAAGAATTTTAAAATCCGCCTGCAATGAAGAGGATCAGTTTTATTCTGCAAAAGGAATTTCGTCAGATATTCAGGGATAAGACTATTCTGGTTATGATGTTTGCAGTGCCCACCATTCAGCTGATCATTATTCCGCAAGCAATCAATTTCGATGTTAAAAACATAAACATCTCTGTTGTTGACCTTGACCATAGTTCATTTTCACAGAAATTAATTTCAAAAATCGGTTCATCCGGTTATTTCAGAATAGTCAGCGCTGATCTATCCTATCGGCAGGCTTTAAAACACATTGAAAAAGAGGAGGCGGACCTCGTAATGGAAATCCCGGTTGGATTTGAAAGGAACCTCGTTCGTGAAGGCGCGCAAAAAATCGGTATTTCAGTGGATGCTATCAATGGTACAAAAGCAACGATTGGTTATGCATATTTGAATTCAATTATTGCGGAATTCAATACTGGTCTGGATATTAACCAGGTTGAACTTTCGGGAAATCATTCAATGGCAGGAATTATAGAAATTGAATACAGTAACTGGTTTAATCCGATGGCTGAATACAAATATTATATTGTTCCCGGAGTGCTTGTTTTATTGCTTACCATGATCGGTGGTTTTATTACGGCTTTGAATATTGTGAGGGAAAAAGAAGCAGGCACCATCGAACAGATAAACGTAACACCTATAAAAAAATGGGAATTCATACTCGGCAAGCTTATTCCTTTTTGGATAATCGGTATGATAGTTTTTTCCGTCGGACTGATCGTTTGCTGGTTGGTATATGGAATTGTTTCTGTTGGTAGTATGGCTTTACTATATCTGATAGCAGCTGTTTACATGATAGCTTTGCTTGGTTTTGGTTTATTAATCTCAACCTTCAGTGATAGCCAGGTGCAAGCCATGTTTGTGGCATTTTTCTTTATCATGATATTCATTCTTATGAGCGGATTATTTACTTCAGTTGAAAGTATGCCCTCCTGGGCAAGAGCTATTTCAAACCTGACGCCGACTACCCATTTTATGAAAATAGTACGCATGATTATGATGAAAGGAAGTGGATTGACCGACCTCAAAATAGAGTTGTATTACATCATTGCATTTGCTTTTGGATTGAACGGATGGGCCATCTGGAATTATAAGAAGACATCTTAGGATACTTTCGATTAAAATCATTCATTAATCAGCAAATTGGTAAATTAGGCCTTCATTTGTTTTATTCAACAGGTTTTAAATTGAGAAAGGTGTTAAAATAATATTTCATGAATCGATTGGCAATTATTTCAATTTATTTTATTTGCTTTCTTAATATCCTGTCCTCCCGGGCACAAAAATTTGATTCTTCTGTACTTTATCAATCCTGGAAAGCTTCCTGGATAGAAGTGCCAGATGAGTCATCCAATAGATACGGCGTTTATTTATTTCGAAAATCATTTACCCTGACTACAAAGCCGGGATCCTTTGAAATTCATGTTTCTGCGGATAATCGTTATAAATTATTCGTAAATGAAAGACTGGTATCTCTTGGACCAGCAAGAGGCGACCTGGACCACTGGAATTTTGAATCACTTGACATTGCACCATTTCTTCGTGAGGGGAAAAATATCATTGCAGCCAAGGTTTGGAATGAAGGTGAATGGAGAGCCGAGGGGCAAATTTCCCTGCGCACAGGTTTTATTTTATTAGGAGATGGTGCAGCTCAAATTGTAAATACAAATAACGGCTGGAAATGTATCCGGGATAGCTCTTACCAACCTTTCCCTTTTATAACCCCAACTTATTATGTTGCCGGTCCTGGTGAACTGGTAAATATGAAAGGAGATTTGGCAAACTGGGAAACCCAGGACTATGCGGATAGTTCCTGGAAAAATTCCAGGATTATCATGGAAGGTATTCCAAAGAATATAATCGGCGGATATGGAACAGTTAGTGGCTGGTTATTGGTTCCTTCTCTTTTACCCCAAATGGAATTGAAACCCCAATCCCTTGTTCGTATAAGCAAATCATCCGGAATCAATATTCCTGCTGGCTTTCCTTCTACCAAAACTTCGTTGACGATTCCCGCGCATAGTGTTGCAACGATTTTGCTTGATCAGACATTTTTAACCAATGCTTATCCAACTCTTGTTTTCAGTGGAGGTATAGGAGGGGCTATATCCATGAGTTATGCAGAAGCTTTGTATACAAAATATCCATCGAAAGGAAACAGGGATGAAACTGAAGGGAAAATTTTTATCGGGAGGAAGGACAGTATAGTATCGAATGGTAAATCGGGACAGGTATTTACAACACTGACTTTCAGAACTTACAGGTATCTGCAATTAAGGATAACAACAAATGATGATCCACTGGCCATTGAAGATATATATGGAATTGCAACAGGTTATCCTTTTCAGATGAATGCAAAGCTTGAATCAGAAGATCCCGGGCTCAATAAAATTTTGGAAACAGGATGGCGGACCGCCCGTCTCTGCGCCATGGAAACCTATATGGATTGTCCATATTATGAACAATTGCAATATATCGGTGATTCGAGAATTCAAGCTTTGATTTCATTGTACAATAGTGGTGATGAGAGACTGCTGCGTAATGCGATGAATGCAATGGACAATTCCCGAAGGCCTGAAGGCATAACACTTAGCCGCCACCCTTCTTACACGCCACAGTATATACCAACTTTTTCTTTATGGTATATCGGCATGTTGCATGATTATATGATGTATGGAAGGGATAGTGTTTATTTAAAAAATAAACTCCCAGGTGAACGCCAGATCCTGAATTATTTTAGAAATTATCAGAAATCGGATGGCTCTGTCAGGGGAGTTCCATACTGGATGTTTACAGATTGGGTGGAAACGAAAGGCTGGAAATCAGGTGCAGGCCCTATGGGGAAAGATGGGAGTTCTTCATTAATTGACTTACAATTGTTATGGGCTTATCAATTGGCAGCTGACATGGAATCCAAGTTCGGCATTCAGGCTTATGCAACTATTTATAATAAATACGCGACCCTGCTTAAGAAAACGATTCGGAATAAATACTGGGATGAGGGCCGGAAACTATTTGCAGACAGGCCTGAAAAAGACTTGTTTTCACAACACGCAAATGTGCTCGCAATTCTTACCGGTATGGTTGATAATTCAGTAGCTGCTTCAATGGCCAAACAAATTCTTTCAGATACCACACTCGCACCCGCTTCAATATATTTCAAGTTCTACCTGCACATGGCTCTGGTAAACGCTGGTCTTGGAAATGATTATCTGAACTGGCTTGCCTTATGGAGGGAAAATTTAAAAATGGGAATGACCACATGGGCGGAAATTCCGGATATTAATAATACGCGCTCTGATTGTCATGCCTGGGGTGCAAGTCCGAATATTGAATTCTTCAGAACCGTGTTGGGAATAGACAGCGATGCGCCTGGTTTTGCAAGGGTAAAAATTGAACCCCATTTGGGAATTTTGAAAAATATACAGGGAGAAATTCCTCATCCCATGGGTAAAATAGGAGCGCGATATTTATTTGAAAATGGAAAATGGAAGATTCAAATAGACCTGCCTTCAAAGACTACAGGAAATTTAATTTGGAAAAGCAAATCATATCCTTTGAAAGAAGGAGTAAATAATTTATATTTTTAATTAACTCATCATAATTTTGAATTTCATACGTTTGTAAAAATTAAATATTTTAAAAAATTGCTGGAATCAGAAGACCAGTGATAAAATATTCAAAATGTGGAAAAGATGCATTCAAGTTTAAAATGTACTATTTGCGGATTTCCTTTATATAATACCGATCAATGCATTAGTGAGTTCATCTATCATTGTTCTTCCGAAGCAGCCAGGTTCTGGGATTATGATAGGGGAAGCATTGACCAGATAAAAGCAAAAGAACATTGGGATCAATCCATGCAGGAAATCCCGAACAGCAGCAATAATTGAAAAAACTGAACCATTTAAGAACTGATTTTCACCAGGTATTTTCCGAATCAGTTGGTTATTATTAATCCTGTCTGGCAGATAAAAATTCCAGTACATCCTCATCCGGAAGTGTTTGTTTCACGGAATATTATATAGTTTTAATTCTTGTTTTTAAAAATTAAAATTGGAGCTGAAAAGTAAACTAAGCGTAGAAATATTCGGATTACTGGTATAAGTAAATCTTTTAATCAGATCTATCCTGATGAAAGAAAAAATATTATAAATCCCGATACTGGCTTCTACATAAGGCACCCTGTTAAGATTAAAAGTTGAAGTAACTCCGTTAGTTGTGGGAAACAGCATTTGATTGGGGTTATAATTTGGGTTATTTTCATTTCGGAGTCCCCCATATAGGATTTTTGCTGCAATCACTTCGCGGAGCCTTAATTTTTTCAGCAGGGGAACCTTATTAAAAAAGAAACCGTTGAAATAGTGGTCGATATTAAGCCCTGCATAATGGTCGCTAACAAATTCCTCCACATTCATAAGATTATAGGAATAATAACTATAAAAATATGATTTGTTAGCCGGGTGAATAATTAATAAGGGAAATGGAAGGGAGCCTGCCAGATAACTCGCGCTTAATCTGACATCGGAAAACCCCAGGGGTGAAATGGGAATTCGCTTGAATAATTCAAAGTGAAAGGCATCATAATTATATTCGCCTCCGTATAATCCTTTGATTCCTTTTGAATATTGAAATGTAAATACCGGATAATTATTAATAATATTTCTTCTGGCAGCTTTATTTTCAAAAAACTGCTCATTCGGAGCCCAGCGAATTGACAATGATATCTCACCTGTTGTAATTTGAGGAATGGTGTCAAGTTTTGAAGGGTAGGGTTCATTAACATAAAACAGTGTTCCGGCAGGTTGTTGCCTCCAGTATTTCGTACTAAGTATATAAGATAAATGGTTTTCATATTCACGTACATATGAAAACCGGAAAATGTCGCTGTACAACCAATTCGAATTATAACCTCTGCTAAAAGATGTCAGAAAACTGTTTCCGTTTGAAAAAATATCCTCCTGTCCGGGATTCTTTATATCATGTAAATAACTGGCCTGAATGAAATTAAATGGAAACTTGTAAATAGAATGATTGTTGAAAGAATAAGATCCACTCAATTTGTATTTAAATCGTTCATCTTTAAATCCATAACCAAGATAACCATCTGCAAAAAACCGTGTACTCAGTTTTTCATTGGTCCTTCCTCCGAATTGTAATCTTTGACCTTCTACAGTATTGAAAGAATAAAATGTACGAAGAGGACCAATATCAAATTTGCCTGCGGATTTGTACCCGACAAAATATAATGATGCCCAGTCCATTAACCTATTATAAGTCCGCAATTTTAACAGACTGTCGGCATTGACATAAGTTTTGATCTCGGATTTACTAAGTGAATCAGGCCGTTTAGAAGTCCAGAACAAGTCCGATTGACGGGAAGATAAAGGTAAACTATCAACTGTTGGTCCCTGAAACAAACTGTCTGACAAGACAGAATCTGAGAAATGAAGGATAGAGATTTTTCGTTCTCCAAAAAAACCTGCACTTTTTGGGAAAGGACTTAAAAAAGCGAGCATATCAGATTCAGCCATATAATAGCGTTGTCCCGAACCTTTTTCAAAATCCTGCTTTAGTAGAAAATTCCTTACATAATTCAAATTAGCATGTTTACTAACTTCGAGCTCAATTCTTTTAACAGCATATTTCCCATCAAGAGTAACGTACAACGTTCCCCTGAACAGCAAATCTTCCGGATTCCTGGGAGTAAAATATAACTTGACGATTTTTGTTCCGTTTTCAATTATTGTATCCCTGATAAAATACATGTAAAGGCTGGGGGCAATATTCGCTATCGGACTGGTGAATTGGATGGTGAATGCAGAAATCGTATTGTCATATATATTGATATCCTCATAGAGAAATTGTAAAGCGCCGCTTATTCCTTTCATATCAATAAACTGCCCGTAATTCACCGATTTCTGTGCGACAATCAGTTTTTTATATTTCTCAGGTTCCTTGCGATAATAGTTTTCAGAAAGAATTTCCTGGAGGTATATTGAATTAAGTGATTTCCCGGGTACAATAGTTGTGTCGGTATTCTCAAAAAAGAAATGTAATTTTTTAAGCATGAAATTCTGTGTAATGTTACCCCATGGTCCATCAGTAAACATCCGGGTCTTTTCATATTTTTCATATGAAGAATAGGAGTATGCGCCTGGCTCATTTTTTGATTTGTTTGCTATAACCATCCTGATCAGGTCTACAGCAGGATTGTTTTTATTATGGTATTTTCCCCTTTTAGCATTTATGATGACATCTTCCAGTTCGGTATATGATTTTGATAGAAAAATGATTAATTCCTGTGTTGGATTTGACGAAAGATTACGGGTTGCTGATTTGTATCCTGTAAAACTAAAAGTAATGATTTGGGCATTCTTATTAACTGTGATTGAGAATTTACCATCGGCGTCCGTCAATCCTCCTAACCGGCTGTTTTTTATAACAATGCTTACATTTTGCATTGGGGAATGAGTCGTCGAATCCAATACTTTGCCTGTAACTATTTTAGTCTGGGCTTCACCGAATTTGGTAAATGCTACTGTAATCAGACATATAATGACGCGCTTTAAAATGAGAATTATTTTTAGGAGCAAGACATACCAACGACTTTAACACTGTACAAAGGTAAGAATGGATTTAAACAGCTGTTATTGGAAGAGTTGTTCAATTTAATGAAACATTCCCTGTCTCAATATCCCAGTGAGAAATCAGGAGTTCGAAGCGATGCTGCTCCGCCTTTTTTAAGGTTTCCTGATCGGGATATAACTGTTTTTTATAAGGTTCAGTGAGGTTTTCGTCAAAGGCCTGTACTACTGTCCGGAATACTATGATTACCCTGAAATCCCAGCGCGTATCTTCACCGCTATGGAATTTTGGCTTTGATGCAGTAACGCTGATAATATCTCCTTTTTCAATCGCTTTTTTTAAAAGAGGATAATGATTTGCTTTCCACAGACTAATGAATTCATCTGCATAACCCCATTTAACTTTATAATAACCTTCAATAGTAAAATATTCATTGGAAGGCTTTGAATTTTGCTGTGAATAACCCATCACCGAAATTAACAGAAAAGCAATAAGCGATGCGGTTATAATCTTATTTTTCGTAGAAATAACTTGAGGAATCATGTTGGAATTATGTTTTCTGATAATTTAATATTTCTGAAAGCTATCTTACCAAATTACTTCAAAACAATCAATTATTCAGTGTTAATACTTAAAGTTGTTAAAAACCCTGTCGAAATCCAAAGCCTTCATCCGTTCATTGATAGCCAGGGTACCCAATGCTTTGTTGTTAATAAATCATGAATGATGCCTAAAAAACGGGAACTTTATATAAATGAATGTATCCGTTCCAAACCACTGAACAGCATTTTTTATTTTGGTTCAGTGGGCGGATTATTTTCAGATATGTTTAAAAAG
>Ga0210384_10005984_pt1 | contig 13053 bp, 8 predicted proteins | sample IncBWH2MmetaG_FD_160574 | JGI IMG/M metagenome (GOLD analysis project Ga0210384, IMG submission 160574) | Forest soil microbial communities from Barre Woods Harvard Forest LTER site, Petersham, Massachusetts, United States - Inc-BW-H-2-M | ecosystem: Environmental > Terrestrial > Soil >... | reverse complement strand
ACATCGCCACTGACGGTGAGACGTATGGACATCATCGCGCTTACGGCGATATGGCGCTGGCCTTCGCCTTGCACAACATCGAAACCAGTCAAGTGGCCAAGCTGACCAACTACGGGGAATATCTCGAGAAACATCCGCCCACCATGGAAGCCAAGATCATCGGAAACACTTCCTGGAGTTGCGCTCACGGGATCGAGCGCTGGCGCAGCGATTGCAGCTGCAACTCAGGCGGCCACGGCGACTGGAGCCAGCAGTGGAGAGCGCCCCTGCGCCAGGCCTTCGACTGGTTGCGCGATATGGTGGCCCCGCACTACGAGACCGAGGCAAAGAAGCTCTTTGAGAACCCCTGGCAAACGCGGGATGCCTATGTGGATGTAGTGCTGGACCGATCCCTGGAGAATGTGGTGCGTTTCATGACCGCGCAGGCCAAGCGTGAACTTTCACCTGCCGAAACCGTCACTGGTCTTAAGCTGCTCGAACTGCAACGCTACCTGATGCTGATGTACACCAGTTGCGGCTGGTTCTTCGACGAGGTTTCTGGAATAGAAACAGTCCAGGTGATCCAATACGCCGGCCGCGCCCTGCAACTGGCCGGCCAATTGTTCGCGGAGGATCTGGCCACGCCCTTTCTCGACCTGCTGGCCCAGGCCCGCAGCAATATTCCAGAACAGGGCGATGGGCGATCTATCTACGAGCACTATGTGCAGCCCGCCATGGTGGATTTGCAAAAAGTGGGTGCGCACTACGCAGTCAGTTCCGTCTTTGAAGAGTATGGGCAGAACACCCGTATCTATTGCTACGACGTAGCCCGGATGGAATACCGAACTTCGCGCCAGGGAAAACTGCGGGCCGTCCTGGGCCAGGCCAGCGTAACCTCTGAAATCACGCGCGAGTCGGACCAGATTACTTTCGGCGTTCTACATCTCGCAGACCACAGCGTGCTTGGTGGAGTGCGACAGGTTCAGGGCGACGAGGCGTATCGCTCGCTCGACCTTGAACTCGACAAGGCATTGGCCAGCGGCGACCTGGCGGAACTGGTGCGCCTGATCGAAAAGAACTTCAGTTCGGGCACTTATACCCTGCGACTGCTTTTCCGTGATGAGCAAAGAAAAATACTGGGCATCATCCTGGAAGAAGCGACGAACCAGGCACGCGCGCTGTACCGCAATTTCCACGATGAGCACGCGCACTTGATCCGTTTCGTGACCGACCTGGGAGTGCCTTTGCCCAGGCGCTTCCGCCTGGCAGTCGACTTCACGCTGAACTCGGATATGCTCGACGCGTTCTCCGTTGAGGAGGTTGACCTGAACAAGTCCAGAGAAATTCTGGAGGAAATACGGCGCACGGGCGTGACCCCCGATGCGGTGACTCTGGAGTTCGCCTTGCGCCAGACGATCGAGCGTTTGTTCACCCGCTTCGTAGCCGATCCCATGGAGCCGGGCTTGCTCGCGCGGTTGCAGGAAACCATTGAACTGGTTCTCAGCCTGCCTTTCCAGGTACGGCTCTGGGAAGCGCAGAATACCTACTACCGCATGATGCGCGAAGTGGCCGGCGAAGTAAAAGAACGAGCCGAACGTGGAGACGTCGAAGCTGCCGCTTGGTTGGATGGCTTCATAAAGCTGGGCGAACGGCTGAAAGTGAAAGTGCAGATTAACGCAGCGGTAAGCACCTAATCCTCAAGTTGTCATCCTGAGCGGAGCGGCACGCTCTTACGCGAGTGCTCACGTTAGCAATACCCCCTCTTCCAGCTACGGTCAAGATCATAGGGGTCCTTCGACTCCGCTAGAGCGTTCGCATGCGAACGCTCTAGCTGCGCTCAGGATGACGGTGCGGTTTTCTGTGTGCTTACGCGCCGGCATCCTGCCGCGCCCGTTGGATATCTTTTACGTCGCCCATCGCGATGATGATTTGCTCTTTGTCCAGGATCGAATTGTCCGGTGGATTTATCAGCAAGCCTGAAGAGTCTTCCGCCAGCGGGCGTTTCAGACCAAGAACAAGAAGGTTGTAGCGCCCCTTGAGGTTCAGTTCGTGCAGGGCGCTTCCTGCCCAGGGCGAGGTTGGTTTTACCTCGATCTCCTCGACCCGGAGGGTTCTGCCCTGCTCTTTCAGCATGGTATCCAGGAATCCGACTACATGCGGACGGATCAGTTCGCTGGCCATGCGCAGGCCGCCGATGTGGCTGGGCGAAACCGTGGAATTGGCCCCGGCCCGCAGCATGCGTTCGGAAAACTTGCGCTCCGCCGAACGCGCAATAATGCGCATTTTGGGGAAACGCTGGCGCACGATTACGGTTACGACCAGATTGTCTTTATCGAGCGGCAACGCGGCGATCAGGCCTTTGGCGCGGCTCAGTCCGGCCTTTTCCAGAATATCTTCCTCGGTAGCGTCGCCGACAACGTAAAGCATTTCGCGCAACGCTTCAGGATGCAGCTCTTTCAACTTCTTGAGATTCTCTTCGGAGAGGTCCACCACGACGTGGGGAGTATTGGTTTTCTGCAGTTCGGCCACCGCGTGTCGACCGGTGTCTCCCAGGCCGCAGACAATGTGATGGCCGGTGAGCTCGTCAATGTGTCGCTGCATTCTGCGCCTCCAGAAAGGGTTGCTGAACTCCACTTCCACCAGAAAGGCGGCCACCACCGAGAATACATAAACCGTGATCGCCACTCCGAACAGCACGATGCCGATGTTAAACACGCGTAGTGCGGGATTGTGGCTGGTGTCAACGATCTCGCCGTAGCCCACTCCGGCCAGGGTGATGACCGCCATATACAAGGCTTGGAGAAAGCTGACGGAGGGGCCGCCGATCAGGCGGTATCCCGTGGTGCTGACCACGATGAGGCCCAGCAGAAGGGTTATCGCAAGCAGAAGCCGTTTGCGCAGGGCCATGGCGCTATCGCCGCCATTCGTCGATCAGATTGGCCACCAGCCCGCTCCAGCCGGTCTGGTGGCTGGCGCCCAGGCCCATTCCGGTGTCGCCGTGGTAGTACTCGTTGAAGAGCAGGCATTGGTTCCAGTGCGGATCTTCCTGAAACTTTTTGTAGTAGCCGAAGCAGGGCCGTTTGCCGTCGGGTCCGCGTTTGAAAATCGAAATCATGCGGTTGGCCGCTTCCCCCGCCATTTCATGCGGCGTGACCGGTTGATCGTTGCTGCCGGCCGTGGGCAATGAGAAGTCTTCTCCCACCGCATCGCCGAAACGTAGGAAGGAATGGATCAGCAGGTAAGTAGTTGGGAACCAGACGGGCCCGCGCCAGTTCGAATTCCCTCCCATCAGTTTCACCGCTGCTTCCGCCGGTTCGTATCCCATGGTGCGATCGCCAAACTGGAAGGGATGCTGCTCGTGATACTTGGACAAACTTCGAATGCCGTAGGGAGAAAGAAATTCTTGCGGGTCCCAGATACGCTCAAGTAAACGCTTGAACTGGTTGGGATCGGCGATCGATAGCACGTAGCGTTTCTGTCCGTTGCCCACGGTGTAACAGGCGTCTCCCACCAGGTCGGGACGGTTCTTGATGAACCATTCGACATCTCGCAAAAAACCTGGGTGCGCGGCCAGTTCCTCGCTCTCGAGAACTTCGATGGCGTACAGCGGAATCAGGCCCACCAGCGAGCGCAGACGGAATTTGTGGAACTCGCCGTTGGGATAGCGCAACACATCGTAGAAGAAGCCTTCATGCTCGTCCCACAACTGGTAGTTGCGGCCACCCATCTTTTTCATGGCCGCGCCGATGTAGATGAAGTGCTCGAAAAACTTCGTCGCTACACTTTCGTAAACCGGGTTTTGGTTGGCTAGCTCCAGAGCAATGCGCATCAGGTAGAGACAGAAAAAACCCATCCAACCGGTAGCGTCGGACTGCTCTAGAATGGCACCGTTGGGAAACTTCTCGCCGCGGTCAACCACGGCAATGTTGTCCAACCCTAAGAACCCGCCTTCAAAGACGTTGTTGCCTTCGCTATCAACCCGGTTCACCCACCAGGCGAAGTTCATCAGCAACTTGTGCAGACATTTTTCCAGGAAGACGGTGTCACCCTTGCCGGTGCGCTGCTTTTCCATCTGGTAGACGCGCCAGCAAGCCCAAGCGTGGACCGGAGGATTAAGATCGGAAAATCCCCATTCATACGCCGGGATCTGGCCGTTGGGGTGTTGGAACTGCTCGAACAGCAACACCCACAAATTTTCCTTGGCAAACTCCGGATCGACCAGCGCCAGCGTGGTGCACTGGAAAGCCAGGTCCCAGGCCGCGAACCAGGGGAACTCCCACTTGTCCGGCATGGAAAGAATGCGCATCGAATTCAGATGGCGCCAGTGAATGTTGCGCATGTGCTTGCGCGACTCGGGCGGAGGGAGTTTCGGGTTGTCACCCTCCAGCCAGCGATTCACGTCCCACAGGTAAATCTGCTTGCTCCAGAGCATTCCGGCCAGGGCCTGGCGCTGAATTAGTTTTTCGTCGGCGGTGGCCGCAGGCGGATGGACCGCAGCGTAGAACTCGTCGGCTTCTGCTTTCCGCTGGCGGACAATTTCATCCACATCGTTGAGCGGGGCTGGCAGCTTTTCCGGAGTCAGCCGTAGCCGCAAAACCATCGACCCGCCGGCGGGGACCGTCTGGCGATAGTGAACGCACGCCTTGGTGCCGGTCTGCTGCGGATTCAGGCAGTCTTCCTGATGAATAATGTGCCGGTGAAACGCGTCCTTTACGTGGGGTTTGCGGTTCTCCGCGCAGCCGTAAAGCTTGACCGCGTTGCTTTCATTGTCGGTGAACATCGCCTCCCCGCCCTTTTCGGCGTAAAGGTATTGGGTTCCCAAGGAGTAGGGAAACTGGAGATTGCGCAGGCCGGCGGCGGCCTGAGTGCCGTCGGCGACCAGAGCAATGTGGTTCCCTGCCGGTTTCAGCCCGATGGAGGGTTCCGCGCCCGGGGTTTCCGTCCAGGCCCAGGTGTTGCGAAACCAGAGATGAGGCATCAGGTGCAGTTCAGCCGCTTCCGGCCCACGGTTGATGGCCTCGATGCGCACGCAAATATCTTCCGGCCCGGCTTTTGCATATTCGACGAACACATCGAAGTAGCGGTCGTCATCGAAAATTCCCGTATCCAGCAATTCGTACTCGCGCCCACCCACCTGTCCCCAGCGGCGCCGATTTTCTTCAATCAATTGCTGGTATGGAAAAGCACGCTGTGGATACTTGTACAGCACCTTCATGTAGCTGTGAGTGGGAGTGTTGTCGAGGTAGAACCAGTATTCTTTTACGTCCTCGCCGTGGTTACCCTCATTGCCCGTGAGCCCGAACATGCGCTCTTTAAGGATGGGGTCGCGGCCATTCCACATCGCCAGCGCGAAGACCAGAAGCTGGTAGCGATCGCAAATTCCCGCGATGCCGTCTTCACCCCAGCGATAAGCTTTGCTCCGCGCCATATCGTGGGTAAGGAATTCCCAGGCGCAACCGTCGGAACTATAATCCTCGCGGACGCTGCCCCAGGAGCGTTCGCAGACATAGGGTCCCCATTTGCGCCAGGGCGGCACCATTCCGGTATAGGGCTCCAGCAGGCGCTGATGCTCCTTGCTGAGAGTTTGATTCCCACGTTTGGCAGTCATAGAGGATTCAGGCCGGTCAGCCACGAACCAAACTCTTGCTGGATGCGGCCATAAGATCTTCCAGCCCGTACTGCATGAGGTCTCCGATACGTTCAATGCTTAGGTCAGCGGGAGGATAGGCCTCGATAATTTTGGGGTCAAGGGCATAATGTCCCTGCCGCACAAAGACCGTAGTTACGCCGCTTCCCCATATTTTCTTGACCGCGGTGAGAATGCGAATCTTGTCGTCCACCAGTACATAGTGGTCCGCGGGATAGCGTTGTCGAACGTCGTCCAGTTCGTGCTCTTTGTGGACATAGATAAGAACATTCCCTTTGACCCCATCAAACAGTCCCGACCGTCGAATCTTGCGCGGTTGGAAGACCACGTCGCCGTCCGAGAGAATTGCCGGCTGCCCCCACTGCGAAACGTGGTCTAGCACATCCAGAGAATTGGGAAACAGCCGATTGGCGAAGTAATATTCGACCAGGAATTCCGACACCGCCAGCAAATTCGGATCTCGCGGATTTTCTGTGCGATAGCGCTGCAACGCGCCCAGGTAGTCGGCATATCCCAGTTCGGTGCGCAACTCTTCGAACAGGGCCCAATACCGGCGCTGGCGTTCCTGCCCTACCTGGTTGGTCAGAAATTGTTTGAGGTCGGCCGAGACCCGGTCATTGTCCAGCAGAGTATTGTCGACATCGAAGAGGAATACCACTGCTTTGGACATCGCAAGCCTGCCTTCTTACCAGGATGGATCAGTCTCAGATCCCAAATCCAGTTTTCGGGTCCCACATCCGGAAGCCGCCGACGAAGGCATTTTCGTTGTCACCCAGCCGCGTATTCAGCGGCAGTTTCGTCAGCCTCTTGGAGTTTCCACCGCCCAGTACAACTTCATCGGCGCATAAAGCCGCGCGGAGTTCGTCCACGACTTTGAGCACGTGGTGCTCCCACTTTTTCTTCCCCAGCCGTTCCAGCCCGCGAAGGCCGAGATAGTCTTCGTAGGTCTTGCCCTTGCGATAAGGCAAATGACCCAGTTCCATCGGCTCAAGCCGCCCATCGACGATCATCGCGGAACCCAGACCGGTGCCCAGTCCCAGAAAAAGCATGCGCCCTTTTTTATAGCTCCCTAGGGCCTGCATAGCCGCATCGTTGATGATCTTGACCTCCCGGTCGAAGGCCTTCTTGTAGTCGAAGCGTACCCACCCGGCAGCGAGATTGTGGGGCTCCCGGAAGGGTTGGCCATGCACCACGGGTCCGGGATAGCCCATTGAGATCACATCGTAATCCCAATCCTTCACGGTGTCTTTGATCTGGCGTGCCATGTCCGCAGGCCGCAACTTCGGACCCGATGCGAACTCACGCTTCACTTTCTGACCGGTAGCCAGAAGTTTGACGTGAGTGCCACCTACGTCGACGACCAGGATCTTCCGCTTGGGTTTCATGCCCTATCCCTTTTTGCGCTCGGCATGACCGCCGAACTCAAAGCGCATGGCCGAGAGCAGTTTGTGTGCGAAATCCCCTTCACCGCGCGAGGTGAAGCGATCGTAGAGCGCGGCGCTCAGTACGGGCACGGGCGCACCTTCGTCGATGGCAGCCAGAATGGTCCAGCGCCCTTCGCCGGAGTCCGACACGCTGCCCGAGAAATTGGCGAGGTCAGGTTGCTTGGCCAGCGCACTGGCAGTCAGGTCGAGCAGCCACGACGCCACGACGCTGCCGCGGCGCCACACTTCCGCCACGTCCGCCAGATTGAAGTCATATTGATAGTGCGCGGGGTCACGCAGTGGAGTGGTCTCTGCGTCCACGGAACGAGACTTCTTGCCGACGTTGGCATGCGAGAGAATATTCAAACCTTCAGCGTAAGCGGCCATCAAGCCATACTCGATTCCGTTGTGGACCATTTTTACGAAGTGTCCGCCACCGGCTTCACCGCAATGCAGATATCCATTTTCAGCCGTGCCCGTGCCGGGGGTGCGACCCGGCGTCGGGTCGGCGTTGCCTTTCCCCGGCGCGAGAGTACGGAAGATCGGATCGAGGCGCTCCACGGCCGCCTTTGACCCACCAATCATCAGACAGTACCCGCGCTCCAGTCCCCAGACTCCTCCACTGGTTCCCACATCAACGTAGTGGATTCCCTTCTTCGCCAGTTCCTTCGCTCGACGTATGTCGTCAATGTAATAGGAGTTTCCGCCGTCGATCACAACGTCATCTTTTTCCAGATGAGGAGTGAGCTCAGCCAGGGTAGCGTCGACAAACGCCGCTGGAACCATCAGCCATAGCGCTCTCGGCCGACTCAGTTTGGACACGAAATCGGCAAGTGAAGAAGATCCCGTGGCTTTGTCTTTGACCAGGCTCTGGACCACCTCTGGACTCCTGTCGAAGACTACGCACTGGTGTCCGCCTTTTATCAGGCGTCTCACCATGTTCGCTCCCATTCTTCCGAGACCAATCATTCCTAGCTGCATTTTGAACTCCTCATTATTATTGTTGGCAAATAGCGGTTGCACATCGGGGACAGAATAAAAAGTGCGCGGAGTCAGGCTGTTGCACTTTCTCGACCGAAAAAATTCTCATGAAGTTTTCGCCGGAAACGCCCAAGTCTCGCGGGCCTCTGGGTGCAATCGGAAACCTGGGGGTCATTGCAACACTCCTTGGTACCGCCCGGCCTGGTCCGCTTAACATTCCCGAATTGTATTAGACCTTTTCGACGACTTTATTGACCCTAAATGAATCCTTGATGGATTTGACCCGATAAGCGACGAAATCGCCCTCGTGTTTGGTTTTGATCGTGACCTTTTCCGTATCTGCCACTTTCCATACCCGCTCATACATTTCGGCGCTGACCAGAACTTGACCGCCCTCCGCGGCGGAACAATAGCGCGCCGTCCGATTGACCACATCACCGATCACGGTGAATTCCATGCGGTCGGCGGTCCCCACGAAGCCATGAACAACCTCCCCGCAGTGAACTCCAATGCCAAACTCCCGGCAGGGTTCGCCGCGTCGCCCGCGGTCCTGATTGAGCTTCGCCACCGCTGCCTGCATCTCGACAGCCGCCAGTACTGCGTTCTGATGCTGTTCGGGATCGCTTTCCGGACTTCCAAACACAGCGAGGATAGCGTCTCCCATGTACTTGTCAATGGTGCCGTTGCGGGCGAAGAGCACCGGCACGACCGCCGCGAAATATTCGTTCAATAAATGGACGACTTCATCGGGATCCATTTCGTGCGCGAGATTGGTGAAGCCGCGAATATCCGCATTCAGAATCGTCACTTCGCTGCGTTCACCGCCTAGTCGCAGGCGCCCGCGCAGAGTCAGCAGCCGCTCGGCCACCTTGGGCGAAAACTGTCGCATCAGGTTGGCCTTCGCGGTCCACTCCTTTTTTAACAATGACTGCAAGCGGTGTGTAGCCACCGCCATGGCGGCATATTGTGCCACGACCACCAGCAAACGCAAGTCCTCATCCGAAAAGCCGGTCTCGCCGCTGATCGCCCCTCCGCAGATGACGCCCACCACCTCGTTTTGCCACACCAGCGGGGCGTACATGCCGAGGTCGATGGCATTCTGCATGACACTCTTGCTGATATCGACTTCGACGTTTCGCCTCCACACGAACGCCTTCTGCTCACTAATGGCACGGCGCGCCAAGGTCTCGCTCAGGTACGGCTGTCGCGAGGAATTGTAAGCTTTTAACAGAAGGTTTCCGGTATTGGCTTCGCGCAGGACCAGCGCCCAACTCTCCACTTTCGGAAACAGCTGGCAGAGGCTGGCAACTACCGCAGGCAGCAGCGAATCCAGTGTCCCCTTCGTCGTGAACTGGAGCGGCAGGTCGCAGATAAGACCAAGGCGGCGTGCCGTTTCGTCCCCGGTACCCGGCAGTGGCCCCAGGCTGACCTGGTTGGCGGCTAGATCGTTTGTGATCGAAAGGTTCGGAGCAACTCCCTTCTCCTGCGAGGGCAACGCCGCTCCCGCTTCCAGGTAGCTGGTGGGAGCGCTGGCATGCCCAACTTCAAGAGATTCCACCCGCAGGGTAGTTTCCCCTGCATGGATAACGTCGTTCAGGCTGAGCTCCTGCTTCCCGCAGCCTTTGATCTCCCGATCGTTTATTTTCGTGCCGTGGGAGCTGTCCAGGTCCTCCAGCCACCAGGAACGGCCTTCGTACCAGATCCGGCCGTGCAGGCGCGACACCTTCTGGTCGGGAGAGAGGTCAAGGCCGATGGGGAACTTGGCTTCGGCCCGGCCAAATACGAATTCTTTTTCTGAGGTCGTATGGACCCTTGGCCGGCCACGGTAGGAGCATGCGATACGCATCGCGGGTCTAAAAGATATCCAATGGGCGGCTGGGAAGTCCGGCAAACCGGCCGGGTGATAACTTGCCGTCGTGAAACGGCGCTTCCAGCAAGTCTTGTGGTCCCTGCTCCTGCGTCAGAACGTGTAGCCGACTCCCACCAGCGGCACGGGCTTATAGCTCAGACCACCCTCATCCAGCCGCACCAGAAGATTGGCCGTCACCACCAGTTTGGAAACCTTGCCCAAGGGGCGAAGCTTGACCCCCATGGAGGCATTGGTGATGTTGTAGGAGCGGGTGCTGGCGCTCAGTTGCAGGTTGTTGTGCGTCACGGTTGGCGGATCCGGATTCGCGGTGCAGGCACCGCACGGAGCAAGAAACTGTTGCGGCACGACCGATAGGCCCTGGGTGCCAAACACTTGCCCCCCTATGGTCGTGCTCGTCGAGAATATCCGTTGTCCAATCACATCGAATGATCCGGTGAGCCACTTTGTGATCGAGGCGTCGGCGCCGGCACTGTAAACGAAATCATTGGGCAGGCTGGCTTTTGTGCCAGTCGCAAAGTCACCAGCAGTGATGGACTTGCCATTCCACTCGTAGCCGACCAACACGTGGGGCGAGATCCGCGCCCGATAGGAAAAGACTCCGAACGGCTTTACGCCATAAGCTCCGGATCCCTGGTAGTTCAACTCATCGCCGGTAGGGAGACGGACGTCCACGCCAGCGGCAATTCCGGCCCGCTCGCCGTGCCATACGTTATATTTGGCCCGTACCACAATATCGCCTACTCCCGTCGAAGCGTTCACGCCGTTGCTGCCACCCGCCGCCAGCCCGGTCGGATCAGGAAAAACGTGGTTCAAGCACGAAGCTGCCAGCCCGGCGACTCCGGCGGCTGGCTTTGCGTCTGGGCAGTTTCCCCACAGATGATTCAAGCGCGGCTGCGCCGTCGCAAAATCAGGAGTACCGGGTTTTGCCGTGTAGAGTCCGTTCGTCCCGAGAATAATCGTATCTTGCGACTGCAGCGACACGCGCACGTTTTCAATTGGAATGACGAAGGACAGATCGATGTGCGAGGTCAGGCCAAACGTCGCGTAGGTGGTGTATTGATTGATCTTCAGATCAATCGAATTAACGGTCGAGATCAGGTCGCGAACAAAGGCGCAGCCATTGAGGTTTGTGGCTGCGGTTGTTGCTGCCTTGCAAGTCGTGGGCGCCGGCTGCCCGGGCGCAGTGTTATCCACGCTGTCGTCCGCGTGAGGAAGCATGACTGGAAAATTATGCAGATTCACGCCGTCAATCTTGTCGAAATTGAAGAACTGATAACTGAATCCCAGAAAAATGCGGTGCCGTCCAACGGTCTCAGCGCGTTCGCCCAAAACAGGGCCCAGACTGCTATCGGTATTGGCGACAAAGGTCTTAAGAGAGGAATCGTAAGTCAAAAGAATGCCGGAGGAAGGTGACGCTAAAGGCAACAGGTTCGACTGCCGGCCGATTTCAGCAGTCACAGGGCCTAAGAGCTGGCTAAGGCTGTTATTAAAGTGCCCCTCGTGCTCTTGGCTGGCGAAAACCCCTTTGCCCGCCGCCGAGAACGGTTCGCCGCCCTGGCCCGAGCCGTACTCGAGGGGAATGACACACGCAATCCTTTGGCTACCCGGCGGACAAGGTGCCGCAGCAAAAGCGCTTCCCGCCCAAAAAAGGCCAGCCAGCACGGCGATTACAGCCTTTCTAATCATCTCACTCTCCCAAAGCTAGGACTGGAGGTCACGTGCTACAAGGGCTAGATCAGTTCGATATTACGTGCTTCTATCGCGTCGAAGTGATAACGCACGAAGGCTGAAAGTTTACTCGGGCTGGCTCGTTTGTCAAGCCCAATCCCCCCTTCGCAATCCGGCGAAGTGACTGTATTTGCTGCCTCAATTCGCATCTTCGCCCCTCACAACTATGTCCACTCGGCAATCCCGAACTGCTTCCTTATTGAACATCGCCGATCACCCAAGTTCCGCTGGACTTTAACAGGTGGAACACTGCCTTGTCGCTATGGCTCATCGGCTTTTGTCCTCGCACGGTGTACTCCTGCAAGAGCGAGGCGTTGACGGTCGCGCGCTGACCATCGGCGGCAACGTCAAGGCTGTCAATTCGGACGTCCATGCGATACGCAACTGCCATGGCAAAGACCTGCTTGTACTTGTCATATCTGTTTCCGATGCTGGGCCAGATTCTTCGCAGAGCATCTGCATCCCTTTGCTCGAAGGCCTGGGCGTACTGCTGAACCAGGTTGCTGATGGCCGGGCGTTCGTCAAGCTTGGGGGCCGGGACCTCTGCCTTAGTGGCAGGCTGCTGCGGGGGCGGTGGAGTCTCCGGTTTTAGCGCCGCAAGTTTGGAATTGATTTCGCCGAGGTAGTGACGGGCGTCGCCGGCGTGAGGTCCGCCTTCCTGAGCGACGGACTGGAAACTGTTTCGGGCGGCCTCCAAGCTGTTTTTGTCGTTGGCAGATTGGTACCGTTGCACAATTTGCTGAAACTCAGTGTCGGATTGACGGCGCGCCTCGGCCTGCTCAATTTCAGAAGCCAGAGAGGACGAGTCTCCACCGGCCTGTTTGATCTGATCGACTTTTTGCCGGGCGGACGAAAAATCACCCTGCCCCAGGTCGCGTTTGACACCAGCCCGAAGATCGGCAATCTGTTGTTCGTGCTGTTGCTGCTGCCCCAGGCTGTTTACTTTGCCTTTTACGGTCTGGCGCAGTTGCTCGGCTTCCGACTTTCTCGGCCCCGCCAGTTGAATGACCTGGCCGAGAGTATCGTCGGCCTGCTTCAGGCTGGCTAGATCGCTTTTCTGCGAGTCCTTCTTTGCCCGGGCGAACAAGGCCTCTTCCTGCTTGCGTTGCGGGATGACCTGGTCCTGATATTTTTTGGCGTCGCCTCTTCTCAAGCCGCCCTCTGGCAGAGCCAATATGCTGGCCAGGTATTTCTCCGCAGAGCTGAAACGGCCCGCGTCCACATCTTTCTTGGCACTCTGCCAGGCTTGTTCTTCCTTCTGGCGAAGGGTACCCAATTTGGCATCGTTAACCTCAGCCAGGATTTCGGCCTGCTTGGTCTGAATTTCGGCAGACAGCGGCCCATTGAGCGCGGCAGCGGATTGCAGCAGTTGAGCGGCCCCGCTGAGATCGCCGCTGGCCCTATGCTGGTCGGCCTGGTCCATG
>Ga0210384_10005983_pt1 | contig 13053 bp, 9 predicted proteins | sample IncBWH2MmetaG_FD_160574 | JGI IMG/M metagenome (GOLD analysis project Ga0210384, IMG submission 160574) | Forest soil microbial communities from Barre Woods Harvard Forest LTER site, Petersham, Massachusetts, United States - Inc-BW-H-2-M | ecosystem: Environmental > Terrestrial > Soil >... | reverse complement strand
TTCCCCGAGAGAGGGCTCAGCGCCGTTCGAATGCGCGACGATCTCTTCGAGCAACCTCTTCTGGCGCAAACCGAAGCGCGAGAATTGCGCGTAGGCGATCGGATCCACTGCGATGGAGGCCTCGGCCAGCCAGTAGGCGAGCTGCTGCTGCCGCGCGTCAAGCGAAGGAAAGCTTTCTACTTCGACCTGAACGAATCCCGTGTCGCCGACGCGCTGGAGTAGAGAATTCTTTTCGCTGGATTGGCCGCGGGCTGCCGCGGCAGCGAGAAAAATGAAAATGGAGCCCAGGACGATTCGCTTGTTCATGATGGCCTCCGCCGGCGCATGCAAAAGACGCCGATCAGATTGAAGAGAAGCGAAAAGAAGTATGAGGCCATCGCTTGGGGCCAGCAAGAAAAAGGTCCAGTCGCAAGAGCCAACCGGCTCTGCTGAGGGCGGTGCTATAATTCGTCCAACGGAAGACCAAAACCGAAAACGGCCGTTGAGGTGCCGATGTTCTATCGATCCTGCTTTGCTCTGGTTTTAGGGCTGGCGGCGGCAGGGGCGCAGCAGACGCCTCGCGACCCGCACGCGGGCGAGGAGCCGGCCATCCCCGATACTCCCGCGGGCCATACGTTCGAGGCCTGGCTCGAAGCCTTCAACAGCGGTGACCGCGCGCTGATGGAGGCCTACTACCGCGTGTACGATCCGAGCAAATCCGTGGAGACTGAGAAACGGTTCCGCGATATGACCGGCGGATTCGACGTTCAGAAAGTTGTGAAGAGCGAACGGCTGCATTTGGAGTTTCTCGTCAAGGAGCGCCGCAGCGACACCCAAGCGATTGGGAAGCTAGACGTGAAAGATGGCCAGCCCGCTCTGGTGACAAGCTTCGGGCTGCGCGCGATTCCTCCGGGCACCTCGGTGTCCGATCTGGATTTCAAAGTGGACGCTGCTACTCGGGCGCGCGTCATTGATGGCGCCATCCTGAACTTGAATGAGTTTTACGTGTCCGGAGAAACGGCGAAAAAAATGGGAGACGCCGTGCGCACCCGTCAGAAAAAAGGCGAGTACGATTCCGTGGACGACGGAGATGCCTTTGCGAAAATGCTCACCGACAATTTTCAAGAAGTGAGCCATGACCGACATCTGCGCGTGGAGTTCAGTCCGGCCAGAATTCCGGAACGTCCCGCGGGACCGCCCGATGCCGACGCGGTCGCTCGGTATCGCAAAGACATGGAAAAAAGGAATTGCGGCTTCGATAAAGTGGAGATTCTCTCCGGAAACGTCGGCTACCTGAAGTTTGATATGTTTGCTGATCCCGAGATCTGTGGGGCCACGGCGGTGGCCGCCATGAATTTTCTCGCCAACGTCGACGCCATCATCTTCGACCTGCGCGAAAACGGCGGTGGCGATCCGAAAATGATCGCGCTTGTCTCAACCTATCTCTTCGCGCATCCAACGCACCTGAACGATCTCTGGGAGCGCAAGAGCGACACGACCTCTCAATACTGGACGCTACCGTATGTGCCCGGAAAGCTCCTGGACGAAAAACCGGCGTACGTGTTGACCTCCAAGCAGACGTTCTCTGGCGCCGAGGAGTTCAGCTACAACCTCAAAAACCTGGGACGCGCCACCCTCGTGGGCGAGACCACCGGAGGCGGCGCCCATCCCGTTTCAGGTCACCGCATCGACGACCATTTCATGATTGGCGTCCCGTTCGCAAAAGCAATCAACCCGGTCTCCAAGACCAATTGGGAAGGAACCGGCGTGGAGCCGGACGTGAAGGTAAACGCATCCGACGCGCTCGCCGCGGCGCAGAAGCTGGTCATGGAAAAACTAGCTTCGAAATGAATTCAGTGCCCTAGAAATAACACAACCGGCCGCAAAATGATCTTTAGCCAAGCGAATGTCGAACCCCTACCCCGCGGCCGAAGACGGCATTCCCTCGAACTCCGCGAGCGCAGCGGCATCCCAGCCTAGCTTCATTTGCGCACACGGTCTTGTCCGCTGCGTATCGCGCAGCGGGCGCGCATCGAAACCGTATTTCTGCTTCAATCGTGCCACACGCTCCGCGATCCGGTTGCGATATTTCTCCGGCGCATAGGCTTGCTTTCCGTACCACTCTTCATACTGTTTCGCCAGGCGTGGAAATTTCTCACGCACAAACGGAAAGAACTGTTTCGCTGAAGAGGGCGTCAGAAAAAGCACGCCCGACCAGAACCACTGCGCTCCCGCTTGGTGGGCAGCCTCCGCCACCGCTTCAAGCTCGCCTTCGCGGTCGGTAATGCCAGGGATCAAAGGCGACGCCGACACACCTACGCGCAGGCCCTCTTCGCTCAACTGCCGCACTGCGGCCATCCGCAAATCCGGCCGCGGCGCGCGCGGTTCCAGCAAACGCGCCAGCCTCGGCCGCAGCGTGGTAACGGTGACATTGAGTGCCAGTTCAGATCGTTCCGCAATGCGCTTAAACACATCGATGTCTCGCACAATCTGGTTCGATTTCGTGATCACCGAAATGCTCAATCCCTCGCGCTTGGCCAATTCCTCGAGGCACGCCCGGGTCACGCCATATTCCCGTTCCGCAGGCTGATACGGATCTGTGGCCGTCCCAATGGCAATGTGTTCCGGCTTTTCCCCGCCCGAACCCTCCGACGCATACGAATATTTGTGCGCAACGTCATAGGCCAGCAAGGGCCCCGCGTCTTTCTTCACAAAAATCTTCCGTTCGAACTCCCCGCCGTCCAGTTCCATGTACTCGTGCGTGTAGCGCGCGTAGCAGTAGAGGCACCCAAACTCGCATCCGCGGTACGGATTGATGGTCCAGTCGAACGGCACACGCGCCGAATTGCACTTATTCAGAATTGACTTTACCGGTAACAAGAAATAGTCCGGCCGCTCGGAGGACTTCCGGTGGCTCTCCGCCGGCGGAGAGCATGCTGCGAGGCGGGCAATGCCCACCAGCGGTACGGCTGCCTCTCGGGTCCGGCCTTGCGCCCGGCCTACCAGGCCGCGCGGGACCGCCTCGAAAGAGGTCGGCGGAGGGCAATCCGCCGTGGGGCAACCCGAAGTGCTGCCGCCGGAGCCAGCAACCACCGAGGTTTCCACTTTGTCAAAGACATCGCGGGTACCGTCCGGCGAATGACCGGCCCTTGGTTTTGGGCTTGTCGCATAGGGGCTTACAGGAAAGAGTGTTCCTGTGGATTGTCTAGCGTGGCGGCGCCGGATACCAATCGTCCGCGCCGTGGGGGAAAGAACTGGTGACATAGCCCACCTCGAAGCACGCCGAAGTATTTCGCTTTTTGTTCGCTATGTCAAGCACTTTTCGCTTTTCCTTCGTCCATGACGGGCGCGGCAGCCCCTCATGCTTGTGGGGCACACCGCCCCTTCGTCCGGATTGTTTGCCGCCCCTCCACAGGGTATCCTGCTCGTTCCGGAGGATCGGCGTGCGACAGTTCCCGTTGGCACGGTTTCTTCTTGGCGTGTCCGCCGTCCTTTGTTCGGCGTCGTGGTACCCTTGCCGCGCCCAGCAACCGCCGCAACCTCAGCAGCAGCCAGCGCAACAACCGCCTCCTTCCCAGCAACCGAGGCAGCCAGCGGCCCAGTCAACCGCCCAACCGGCGCAAACCAAAAAGCCAGCCACTGGACCTGCCGCTCCTCAGTCTACCCATTACCCCATCCTTCTTCTGGTGCAAGGCAACGACCAGTCTTGGAACCTGCGCATCGGCCTACGAGGCGCCGAACGTCTTGATCGGACGGCTTATCCGCCGATTCCCCTAGAACCCGCCGAGGTCGTCCGCGAAGGTACAACCGATTCTTGGACTTACCACGCCAAAGACTCTCAGACCGGTGCCGCTGTCTCTGTGCATCTCACGCGGGAACCCTGCACGGATCCAGCAACGGCCGCCAAATTTGCCTTCACCGCCTCCATGGAACACGCGCAGATCGGTTCGGCGCAGGGCTGCGCCCGGGTCGCCACGGAACTCTTCCCCAAAATCAACAATCAGGCCACAGATGAGGATTCCGACGCCAAGGATAAGCCCGCTCCTCCGACCGTTACGCACTTCAAGCCGCCCGTTTACGTCGCATACATCCACGGCGCCGGCAAGCTGATCGTCAAACGCGGCACCGTCGCCCGGGCCGTCCCAGGCAAAGCCGGCTACCAGCCAGCTCTTTCGCGCGATGGAAAGCGGCTGCTCTATACCACTGAGGATAAGGGCGTCGAAAATGGCGGCGAACGCGCGATTTCTCTCTACGACTGGGCGACCGGCAAATCCTCCGAGTTGCTCCGAGGATCCGTCCAACAGCCGATTTGGTCGCCCGATGAGACGCGCATTGCATTCCTGAAATCGGACGGCTCCAAGTGGCAGGTTTGGACCATGCCTCGAGACGCCCCGGAAAAAGCCACGCTTCTCTGTCCTGGCGAAGCTCTCCAGCTGAACGGCTGGGTGGATGCGCAAACGATTCTGGCGGGCGACTTAGAGACTCTTTCCTGGGTCGGGGAAGACGGGACCGTAAAACAATCCGTGCCGAGTGGGGACCTGTACGGTAAGGATCAATTTAGTTTGTCGAGCGCCAATACCGTGCGCATTCACCCGCTCAACCCGGATTTGCTGCTCGTTTCCGCCGAATTGCTGCCTGCTGCCGCGAAGAATCCTGCGGTTGGAGGCAAGGACGCTTCCAAGGATGCTGCGACGCAGCCGGGCCAGGCTTTCTTCCTTTTTGAGATCCAATCCAAGCGACGCGTGGTTCTCAGTCCTGCGAACTTGTCGTGCTCGTTCGCGGAGTGGTCCCGCGACGGGCTACAGATCTTTTTCACCTGTCACGAGCCGTCCAGCACAGCGATGACCACCTACAGAATGTTCTGGGACGGCACCAGTCAGCTCAAGGTGCAAGACGGTTATAGTCTCGTGATTGGCCAATAGGCTCCGGACCCAACAAGATCCTGAGCTGGGATGGCTTGTATGTTCATGCTGGCGATTCGTTTGTCGGCCATTTTCATCACCATCGCTGCCTCAGCGCCAGTCATTGAGCGGGCGCTTTCTTCCGTCGCTCAGCAGGGCCGCGTGGAATGGTCCAGCGACGGTGATGACAGCTTCCTTCGAGACCACACGGTTGCGGGCCAGCCGCAACCTCAAATGCTGGCCACAAACGGCCGCCTCGAGAACGTCTATCCGCCTGCCGCTGCGGGAAAAATCACGGGCACGCTCCGCTTTCATCACCAAGTGGCCTTGCCACCGGAAGCCGTCGTCCTCGTCCGGCTTCAGGATGTGTTCCTCTCCGATGCTCCCTCGCCATTCCTTGCCGAATCGAAGACCACTCTGGGCCGACGCCGGGTGCCGATTCCTTTCTCATTGACGTTCGATCCCGCAAAGATTGACCCACAACATCAGTACGCGCTCGAAGCCAGCATCCTCGTCCACGATGAACTGCGTTTCACCAACGACACGGCCTACTTGGTCTTGACACAGGGACATCCCGCAAAAGCCGACATGATTTTGGCCGAAGTAGATGCTCCTCGAGGCACAAAACCCTGAACTTGGGCAGTTCGCGGCTTTTCCAAGCGTTGGCCGATACGCCGCAGGCCCTTGTTTGCCCGCCCCGGCCCCCCAGCCGCAACGCTATACTGGTTTAATGGCGACCCCTACAACTGTTCAGCCGAAACAAGTGGGCATCCTTATCCTGGATGACGACGACAACAACCGGGGGGCCTTGCGCCAAATCCTGGATTCAGAGGGCTGGCGGGTTCGTTTGGTTCAGGACCCCGACCTGCTCCTTGCCGAGCTCAAATCCGGCGAATGGTCTTTGGTTATCGCTAATATTGCGCTGGCTGGCACGGATACCCCGATATTCATCACGCTTCGCGAGTTGGCTGGCGTCTCTCATGAAGAGGGAGGGCGCATCCGCGTCCTTTATCTGGTGCCGGAAACGAGCGGAAGCCAGTACGTTGGCGCCCTGGAGCTGGCCCGCACGCCCTATGTCCTGCGCCCGTTCCATCTGCACGATTTTCTCGAGAAAGTCAGCGACCTGCTCGTGGAAGTGAAAGCCATCGAAGCTCCCATTCGCCAGGTGCGCCACGAGTTTGGCGCGATGCGCAAGAAGAAAAAGCAGGCCGGGCGTTCTAATGCCATGTTTGCTTCGCGCGATTCTTATTCATATAGCGACGAAGAAATGGCCGAGTATGAAAAGCAGGAGAGCGAAGCTTCCAGAACTAGCCGAAACAAGCCGCGCACTAACCTTGGCGGCGCCGACCGCTGAGCCGTTCGATGCTCGAAGCTCTTCTCCCTTTACGCTCGCGCCCAGATTCGCTTCGTTCGCCGTCCTTTCCACAATTCTTCCTTGGATGCGTGTCTCTTCGCGCCGTTTCCCCGAGAACAGCACCGGCAGGAGTGCCTCCCGCTACCGAGAGCGCAGCTTGCTTGACTTAGCTGCCACGCAAGGGCGATGCTACCGCGTCCAAACTGCCTAGGACGCTTCCGTTATTGGCCGAGATTGACGAGGATCTGAATGCGATTTCGAGTGACTACGTGTTCTCCTTTGGTTCGCTGGGGGCTGCCGGCGATTTTCGCCGTTTGCTCGGCGATTCCTTCCGCGGCGCAACAAGCCAATTCCCTGGCACCGCGTGCTTTCACTGCCGACGACTATAAGAGGGCTGAAAAACTCATGACGTACAACACGCGGCCGCTGGTGTTCCATGAGGTGCGCGGGAAGTGGGTGGCGGAGGATCGCTATTTGTTCCGGGACGCGGGACCGGATGGAAGCGAGTTTGCAATCTTTGACGCGGCTCATGGGACACGGGGGCCGGCATTTGACCATGCAAGACTTGCTGCGGCTCTTTCGACAGCAGCCGGAGAGACCTACAATGCGGCGCACCTGCCGTTCACGACGTTTGAGTTTTCTGCGGATGGCAAATCCATCTCGTTCCATCTAAAGTCGCAGGAATGGGCTTGCGATTTGGAAGCCGGCAAATGCACGGCCGAACCAAAGCCCGCCAAGGGTGCCACCGAACGGCCCGCAGAAGAGAATTCGCCGGACGGCAAGAGCGCGGCGTTCATACGCGATTACAACCTGTGGGTGCGGGATGTAGCGAGCGGCAAACAGACGCAGCTCACGACGGACGGCGTAAAGGACTTCGGATACGCCACGGACAACGCTGGGTGGATCCACAGCAACCGCCCCATTTTGCTTTGGTCGCCGGACTCCAGAAAAATAGCGACGTTTCAACAGGATCAGCGCGGCGTTGGGGAAATGTATCTTGTAGAAACGAAAGTTGGCCATCCGGTGCTTCAGGCCTGGAAATACCCGCTTCCCGGCGATGATGTTGTTACCACTATTCAACGCGTGGTGATTGATCTTAATGGGCACAAAGTGATTCGCCTCGAAGTTCCTGCCGATCAACACCGCACTACGCTTTGCGACGACGTGGAATGCCGCGGAAGCGATTGGGAGGATGTCGAGTGGAGTGCGGATGCGAAGCATCTCGCGTTCGTTTCGACTTCGCGCGATCATAAGCATGAGCAGTTTCGCGTCGCCGACGCCGCCACGGGCGCGGTGCGCGAGGTGTTCGATGAAACCGCGGCCACGCAATACGAATCCGGATGGGGCCGCGTCAACTGGCGCTACCTGCCGGCCTCGAACGAGGTCATCTGGTTTTCCGAGCGGGACAATTGGGGCCATTTGTATCTCTACGATCTGGCAAGCGGCCGTCTAAAAAACCAAATCACTTCCGGCGAATGGGTTGTCACGCAGCTGCTGCGGGTCGATGAAAAAAACCGCGTCCTCTATTTCCTCGGTTGCGGCCGCGAAAAAGGGCGGATTCCGTATTTCCCGCATCTCTATCGCATCGGATTCGACGGGAAGAACCTCGCTTTGCTGACGCCGGAAGACGGGAATCACGAGGTCAGCTTTTCGTCCTCGGGGCGCTACTTTTTCGATAGCTATTCGAAGCCGGATGCCCCTGCCGTTGCGGTGGTGCGCGACGAAGCTGGCAAGCTGATCTCGACCGTTGCAAAGATGGACATTTCGCGGCTTCTGGCAGCGGGCTGGCAGCCGCCGGTTCCCATCATCGTGAAAGCGCGCGACGGGGTCACGGACCTTTATGGGCTGATGTATAAACCGAGCAACCTCGATCCCACAAAAAAGTATCCGATCGTGAATTACATCTATCCGGGGCCGCAGGGCGGCAGCGTCAGCTTCTGGGGTTTCGCGCCCGCGCGCCAGGACGCGCAACCTCTCGCTGAACTCGGATTCGTCGTGGTGCAAATCGAAGGCCTGGGTAATCCTCTGCGCTCGAAGAAACTCCACGACTTCTATTACGGAAATATGGGCGACAACACTCTGCCCGACCAGATTGCCGGGATGAAAGAACTGGCGCAGAAATATTCATGGATTGACATAGAACGCGCGGGGATCTTCGGCCACTCCGGCGGAGGGTACGCAGCTGCCGACGCTATGTTTCGCTACCCCGATTTTTTCAAGGTCGGGATCTCGGAGTCCGGAAACCACGACAACCGCGAGTACGAGGATGATTGGGGTGAACGGTATCAGGGACTGCTGGTAAGGAATGCCGATGGCACCACCAACTATGACGACCAGGCCAACCAGCACCTGGCCAAAAATTTGAAGGGGCATTTGCTGCTGGCGCACGGGACCCTCGACGACAACGTTCCGCCTTACAACACACTGCTGGTCGTGGACGAGCTGATCAAGGCCAACAAGGACTTTGACCTCCTGCTTTTGCCCAACCAGCATCACGGCTATGGGAGCGCGACTCTTTATATGACGCGGCGGCGGTGGGACTACTTTGTGCGGTACTTGCTCGGGGCCGAGCCGCCGCACGACTACGCGCTGCATCCGCCTAATCCCTAGGGTGACCAAGCGCCCTGGGCCCTTGCCGGTCAGGGACGCCCAGTCTAGGTGTAGGTTTTGATTTTGCCGGGGCGAATGGCACGCTCGAGGCATGAGAACCGGCGGGCTTATTCGTGCAGAACAACTGTCAGCAGGGACTTATTGACCCTGATCTTGCCGTTGTATTCGATGAAGCCAAGTTTTCTGAATTTGTTCATGAAGAAGTTCACGCGTGAGCGCGTGGTGCCGATCATTTCGGCCAGAGTCTCCTGACTGACTTTGGGGAGGTCTCTCTCGGGCAGATCCTGCTTGCCATAGCGCGCCAGCAAGAGCAGGGTTCGGGCGAGGCGCTTCTCGCTGGAATTGAAGAGTTGATCGACCAAGTCTTCTTCCACGCGGATGTTGTGTGCAAGCATGTAGCTGATAAAACGGTCGGACAGCTCATGCTCTTCATGGAGCACGCGGAGCATTTCTTCCTTGTCGATGACCAGAACGGCGGTCGGGGTGATGGCCGTCGCGGTAGCCATGCGAAGCGTTTGACCTGCCATGCAGCCCTCGCCAAAAAAATCGGTCGGACCAAACATCGCAACCACGGCTTCCTTACCTGCGCCGTTCACGACGGAGAGTTTCACGCCGCCCTTCTGAATGTACAGCACCGTACCTGCTACATCCCCTTGGTTGAAGATGGACTCGCCTCGCCGATATTCCGCGACTCTCTTGGAAACTCCCGCGGTATCCAGGAAAGCTTGCGGGTCGAAAGCGCGGGTCTTCTTGAATTTAAAATTCTTAATCTTCATAGGGGGCGCGGAAAGGCAACCTCTTCGGGGCTGCATACAAAACAAAGCCACCATACCAAAAGCTCTTCCACCACAATGTGCAAAAGTGAACAGTATCCCCATCGAGCTACCGGTTGGACTCCACCGCTGAGGCGCTGTTTGCAGGTGCAGAGCCGTCCAAGGGCAGTCCGTAAAATCGTAAATCCGCTTGTGACGAGCGCGGCTTCTGGCTGATAGAGCGTTCGAAGCGCTAGGGAAGGCGTACCGTTTCGGGCGGTGGCGCGCTGGGGTTGCCATTGATCGACCAGCGGAAAAACCGATGATCGCAGGTCTGGCAACGGAATGGGCGAACGAAAAACGCCTTGAGAAGAGCTGACTCGAGAATCCCGCGGCACCGGGAGCGATGGATGCGCTGACTACGGCATACAGGACACTTCATAGTGGGGGTGGTCCTCCTTACGGAAAGCGCGAGCGCGAGCCAGGACTCGGGCTATGCAAAGAATGGTGCCAGTACTGTCTGAATGTCCCCGAAGCTAGCAAGGACGGCAGAGGAAGACTGTTCAAAACGGTACAGACCGGGGAATTAATACCTACTAAGGTTGCCGAGTGGCGACGGCTCCGACGGAGAGGTGTCTTGTTGGAGAGCCACTCAACGGAGGTTTGCATAGCAATTACAATGTTTCCCCTATCCCCTAGTCAACCCAGGACCGACGAGCACAACGCCGCCAGTCGGCGAGCGGCTACCTGTAGATGGCAGTCCTTGCGGGTTCTATTCGTCCACCGGGACGCTGACGAAGTCGATTCTTGCGTGCAGGAACTGAAGAGGGCCGAGTTTGCCGTCGAGGCCGATATCGTTTTGACCCTGGGGCAATGTGTCGAGCAACTGCGCAAAGAGCGGTTTGACCTGATCGTGGCGGAGTACCCCAGTCCCAACTGGAGCGGAACGCAGGCCTTGCAAGTTCTCCAGCAGGTGGTGCAAAGCGTCCCGCTTATTTTCGTGGCCGCGAGTTTGCAAAGAGAGTGCAAGGCGGCGCTGCGAGCGAACGGCGCATACGATTTTATCGAACCCGCACGTATGGACCACTTGCCAGTGGCCGTTCGTGGAGCGCTCGAGGAAAAGAAGTTGCGTGAAGAGCTGGCGCAAGCGGACAAAACGCGAGAGAGGGCAGAAGCACATTATCGAGCGCTCGTTGATAACCCCACGTACGGGATCTGCCACGTCGATGCGGAGGGGAAATTTGGTTACGCGAATTCGGCGTTTCTCGCCATGCTGGGGTACACCTCGAGAGAGGAATTTCTCGAAACGGACTTTGCCAGGGATGTGATACGAGATCGCGCGGTGCGCGATCGATGGAATGCGCGCCTGGGGGAGGGTGGCGAAATCGAGGGCTTCGAGATGGAGTGCCGTCGCAAAGATGGCGCGACGGTGAAGGTCCGGCTGAGTGGGCGTCGTGTCTTGACGGGAAACGGGGCATTCGACGGGTACGAGATGATTGTTGGAGACGTCAAGAATCTGCAGGCGCTTGTGGAGCGATCTGGCAGGCAAACGGACTGCGACTCGCTCACAGGACTGGCGAATGACCGGCGCCTTTTCGAGGTGCTACACACGGAGATCAGCCGTTCGAAGCGCACGGGGCGGGAATTCGCGCTGATATTGCTCGACGTGGACCAGTTTAAGAAGATCAACGACCAGTACGGCCACCTGGTAGGAGACCGCGCGCTTGGCCGTGTGGCAAACATTCTGCGAAGCTGCTCGAGATCCATTGACACGGCCGCAAGGCAAGGCGGGGACGAGTTTGCGCTGGTGCTGCCGGAAACAGGGGCGGCCGACGCGGAAGTGGTCGGGGAGCGAATCTCGGAGCTGCTTGGAAAAGATGTGGAAGAGCCAACGCTTTCTGTCAGCGTGGGAGTGGCCGCGTATCCCAGGGATGCCGAATCCGTTGGACCGCTGCTGTATGCGGCGGATGCCGCGTTGTATGCGAGGAAGGGCAGGCGAATCAAGTTTGTGTCCGCGGGACTCGCGATGCAACCGTCGAATGACGGCGGGCGACGCGCAGTGAACGAGCCCGCGCAGCAGGCAAGCGGCAAGCTGTGAGGAACGTAGAGAGACCTTCTAAGGCACGATTAGGATAGGAAGCGTATGAGACACACGAGAATAGACCAACCCCGAACCAAATGGGCCCGCAGACGGTCGCCGTTGGCCGGCCGCGGTGGCAAAAAGCGGACGGACTTGCTGGGAGAGAAAGCCATTCTGGATTTGATCTCCATGGGGACACCGCTCCCTGAGGTTCTGAATAACGTGTGCACCGCCATCGATCTCCAGATCGGGAACATCGTCTCGGTGGTGTTGCTGCCCGATGACCCAGAGTGTGATTTTAAAACGATTGCTCGCGGAGCTCTGCAGTTTGGGCTGCGTCTGTATTGGTCTGCGGACATTCCTTTTCGGGAGGACCGCGTGCTGGGATCCTTCGAGATGTACTGTTGCGTTCCGCGAACGCCCACGGCGTCTGAACTGAAGCTCATCCAGCGAGCAACGTATCTGGCCGCACTTGCCATTCGACGGTACTACGGCGATGAGGATGACGGCAGCGGGTGCGCGGAATGGAAGCGAGCGCAGGGAAGAAGGTCCGACGAAGAGGCTCGAATGAACTAAAGCCATAAACGGACCTGGGCCAGGGACGGACAATCGTCCGAAGCGGCCCAGATCCGGCAACTTTTCCCCGTCTTTTGTCCTGGTCGTTCTGCAAGAAAATCAAAGCTGGCCGTTCTAAACCCGAGGCGCACCCTGGAAGGGTCACGCGAGGAGGGTTTATGGAACGATCGATCTTGGGAGCCATTCTTAGCAGTTTCGTTGGAATCAGCGCGTTGGGGGGCCTAGCGCTTTTGGGGGCCTCGCCGAATCCCGTTCCCGGGAGAACGGAAGGTAACTGGCGTTTGCTGGACCCCGTTTCTTACGAGAACATCACCGTGTTTCCGGTCGTAAGTTCTTCCATGGAGGACACTTCGCCGTTCTTGACTTTGGATGAGGGGCTTTTGAGCGGAGAAGTGATGGTCAGCGAGCAGGGAGCCGCTGGGTTGGCGCGGACGCGGAACGGGCGGCCGGTGGCGGTGCCGCCGTACAACAGCGGGGCGAGCGTGAGCCAGCTGGTGTTGATAAACCGGAGCAAACGGCCGCTGCTGTTGCTGGCTGGGGAGTTGGTGAGCGGGGGGAAACAAGACCGCATCATTGGCAAGGACCGCATCGTGCCGGTGGGTTCGGAGCCTCTGCCGCTGGATGTTTTTTGTGTGGAACACGGGCGGTGGACGGGGGCTAGCTCCCAATTCATAGCTTCTAAGACGATCGTTCATCCGAGCGTGCGCGAGCAGGCGGCGGTGGCCCAGGACCAAAAAGAGGTGTGGGATGCCGTTCGCTCGGGAACCTTGGCTAAAGCCGCGCCTCGAGCGGCTGGTGGTA
>Ga0210384_10005982_pt1 | contig 13054 bp, 13 predicted proteins | sample IncBWH2MmetaG_FD_160574 | JGI IMG/M metagenome (GOLD analysis project Ga0210384, IMG submission 160574) | Forest soil microbial communities from Barre Woods Harvard Forest LTER site, Petersham, Massachusetts, United States - Inc-BW-H-2-M | ecosystem: Environmental > Terrestrial > Soil >... | reverse complement strand
TTAGGTCCGCTGCCGGAGGAGTCGAGCAAAAAGCAGAGCCAGGATTGGCTGGGCCCCTGAAACGTTTGGCGGGGTGGGGGCACTACTTCGTCAAGACGCAATGGGCGAATCCTAGGGACGACCGCAGAACGGAGGTCGAAATGAAGAAGAGTACACGCCGGAAGTTTTTAGCGGCTTCGGGGAAAGCCGTCTCGGCAACAATGATTGGAGCAGCATTGCTGAAGGCCGATTTGGCGTTCGGAGCGACTACCTACGTTCGACGAAATCTGGCAGGAATGGACGCGAGCGATCCTGTTTTGGTGTCGTACCGCAAGGCCATCAAGGCGATGCAGGCTTTGCCGCAGAGCAACCCGCTGAGCTGGACGTACCAGGGGGCGATCCACTGGACGACGATTACGCCGCTGCTGACGTCCTGGGACAATTGCGAGCACGGAACGGAATTTTTCTGGTCGTGGCACAGGATGTATTTGTATTGGTTCGAGCGCATCGTACGGAAGATGTGCGACGACCATTGCTGGGCGCTGCCGTATTGGAACTGGGCGCCGGGAAGCGATTTTCATTTGCCGCCGCCGTTTCGCGATACGGGGAGCGAACTGTACACGGTGAATCGCGATCCTAATATGAACAGCGGGGCGGGCGCACTGAACCCCGGGGCGGTGAGCGTGGGGTCCTCATTCAGTCTCACGAATTTCTTCACGACGAATCTGAACATTCAGAATCCGCACGGGAGCGTGCATGTGGAAGTGGGCGGATGGATGCAGTCGGTGGCGACGGCGGCGCAGGACCCGATTTTTTATGTGCATCACTCGAACGTAGACCGCTTGTGGGATTTGTGGCTGGCGCAGGGAGGGGGGCGGAGCGATCCGGTGATGGACGCCACGTGGACGGGCAAGACGTACACGTTCTTCGACGAAAGCGGGAACCCGGTGAAGATGTCCGCGTGCGAAATCCTGCGCGCGGCAGAACAGCTCAATTATGTGTATGAAGGCGAGCCGCCCCAGGTGCTGGAGTTTTGCAGACGGCGACCGCCGTTTCCGTGGTGGCTGTTCGAACAAGTGGTGATCTTTCAGGTGCCTGGGCCACCGGTGGAATTGAAGGGTGAAACGGTGACTGTGCCGATCGATTTGAAGGAAATCAGCGGGAAGGTACGCTCGGCGGTGGAAAGCAAGGCGGATACTCTGCTGCTGGATCTCGAGGGCGTCGAAGCGGAACAACAGCCGGGGATCGTCTGGGCGGTGTATGCGGGACTGCCGGCAGAGGCCGTGGCGGATGCAAGTAGCCCTTCGTATATAGGGGCACTTTCGCTGTTCGGCTCAGGCATTCGCAGCGAAAAGCACCACGAATTCAAACCGGCGCATTTCGTGTATCCGCTGAACCGCGCCATGCAGGCAGCGCTGCAGGCAAATGCGGAGCGCATGGTGGTTACGTTTGTGCCGCTGGGAATCGTGGTCGACGGAAAGCCGATGCGCGCAGAGGTGAAGGCGCCGGTGCGCATCGGGAAGATAAGTCTGCTAGTCGAGAAGGCGACGGAAGCGAAATAAGAACATTGGCAAGACTGGGCTTGGCATGGATGATTTTACCGTCACGGACGGAGATCGTCACCCGGGTGAGAGGAGACGAAGACGACTGTACGATTGGACAGGATACTGGAAAGAGACAAGTTCGTGATCAGAACTTGTCAGCCGGGAAGCGCGGCGATTCAATAGAAGTACTATGAGCAACACAAAAACGCAGGTCATTTTCGGGGTTTTGTTGATGGGCGCGCTTTCCGGGGCGTCCTACGGACAGCAACCGCGAATCTTCAACTGGCTCCCCGCCAACGACGAGATGGTGCGGCTGGATCCAGCGAACTACCACACGGCACGGACGTACCGTCCGAACGCGCCGGGGCAGACGAATCATGTCGACATCAAGGCGGAAAATCCCGTGACCATTTTCATGACGCCGGCGGAGGACTGGAACCAGGCGTTGCAACACCCCGAGGAAATTTCCAGGCTGCGGCAAGTATGCCTTAAAGAGCACGTAGTGGAGGCGACCTACGTTTGCGAGATGCCGGTCGAGGCGATGACGTTGATTATTCGCGACGAGCGGAATAATCCGGATGCGGCGGTGTTCGCGGGACTGGGCGCGGCGCTGGACCCGAACGACAAGATCCAACGCGCGGTGGGCGTGGGAATTGAAGCGGTGCTGACGAGGCAGGGATCGGCGACGCGACGGTTTACTTCGCCGAACGACGTTCACATCCAATATTACCGCTGGGATTGCGTGGAGAACTGTATTCAGCCGGAGTTTCAATGGACTGAGCAGGTCAAAGAGAAGTACGAGCTCACCTCGTTTCTGAAGGTGTACGGAGGATTTAGACCGGACCACGACGGCGAACAGGTGAGCATAAAGATCAAGTCGCCGGTGCCGATGGTGGTGGCGATGTTGCCGTCACAAATTGCGGACCAACTGCATTCGAGGCCGGAAGCGCTGGAAGTCGCGCTGGAGAAAAACAGCTGCCAGCAGCGGGGCGTTCAATCTTTGCAATTCGCCTGCACCTTCAATCTGGGCGATGGGCCGCAGTCTTTGATCGTCGTGCCAGAAGAAGGGGCGCGTGTGCCCAATCACAAAAAGGCGGAAATTGAGATGCAGGCGGCGAGATGCGTCGCCAATTGCGCGCTCTTGGAAAGCAAACAGGAGTAGGCTGGACCTGCTTTGCTGACTGAAGCTCGCGTCGTTCCCGACCGGGAAGAGCACCGTTTCTAGCATTCGAGCGGTTCGCACCGAACACGATCAAAAACCAAAATGCCTTCTTGTCGAGGATGGCAATAAAAGTGGGGCACGGCGAGGCGTGCCCCTTTTTGTGTTGATCGGACGCCTCACGTTGCGAGAGAGGCGAACTGTCGCCGTGGACTAGGCTGGGCCGAAATACTGTACATGGCAGTAGGTGCCGAGCCTCGAATTGTAGGCCAGGTACCAGCCATCGTGGTCGGGATCTTCGTAGATTGTGATTTGATCGGCGCCCCAGTCCCAATCGTCGCAGAAGCCGTAGTCAGCGGGAGCGATGCCGAAGGCAAATCCGCCGAACCAGAAGCGTTCCCGATTGCCGCCTTCAATGCGCCACACGTGGCCGCGCCCGAAGCCGCCGGTAAAGCGGCCATGTTCCCAAGCATGATCGAGATGATAGCGGGGATCATCGCGGCCGGTCTCGTGGCCGACCCACTTATCGTTGGTGTGAACGTGAGGGGCTTCCGGGTGGCCTTGCTTGTCGGCGTATTTCGGAGCTTCTTGTGGTGCAGCGTGCTGCTCAGGCCGGGCCGGTGGAGGACCGTGAGCGGGAATATGGCCGTGGCCAACGTCGCGAGCTTGCGGAGGGCCTCCGTGTTGCGCGCCTCCGTGCTGTTTTTCTTGCGCGAGAGCAGGAACGGAACAGATCAGAAGCATTGCAAGAACGCCTAGAAGTGATTTCATGCGAGCCTCCATACCTCCATAACGATTTGTGCTGCCGCGAAACTGGAGCCGGGAATCTTGCTGGTGGGCCCGTGAAGCGTACGACTGATAAAACCCAGATGCGCTGCCGAAGTTGCTTCCATCTTTCGAGCGACTTTAGCGATGAGGCGCACCTGAACCGTTAGATGCGACCCGGAGAGCGTTTGGTTTCGGTTATAAATTTTTTGCGGCGCGGAAGGCTCGCACGACTGCGGCGACGTCACGCTGGTCGGCGTCGACTTGGGAGTTGAGATGGCGCATATCGGCGGCGGTGAGTTTGCCGGAGAGATCGGCGAGGGCTTGGCGGAGTTGCGGGAATTTTTCCAGCGAGGCGCGGCGGACGATGGGTACGGCATCGTAAGGCGGGAAATAGTGGCGATCGTCTTCGAGGGCGACGAGGTGGAGAGAGTCGATCAGACCGTCAGTGGAGTTGCCCGCGACAATGTCGACTTGTTGATCGACCAGGGCGCGGTAGAGGAGGCCAAGGTCCATGACACTGGGAGGGGCGGCGAAGTGGAGATTGTAGCGCGCGCTCCATCCGGAGAACCCGTCGGGGCGTTCGAGGAATTCGTAGCCGACGCCGATGTGCCATTGGGGGGCGCTGGGAGCGAGCTCAGACATGGTACGGAGATGGAGTTTTTGCGCGTCGTCGCCGCGCACAACCATGGCGAAGGTGTTTTCGAAGCCGAGAGGTTCGGTGACGTCCAGATTGAAACGCTGGGAGTATTGTTGTTTAACGCGGGTATAGATGGTCGTGGAGTTGTCGGAGTTGGGGGATTCGTTGAGGACGGCGGTTAGGGCCGTGCCAGTGTATTCGACGTAGAGGTCGAGGTCGCCGGAAAGGAGAGCTTTGTGGACTAGAAGGGTGCCGCCGAGGTTGGTTTTGCGGTCGACGGGGATGCTTGTGCGGGCTTCGATGTGTTGGGCAAGCAGCTCGGCTAGGATGACTTGTTCGGTGAAAAACTTGGAACCGATCGTTAGGTGGGGCCGGGCGGGTTTGTGGCAGGCGGAAGTCAAGCAGAGGACGTTAACGAAGCAAAGGACGTAGAGGATGCGCAGGGGTGAGCGGAGCATGTCAAGTCGGCGATTGGGTTGAATGGGAAATTTAACACAGAGAGGGCAGAGAGCACAGAGAAGAGGGGGAGAGGCGAAAGAAAAAACGAGAGGGGAATCATCGGGACATGGGGCACACCGTGCCGTGTCTCTACAAGCGGAGAGCGACGCCGAGATTCAAATTACTTTTAGGCGCCGTTCTAATAGACCGAGGAGTAGGTCGGCGAAGAGGGCCAGAAGGGCGGCGGGGATGGCGCCGGCCAGGATTACGGAGTCGCTGACCATGGCTACGCCGCGGAAGATGAAGGTGCCGAGGCCGCCGGCGCCGATCGCGGCGGCGATCGTGGCGACGCCGATGGTGATTACGGTGGCAGTGCGGATGCCTGCCAGGATGACACTGAGGGCTAGCGGGAGACGGACGCGGAGGAGGATTTGCGTGTTGGTCATACCCATGGCTTCGGCGGCGTCGAGGATCGCGGGATCAATGCCAGTCAGGCCGACGTAAGTGTTGCGAAGGATTGGTAGGAGAGCGTAGAGAACCAGGGCGACGATGGCGGTTCGTCGACCGATGCCGCCGATGAAGGGGATGGGGATTAGGAAGCCGAAGAGGGCGAGGCTGGGAACGGTTTGAAAGACGCTAGCGATGCCTAATGCGACGGCGCGGAGGCGGGGGTGCTGGACGATGAGCATGCCGAGTGGGACGGCGATCGCAATGGCGATGTCCATGGAGATGACGACGAGGGTAAGGTGGTCGAGAGTGGCGTGGAGGATTTCGGAGCGGTGAGCGAGGAAAAAATTCCAGGGATTCATTTTGAGGCTCCGGCATTTAACGTTGCGTCTTGTTTGAGCGGTTTTTGAGGATGCTCGAGCAGAGGGCGGAAGGGAAACAGAGGGAAACAGGCAAGAATGTCTGACCCACTGCGCATTTCATGCGACTCCGTTTGGTGCGGCGAGCGAAGCGGCGAAGGCGTGGACTTCGTGGTGGTCGAGATGCAGAAAATCTTGGGGAGGAGCGAGGGCGACTAAGTGTCCTGCGTAGAGGAGAGCGATGCGCGAGGCGAGTAGCAGGGCTTCGCGGATGTCGTGAGTGACGAAGACGATGGTTTTGTTGAGACGGCGAGCCAGAGCGCTGAATTCCCGTTGAAGTTCGGCGCGGGTGACGGGGTCGAGGGCGCCGAAGGGCTCGTCCATAAGGAGAATCGGAGGATCGGCGGCGAGAGCGCGCGCGACGCCGACGCGCTGGCGCTGGCCGCCGGAAAGTTCATGCGGGTGGCGCGCGGAAAATTCAACGGGATCGAGACCTACCAGCCGCAGCAGTTCTTCGACGCGGGCGGCGATTCGCGCGGAATCCCATTTTTCGAGAGCAGGAACGAGGCCGATGTTTTGCCGGATGGTGAAATGTGGGAACAGGCCAGCTTCTTGAATGACGTAGCCGATCCCGCGACGGAGTCGGATGGGATCGCTTTCGGTGGTAGGGCGGCCTTCGACGAGCACTTGCCCTTGCGAAGGGACGAGCATGCGGTTGATGAGTTTAAGGAGCGTGGTTTTGCCGCTGCCGCTGCGTCCCAGGAGAACCAGGGTCTCCCCTACCGCGATGGTCAGTGAAACACCTGAGACGATGGCGCGGTCCGGAATATCGTTAATGTGGTAGCTCACATCGCGAAATTCGATGGCCGGAGCGTGGATTGGCAAGGATTTCACGTTCATTTCTGTTGACAGCCTCGAGCGACAGAGCGAACATCGTACCTTACCAGCCACCCCGTGCGCCGAATTTTGGCGCATCCTTCTTCAGGAAGCCGCATCGAATTGGAGGGGACGACGCCATGGGAGCAACCGCTACCGCTGTCCGTATACGGCACGACCTTCACACCCGTCTGTTAGACGCCCGCAAGCAAACCGATGACTTGTTCCATATCGTGCGCGAAGAGGCCATTTACGACAGGCCTATTCCGGAGCGGCACAGAATCATTTTCTATTTGGGACACGTTGAAGCATTCGATTGGAATTTGCTCGCGCAACGGGCGTTTGGTTTGCAGTCCGTGCAGCGAACGTTCGACGACCTTTTTGCATTCGGAATCGACCCGGTGGGAGGGGGATTGCCGACCGACGCACCTCACGACTGGCCCGAACGAAGAGAGGTGGAGAGTTATAACCAGCGCTTGCGAAATGAATTAGATCATGCGATCGAGCATGCCCTGGCGCGGCCTGAAGAGGGTCATCCTCACCTGGCCGCTATGCTTGAGGTAGCTATCGAACACCGGCTGATGCATGCGGAGACGCTGGCGTACATGCTGCACCGGCTGCCAACCGAGAGAAAGATCCGCGGTCCGGTTGGGGCAACATCTGGAAACCCACGAATGAAGTCGCGGCTCGTAGAGATACCCGCAGGGCGAACGACGCTAGGGCTCAAAAAACTCACAGGAGATGAATTCGGCTGGGACAACGAGCTGGATGCGCATGTGGTGGACGTCGCGGAGTTTGAAATCGAGAGCGGCAACGTCACGAACCGGGATTTTTTGAGATTTGTTCAGGCCGGCGGGTACGAAAACCCGGCCCTGTGGAGCGCGGAAGCCTGGGCTTGGAAGGAAAGAGAAAGAGTAGAGCATCCGGCGTTTTGGCGACGCGCCGGAAATCTGTGGATTTACCAGGCGATGTTCGGCGAGGTCCGCTTGCCGCTGGATTGGCCCGTGTATGTGAGCCACGCGGAAGCCACGGCGTATGCCCAGTGGCTGGGGCACTCGCTGCCGAGCGAAGAACAATTTCATCGGGCGGCTTACGGAACGCGGGAGGGCCGGAGCGAGCAAGCTTATCCGTGGGGCGAGGACGCGCCCGGCGCGCGGCACGGCAATTTTGACTTTAGGCAGTGGGATCCCGCGCCAACGGGCTCGCATCCGGACGGGGCAAGTGCGTTCGGGGTTCACGATTTGGTGGGTAACGGGTGGGAATGGACGCGTACGAAGTTCGCGCCGTTCCCGGGATTTGTAGCGATGCCCTTCTACCCGGGCTATTCCGCGAATTTCTTCGACGGCAAACACTATGTGATGAAGGGAGGGTCGCCGCGAACGGCCGCGTGCATGTTGCGGCGATCCTTCCGGAACTGGTTCCAGCCGCTTTATCCGTACGTTTACGCGACATTCCGTTGCGTGAAAGCTTAGCACTAGAAAAACAAGCCCGGGCCTGGGAGACGACATGCTGACACAAACCCTTCCGCAGAGACATGTGTCCGAGTTCGCAGCCGACGTGCGCGAAGGGCTGACGAAAAGCGGACAGCGAGAGTTGCCGTCGAAATACTTGTATGACGAAGTGGGTTCGGCGCTTTTTGAGACGATCAGCGTGCTGCCGGAGTACGGTTTGACGCGCGCTGATGCGCGCTTAATGCAGACGCATGCACGCGAAATCGTGGGGCTACTGCCGTCGCCGGTACACGTCGCGGAGCTCGGTAGCGGTAGCGGCAAAAAGACCCGCTGGATACTGGAAGCGCTTGCGCGGAGGCAGAAGACCTATTATTTCCCGATCGAAATCTCGCCCTCGGCGCTGGCGGCGTGCGAAAAGGAGCTGGGGCAGCTTGATCTGGTGAGCATTGTGGGGCACGAGCAGCCGTATCTCGAAGGCCTGCGGACAGTCGCCAATAGACGAGCAGAGGGCGACCGTTTGTTGGTGTTGTTTCTGGGCAGCACCATCGGGAATTTCGATCGCGATGCAGGCGAGGAGTTTCTGCGGAACGTGCGGAACATCTTGCGCAAGGGCGACGCCTTGCTCTTGAGCACGGACCTGGAGAAAAGCATCGAAACTCAACTTTTGGCCTACGACGATCCTGCCGGAGTGACGGCCGCGTTTAATTTGAACTTGCTGGCGAGGATCAACCGGGAGCTGCGCGGGGATTTCGATCTGGGGTGCTTTCGGCATGAAGCGCGATGGAACGCATTCGAACGACGAATGGAGATGCACTTGCGATCGACTTGCCGGCAGCGGGTAGAGATTCCGGCGGCCGGGCTGCGCCTGTCGCTCGACGAAGACGAAACAATCTGGACGGAGAGTTCGCACAAATACCGAATCGGAGAAGCGGCCGAGATGGCGGAGCGGACGGGATTCCAAGGCGAAGGACAGTGGGTGGACGAGGAATGGCCGTTCGCACAGAATCTGCTCGTTGCGGAATGAACTTGGTTGTTGTTCGCAGATGCACGTCTCAGGCGGATCAGGCCCGCCCCTAGCGTATCGACAATAGAGGACACTAAAAGGATTCGACGCGCCATACGAGGCGCGCGAACCATGGTTCCTGTGCCGCCAGGGGCGGATGCCAGATGGCAAGGATCTGGGAGCCCTGGTAGACGCGCTCGAAACCTTCCTCGGATTCCGAGACGGTTTCAATCGGAGCGACCCAGAATTCCTTTGCACCGGGCGCATGAAGTGTGATGCGGATGCGCTGCCAGCCATCTTCCATGCGAAGTAACGGACCGGGCAAAACGCCGCTGAAGCGAAGATTTTGCGGACCCGTGGGCGTTTCAAAAAAACGGTCAGGCTCGGCTGGAGCGAGGAAATTGATGACCGATTCAATGCCGGCAGCGATGGGTTTTACGAGCGAGTGTTTCAGTCTGAGCCCGATTTCGCAGCCGACCTCGCAACCATTCGGAGCGGACCCGAAGGAGAAGCGCTTCGCCAAAGAGAGCGTCGACGGAACGGATTCGCCCTTGGCAGCGGCCCTCAGTTCGTCCTCGCGGATAAGCTGAGCATCATTGGCGGAAGAAGACTTGACGTGAAAGGCGCCGCCTGCAAATCCTGGTTCTTCCTGCGATTCCAGCGTTTCATATTCGGCCTGCGTGCGAGCGGGGTCAAAGAGCAAGACCCGGAAGGAATGGCGCGGCCAACGATCATAGCGAAGAAAGCGTTCGAGGCCGGGCTCCTTGACGAGTGTCTGTTCGTGAATGGATGAGACCGTGCCCGGCACGGCTTTGGCTGCATTGCGCAAGCGCGCGTGGTAAGCCTCCGGCCTGCGCTGAATGGAATTGATGAGGGTCGCGGCTGCGGGACGAAAATCGAACGCGGCGAGTGTTCCACCATCGGCGGGCTTGAGCAGCGCTTGATACTCGGGGGCGGTAAAGAGGTGTTCATGCGCGCCGTCCGCGTCGTAGTCCAGCAGTTCGACGCGAGGCAAGCGCGCGCCAACAGTTAGGCGGTCGGCAATAGCTTCCGCGCGAATGAGATTCCGCCACAGGTCGGTGCGGAGATGCGGCGCGTAGAGGCCACCAAAGATTCCGTGCCAGTAGGCATCATTGCATTGCGCTCGCAAGAGCAGATCGCGCGCCTGCGCAAGCTCGTCGGAAGCTTTCGAACTACCGTGGCGCACGGGAACGGCTGCGATGCGCGCGGAAACGCGCAGCATTTTTTTGTTTAGCAGATTCGATTCGGAGTACTTGCGGAAGAAACCGCGCCAGGAACCGCCGCGGAGGAACGAGAGCACCTCGGGACGCGAGGCGAACTCTTTCTGAACGGCGTTGTAGCGTTGCCGGACACGCGTGGGAAGAACCCACTCCATCATTTCCGAGTATGAGGCGGTGGGAAGATCGGCGCGGCCGAGCGGCGAATGATCGACAAGGTATTCGCCGGGGGTCGCAACACGCAGCCAGGAAGAATTTTCCTCGAGCGCGGCGAAGAAATCTTCGAGCCAGCCGTCTTTATAGCAATGGGTGTTGGTCCCGGGCCAGACACCGAATTTCTCCATGTCGTCGCCCATGGCCGCTACACCGCCAGGATGCACAGCCGCCGCATCGCGAAGATACTTGATGACATCTACGACCTTGCCGAACGGGATGAAATAACGCAGGGCCTTTTGGCCGGAGAAAAGCCAGACGCTTTGGCCGCGGTCTTCAGCGATATAAGCGCCAAACAGCTCCTCGGGCTCAAACCCAGCGGAGAGAAAATGGATGTCGTCGACGAGGGAGTACCTAACGCCGGCCGCGGCCAGGGATGAAGGAAGCTGCGGCTCCCAAACGCGTTCAGCGATCCAGGCGCCGGTCGGACGATGACCGAAGTGCTGTTCGAGATAGGAGGCCAGGCGCGTAATTTGTTCGCGCTGATCCTCCAGCGGGATGGAAACAAGGATTGGCTCGTAGAAGCCACCGCCAACGAGCTCGACTTGTCCAGCGCTGACGAGAGCTTTCAGGCGGGTGAAATACTCAGGATGATGGCTTTCAATCCAAGTGAGCAAGGGGCCAGAGTAATGCAGGCCCACGTGGACGCCGGGGTGCTTTTCGAGGAGTTCGACAAATGGAAGATAGGAGTCTTTGTAGGACTTTTCGAACACATGGCCGAAATTGCCGCATGGCTGATGGGCATGGATGAGCAGAACGAGATGAAAGCGCTCAGGCATGGGGACAGGTTTCTCCAGAGACATCATACCGTGTGCCGCAAGACTACGGATTCAAGAGATGGCAAGATTGCCTGAAAGGCGCACCTTGCTTTGATGCAGGAGGACTGCGCCGGGAGTCGAGAAGCCAGAAGATTGACACATTTCATCCTGTGTGAAAGGCTTGCTCTACCAGGGACACTACATCATGCGCGTCACGGCAAAAGGCGAATACGCGACACAAGCGGTGCTGCATTTGAGTCTGCAATATCCCGAGGTGGTCACCATCCACGAGATTGCACAGAGACACCATATTCCACTGAAATACCTGGAACAAATCCTGCTGGAGTTGAAGCGCGGCGGTATTTTGGAGAGTAGGCGGGGCGTTCGCGGAGGATATACGCTGGCGCGGGCGCCGGAGGAGATTTCTGTGGGGGCGGTGTTGCGAGTCGTGGATGGAGCCTTTGCGGAGTCCAGCTGCGTCCACAAGGAAGCGATGGGCGGAGTGTGCGTGGAGGGCGAAAGCTGCGGGCTAAAACAGATATGGAAAGACGTGCAGGGAGCGGTCGAGAAAATATTGTTTGCGACGTCGTTTGAAGATGTATGCAAGCGGACCCTAAATGGCGGGACGCGGCGCACGGAAACGGCGCGGCTCGAAAGCTAAGCGAAACAAAACGGCACGCTGAAGCGTGCCACGGTGACGTTTATTCCTGATTCTGAACCAACAGGTCGTGCTACTTCGCGGCGTAGTACTCCGCGTTAACTGGCGTGTAGCTATTCCATTTCTCCGGCAGGTCCTCCAAAGCAAAGATGGCGGTAACCGGGCAAACCGGGACGCAAGCACCACAGTCAATGCATTCTGTCGGATTTATGTAGAGCTGCGTAACCTTTTCGTGCTCCGGTTCATCCTTGCGAGGGTGGATGCAATCTACGGGACAGACATCCACGCAGGCGGTGTCTTTTGTTCCGATGCAGGGCTCAGCGATTACGTACGCCATTCAAATCTCCTTTGCTCGGACAACGGACCGAGGAAGCTTCCGGCAGATGGAGCACCCGGCGGAATTTGCTTATACCACGCCCCAGCCGGGGCCAACAAGCGACTGGTTCGATTGTACTGTGCAAGAGGACGATTCTCAACTTTCGCGTATACGGCTAGAATGGTCTGGGAAGGTATAACCATGAAGATAGGGACAGCCATTGCTGGAGTGATTTTACTGGGCGCCGTGACGACGTTTGCGGCGCCGCAAGCCAAGGCGCCCGGCGATCCTCCGATGATCGACGCGCAAGGGTTCCAGACGATATTGCAGCAAAACCGCGGGAAGGCGCTGCTGGTGAATTTTTGGGCGACGTATTGCGAGCCTTGCCGCGACGAGTATCCGATGCTGAACGAACTGGCGAAGCAGTATGCGCCGAAGGGGCTGCAGGTTGTTGGCGTAAGTATGGATGATGACGGTGACTTGATTTTGATGCGACGATTTTTGGCGCGGTATAAGCCAATTTTCCCGAATTACCGTAAGACAGCAGGAGCTGAGGCTGCGTTTAGACAGTCTGTGCTGGCGGGATGGACTGGGAGCATGCCGGTGTCCGTCTTTTACGCAAAAGATGGACGGCAAGTGACCCACTTTATTGGCGAGAAGGGCCGGGAGCAGTATGAAGAGGTGATTCGCGGGCTGCTAGCTGGTGGCGGGTCCGCGGGGGCGCCGGGAAAGTAGCACTTCGCTTTCAAAATCTAACAAAAAAATAGGGGGGCACTCGATGCTCGATTTAAAGGGCCATCGAATCACGTATTTTGGCCACAGCACGTTTTCGCTGACGACGCCGTCGGGACAGGTGGCGCTTATCGATCCGTGGGTAGCGACGAATCCGGCATGCCCGCCGGCACTGAGGATCGTGCCACGACTGGACGTGATTTTCCTTTCTCACGCGCATTCGGACCACTTCGGGGATCTCCTTTCCCTGGCTAAACAGCACAAGCCAAAGATCGTGGCGATTTTCGAGACGTGTCTTTTCATCGAGAGCAAGGGATTCGAAAATGAGACTTCGCCCATGGGTAAGGGTGGTTCTCAAAAGGTGGGAGAGTTTGAGGTGATCATGACGCATGCGTTTCATTCGAATTCGATCGACGAAAATGGCGTGCGGCACTATGGCGGGGAGCCTGCGGGCTTGTGATTCGAATGCCGGGAGGAG
>Ga0210384_10005981_pt1 | contig 13055 bp, 8 predicted proteins | sample IncBWH2MmetaG_FD_160574 | JGI IMG/M metagenome (GOLD analysis project Ga0210384, IMG submission 160574) | Forest soil microbial communities from Barre Woods Harvard Forest LTER site, Petersham, Massachusetts, United States - Inc-BW-H-2-M | ecosystem: Environmental > Terrestrial > Soil >... | reverse complement strand
ATGGTTTGTACCGCCTTTTCCACCAACTCGTCAGCCAGCACCATTTCCAGTTTTATTTTGGGCAGCAAGTCTACCGTGTACTCGCGTCCTCGATAAAATTCTGTGTGGCCTTTCTGCCGTCCATGACCGCGGACCTCAATCACGGTCATGCCCTCGACTCCAGCCTCCAGGAGCGCCTCTTTGACCGATTCCAGCTTCGAAGACTGAATGACTGCCTCTACCTTTGTCATAAGCAATGTGCCTCGTAAAGAATAAATAGACACTCATCCTAGCATGAGGGTTCTCAATGGACTAAATTTCCGCCAACTTGAAAAACCGGGTGTGAATTCAAGAAATCAACCCGCAGAAAGCAACCTCTTTTTTGCCTTCTCGCCGTCACGGTAAACCATGGCCGGCTGTTGCGCGGGAAGGGAAACAGTCACCTTGCCGTTTTCGGTTTTAGCCTGCAACGGCATTGCTTTTTCCGTTGAGAGAGCGATCACGGCAACTTTTGCTGCATCCCATCCGCTGGGCAACGTGGCCGACAATTCTTTTTCGGTTGTGGAGTAAAGGGCAATGCGCTCGTCGTCCACAGGACAGAAAGTGCTGCCATCCCGCGCGACTTCGACACCATCCAAAGTTACGGAGTAGGTTTTATTGGCCCAGTCCAGATCAATTTTTGAATTTCCCTCCAGGCCGATAATGGTGCGCTCTCCATCGCGGTGGAAGGTTTCGATGTTGCGGTGGTTCAGCTTAAACCATGGCACCCACATTAAATAATAGGATTCAATGAAGTTCCGCAGGTCCGTATCCACCGTGATGAAGGTGTGCGGAGACGCGTTGTAAAACAACAGATTGAGCGCTCGCTCCGCTGGAGTAGTAGTGGCCCGTCTGCCACCTCCACCTGCGTTGCCCCATGTGGCGCTTTTCCGGTAGATGGTGGCCAGCATAGGTATGGGTTTGCCGCCGAATGGACAGGGCGTCGGACTCGGGGGATACCAGAAAGAGCTGATCTTGCCGATGAATGCGTAGCGCAAGGCTTCAGAACTTACGTCTACTTTGTACTTGGCGAACTCTTCGAGGACTTTGTAGCGGCCCTCCAGCAGGTTCTTCACCCCGCTGGCGGGATGGGCCGGGTCCCAGTCATTCCGGATTGAATAATAAGAAAGCACATCCACATGTGTGCTCTCGCGCAGCTTATAGTGTTCGCAGGTGTAGCGGACACGCTCGAGGCCTGGACCCTTCATGTATTTGGCGAGGCCAACGATGTAAGAGTTCTCGCCCGTCCAATTGCGGCTCTCCCACAGCTCGCCATCAGGCCGCCGTGCGATGATATCCGGGTTCCACGCCGGGCTGCTCTTGTAGGCGTCGTCGTAATTGTCAGAGAAAGTAACATTGCAGTTGTACTTAGGACCTTGTTGCATCAGGTGCATCAGACCGTCATATCCGCCGACTCTTTGGTTCACTTCAGCTACTGCGGGATATCCAGTATCTTTGCCGCGATATTGCCAGCCCCAGAGATGGACGATCTGCGGTGACTGATCAATGAGCGCCGCTACCTTGGCGATCAAGCCCTCGGCTTGTTCGAACGTCGCTCCCGGCTTTTCAAAGTGCGGCTCGTCGCAATGAATGCCATAGGCCAGTTTGTCGTCGTAATAATGTGTGGGAATGGCCGGCATGTGTTGGCGTACGAACTTGGCGCCATCCAGCCAGTCCACGGCGCCGTTCACATCAACGTCGGTAATGAAATCCAGACGGCACGAGGATTTTTGTCCGATCAGCAGATTCGGCGTGTGGTTGGTTCCACAATTTAGGGTATTCTTGCCAGGGTCGAGGTTCAGGTCGTAGCACCCACTGCCATTCACGCGGTAGGTCTTGGTAGTGCCGAGCGAGGCCCGCCGATGGCCGTCTGCTCCGGCCACTTCCAATGCGGTGCCATCCATGAATGCCGTTACTTCCTGCACGCAAATAGCGCGGTCGGTTCCGATCATCACTATGGGCAAAGAAGCCAGAACATTTCCCCAGAATCGGTTCGGAGGCAAGCTTCCGGCCTTGGCCTGACTCAGTATCGCGAGATTGCCGCCGTTTTCTCCGTGAGCGAGCCATGCGGCACCATCTTCTTCGCGCACGGTGGCCAAATGTGGCAGGGCGACTTCAATCAGTTCAAAGCCTTCGTTTTCTTGCACATCTTCCAGGGTGACAGTGAGCGTTGAACCGTCGAGATGGTAGCGGACGGTGAAGCTCACCGCAGGTTTGCCATCTTGAGAAGCCTCAAAATGAAAATCTGCATGGCTCTTGGTTGTCTTTACAGTAGAGGCGGTGACAGGTACGGGTAAGAATTTCCATTGATTGCGATCGCATACTGTGACTCTGATCTTGTTCCCGTAGTCTTCTCCTCGGAATTGCGCTTTGCTGCGCAGCAGCTTGTACCCGTAAGGCAATCCATCTTTCGAATCGAGAGTAACTTCCAAATCTGAAGATTTCAGCAGAACAGGTTTCTCAGGTTTATTCCGAGTAGGTAAATCAGCGCCCTCTGCCCAACTGAACTGCAAAGGACTGGCGGCTAATGCGGCCAAACCAGCAGCGCTCATTTTAAGAAATACACGCCGATGAATTTTATTGCTGTGCTCTTTCATACGGTGAGAACACCTCGATAAAGTTTGGAAGTTCGATTCTGTTTTAACTTGTAAAACTTCAGTGCTTACATGCCGTGCGGAGCAGGTAAACTTACGCCATAACCTTTTAATGTCTGTCGCGTTTACTCGATTTATTGCGTTCAACCTTAATGGCTTTGATGGTCGCTGTGTCTCCTTGGCCGGCAGCATTGATTGCGGCCACATCGAAGCTGTACGATTGCCCGCTTTGCAGTCCGTCAACCACTCCAAAGCTGGAATGCCTGCCACCGAGCGTGAGTACTGGGCGTCCCGTCAACACGACTTTGCGTTCTCCCGGATGCACGATGAAGGCGTACGCCGTGATGGGGCTGCCGCCGTCGTTTTCCGGAGTCTGAAAGTGAATGCTGACTGCGCCCTCGCCGGCAAATGCCTCGATGTTCGTGGGTGCCGAAGGCGGATGAATCCCCTTAGCGCTCGGCGTGACCGTACGCGAGGGCAAAGATGGCGAACTGGTTCCGTTGGCATTTGTGGCCGTGACGGCGAACGTGTAGTCAGTGTCGTTCGTAAGCCCAGAGAACTTGACGTATCCGTTCGTCCAAAAATCAGCCGAAGAGATCGTCGCTTTGTCGCCCTTAGAAGAAGTTACTGTGTACGACTCGACGGGCGCGCCGCCTTCGAATACCGACGGGTTCCAGGCCACGAAAGCAATGCCGTCGCCAGCCGCAGCAGCCACGCGGCTGGGTGGTTCCGGTGCGCTGGGATTGCTAAAGTGTTCATTGAGAATACCTTTGTATTCTGCACGTAAACCAGCACTTTGTAGGACTTGTTCCGACGCCTGATCAAGTGCGTTGATGATGTGGTTGTTGCTCAAGGTCACGTTCTTCTCCGAAACATCCGGATCGCCCTGCTGCCAATAGTTCCCCTCGAAGTCAAACGCATCGTAATTCTTGCCGTCGCCGCCGCCGTAGTAATCCTTGTGACGTCCACCCCAGTTGTCGTGGTTGGTGTGGAAGAGGACATTGTTCCTGGCAGTAACGTTTTTGCAGCCGTTATCCGTATAGATGCCATGACCGGTGCCGAATTGGTTGTAGATGACGTTCCCCACGAGCTTCTCGCCATTGCTGAGTGTGGGGCCGGTGAGGCCCTGTGTGTAAATGCCTCCGCCATCGGAGAGCAGCAGCATGTGATTGAAGATCAGGTTGTTGGCAACCACGTTGTTTTGCGAGAAGTTTGCCTGTCCGGCTTGCTGGATCTTATCGGGCCAGCCTCCCCAGCCCATCGAAATTCCCGTATAGGGAGTGTGGTCAATCTGGTTATATTGCACCAGCGTCCGCTGCGCATAGCCTACGTCAATTCCAATGCCACCGTGATACTCAGTTGCGACGTTATAAAGATGATTGTTGAGAATCCGATTGTCGCTGGTAATCTCGCTGCCCGTTGCCAGCGGTAGATTGACGTCTCCGAGTCCCAGCCCATTGCCAGAGATATCTGTAAAGACGTTGCCTTGAACTAAGTCAGACTGCGATCCATTCCCGAGCGTAAGGCCCGCCGCTCCCAGATGTACAAAGGCATCATTCAGAAACTGGATATTGTTGTCATAGATAAAAGAGACGTTTCCGGGAATCTTTGTCCATGCCCCGTAAGGGCAGTCGCCACTCGGAGCCAGCTTGCACAGACCTTGCGTGGCGTACCCGCCTTGCCCCGTGACCATGTAGTTGGCCTGGATTTCTGGAAAGCCTTCGCCGCCGCTCGGCTGTAGCCATGTGGCATATGAAAACTGCAGATGAGAAAAGACAATATGGTGGATGGGACTATCTTTTGTACCTTGAGCAGAGATGAGCTTTTCCAAAACAGGAACTTCAACATCTGCCTTGCTTAGGTCCTCCCCCGGCCGTGGTACATAATAGATGATGCCCGCCGACCGGTCGAAATACCACTGGCCGGGCGTCCCTAGCAATTCGAAGGCGTTCTCGACATACGCAGGTTCTTTGCCCACGCTAGCTGGACCAACAAGATTTGCCGTCCGCCTGACGTTGGGCAACATCACGCGCTTGGTGGAGTTGTCCCAGCAGGGCTGCGCCATCGTGATCGTTGTGCCCTGGATGCTGGCTACGGGACAGCGTGGCTCAGTCCAAGAGCCCAGGCCGAATGAGCCCTCCGACCACAGCGAATTCCCACCGGTATAAACAAACTCAATATCACTCTGGTTTTTCCACACGGCCATTGCAGAAGAGATGGCCTCATATCCGGTGTCGGTCTTGGTGACGCTCACCGGCAGGCGTCCTCGTGCCCGCAGTGCGCGCACGCCATCAACATAAAGCTGGCGAGTGTTCTTGAGGACCGCGGGCGTCGGCGCCGACCAGAGATTTTTGCCGGCGTCCAAAACCTTCCAACCTGTGACCTGCACTCCGCCGCTGATTACCGGTTTTTGTCCGGCAACGGCCGTGTAGATTACATTGTGGCCGTTTGTGCCCGAATCGCTCGAGTCCAGCGTTAAGGGCCCATCCAACCGGTAAACACCTCCACGGAGATATACCGTGATATCACCGCTCATTTTTTGGTCGATGGCGCGCACCAGGTCGCGAGCATGTTCCAACGTGCGTATGGGTTGGTTTTTGGTCCCAGGATTTTTGTCATCCCCACCAGGCGAGACGTAAATGGCCCGACCTTGAGAAGCAGGAGCAGCAATGCCGGGAATTACAGAGATTAAGACGCAGCACAAGAGCGCGAAAAATGACTTCATGGAATGACCTCAGAAAAATTCGAAGATTTCAATACAAATTCGATGCAAACCCAGAGCGCAATGATTAGTTGTGCCCGGGCAGGGGAGTTTTGTTGCTGCAGTGCGCAAACCGAGGAAGGTATACGATGTATGCCTGAAATTCAATACAAAAAATAATCGTTTCAAATATTAAAATATGAAAAGCGCGCTACCGGAACACTTCGCTGGCGCAGATACCGCTTTTCCATGCAGGTGCATGTTATTGAGCCAAGCTCATATAAATAAACTAAATATCAAAACGTTTGCTTATAAAGTTATAATAATTATAACCTTGGCTTATACGTCTCAGTCGTTTAAAAATAGGTTTGCAGCTTATTAACCAGAGTTCCCAGGTGGGGCACAATAAAGTGCCTCTTGATTACAAACAAACAAGTTAGCCATGACTGGCAACATGACGGATAGTGATAAACGTGAACAACGGAAACCCCAAGCGTAGTGCCGCAATTATGGCGGGCCCGAGTCGTGCGCCGGCCCGGGCAATGTTGCGCGCCATCGGCTTCACGCCGGAAGATCTGGCCAAGCCCATCATCGGTGTAGCCAATACTTGGACCGAGATTGGTCCCTGCAACTACCATCTGCGCGAGCTCGCCGAGGAGATCAAGAAGGGAATTCGCGAGGCCGGCGCGACCCCCATGGAGTTCAACACGGTCTCCATCTCCGATGGCATCACTATGGGCAGTGAAGGAATGCGCGCCTCGCTGGTGAGCCGTGAGGTCATTGCAGATTCCATCGAGCTGGTAGCGCGCGGCAATCTTTTTGACGGCATCGTGGCCCTTTCCGGATGCGATAAAACCATCCCCGGAACGGTAATGGCGCTGGCGCGGCTGAACATCCCTGGCGTGATGCTGTACGGTGGCTCGATAGCGCCTGGCAAATTTCACGAAAAGAACGTCACCATCCAGGATGTTTTCGAAGCCGTGGGCGCGCACGCTCGCGGAGCGATGTCTGACGCTGAGTTCTGTGAGATCGAGCAGCAGGCTTGTCCCGGAGCGGGTGCCTGTGGTGGTCAGTTCACGGCGAACACCATGTCCATGGCTTGTGAATTTTTGGGAATCTCGCCCATGGGCGCCAACGAAATCCCGGCCATGGTTCCCGAGAAGCATCTGGCCGCGCAAGCTGTTGGCAGAACCGTTGTCCGGCTGGTCAAAGAAAACGTGGTTCCCAGCGACATCATCACGCGCGAGTCACTGGAAAACGCAATCTCCAGTGTGGCCGCCAGCGCGGGTTCGACCAACGCTGTGCTTCATCTGTTGGCGATTGCGCACGAGATCGGATTGAAGCTCGACATCAACGACTTCGACTGCATCAGCCGCCGCGTGCCGCTCATTGCAGACCTAAAACCTGGCGGACGCTTTGTTGCCACAGACCTCTATGAGGCTGGGGGGACACGGCTGGTCGCGCAACGTCTCATCGAAGCAGGAATCCTCAATGGAAGCTGTAAGACAGTGACCGGTAGAACGCTTGCACAAGAGGCGAAAGAGGCGAAAGAGAATAAAGGACAAGAAGTTGTGCTGCCGCTCTCCAAGCCACTTAGCGCATCTGGCGGTCTGGTGATTCTCAAAGGAAACCTCGCGCCCGAAGGTTGCGTGGTCAAGCTCAGCGGACACACGCGCCATCAGCATCGCGGCCCCGCGCGCGTATTCGAATGTGAAGAAGATGCTTTTGCTGCGGTGCAAGAAAACAAGATCCGCCCAAATGACGTGCTGGTCATCCGCAATGAAGGTCCGCGCGGCGGTCCGGGTATGAGAGAGATGTTGGCGGTTACTGCGGCACTGACAGGTGCCGGCCTGGGAGAATCCGTGGCCTTACTTACTGACGGACGCTTCTCAGGCGCGACCCGCGGTCTTATGGCCGGGCACGTCGCCCCCGAAGCTGTCTGCCGCGGACCTATAGCTGCCGTGCGCGATGGCGACATCGTCGTTTTTGATGTTGATAAGCGCCAACTCTCCGTGGAAATTTCAGACTCGGAAATCGAAGAGCGTTTGCGCAACTGGCAGCCGCCCAAGCCCCGCTTCGCGACCGGCGTTTTCGCCAAGTATGCAAGCACTGTCTCTTCAGCTTCTGTGGGAGCGGTAACGGTATAGAGGATGCTATGAGCACAACAACAGCCGTGCAATCGCAGGTGCAAGCTCCTGCCAACGACAAGATGACCGGCGCACAGATTTTGTGGGCCTCGCTGGAGCGGGAAGGTGTGCAAACCGTCTTTGGATATCCCGGAGGCGCAATTCTTCCTGTCTATGACGCGCTCAAGCATTCATCCATTCGGCACATATTGGTGCGGCACGAGCAGGGCGCAACCCACATGGCCGACGGATTCGCTCGCGCCAGCGGCAAAGTTGGCGTGGCCATGGCAACCTCCGGGCCAGGTGCGACGAACATGGTCACGGGCATTGCCACCGCCATGCTCGATTCTTCGCCCGTGGTTTGTATTACCGGACAGGTAGGCAGCAAGTTTATTGGCAGCGATGCCTTTCAGGAAGTTGATATCACCGGTATCACTCTGCCCATCACCAAGCACAACTATCTTGTTACCCGAGCGGAAGATATTGCACGCACGGTACGGGAAGCATGTTATATCGCGCAGTCAGGGCGTCCTGGACCGGTTTTGATTGATATCACCAAGGACGCACAACAGAGCTCCTGTATTTTCGATTGGGAAGCAGCCGCGCCCCAACTGCCTGGGTATCGTCCCGATCTTTCCCCAAGTGCACGTGACTACGAAAAGGCGATTGAACTGATCCGTACTTCAAAGCGGCCCATTATTCTTGCCGGACACGGCATTATCCTTTCGGGCGCTACGCAGGAAGTTTGCAAGCTGGTGGAGCACCTCGATATACCAGTTGCGGTTACGCTTCTGGGGCTGGGCGGGATTCCGGCTTCGCATCCGTTGAATCTCGGCATGATGGGAATGCATGGCGAGGCCTGGGTCAACAACGCCATCCAGGAAGCTGACCTGCTGATTGCCCTGGGCATGCGCTTCGATGATCGCGTGACCGGCAACCTCAGCACCTATGCGAAGAACGCCAAGAAGATCCACGTTGAGATTGATCCTGCCGAGATCAACAAGAACGTGAAAGTTGATGTCGCACTGGTGGGTGATCTCAAGGAAGTATTGCGTGAGCTGCAACCCAAGCTGGAGTCAACTCCCAAGCATCCCGAGTGGGTTCAACACATTAAAGAACTCAGGGGGGATTCGGTGGTACGCGACATTCAAAACCTTCCCGATAGCGGCCACCTCTATGCTGCGCACGTGATCAATGATCTATGGCGCGAGACCGGCGGCAACGCGGTGGTGGTGACCGACGTAGGACAGCACCAGATGTGGGAGGCACAGTACTATCACCACAACTCTCCGCGTTCCCTTATTACCTCTGGCGGGTTGGGCACGATGGGATTCGCCCTGCCGGCCGCAATCGGCGCAAAGGTTGCGCGGCCTGAAGCGGAAGTCTGGGTAATCGTCGGAGACGGCGGCTTTCAGATGACCATGTGCGAACTGGCCACCATCTTCCAGGAAAAAATTAAGGTCCACATTGCCATTATCAACAACGGCTACCTCGGCATGGTACGCCAGTGGCAGGAGTTCTTTTATTCCCGTAACTACGCGGCATCACCCTTGGTCAATCCTGATTTCGCCAAGCTCGCCGAAGCATTTGGCATTCGTGCGGCGACGGTGACCCAGCGTTCAGGCGTGATTCCTGCGATTCGCGAAGCCCGCGAACATGATGGGCCCATGCTGATTAACTTCCGCGTCGAGCAGGAAGATACGGTTTATCCGATGGTCCCGGCCGGCGCCGATCTGAAGGACATGATTCGCCGCCCCAATCCCATCGCCGATACCGAGATGGAGTGGTAAGGGTAGTAAAAATGAAAGTGATAGAGAGATTGTTATGCTGAACACATTCGTTGTTTACGTCGAAGATAAACCAGGCGTGCTGGCGCGCGTGGCGATTCTGTTCCGCCGGCGCGCATTCAATATCGAGACCTTGACGGTTGGACGCACCGAGGTGCCCGGCGTTTCACGTATGACCATTGTGGTGGATACCGATGAACACGGCGCCTTGCGCATTGAAGCCAATCTGTACAAGCTCGTGAATATTCTGCGCATACAGAACATAACGGAATCCTACGTCTCGCGCGATATGGCTCTGATCAAAGTGGCCATAAGCGCTGAGACGAAAGCGCGCGTCCACGAAATTATAGGCAAGCATGGCGCGCAGATTGTGGAAGCCGGTTCAGAGGCCCTGATCCTGCAGTTCACCGGAACAAAGGAAAAGATTGATGAGTTTGTAGAAATTCTGCGTCCCTACCGCATTCTGGAGATGGTGTGCACCGGGCACGTTGCCATGGCTGGCTGCAGTTCGCTGGCATCGCAAAATACCATTTCTTCTTTCAATGACTCAGTGACAGGCAATACTCAAAACATTGCCCGTTCGGTTTAACTAAAATATTTTTGGAGAAAATACAGACATTATGGCAAAAATCTATTTGGAAAATAATGCAGACCTCGCGTTGATTCAGCAGAAGAAGGTCGCGATTATCGGCTACGGCTCCCAGGGCCACGCGCACGCACAGAATCTGCGTGATAGCGGCGTCTCAGTTCGCGTGGGCTTGCCCGCTTCGAGCGCTTCGCGCTCCCGCGCTCAGGCCGATGGATTCACGGTCGTAACGCCCGCGGAAGCCGCCGCCTGGGCCGACGTCATCATGCTGCTTGTGCCCGACACAAAAACGGCAGCGCTCTACAAAAAGGAAATCGAGCAGCATCTCGCGGCTGGCAAAATGCTGATGTTCGCCCACGGCTTTAATATCCATTACGGCACAGTGACTCCGCCGCCCAAGGTTGATGTGAGTATGGTTGCGCCCAAGTCTCCCGGACACCGTGTGCGCGAGCTTTACGTCGAAGGCAGCGGCACGCCGGCGCTCTTTGCCGTGCATCAGGATCCCAGTGGAAATGCCCGCGCCTTGACCTTGTCTTACGCCAAAGGACTCGGTTGCACGCGCGCAGGGGTGCTGGAAACCACATTCGCAGAGGAAACCGAGACCGATCTGTTCGGCGAGCAGTCCGTGCTCTGCGGCGGCGTGAGCCATCTCATCAAGGCCGGATTTGAGACCCTGGTTGAAGCCGGATACCAACCTGAGCTTGCTTACTTCGAATGCATGCATGAACTCAAGCTGATCGTGGACCTGATGTATCGCGGCGGCCTGAGCTACATGCGTTATTCGGTGAGCGACACCGCCGAATACGGAGATTACACCGCCGGTCCGCGCCTGATCACCGAGGAGACGAGGCAGGTCATGAAGCAACTGTTGAAAGAAATACAGGATGGCACCTTTGCCAAAAAGTGGATCGCCGAAAATGAGACCGGCGGCAAATGGTTTTACGAGAAACGCGATCAGGAGCAGGACCAGCAGATTGAGCGCGTCGGCGAAGACCTGCGCGGTATGATGTCGTTCCTGAACCCGGTGAAAGTTAAAAAAGGGAAGTTACTCAACACGGTTTCCGCGTAGAACTTGTTTTATAAATATTTCATAAATGGGGCTTCAGCTTTTGAAGCGATTCCTGTTCAGAGTCCGCGAGCATAAGCTGTAGTGTCTCCGCAGCGGTCGTGTGTTAGCATGATTTGAAGAATATGGATTTTGATCAGCTTAATACGTTTGTAGAAGTTGCCAAACTAGGCAGTTTTTCCCGCGCAGCGGAGAAGGTCCTGCGCTCGCAACCGGCGGTAAGCGCCCAGATCCGCCAATTGGAGCAGGAGTACGGGCACAGACTCTTCGACCGGACGGCAAAATCAGTGCGGCTTACGCCGGCCGGGGAAGTGATCCTGGATTATGCCCGTCAACTTCTTGCGCTCCGCCACAACTCCCTGCGGGCGATTGCCGAGCGCAACGGCGTTCCGGTGGGTACTCTTTCCATTGGGGCCAATGAAGGCACTTTTCTGTACGTGCTGCCCAAGGTGTTCGCGAAGTATCACCGCATGTTCCCGAAAATCAGGATCAGCGTTTACCGGAACTTTACCCATAAGGTCATAGAAAAAGTGGAAGATGGAGCGCTGGATCTTGGCATGGTGACCTTGCCGGTCAAGTCTCCCAGCCTTCACGTTGTTCCTCTCTTTAAAGATAAAGTTCTGCTGATGGTTGGTCCGGGCAGTCCGCTTTTTAACAAGCGGTCGGTTACGATGGAAGAGCTGGCGCAGCAGCCGCTCATCATTCCTAAAACGGGATCAACCCGCAAATTAATCGAAAAAAACCTGCGTCCTTACCGTGAGAACCTCAATATCACGATGGAACTCACCAGCTTGACCATGATTAAACGTTTCGTGGCTGCCGGCTTCGGAGTTTCATTGATCAGCTCGACCTTTGCCCGCGAAAACGTGAAGCGGGGGGATGTCCGGCTGTTGAAGATCGAGGGGCTCGAGATATCGCGGGAGTTAGGTTTGATTTCTCAAAAGCACCGCAGCCTTCCCCATGCAGCTTCTGCCTTTTCGGAGCTCGCCCGCAAAGAACTCACTGCAAAACAACCAGAATAAGACTGTGAACTGGGACAAACGGTCTAGCCAATTCCTATAATCCCGCACTATGATGGAGTGCTCTCTATGAGCGGGCTCCGTCTCAGGAACAAGCCCATCTTCATAACATAACCCGAGGTACACATGCCCACAACACGACGTGAAATATGCTCTCTTCTGCCGGCTGCTTTTGCCCTGAGCGCTTTGTCTGCGAATGCTCTGGCCGCATCGGATTCCACTTCTTCCTCATTGCCTTCCGTCGCCATTGCGTTTGATCAACTGCCCGTAGAAAAGGGCAAAGGCGCGCAGTTCCGGCAGATTGTGAAAGGCAAGCTGGCGACAGGAGAGGAAGTTGAAATGCACGAGACTACCCTTGAGCCCGGTGGCGCCCCTCATCCGCCTCATCATCATCCTCATTCTGAATTCTGGCTGGTTCGGGAGGGAACGGTCGAAATCACGATAAGCGGCACGCCCCATGTCATCGGAGCAGGCTCGGCTGCCTATGTTGCTTCCAACGAGGTGCACGGAATCAAAAATGCGGGATCCACCCCTGCAACATATTTTGTCGTCGCCGTTGGCCCGGGAGCAGTGACCCACATTTCCCCGCAGGATGAAAACAAGAAATCAAACCCGGTTTAAAGTGGTTCTCAGTTCTCAGAAAGCTGGCTGCTTTCAACCGCGGGACCGGTTTTCAGGGGGTACCCCCCTTGCTGGCTTGGTTGGAAAACAGTACTCGGTACTCAGTACTCAGTACTCAGAAAAGTTAGCCTCACCGCAGAGGACGCGGAGGAACGCAGAGGCGCACATAGACAAATCGCTCTAGCGGCGGAATACTGCTCTTATGAATTTTCAAAGACCGAAGGGCCTCATCCTTAATCTTTGGCCCTGCATTCCTGGGAATGCTTTTTTTAAAACCTGTTGAATCTGCCTTTTTTTCTCAAAGCGTACGTATGTCACTCCGGTCGGGGTGGCGTAGGCCTTCTCGCTGCGGGGCTTTATTCTCCGGCTTAGGGACTGTGAACGGGGGAAAGGGAGAATTTCCGTGCAGGGTCCGTTCATAGCGCTGGGGCGTTTGCTGATTTGCACCGGCGGCGGATTCGGGGCTGACGGTGTTTTGCCGGGCTAGATCTGGTTTGTCTTCTGGTGTGTCTTGCTTGTTGGCCGGGGAGTAGGGGC
>Ga0210384_10005978_pt1 | contig 13055 bp, 18 predicted proteins | sample IncBWH2MmetaG_FD_160574 | JGI IMG/M metagenome (GOLD analysis project Ga0210384, IMG submission 160574) | Forest soil microbial communities from Barre Woods Harvard Forest LTER site, Petersham, Massachusetts, United States - Inc-BW-H-2-M | ecosystem: Environmental > Terrestrial > Soil >... | reverse complement strand
AGTTCCCGAGCCCCTGGCCGAGCGGGCCGGTGGTGGTCTCGACGCCGGGGGTATGCTCGTGCTCGGGATGGCCGGGCGTGATCGAGCCGTACTGGCGGAAGCGCTGCAGTTCCGACATCGGCAGGTCGTAGCCGGAGAGGTGCAGCAGCGCATAGAGCAGGGCCGAGGCGTGTCCGGCGGACAACACGAAGCGGTCGCGGTTCGGCCAGGCGGGGTCCCGCGGGTTGAAGCGCAGGTGGCGGGTCCACAGCTGGTACGCGAGCGGCGCCAGCCCCATCGGCGCCCCGGGGTGCCCCGAGTTGGCCTTCTCGACCATGTCCACCGCCAGGAAACGGATGGTGTTGATGACCAGCTCGTCCACCGACCGGGTCGCGCTCGTCGCCGTCGCCGTAGTCGCCATGTCCTCGAACCCTCCCATGCAGGTGGCACTGCCGTGCCCCGCCCTCGCGGCGGGCGCCAGTCTATCGCGGCCGAGGGCGGGTGACCGGGCTCAGGATCTCTCTCCCTTCCCTCCCTTTGGGCGAGGGACTGCAGTCCTCTGCCGCCGCCCGCTAGACTTGGACCCTCGCCCAAAGGGAGGGAAGGGAGAGGGATCCTGAGCCACTACCCGCCCGGCCGCCCGGCCGCGCGTTTTGACTCTCGCGCCGGGCGCCTCTAGAATGAAACCTCCTGTCGTGCCCTGCGGAGAGGTGCTGGAGTGGTCGAACAGGGCTGCCTGCTAAGCAGTTGTCCGGGGTAAACCCGGACCGAGGGTTCGAATCCCTCCCTCTCCGCCAATTCTCGCAAGCATCCCGTAAGTCATTTTGCTGGAAGATTTAGCGGCGCCCTTTTCCGCGGGAAGCCTGTGGGTGGCACAAACGGGTGGCACCTCGTTCGGGAGAAGTCCTCCGAGGTGTCGGAGGGCTTCCCGGAGGTGCTCCACCTCGACCTTGGCGTAGATCTGAGTGGTCTTGAGATCGCGGTGGCCCATCAAGTCCGCGATGTTGGGCAGCGGCACTCCGGCCATCCGAAGGTGGGCGCCGAAGGAGTGACGGAGGGCGTGAACGGTGGCCGCCCGCGGGCGATCTTGGCCCTCCGGCAAATGGACTTCACCTTCTCCAAGAGGTGCGTCTCAGGTCCGCCGGTGCGAGTAGCAATGACCCATCGCTCGCTCCTGCGCTTCTTGTACTGCTCGGTCAAGACTGAGCGGAGGGGCCTCTGAGAGGGGGATCACCCGCTCATCCGTCTTCGGCCGCCACTCGGCCTTCTCTTGGATCATCAAGAGTCCGAGGTTGAATCAACATTGCCCGGTCCAGCTCCTCGCGGTGGACTTCAGCGCGGCTGGCCTCGACGGCTAGGTCGTACAGAAGGCGGCTTGCTTGGCGCAGGACTTCGCGGTCCTCCGGGTCATCGATCCAGAGAAGGGCGGTTTCGCGGAACGAGTCAGCCTCGTTCCAGGGTGGAGCGTTAGACTGCGGGGAGCCGGGCATGGGTCGTACCTCCTTGCCGGGTTAGGCGTCGGTCGGGGCTCTAACCCCCAGCCGGCGCCGCTTGTAGGGAATGGGGCGGCCTTGTGCCGCCCCGCCGTGTGTAAGGACTTGTGGAACGCGATCACCTCCCCCGCCTTCGCGGTGGGCCATGGCGGCGTCAATGCCCGCCGGACGGTTAGTCTACGGCATCACGGCGCCATGATGCCATGTGGCTGTAGTGACTGTACTATCCTGTGGTGCCATGGCGCCACGGCGCAGGCAGGACGAGGAGGAGGGACTCGCCGGGATCACCGGCACCGGGGTGAGGAAGTGCGCCTGGTTTCACCAGGACGAGGCCGAGGCGCTTCGGCAGCGTGCCTTCCAGGAGCGCCGATCCGAGGCGGCCCTGATCCGGGAGGCCGTGCGCCGGCTACTCGGTATAGAGGACTAGTGTCATGTCACATTTGAAATGTCGCATGGAGAGAAGTATGCTTCTCCCACCGCACACTGAACGGGGGGAGAACCATGCCTCAGATTCGGTACAAGGTGACTTTGACCGAGCAGGAACGGCAGATGCTCCAGGAGCTGGCAACGCACGGCAGGCACAGCAGCCAAACGCTGCTCAACGCGCTGATCCTGCTGGGCTGTGATGAGGGTCCATTCCAGGAGAAGAAGATGGCGGCGCAACAACTTGCCGATGTCCTGCCCGTGAGCCTCAAGAAGATCGATCGCGTCAAGCGACGCTTCGTGGAGGACGGCCTGGACGTGGCGCTCGAGAAGCGCAAGCCCGAGCGGCAGTACAGGAAGAAGGCGGACGGGGACTTCGAGGCCCATTTGGTGGCGCTCAGCTGCTCGAAGCCTCCCCAAGGAGAAGCCCGCTGGTCCCTCCGGCTGCTGGCGGACAAGATGGTGGAGCTGGGGTACGTGGATGCGATTTCTTATGAAACGGTACGCCGGGTGCTAAAAAAAACGAGTTGAAGCCGTGGAAAAGGCAGCTGTGGGTCATTCCGCCCCTGGAGAATGGGGAGTTCGTGGCACGCATGGAGCAGGTGCTCGATGTCTACAAGCGCCCATACGATGCGCTCCGCCCGGTAGTCTGCCTGGACGAGTCCCCCCGCCAACTGATTCGAGAAACGCGACGGTCGCTGCCAGCCAAGCCGGGAGCTGTTGCCCGCTACGACTATGAATACGAGCGCTGCGGGGTTTGCAATGTCTTCCTGGCCGTCGAACCGCTGGCCGGCAAGCGAATCGTCGAGATTACTGAGCGCAGAGCGAAGCACGACTGGGCGTTGTTCATCGAGCAGATCGCCGGTCACTATCCCCGCGCCGAGAAGATCACGCTGGTCATGGACAACTTGAGCACCCACGGTCCCGGCTCACTCTACGAGACGTTTCCCCCACCCGCGGCCAAGGCGCTCTGGGACCGTTTCGAACTCGTCTACACTCCCAAGCACGGCAGCTGGCTCAACATCGCCGAGATCGAGATCAACGTGCTCAACCGACAGTGCCTGGATCGGCGGATCGACACGCTGGCCGAAGTGCGCGCCGAGACCAGAGCTTGGCAGAGCCGCAGGGACAACGCGCAATCCCGCGTCGACTGGCAGTTCACCTGCGACGATGCCCGGATCAAGCTGAAGAGGCTTTACCCGACACTTGAGATGTGACGCGACACTAGCTCTTTCCCTTGGCGTCGGATCAAGCCGCCGTAGCTGCGGCCGGTGACACGCATGGAACTCTCGGTTCTGAGCAAAACGCTGGTTGGCTTCGTGTTAGAGAAGGCTGCCTCTAGCTTTTTCAGCGTGGGCTTACCGAAGATCTTGAGGGAACTCGGCCAAATTCACTATCTCACTGCGCTCGACGCACTGGAACTTCGCAAGAAGAGCCGTGACCCAAGTCGCGAGACAGGTATAGCAATATCGCATCTATTATTTGTGCGTAACATGCTCAAGGACTCATGGGATAGGTACTGGAATCCTGGGTTCTTCGCCGAGATATGGGGTTGGAATAAGAAGACCCCTGAAGGAGAAGCGGAGGATTCCAGAGAGCTCTGTGAGGTGACCATTCTTCTAGCTACCTGTCATCACTTTCTTTGTGAGAAGGAGCTTGCGGACCAGTTTATAAATGAGGCGCTTGAATACTTCGAGCACTATAGGGCCAGATCCGAGACGACAGAAGTGCGGTCGTCAATGTTCCGTCTCAACTGGAGGTCCGCCGCGGAGCTTGAGAGCCGCAGGCGCGAGAATGCAGCGGCAAGGAAACTCATGACACGGTTGAAGAAGAGTTTGGCTTTCGAGACGGCAAGCTAAAGTTGATCCGAGTCTCACCTTTTGCGGACGCAAGGATGTCAACTAGGCTCGCGCTCCCTTGAAGGTCGCGACCGATCGCCGTCAGGGAACGTGCGCACCGAACGCACGTACAGGGTCCCGGCTCTCGTCTCCAAGCAGACCGTTGCCGGAGCGCGGTTCCAGCCGACGACGCTTGCGATCCCGAAGCCTCCCGAGAGGTGAACCGTGGCGAAGGGCGAGCCCTGGCAGTGTCCATCCTTCGGGAGCCCCCGGAAGAGGAAGGCATGGTCGAAGGGAGTCGGGTTGCCGTTCAGGGAAACCGTCACCTGGACAGTGAATCGCTTCTGGCTCGGGAACCAGCGAGCGATGACCCGATCAACTTCTTCCGTGACACCATCGGTGTAGAGGAGAAGATTGGGAGAGCCCACACCGAGATCGCCTTGGAGAACGTCTTGGTCGGCATTAGCGAGGAGGACGCTTCGGATCTCCGAGAGCGTCAGGTCCGGCACCTGCTCGTAGAGGAGGGCGATCTCTCCCGAAACTGCCGGAGCGGAGGCCGACGTTCCCGAGCCTGACCATCCCTGGCTGTCATCTGGTCCGAGTTCCTCGGGCACGTTCATGCCGGGGGCGAAGAGGGCGACGCACGAGCCCCAATTGGAGAACGATGCCTTCTCGTCATCCTCAGTCGAGGCGGCCACGGCGATGACCGAGGGACTCCCCGCAGGGCCGTAGCCGCAGGCATCGGCGTCATCGTTTGCCGCGGCAGCGACCAAAGGAAGGCCGAGGGAGGCGAGCATGGCAAGCAGCTCGTCCTCGGTCTGGCTTCGGCCCGGTCCTCCGAAGCTCATGTTGACAACTGCCGCCGCGGTCGGGTTTGCCTTCCGCCAGGTCACGATGTCATCGAGGGCGCCGAAGATTGCGGCTCCCGAGGTAACCCCCTGGCAATCGTAGATGCGCATGATGAAGATCGAGGCACCGGGTGCGACGCCGTAGCGGTTGCCCGCCGCCACACTCGCCACCCCGGTTGCATGAGTGGCTTGGTCGCCGCAGGCTCCGAAGGCCCCTTTGCCATCGGAGACGTAGCTTGTGCCGCCGACGAGCCGGTTTCCGAACTCGTCGGTGTTTCGGAGAATGTCCGTGTCCACGATGAAGATCTCTACACCGTTGCCGGAGTATGGATGCGAGTCGTTGCCGTCCAAGGGAAGGGTCCGCTGGTTCTCTCGATCGAGCGACCACGGCACCGAGAGGAGCCGGCGTACAGGTGAGCGCTCAACCTTGTAGCCCTTGGCAATGAGGACCTGGGCGGTTGTCGCCGGCATCTCGACTACCACCGTGCCGGGGAGGTTCCGCAGCTCGCGGAGGGGATGGAGGCCCGCTTGGCCGAAGGATGAGATCAGGGTCTGTACTCCGTTCGCCGCAGGGCCGAGCTTGACCACGTATTCATCAGCGTTGGCCTGAGCCAGGACGAGCGCAGACCCGAGAACGAGGGCCGAGAAGGAGCGAAGACCGGGCATCCTGACCTCCGGGAAGAGAGACCCGCTCCGGAGCGCCATGGGTGGGCAAGTCCGGAAAAGTCCTAGTTGGACTATATACACGGAGAGCGTGGCAGGTCTCTCCTTCAGCGCCGAGTACGGGGAGATGCTCGTCCTCCTGCGGAAGGCGAGGAAGGCAGCGCGCTTGACCCAGGTCGATGTCGCCTTGGCCCTTGCTCGGACGCAGAGCTTCGTCTCGAAGATCGAGCGCTGGGAGATCCGCCTTGACCCGATCGAGCTTCAGCGCTTTGGCAGAACTCTACCGGGTGGAGGTCACGGCCCTTCTCCCGCCGAGGAAGGAGTAGAGCGAGGAGGAGGTATTATGCGGGTGCCGGGCCGGCCCGTTCCTCTCGGGGGCGGGTGGCACAACGGGTGGCACCTCAGACGAAAAAGCCGGCAAAAGCCGGCGGAAGGGTGAAGCAGGACGGCAAGGAAGGAAGAGGGACTAAGTCATAGGAGGAGAGTGGGTTAGCCCTAAGTCCTTCTCTTCTTTGGGGCTTTGGGGCGGGTGCCCCGAGGAATCCTTCCCTCTCCGCCAATCCACGCTCTACCCCCTGCGCTCCGCGAGCCGCCGGTCCGGAGAATCCCGGAGACTCCCGCAGATCCTCGGAGAATCATGAGCCAGACGATCTCAGGACCCGTGCGGGTCCGCTTCGCCCCTTCGCCAACGGGATTCCTCCACGTCGGCGGCGCCCGCACCGCGATCTACAACGACTTGCTGCGCCAGAGCGTCGGCGGCGCTTTCGTGCTGCGCATCGAGGACACCGACCGCGAGCGCTCGGACGCGGCGATGACCCGCCAGATCCAGTCGGCGCTGGCCTGGATCGGCACCGCGTGGGACGAGGGGCCGTTCTTGCAGAGCGAGCGGTTGGCGCGCTATCGCGAGCGCGCCGAGGAGCTGCTGGCGGCCGGCGCCGCCTATCGCTGCTTCTGCACCGCCGAGCTGCTCGCCGAGCAGCGCGCGGAGGCGCAGAAGCGGGGCGTCGCCTTCCTTTACCCGCGCACCTGCGTGGGCCTCACTGCCACGGAGGTGGCCGCCCGCGTCGAAGCCGGCGAGCGCTTCGCCGTGCGCTTCCGCATGCCGGACGACCACATCCGCTTCACCGATCTCGTGCGTGGCGACATGGACTTCCCTCCGGACGCTCTCGACGACTTCATCCTGCTGCGCTCGGACGGCTCGCCGACCTATCACATGTCGGTGGTCTGCGACGACATCGACATGCGCATCACCCACGTCATCCGCGGCGAGGACCACCTCTCGAACACCCCGAAGCACATCCCGCTGTTCCAGGCCCTCGGCGGCCAGGTGCCGGTCTTCGGCCACCTGCCCCTGATCCTGGGGACCGACAAGAAGCGTCTCTCCAAGCGCTCCGGCGCCACCTCGGTCGAGGAGTTCCGCGCCGAGGGGTTCCTGCCGCAGGCGCTGTACAACTACCTGGCGCTGCTCGGCTGGAGCCCGGGAGGCGACCGCGAGATCCTGTCGCGGGCCGAGATGATCGCCCTCTTCTCCGTCGATCGCCTGAACGCCTCGCCGGCGGTGTTCGACCGCGAGAAGCTGACCTGGGTGAACTCGCAGTACCTCTCGAGTCTGCCCCTCGCCGAGCTGCTGCCGCACCTGCATCCCTTCCTCGCCGAGGTGGGACTCGGCGGCGCCGAGATCGATCCCCACCGCCTGGCAGCGGCGATCGAGCTGCATCGCGGTCGCGTGCACACACTCAGAGAGCTTGCCGCGGTCCTGGTCCCATACTTCCGCGACCGGCTCGACTACCCGCCCGATGCGATCGCCAAGTTCGTGACCGACCCCGACCTGCCGGCCCACCTGGCAGCCCTCCGCGACCGCTTCGCGAACCTCCCGGCCTTCACCAAGGAAGCCATCGAAGCCGAGCTCAGGGCGGTAGCCGGCGAGCGCGGCATCAAGGCCGGCGCCCTCATCCACCCCACCCGCACCGCCCTCTCCGGCAGCCAGGTCGGCCCGCCGCTCTTCGACCTCGTCGAGGTGATGGGCCGCGACGCGACCCTGCGCCACCTCGACCACCTGCTCGAGCGCCTGCGCAAGCCCGTACCAGTGGCCCCGGCGGAGCAGGCGGCCCACGTGGCGGGGCCCGCGGCACAGCCGGCGCAGCCGGGAAAGGGTTGACCCGCTACCCCCGTTCGGCTACTCTCTTGCGCTGTCCTCCTGGGAGGTCGTTCAATGGTAGGACATGCGGCTCTGGACCGCAGAATCGGGGTTCGAGTCCCTGCCTCCCAGCCAAGCCAGATTCCCGCCCTTTAGGTTTTTCTCTTTCGGCAGTTTCTGAGGAAGGTCCGGCGTAAGGCAGGTCAGGTGACGCTTGCGCATCTCAGCCGGGCCGCACTTCAGGCGATGCCATCCTCGTCCAGGGCCTCCTGAACTCGAGAGGCTGGAATCAGGCGAGCGCCCGCCGGCACCTCGAAGGCGGGAAAACGCGAAGACCCCTTCCCCAGCAGTTGCACAGTGGGATGAAGCGCCTGCCGAGCCATCTCCGACAGCACGCGACCGAGCCGCTTTCCGGTCGCCTGTGCATGGGCCTGCGCCGCTCCGTAGACATCATCGTCGAGAGTAAGGGTGGTCCTCATGGCGACGATGATACAGCCGTATTCGATGATCAAGATCTTCACTGCTTCCGAGCGCCTTTTCCCCGCGCCATGCACTTGAGCGAAGACCCATGAATATGGGAAGATTGGCGTCGTGAAGACTACGATCGAGCTTCCCGATACTCTCTTCCGACAGACCAAGGCCGCCTCAGCCCTCTGCGACGAAAGCATGGGATTCGTGACAGCGGCTCTCCGGGCACATCTGGAGTCCCAGGCAACCGGAGCGCTGCAGGAGCACGGCTGGCGCAGTGTTCTTGGCAAAGCCAGCTCCGAAGAGGTGGAGGAGCTCGACCGAATCGTCTCCGAAGAGCTTGAACGCATTGACCTGGGTTCCTGGCGGTGATCCTGGGAATGGTAGCCAAGAGGTTGGGCTAGACTAGGTATGTATGAGAAGCCGACTGGTAGAGGCACATCGCGAGGAGATTCTCGAGCTGGCAGCACGCCACGGAGCAAGCGACGTGCGTGTCTTCGGCTCGCTGGCGCGGGGGGAGGGTGCCGAGGGTAGCGACCTCGACTTACTGGTGACGCTGGAGGAGAAGAGGTCGCTACTTGATATCGTGGGGCTCAAGCAGGATCTCGAGGACCTTCTCCATCGACCTGTGGATGTGGTCACCGTGCCAGCCCTCTCCCCATACATCCGAAGCCGTGTCCTCGCAGAAGCGATGCCGCTGTGAGCCGCGAAGACCCATACCTGCGGCACATCCTCGACGCCATCCAGAAAATCGAGCGCTATTCGGAGGTGGGTCATGACGAGCTCATTGCCGAATCCATGAGGCATGATGCAGTGATCCGCCAGCTCGAGATCATTGGCGAGGCGACGAAGCGGCTTTCACCGCAGATGCTTGGCCGGCATCCCGAGGTCCCCTGGCGCCAGGTGGCAGGCATGCGGGATGTTCTCATTCACGACTATATGGGTGTCGATCTCGAACGCGTTTGGAATGTAGTTCAGCGCGATCTTCCCCTCTTGCGGAAGGCAGCCGAAAAGCTACTCGAAGGGTAAAGAACAGAGGCGGTTGGGTTCTAGGGCAGCCAGCGCCTACTTCATTGTGCTTCAGGTGGATGCCGCTCGGACCGCTCAACGCGCGATCTCGACCTCGGCGGCGAGCTCGTCCTTGGGGTAGCTCACTGCCGGCACTCCGGCCTCGGCGAGCACATCCAGGAAGCGCTCCACTGAAAGCTCAGCCAGCCTGGCAGCCTGCGCGAGCGTGGTCTGCCCGGCTTCGAAGAGATGAACCGCCAGCGAGCGGTGGACGCCGAACGCTAGCAGGCGCTCGTCGAAGGGGATCGCCAGGATGGCCGGTCGGCCGTGTTTGGTGATGATCGACAGACGTCCCTTCTCGGCGTAGCGCATCAGGTCGCCGGTGCGATTGCGGAGGTCGCGCACAGTGAAGACGCCGAAGGGTTCGGCCATAGCGATATCGAAGAGGGACGACAGATGTCTTCCGAAGAGCTTCCGTCCGAACCCTTTTCATCCAAAGGAGTTGCGAGCTTGGCCGGATTGCCGGTAATCGTGGCCGCCCGGCGAAGTACGATCTTCAGCCCCTCGGCCAGAGTTCGTCCTTGATCTCGTCCCAGGGTTGCTCGTCTTCGGGGTTCCGGTCGAGGTCTGCCAACCGGTCTCGAAGGATGCTCTTCTGCCACTCCGGCAGGGAGGGCCGTGCTGCGAGAAGCTCGCGCAGTTTCCGACCCGTATCGGTCGAGAGCTGCCGTCCACCGCTGTCGACGATGCCCACGAAAGGCCCGAGGTGGTGATTTGCGGACAGCTGCTCGGTGTCCTCTGCTGCGAGCCGGTTGATCGCGTCGCGAACGACCTCGGACTTGGTCTGACCCCGTCGCGCGGCGAGGCGCTTCAGCATCGTTTCTGTTGGGGCATCCAGTCTCACGGTCGCCATTCCACCTTCCCCATGTACTACGGATAGTGCAGCACACCAGCGGCCTTGGCGCAAGACGCTCGGGTACTGGGCCCGCTGACAGCGGCTGTCCCTCCCCGGCCGCTGTGCTAATGTCTCGCTCGTCCCTCCAATCCAGGGGCGGGCGAGCTCCGGAGCGCCTGTCGTCATGCACTCGAATGATCTTCCCGTAGTGAGCGTCATCATGGGCAGCAAGTCCGACTGGGAGACCATGCGTCACGCCGACGAGATGCTCACCCGCTTCGGCGTGCCGCACGAGTGCCGGGTGGTGTCGGCCCACCGGACACCGGAATTGGCGCGCGAGCTCGCCGGCGGCGCCGAGGCTCGCGGCATCGAGGTGATCATTGCCGGCGCCGGCGGCGCCGCCCACCTGGCGGGCGTCGTCGCCGCGCAGACCCTGCTGCCAGTGCTCGGGGTGCCGGTGGAGAGCCGCGCCCTGCACGGCCTCGACTCACTGCTGTCGACCGTGCAGATGCCCTCGGGAGTGCCGGTCGCGACGTTGGCGATCGGCGCCTCCGGCGCCGCCAACGCGGCGCTGCTGGCGGTGCGCATCCTGGCCGCCAGCCGCCCCGAGCTGCGTCAGAAGCTCCGCGACTGGAGCGAGGAGCAGACCCGGCGCGTGCTCAACGAGACCCTGCCATGAGTGGCCCGATCCTGCCCGGCGCCCGCCGTGACGACGCCCGGTGTCCCGGCCCGTGGACTGCGCCGCTCGCCGGCGCCGGCGGCAGCCGCCAAGACGAAGTGTGACCGCTGCGGCCGGCGCCCCTGGCGAATGGTTGCTCTACGGCGCGACCGGCTACAGCGGCGAGCTGGTGGCGCGCGAGGCGGTCCGGCGCGGGCTGCGGCCGGTCCTGGCCGGCCGTGACCCGGCGGCGGTGGAGCGCCTGGCGCGGCAGCTGGGCCTGGCGAGCCGGGTCTTCGCCCTCGACGATCCGGAGGCCGTGGAGCGCGCGCTGGCGGGACCGCCGCGGATCGCCGCCGTGCTGCACTGCGCCGGCCCCTTCGTGCACACCAGCGCGCCGATGGTGCGGGCCTGCCTGGCGGCGCGCTCGCACTACCTCGACATCACCGGCGAGCTGGCGGTCTTCGAAGCGGTGCTGGCCGCCGGGCCGGCGGCGCGCGAGGCCGGCGTCGTGCTGCTGCCGGGGGTCGGCTTCGACGTGGTGCCGAGCGACTGCCTCGCCGCGCGGCTCGCCGACGCCCTGGTCGACGCTACCGAGCTCGACCTGGCCTTCGCCGTGGACCGCGGCGGTTACAGCCGCGGCACCCTGAAAACCATGGTGGAGAGCCTGCCGCAGGCGGGCGCCGTGCGGCGCGCCGGCAAGATCGTGCCGGTGCCGATCGCTTACGACGTGCGCGAGATCGAGTTCGGCTGCGGCAAGCGCTGGGCGATGACCATCCCGTGGGGGGACGTCGCGACCGCCTATCACACCACCGGCATCCCCAACATTCGCGTCTATGCCGCCGCGCCCTGGCGCTCGGTGCAGCGTGCCCGGCGCTTCGGCGCCTTGGTGCCGCTGCTCGCCTGGTGGCCGGCGAAGCGCCTGCTGCAGGCAGCGATCGCCCGGCGGGTGAGCGGGCCGCCCCCCGAGGTCAGGGAGACGGCGCGCGTCCACCTGTGGGGAGAGGCGCGCAACGCCGCGGGCGAGCGGGTGACCGCCACCCTCGAGACACCGGAGGGCTACCGCTTGACGGCCGAGTCGGCGGTGGAATGTGTGCAGCGCGTGCTGGCCGGGAAGGTGCCGCCCGGCAGCTGGACCCCGGGCCGCGCCTTCGGACCTCACTTCGCCGCGGAGCTGCCGGGGGTAGTCGAAGGAGAGCTGCGGCGCTCGCCGGCGGCCGCACCGACACTACGAGGAGACCACCGATGAGACAGTTCGCGACGATCGCCGCGCGGGCGGCGGCCGCCATGACCGTCCTGGCGTGGGCCATGGTGCCCGCCGGCCCCGGTGCCTGGCTTCAGGCACTCCGCGCCGCCTCGGCCAGCCAGCAGCCGGGACAGATCCAGCAGCCGACCGGCACCTGGCAGAAGCCCGGGGAGATCCAGCAGCCCAAGGGGACGTGGCAGAAGCCCGGGGAGATCCAGGTGCCGAAGGGCATCCAGGCGATCCAGGCGCACGAGTCGGGCTGCGAGCAGCGGCTCACCACCGTGGCCGACGCCCTGTTCGAGTTCGACAAAGCGACGCTGGGCGCCGACGCCGAGCAGACGCTGGCGGTGCTCGGCCCGCAGATCGCCCAGCGCGGCGAGCACCCGATCGTCATCGAGGGACACACCGATGCGATCGGCTCGGACGCGCATAACCAGCGGCTCAGCGAGCAGCGCGCGGCGGCGGTGCGCACCTGGCTCGCCGCCCACCGCTTCGTGCCGGCGTCGACGCCGATCAAGGGCTACGGCAAGACCCGTCCGGTGGCGCCCAACACCAATCCCGACGGCTCCGACAACCCCGCCGGCCGCCAGAAGAACCGGCGGGTCGAGGTGGTGATCAAGACCTGCCCCTGAGGGACGGACTGACTGACGGTCACACAGGTACCCAGGAGCGTCAGCCGCCGTCGCCGCCGGTCGTGAAGGCGAGCGTCAGCAGGGTCTGCTGCTCCATCAGGTGGGCCTTGGCCGAGCCGGTGGCCGGGCTGGCGCTGGCGTGGCGGCGGACGGACCGTACCCGCTTGCCGGTCAGGCGCTCGAGGCGGGGGTGAAGGTAGTAGAGGGCACCCATGTTGGCCGGCTCTTCCTGCACCCAGACCAGGTCGTTGCAATGGGGATGGCGGGCCAGCTCGGCGGCGAGCTCGTCCTTCGGCAGCGGGTACAGCTGATCGAGAGCGATGATCGCCGTTGTCACGGTGGTCGCCGAGGTCGCGGTGCTCGCCGCTCCGGCTGCCGCTGCCGCGCCGGCCGTCTCCGCCGTCCCCGCCGTCGCCGCGGTCTCCCGGCCGTGGGCCTTGCGCCGTTCGCGCTCGCGGCGCAGCTCGTGGGCGATCTTGCCGGTGCAGAGCAGCACGCGACGGGCGTCCTCGACCTCGCGGTCCGGGACCACCTCGAGGAACTGGTCGCGGCTGAAGTCTTCGATCGGCGACGCGGAGTCGCGGTGGCGCAGCATGCTCTTCGGGGTCATGACCACCAGCGGCTTGCGCCAGACCGTCAGCGCCTGGCGGCGAAGCAGGTGGAAGTACTGGGCCGCCGTCGACGGCTGGCAGATCTGGATGTTGTCCTCGGCCGCCAGCTGCAGGTAGCGCTCGAGGCGGGCGCTCGAGTGCTCGGGACCCTGGCCC
>Ga0210384_10005977_pt1 | contig 13055 bp, 8 predicted proteins | sample IncBWH2MmetaG_FD_160574 | JGI IMG/M metagenome (GOLD analysis project Ga0210384, IMG submission 160574) | Forest soil microbial communities from Barre Woods Harvard Forest LTER site, Petersham, Massachusetts, United States - Inc-BW-H-2-M | ecosystem: Environmental > Terrestrial > Soil >... | reverse complement strand
GGTGGCGGCCGATCCGGGCACCGGGCGCCGGGCCGATTGGCGCAAGGGCGCCCGCGGCCCGCATGGCGAGCGTGCCGAGAGCACCGAAGAGGACACCTTCGACACCTACCTGAAGTACCTGAAGGTCTTCAGCGAGGTCCTGGGCCTCATCCGCGACACCTACGTCGACGAACCGAACACCGACGCGTTGATGGCCGGAGCCCTCGAAGGGGTCACCGATGCCATGGATCCGTTCTCGGTCTACGTGCCGGGGCAGGCGGTGCCTGGTTACATCAAGGCGCTCGCCACCGGCAAGAGCCTGAGCGGTCTCGCGCTGCTGAAGGAGCGCGGGGCGACGCTGGTGATGTCGGTGGAGAAGGGCAGCCCGGCCGACGCCGCCGGACTGAAGGTCGGCGACCTGGTCGCGAAGCTGGACGGGACGTCGACGCGCACGACGCCGCTCTGGGAGATGCAGGAAGCGCTGGCCGGCCCACCCGGCACCAAGGTCTCGCTCGAGGTGATCCGGCTGGGCGCCCCGGTGCAGGCCAACTTCGACCTCAAGCCGTTCACGCCGCCGGCGGTGAGCCTGTCCCAGGTCGGCGAGACGCCGGAGACCGTCGAAGCCGCCGAGAAACCTGAGAACCCGGAAGGCAGCATCGGCGCGGAAGCCAAGAAGCACGCGGCGGCGCCCCCGGCCGCCCTGGCTCCCCTGGCTCCAATACCCCCGAAGACCCCGGCGAACGGCCAGGGCGAGAAGACGGCCACCGTCCTGCGCATCCCGAGCTTCCGGGCGGACACCTCGGAGCAGGTGCGCGGCGAGCTGGGACCGCGCGGCACCGCCGGGCGGACCCCGGGGTCGTCGGAGGCCAAGCTGCTGATCGACCTGCGCGGCGTCTCGTCGGGAGATCCGGAACAGGCCTACGAGGTGGCGAAGCTCTTCGCCAGCGGCGATCTCGGCGCGATGCTGCGGCGCAAGCAGGAGCTGCGCCGCTTCGAGTCGAGCGACACCCCGGTGTGGCAGGGGCGCCTGGTGGTGCTGATCGACCGCGGCACCGCCGGCCCGGCCGAGGTCTTCGCCGCGGTGCTGCACCAGCGCGCCGGCGCCGAGCTGGTCGGCGAGCGCACCCTGGGCTATGCCGGCCACCGGTCGACGGCCGAGCTGTCCACGGGCAGCCGGCTGTTCTTCACCGACGCCTTCTACACCGGGCCCGACAAGAAGCCGATCAACGAGCCGCTGAAGCCCGACCTGCTGGTGAGCGAGCGGAACCGGACGTTCCTCGAGAAGGACGTGCCGATGAGCGAGCTGATCCTGCGCCGCGGCGTGCATCACCTGCTCGACGAGCCTGCACTGCCGGCGAGCACTGGGCACACGGCGAAGAAGGCAGCCTGAAGCGCCGGGGCTCCACGACGGCCGCGGCTCGCCCCTCTCCCTCCTAAGGACCGGATCGTCGCCCTTTGCCGATCCGCCGCCACCTCGACCCACGCTCGGCCCGCGCCGCGGCGCCTGGCAGCCGCCGGGCCCGGGGACGCTTGTTCCTGTTCTTCCTGGGCGTAGCGGTGGGAGCCGTTGGCACCTACCTGGCCGGGCACGGCTCGGCCTGGCGCACCCCGGCAGGCATCGCCGGCATCGCCGGCTCGGGCAGCGAGGCGGTGCCGCCGGGTGAGGCCGAGGCGACCGCGGCCCGCGCCGGGCGCCACGGCACCCCTGCTCCGCACCGGCACAGCGCGACCCGGACCGAAGCGGCGCGGGAATCGCACCGGCTTGCCGCGGGTCCCGGACTGGCCGCCGCGGGCGAAGGCACAGGTTCCGCCGGGGGAACCTCCGCCGCCCGCGCCGCCCTCGACAAGGAGGGCCCCGCGGCGGGGCCGGCGCGGGTGGCCCTGGTGATCGACGATCTCGGGCGCAGCCTCGAGGAGCTCGACGACCTGCATCGGCTGGGCGTGCCGATCACCTACGCCGTGCTGCCCTTCGAGAGCCAGACGCCGGAGGTGGTGGCGGCCCTGCGCCGGCGCCACGACGAGATCCTCTGCCACCTGCCGATGGAGCCCAGGAGCGGCGGCAATCCGGGCCCGGGAGCGCTGCGGGAAGGGATGTCTCCGGAGCAGCTGCGCCAATCCACCCTGGCCGCCATCGCGGCGGTGCCGGGAGCGGTCGGAGTCAACAACCACATGGGGTCCGCCCTCTCCGCCGACCCCGGCTCGATGGCCACCATCCTGGCCGTGCTGGCCGAGCGCGGCCTCTTCTTCCTGGACTCCCGCACCAGCGCCCAGAGCGTCGGCTTCCGCATCGCGACCTCCCTCGGCGTCCCCGCCGCCGAGCGCCAGGTCTTCCTCGACGACGACCCCCGCCCCGCGGCGGTGGCCGCCGAGTTCCAGCACCTCCTCGAGCTGGCCCGCACCCGCGGCGGCGCGATCGCCATCGGCCATCCGCACTCGGCGACCCTCGCCACCCTGGCAGCCGAGGTCCCCCGCGCCCAGGCCCTCGGCTACCGCTTCGTGAAGGTCAGCGCCCTGCTCGATCGCCCCCCCGCCCCCCCGCCGCCGCCCACTGGCCGCTGAGCGTCACCGCCGCGCGCGGCACCGGGCGGCAGTGACAGGAGGCTGCAGGCTCCAAGCAGCAGTTGGCTTCCCAAGTGAGCCGCGACTGAAAATCATGGGGGTGCGCCGGGATAAACCGGTGAGGGGCTGCGAATGAGAGAGTCGTACAGAGCAGGCCCAGCCAGCCACTCTGGCCCCGAGTCATGGGCCGTCGGCCGTGAGGCCGGGGGTGACGCGTTGACAGGGGTATGTGCAGGCCGAGTATTGAGCCACGAACTGATGGCTCCAAACATCGCCCGCCCTCCACCCTCAGCTCGCCCGATGCCAGCGGGCTCCGCCTTCAGCTTCGCGCCGAATCCTTACACTCCGAGAGGCCATCCTGGTTTATTTGGGCGAGATAAGTCTCAGTAACTGGAAGCATAGCCGGGAGGCGAGTTCCTCCGGCATAGTGCCCTCGAACCAATCTGGAATTCGATCGCAAGGGTTCAGGTCAGCATAAGCCGCAGCTTGCTTGATAAATCTACCTTTATTCTCGCGCATCAGAGTCTCGATCGACCCACCGAACCAAGATAACATCACCAATGGTTTTTGTCCTAATTCCGAGCCAAACGCCGATACCGCGCCTGAAAGAAGACTCTCGCAGTAGCTGCGCGTACCCATGCGCCCGGCCATAGCCACCACAATATTTGCATCGCCTATCTCACGCTCGCGGCGCTCTGCAGAGGAGGAGCTTTCCACGGCCTCAAAGGCTACAGGAGCAAAATTGATCCCTATAGAAGCACCCTTGCGCCAATGCCAGGTAACAAGTGGTGCAAGTGCCCACATCTGATCTCTTGAGCGCGTCCTGATTAGTTCAGAGTAGAAGTCAAAGATCACGCCACGGAGTGGCTCGGGGCCGCAGGTCAGTAAGCCGATACCGGCTCGCTCCAAGGATCGGAGAAAGTAAGAATAAAACCTGCGTAATCCAGATTTCATAGCCTCAGATTTTTCAATTTCGTCCGTGGTGCTACCAAGCAGGGATACTTTATGCAGCGGAGCCGCCTTTGCCTCACTGGCAGCTAAGTCATTTATGGCTATGCGTATGGGGTAAAGGGCTGCACCTAGAGACTCCAGAATATCGACTCTGGGTAGCTTGCTATCGATGTGGCAGACCGTGATCCCGTGGACATCCGAGGGTAGTGTCACGTCTCCCATTGCAACAATAAACACTCGTTTGTCGCCCAACCGGCCCATAAACAATCCAAGCTCAAAAATTACGTTATCTCGTGGTCGGCTTGTTGCAATGCTGCGGCTGAATATTACATCGTCTGGCGTTAATATTAAAATTGCAAAATCAAAGTAGCCAAGCGATTCCATCAGGCTTGAAATAGTGCTTTTCGTAGGGGCGAAAGTGTGGGGATCGTGTCGCCAAACAGAAACGGAGGCTATATCTCTGAGTCGATATTGTATTGCCTCTGTGATGTCGAGGGCCTCTGTGGCGGAGCCGAGAAACACTTTAGGTCGGGACGGCATTGACTTCCCTCCACGACAAACTTGGCGTGAAGCCGATTTCCTTAATCCGAGAAGATTGCAGCAGGCTGCCGAATGTGGACGGTCTGCTCCTCCAAGGGGAATCAGGGAAGTGGGAGTTCGCCAAGGGTATGGTTGGTGATCTAGATAACGTATCGGGTGCTGCAACGATATACGGAGAGAAGCCATTTGTCTTTGCGGTCAACGAGTGCACAATTACTGATATTGCATCTCGGATATCTAAATAGGCAAACATCTTTGAGAGCCCTCGTGATACATTCGTGCTGATTTGCTCGACTGCGTTAACCTGAGCATTGGGTTCTAAGATCCAAGAGAAGCGCAGGGCAATGGCGCGTTCGCAATCGCCTCTGCGTACATGTGCTTCGCACAGGTTCTCGGAGAAAATTTTCGATAGGCCGTAGGGATCCGTAGCGCTAAGCGGGTAGTCTTCGTCAATAGGCAAGTAGCCAGGAGGGGGTTGTGGGGCACTGAAGGCGAATCCATATACGGCTTCAGAACTGGCTAATACGATGGTCGAGATGTCCCAGTCGCGGGTGCCTTCAAGCGCATTGAATGTCGCAAGGACGTTGTTCTCGAATACCTCTTCAGGTGAGGCAAGTCGTGGGCTTGGTATTGCCGCCAGATGAACTAGGCTTGAGGCCTTTATCGAAATGCTTCGGAGGTTTGCGATATGGCAAAGGTCTAGAATTTTGACCTCTACGCCGCGAGGTTGGAGTGGTGCGACTCGGTCGAGAACCAGTACTCGTTTACCTTGGCTAAGCGCCGCAGTAGCCAGCAACATGCCAACACGGCCCGAGCCGCCTGTGATTACAACGTCAAAACATTCTTTCGCCATAAGTTGGTCCTTGAGCCGCACCGGGCACGGGGCAGTCAGCCCACGATCTCGACCATGTCGCTCTGATTCTCGGGTTCATCCTTCCAGCCCTTGATGTTCCCACAGAGGCTTTGCAGGCGACCGAGCACCAGATTGCGGGTCCTCACCTCACCGTATTGGATATCGACAAATGACTCTACGAAGTGCTTGATTTCCCGCGCCTCAAGATTTGGCGGCAGATTGTAAAAAGCTTCCAGCACTTTCTTCGATACTCGGCGCACGTCGGGGAAGGCGCCGCGCAGCAACGAGACGCCCAGGTAGACCTTCTCGACGTTGTCCTCAGAGCGATTGCCGACCCCGAGGTCGAGCGGCTCGAGCGTGAGCCGTGATTCGAAGTCGCCGGCTTTCTCGGACCTGTCTCTCCGCTTACCTTTCTGCGAAGAAGGCCGCTCCGTTCCGGCGAACACCCAGACGCAGGGGTCGATATGAAATGTCTTGCCGGCACGCACGTAAACGTGCTCTTCGAGCGGCGCCAGGAAGGTATCGTATACGTGCTGTCCGTCCAGCCGGGCGTTGATCTCGTCAACGAAGACCAGCAGGGGCTCCTCACGGTTCTGTGCCTGGTTGGTTACGATGGTGTCGAAGCAGTCGAGGAGATCGCTTTTCGAAATCATCTGGGTTATGTTGAAGCCCAGGAACCGGAGCCCGACCGCCTCGGCTAGCCGCCGGGCCAGGAACGTCTTGCCAGACCCGGGCCCGGCGATCAGCATACAGCTGATATGATCCGTCTTGCCTCTGGCCTCGAAGGACTTCAACTCGTTGACGATGCGCTGCAGGATCTGGCGCTTGCTGTCGATGCAGCAAACATAGCCATCCACCTCGGTCATCGCTCGCCGCAGCTCGAGCCGCCTGCGGCGCTTCGCTTGCGTCGGATCGGCCCCCGAGCTCGGAGGCTCCGGCTCGATGACTCCGTAGTCCTTGAAGGCGGCCTCCCAGTCGGCGATCGCTCGATTCCAGGGGAACTCCTGCCAGTTGCCGTCGAATGCCTTCACCTCGCTCGAAGAGGGGATCTCGACTCCGTGGCCCTCAAGGTCGAGAACCTGTTCCAGACTGGGACTCCACTCCTCCGGGCTCTCCACGCGGTGAAACTCGTACGACATCCACCTGTGGGTGAAGCGTAGGGCTCTTTTGAGCAGCGGCTCCAGCGGCGGATCGGAGGTGCGGAGAAGCTCCGCGATCAACGCCGGGAAGAAGACGCTCGCCATGGGCATGGTCGCGCCAAGCGGCTTCGGCCCCTCATCCGTCTGGATGATGCCGATCCTCTTCTCATCGTCGGTGGAGCGCTGGCGCGCGAGGATGCTCAAGCCCTCAGGGAGGGCGACGACGATTGCCTCGCTGAACCTCCGGCCGAGCTTGTCCAGCTCTTCGAGCGCACCTCTGGAGGCCTCCCCATCGAGAGTTCCCGTGGCACCTTCTCCTGAGAGCGCGCCTCTGGACGCCCCCCCCGGGCGCGTTATCCATCGGTTCACGGCACCGCTACGAATAGCGAGCTGCGCGGCGATCTGCGGCACCAGCAGCAGGCGCACCTGACTCTTAGGCAGCGCGTCGAACCACGTCGGACACCAGGCCTTGCTCGATACGAACCAAGGAACTCCGGAAACGCTCTTAGCCAGAAAGCGGATGAGGGCCTCCGACACGACCCTCTTGCGCATGTCTTTTATCACGACGGCAGCAAAGGGCTTATGCGCGGTGATAAATTGCTCGAGGTTGGATCCCGCGAGTGAACCATCCATCGGGATCCAGACACTTTCGCGCTCACCGTCGCGCTGGGTACCTCCAGCGGCCGCTTCCCGCCCGTCGCCGTGATTCGTTAGATCCAGGATTGGTATTTCCCAGTCGATGCGCTGCAAGAGCGTTACCGTCGCGCCCGTATGCTGATAGATCCTGATCATTCGCGTCGTGCCGCACTTCTTCTGTGCCTCCTCGTCGAGGAGAGAGCAAAGATTGAAGAGGATTTCGGGCCTCCCTCCCATGCCTGTGCTGCCCGGAGGGTCGCTGGCGCCCGTTGCCTCCGGGGCCACCGGCTTCAGCGTCAGCCGGTGCGGCGTCTGGCCGATACTACGCCGAGGATCCAGGATCGCGGTCAGAGCCGCCGTGTCCTCCGCGTGCCAAAGACCGATGCCAGCGATGCTGCAAAACGGCTCGCCCCTGAGCTTCACTTGGTGCAGCACAGAGGCCGTGCGCCCGGCTCCACAGAGTGACTGGACCGTGCTGCTGGGGAGATGCAGGGCGCGGAAGTGCGACTGGCCGGTGCGGCTGCGGGTAGGCGAGCGATGGATACCGATCACCCAGTGGTCGTCGAGAACCCAGTCACCCATCACCAGGATCTTCCTTAACTGACCGGGGGTCCCGGCCGTCGGTTGCTCCACAAGGACATGCTCGGTCATGGCTTCTCTTCTCCGGCAATCGTCGCCATATCAGGGCCTTCGCTTGTTGTTACAACATTAACACCTTCAACGCGGCTGCGGCAAACTTAGGCGCGCATGGCAAAATAGACATATCTAGATTCATTCGAGTTATTATAGCCATGGACCTTGGCGCACCCGCGGGGAACGAACCGGGCCGCCGCAGAAACCGGGGCGGGAAGACTCACCCCTGCCCTTGGGCCGCCGGCTGCCTGGTGTCGTTCCAGGTCGCCACAGTGCTGCGGCCGGTGCTCTCCCGCGAGCCGGGCGAACCACTTTTCTCCGGCGCGAAGATGTCTTTCTTCGAGAATCTGGGGCGCGCCTTCGATCTCGACGACAAGCACGAGAAGGAACGGAAGACCGCGGCAAGCCCGGCACAGCGGCCCCGCTGAACCGAGACGCCGGCGGCGGCGCGACTGGTCGGGCGCAGAGGGCGCAGACTCGGCTGTTGACCGGGCCTGGCTGGCAGGGTATGCTCAAATGAGCTATTTCGCTGATCTAATGGCGTGGGCATCGCCGACTGGCCGGACGTCTCGACCGGCCGACGGCTGGAGGGCGCGAGCATGGCTGACACCGGACCGGAACAGTTCACCGACGAAGACCGCGCGTATCGGGGATCGACTTTCTCGGAAGTGCGGGAAGCGCTCTACGCCAACCCCTACCAGGCGGTGTGGGGAGGCGCCGGGGAGCGACCGTTGCCCACTTACGAGGTCACCTTGGGCTCCGTCCTGGGCGGGGTCCTTCGCCGGGCCGCCGAGCGCACCGTCGACTCCCACGCCGATCTGCGATGGGGACCCGATGGGAAGGGTTACCGGCGGCTCCTCCATCCGAACGGCATATGTCTCACCGGTCGCTGGGAGATCACGGAGGACACCGAGTATTCCGGGTACTTCCGCAAGGGCAGCCAGGCTCTCGCCGTGGGTCGTTATTCCACCTGCTGTACCGAGACCCGACGGGGCCACACGCGGTCGCTGGCCCTGGTCGGTAAGCTCTTCCCGACCGTCGATCCGCACCATACCGAGCCGCTGCGCACCGCCATCTTCTTCACCCAGCAGGACCTCGGCGGAGAGCTCACCGAGACCATCAACGACGCGGAGCTGCGCAACGCTCCGGACACTCGAGCCTGGCGCCGCTCCGGAGGCGTGCCGATCCTACTCGTCAGCGGTGCGGCCTTCAACGCGGCCGACAAGGAGCCCTCGATCCGCCAGCTCTACCAGATCGCCGAGCTAGGCAAGCCCGGGAACGAGCCCACGCGGACGCCTGCCTACATGCGCCTCCTGGTCGCTCCTGACCAGCCGCGAATTCCAGGGGACGCCTTGGACTTCCGGGACGAGGTCATGGCGCAGATCTACGACCGCGGAGATCCGGCACCCCGGCGCACGCTCACCTTCCACATCGAGGTCACCGATGAAGGCACGACGCGCGGCATGCCGGCCTTCCAGCGGCGGACCTTCAGCAACTGGCGCCACATCGGCAGGCTGACCTTCGCCGCCGCCGTCGCCTCGCACAATGGCGACTTCGTGATCCATTACAATCATCCCACGTGGCGCAGCGACCGGAACGACCCCGCGACCGCGACGCGGGTGGACGGGCGCAAGCGAGGCTGAGCGCACCGCCAAACTCGACATCGCCTTGCAGCCAGGATCGCGGTGGGATATCGTCCGCCCGATTCCCCGGGGGAGGCGATGAACAAGGTCGTAGGCAGCTCCGACCAGGCGATCCGCGAGGTGCCCGACGGCGCGGTCGTCATGCTGGGCGGTTTCGGGCTCTGCGGCATCCCGGAGAACCTGATCCGCGCGCTGGTGCGCAAGGGGACGCGGGACCTCACGATCATCAGCAACAACGCCGGCGTGGATGGCGTCGGCGCCGGGTTGTTGCTGGCCGCGGGACAGATCGTGCATCACATCGGGACCTACGTCGGCGAGAACAAGCTGCTGGAGGAGATGGTGCTGAACGGCACGATCGAGCTCGACCTGGTGCCGCAGGGCACCTTCTCCGAGCGGATCCGCGCCGGCGGCGCGGGCATCCCGGCGTTCTTCACGCCGACCGGAGTGGGGACCGTCGTCGCCGAGGGCAAGGAGACGCGCGAGTTCGAGGGCCGCACCTACCTGATGGAGCGCTGGCTGCGCGCCGATTATGCTTTCGTGAGGGCGTGGAAGGGCGACCGGATGGGCAACCTGGTGTATCGCAAGACGGCGCGGAACTTCAACCCGATGATGGCGGCGGCGGCCAAGGTGACGATCGCGGAGGTCGAGCACCTCGTCGAGGTGGGGGAGATCGACGGGGATCACGTCCACACGCCGAGCGTCTACGTGCAGACCGTCTGCCAGGGAGAGCTGTACGAGAGAAGGATCGAGAGAAGGACCGTGAGGAAAGCCACCTCGTAGCCGGGGGTCGTGGGTCAGGCCGGGATGGACCCTCGCGGGGAAACGGACACACTATCTAGCCGAGGCCGCATGGACAAGCCCGAGACAGCCGCCGAGAAGCGCGAGCGGATCGTGAAGCGGGTGGCGCGCGAGTTGCGCGACGGGTTCTACGTGAACCTGGGCATCGGGATGCCGACGCTCATCGCCAATCACGTTCCGGCGGGAATGGAAGTCATCCTGCAATCCGAAAACGGCATGCTCGGCATCGGCCCCTATCCGCTCGAGGGGCAGGAGGATGCCGACCTGATCAATGCGAGCAAGGAGACGGTGACCGAGATGGCGGGGACTTCCTACTTCTCGAGCGCCGAGTCGTTCGCCATGATCCGCGGCGGGCACGTCGACCTGAGCGTGTTGGGCGCGATGGAGGTGGATGAAGCGGGCACCCTCGCGAACTGGATGATCCCCGGCAAGATGGTGAAAGGGATGGGCGGCGCCATGGACCTGGTGGCCGCGGCGCGGCGGGTGATCGTCGCCATGGAACACACCGCGCGCGACGGCGCTCCGAAGATCTTGAAGCAATGCAAGCTGCCGCTCACCGGCGTCGGCGTCGTCGACACGATCGTGACCGAGATGGCCTACATCCGCGTCACCAGGGACGGGTTGGTGCTCGAGGAAGTAGCGCCCGGGTTGACGGCCGAGGACGTGCAGCGGGCGACCGAGGCACGGCTGATCGTGAGCCCGGACCTGAAGGTGATGGACGTCGAAGGCGACGGTTAGATCGCCCCCGTGATCCCCTCGCGCCCCTCCCTTACAGGCGGCGAAGTTTCCCCGACTCCTTCAACCCCCCTGCCTCCCTTGAGGCGAGGCACTCGAAGTCCATGGCCGGTGCACTCGGGAACCCTCGCCCCAAGGGAGGCAGGGGGGTTGAAGGAGCCGGGATGATTCGCCGCCTGGCGGAGGGACTTCCAGCCCTACTCGGTGCGCAGCACCTCGATCGGGCGGCGTTGCAGCGCCCGCGCGCTTGCCGCGAGGCCGGCGGCGACGGTGAGGGCGGCGCTGGCGGCGACGCCGATGGCGAGCGGCCAGGGCTCGAGCTGGCCGGTGAGGTTGAAGCCGCGGGTGACCACCCCCCAGGCCAGGGCGGCGGCGCCGCAGGCGCCGATGGCGCCGGCGACCAGGCCGATGAGGGCGTACTCGACGGCGAAGTGGCTGACTACTCCGCGTCGTGTCATGCCGAGGGTCTTGAGCAGCGCGACCTCGTGGCTGCGGCGCGCCGAGCCGGCGCTGATCGCGCCGGCCAGGATGGCGATGCCGGCGAGGACGGTGAAACCGCCGAGGAAGCGTACGCCGAGCGAGATCCGGTTCAGCACCTTGCCGACCTTCTCGAGCAGCTCGCGGATGCGCAGCACGGTGACGTTGGGGTAGCTGGCCGCCAGCAGGTCCTGCATGCGCTGCTCGCCGCCGGGCGGCAGGCGCACCGCCGCGAAGCGCTGCTGCGGCGCCTGGTCGAGCACCCCGGGCTCGACCACCAGCGAGAAGTTGATGCCGAACGAGCGCCAGTTGACCTTGCGGATGCTGGTCACCACGAGGTCGATCGGCACCCCCTCGACGTCGAAGCGCAGCACCGTGCCGAGGTGGAGCTTGAGGTCCTCGGCGAAGCTCTCCTCGACGCTGACCTCGGGGCGGTGCGCGGGATCGCTCCAGAGGGCGCCGGCGACGACCACGTTGTCCGGCGGCAGCGTCCGCATGTAGGTCAGGCGCTGCTCGCGGGTCAGCATCCAGCGGCGGTTGCGGTCCTTCGGCCGGTGAGCGGTGAGGTCGTCGACGCTGACGCCGTCGATCGCCGTCAGCCGCGACGGCACCACCGGCACCGACTCGATGCGCGTGGCGCCGGCGCGCTCGAGCAGCCCGCGCACTCCCGGCCACTGGTCCGGCTGGATGTCGATCAGGAAAGCGCTCGGGGCGTCGGTGGGGAGCTGGCGGGCGAACTCCCCGGCCAGCCGGCGTTGCACCAGCGACATCGCCAGCACCACCAGCACCCCCAGGCCCAGCGCCACGATGGCGCCGAAGGTCGCGGCGCCGGGGCGGGCGAGGGCTGCCAACCCCTGCCGCAGCCACGGCCGCGCGAAGTCCCGCGGCATGCGCCGCACCGCGCGCACGATCAGCAGCGCGGCCACGGCCAGCGCCACGGTCACCAGCAGCACGCCGCCGGTGAACTGGACCCCCAGGAGCCAGGAGTGCGACTGGACGCTGGCCAGACCCAGGATGCCGGCGATCAGGGTGACGCCGGTGACCAGCGACGCGAGCGGATGGCGCGGCAGCGGCTCGGCCTCGCGCCGCAGCACCCGCACCGGCGGCACCCGCAGCACCGCCGACAGCGGCGCCAGGCTGAAGAGGATGGCGACGCCGGCACCCAGGCCGAGGCCGCGCAGCAGCGCCAGCGGCTGCCAGGGGTGCACCATGCCGGCCGGGATGAGGTCGGGGAAGAGGCCGGGCAGCAGCTGCTGCACGGCCACCCCGGCGGCGATGCCGACCAGGCTGCCGGCGAGGCCCAGGAGCGTGGTCTGGCCCAGGTAGAGCAGGAAGATCTCCCGCGGCCGCATTCCCAGGCACTTGAGCACCGCGATCGCGTCCAGCCGTCCGGCCAGCCACGCCCGAACGCTCTCGGCGACGCCGATGCCGCCGACGAACAGCGACAGCAGCGCCACCAGGCCGAGGAAGCGCTCGACCCGGGCGAGGTTCTCGCGCAGCGCCGGCTGGGCGTCGCGGTAGGTCTCGACGCGGTAGAAGGCGGGGTCCGGGATGGTCTGCTTGAGGCGCTCGGCGACCGCCTGGATGCGGGTGCCCGGCGTTCCCGGCGGGAACTTGAGCAGCAGGCGATGGGAGATGCGGCTGCCGCGCCCCATCAGCGGGGTGCGCGCGAGCCCGGCGCCGGAGATGAAGACGCGCGGGCCGACGGTGAAGGAGACGCCGACGCGGTCCGGCTCGGACAGCACGACCCCGGCGATGCGGAAGTCGAGGCCGCCGATGCGCAGGTCGTCGCCGAGCCGCAGATGCAGCCTCGCCAGCAGGTCGGAGGCGACCACCGTGGTGTCGGGCGCCAGCAGCTCGGCGAGCGGCCGTGCCGGCTTCAGCACCAGCGTGCCGTAGAAGGGGTAGGCGCCGGTGACGGCCTTGAGCTCGACGAGCTGGCTGGGTCCTGGCCGGCCGGCGGCCCGGGGTGGCGCCGCGACCACGGTCGGTGCCTCCTCGATGCGGGTCTGCTCGACGCCGGCGGTGCCCGCGGTGGGATCGAAGCCGGCCGGGAGCGGGCGGTTGCCGACGATCGCCAGGTCCGCGGCGAGCAGCTGGCGGGCCTCGACC
>Ga0210384_10005973_pt1 | contig 13059 bp, 14 predicted proteins | sample IncBWH2MmetaG_FD_160574 | JGI IMG/M metagenome (GOLD analysis project Ga0210384, IMG submission 160574) | Forest soil microbial communities from Barre Woods Harvard Forest LTER site, Petersham, Massachusetts, United States - Inc-BW-H-2-M | ecosystem: Environmental > Terrestrial > Soil >... | reverse complement strand
CTACGAGCCGGTGGAGTCGCCCACCCGGAACCTGCTGTCCAAGCAGCAGATGAACCCGGTGGCCAAGATCTGGAGCGTGCCCGACCAGAAGAACGACCTGGCCGCGGTGGGCTCGCCCGACTATCCCTACGTGATCACCACCTACCGGCTCACCGAGCATCACCTCTCGGGGGTGATGTCGCGCTACCTGCCGATGCTCGCCGAGCTGTTCCATTCCCACTTCGCCGAGATCAGCCACGAGCTGGCCGACGAGTTGAAGATCGCCAACGGCGAGCGCATCACGATCAGCACCCCGCGGGGCAAGATCCACACCACCGCCATGGTCACGAATCGGCTCAAGCCGTTCATGATCGACGGCAAGAAGACGCATCAGATCGGGGTGCCGTGGCACTGGGGCTACAACGGCATCTCCAAGGGCGACATCACCAACGATCTCTCCGCCACGGTGGGGGACCCCACCGTCTACATCCAGGAGACGAAGGCCTTCCTCTGTAACGTGAAGAAGGGGGAGGTGTAGCCATGGCTCGTACGCTCGCGATGTTCACCGACACCTCGCTGTGCATCGGCTGCCGCGCCTGCCAGGTCGCGTGCAAGCAGTGGAACGAACTGCCGATGGAAGAGCCGGAGTGGACCGGCTCCTATCAGAACCACGCCCACTTCACCGACAAGACCTACCGCCTGGTGCGCTTCATCGAGAAGCCCCAGGCGAACGGCGAGCTGCAGTGGCTCCTCATGTCGGACGTCTGCAAGCACTGCGCGCAGGCGGGTTGCCTCGATGCCTGCCCGACCGGAGCCATCCAGCGCACCGAGTACGGCACCGTCAACATCGACCAGGGCGTCTGCAACGGCTGCCGGTACTGCGTCAGCTCGTGCCCGTTCGGGGTGGTGGCCTTCAACCACGACACCGGGCGCGCCAACAAGTGCACCTTCTGCAACGATCGTATCCACAACGGGCTCGGCCCCGCCTGCGCCAAGACCTGTCCCACCGAGTCCATCCAGTTCGGCTTCCGGGATGACCTGGTCGCCAAGGCCGAGAAGCGTGTGGCCAAGCTCCGCGAGATGGGTCACGCCGGGGCGCAGCTCTACGGGGCGGACACCCGCGGCCCGCTGGGTGGGCTCAACGCCTTCTTCCTGTTGCTCGACCGGCCGGCCACCTACAACTTGCCTGAGAAGCCGCTGCTCCCGCAGCGCAACGTCTTGGTGGACTCGGTGCTGGCGATGGGGGCGGCGCTCTTGGTGGGAGTGGGGGCCATGGTCTCCTTCCGCGAGCGGGGCGGGAAGGAGGGCGGTGATGCTTAGGAGTCCGGAGTGGCACCTGCTGATCGTCTGGTACTTCTTCCTGGGCGGTATCGCCGGCGGGTCCTACTTCACCGCGGCCATCGCCGACAACTTCGGGGGCCCGCGTGACCGGAACGTGGTGCGGACCGGCTACGTGCTCTCCCTGCTGATGATCGGCGTCTGCGGCATGTTGCTGATCCTCGACCTCGGCACCCCGAGTCGCTTCATGAACATGATCTTGAACCTCAAGTTCTGGGACCCGATGTCCATCGGAGCCTGGATGCTCAGCGTCTTCGGCTTCTTCGCGTTCGTCTCCTCCGCCCTGTCGCTCGTCGGTGACGAGAGCCGGGCCCCCCAGCGCCGGCGGATCAGCCTCCTGGGCTCGATCTTCGGCCTCTTCCTCGCCAGCTACACCGGCGTGCTCCTGAGCGCGACCGCGCTGCCGTTCTGGAGCGACGCCCGGCTGATGGGGGCCCTGTTCCTGGCCTCCGGAGCCTCCACCGGCATGGCCGCGATCTCGCTGCTGCTCTACCTGAGTGGCGAGTCCTCCGGCGAGGGATTCAAGAAGGTCAAGCGGGCTGATCGCTTCGCCATCCTGTTCGAGATGGCCCTGCTGGTCGTGTTCCTCGTGCTGCTGGGCTCAGCCGCCGCGCCGCTCACCTCCGGGCACCTGGCCCCGCTCTTCTGGGGCGGCCTGGTCGCGCTCGGCTTGGTGGTTCCTCTGCTGCTGGACGTGATGGGCGGCCGTCACGTGCCCGCGGTGGTCCCCGCGGTCCTGGTGCTGGTCGGGGGATTCGTGCTGCGGTACGTGATCGTGATGAGCCACGCCTGAGATCTGAGACCGGCGTCGCCGGTCCACGCGAGCCAGCACGCCATGGAGGGGCCCCACCGCGGGGCCCCTTCCTTATATACTGGGCTCGGTAGCGACCGCGATGCGCACCTACTTCCACGTCAAGGGCGGGCGACTCGAGGAGGTCAAGGGCGAGGTCGTCCGAGAGCAGCCGTTGACCGTTCACGTCAACGGGGAGCGCTTCCTCACCCTGCTGTGCTCGCCGTTCCAGCTCGAGGCGCTGGTGGTCGGCTATCTCTGGATGGAGAAGGTGATCGAGGATCCGGCCGAGATCACCCGGCTCGACATCTCCGAGGTGGACGGCCGGGCGGAGGTCACCCTCGCCCATCAGGTGACGCTCCCCACCGAGCGCATCCTCACCTCGGGATGCGGCGGTGGCATCACGTTCCGGATCGACCCGCGCCTTTTCCCCCGCGTGCGCTCCGCGCTCCGTGTGACCCCCGGGCAGCTCGCGGCGCGGCTCAAGGAGCTGTTCGCGCGAGCGGTGCGCTACCAGGCCTCGCGCGGCATCCATGGCGCCGCGCTCGCCGACGGGAATCGGCTCCTCGTGGTGGCCGAGGACGTGGGGCGGCACAACGCGGTCGACAAGGTGAAGGGCGAGGCCCTGCTCGGCGGGATCCCGACCGCGGACCGTATCCTGCTCTCGACCGGTCGCGTGTCGTCCGAGATGCTGCTCAAGGCCGCGCGGATGGGCGTCCCGGTGGTGGCGTCGCGGACGTCACCCACCGAGATGGCAGTGGGCCTGGCCGAGCAGCTCGGGATCACCGTGATCGGATACCTGCGGCCCGACGGCCTCAACCTGTACGCGGGCAGCGCCCTCGACGTCGGCGACGCGAGCTGAGCCCCATGCCCGACTACGCCGCGCTGATCGCCGAGTGGGAAGGGCTCCTGGCCCGGCGGCCCGCGCTCGCCGAGCCGCTCCGCTTCTGGACCGCGATCCTCGAGGGCTGGGCCGCCTGGAAGCCGCCTGCGACCCTGATCCCGCTGGCGTGGGGTGGGCAGGAGTGCGTCCGCTGCTGGGAGCGAGGGACCGCGCTGCTGGCCGAGGCGGCGCCGGTCATCGCCGGCGCGACGGTGGAAGAGCTGCTCGGGTCCCTGATGGAGCGTCTGGCCGCCGACGGGCCGGAGAGCGCGGAGGCGCTCCGCCGCTTCGCGCTCGCGTGGGACGAAGGCGAAGTGGTCGTGGGCGACCTGCTGCCGCGACCGGAGCGTGATCCGGTCGTCGCGCTCCAGGAGCGGTTCGGCCTGCCCTCGCGGCTCGGCGCGTTCCTGCCGCAGGCCGCACTGCGGCCCGCGCTCGAGACCTACTTCGAGGCGGTTCGCGAGATGCCGGACGGGCTGTGGACTCGCGGCGGCTGCCCCTGGTGCGGCGGCGCCCCCGCCTACGGCGATCTGGTGGAGGACGGGCGGCGGCGGCTCTCCTGCCACCTTTGCGGCGGGGCATGGATCGCGGCCCGCCTCCGCTGCCCCTTCTGCGAGAGCTGGAACTCGCGGGACCTGGCCCGGCTGCTCGGCGAGGGCCTCGAGGAGGGCTACTTCATCGAGGGCTGTCGCGCCTGTCGCGGGTACTTGAAGGGCGTGGATCGCCGGCAACGCTGGAACGCCGGGCCGCCCCTGGTCGAGGACTGGGGCTCGCCACATCTCGACGTTTACGCCGCGCGCGAGGGCTACTGGCGCTCCACCCCGTCGCTCGCCCACCTCGTGACACAAGATCCCGCGGGGGATGCAGAGGGTGATGCGGAGGCTCCCGCGTGAACGAGGTGCTGTTCGACGTGGCCCTCACCGCCTACCTCCTGGCCGCCGCCGCCGCGGTGTGGTCGTTGCCGGCCCGCCGCGAGCAGCTCGCGTGGGCCGCGGTGCTGCTCACCCAGGCCGGCTTCGCGTGCCACACCGCCGCGGTGGTCCTCCGTGGCCTCGAGCTGCGGCGGCTGCCGTTCATGACCCTCGCCGAAGTGATCTCGCTCGTGATCTGGGCGGTGATCCTGCTCGAGCTCTGGCTGGAGCGGCGCCAGCGGATCCGGCCGCTCTCCGCCTTCGTGTTGCCGGTGGTGGTCGCCCTGGGTTTGGGCCTGCCCTCCGGACTGCGCGCGATGGCGCTCGGGGCACCCGTGCGGAGCGGGTGGATCGCGGTGCACGTGGCGCTCGTGCTGGTGGGACTGGCCGCGCTCGTGCTGAACTTCGGCGGTGCGCTCATGTATCTCCTGCAGGAGCGGCAGCTCAAGCAGAAACGGTCCGGGACGGTGCGCCGGCGGCTGCCGCCGCTCGAGACCCTCGACCGGCTCACGATCGCGACCCTCACCGCCGGGTTCCCGTTCCTGACGGTGGGGCTCCTCCTCGGCGCGCTCTCGGCCCGGCGCGCCTGGGGTAGCGTGGTCGCCTTCGATCCGCTCGCCTTCCTCTCGATCCTGATGTGGATCGTCTACGCGGCGACCCTGCTCGGCCGCGTGACCGGCCACTGGCGCGGGCGGCGGGCCGCCTACTTCTCGATCGTCGGCTTCTGCGTGCTGCTCATCACCCTGAGCGCAGGCGCCTTCCTCAACGGGCGGCACGGTTCGTGAGGAGGCCCCGATGACGGGCGCCGGCGTGCTGTTCGTGGCGGGGATGAATCACCGGACCGCGCCGGTGGACGTGCGCGAGCAGCTCGCGCTCGAGGAAGAGAAGATCCGCGAGATCCTGGCCGAGCTCTCCGGCCGTGGCCTTCTCGAGGAGCTGATGATCCTCTCCACCTGCAACCGGGTGGAGGTCTACGGAGTCGCCGCGGTGCCCGGTGAGGCGCGGTCGGCCGCGTTCACCCGCCTCGGCAGCCAGCGGGGCCTGGGGTGGCGGGACCTCGAGCCGCTGCTCTACACCGTGACCGGGGAGGAGGCGGCGCTCCACGCCTTCCGGGTGGCCGCGAGCCTCGATTCGATGGTGCTGGGCGAGCCCCAGATCCTGGGCCAGGTGAAGGACGCCTTCGCGCTGGCCCAGTCCGCGGGCACCGCGGGGCCGGTGCTTCACGCGCTCATGAGCCAGGCCTTCAGCGCGGCCAAGCGCGTGCGAAGCGAGACCGAGGTCGGGCGGCTCGCGGTCTCGATCTCCTACGCGGCGGTGGAGCTGGCCCGGAAGATCTTCGACGGTCTCGAGGGCAAGTCCGCCCTGCTGGTAGGCGCCGGCGAGATGAGCGAGCTGGCCGCACGACATCTGATCGACCACGGGACGCTGCCGCTCTACGTGACCAACCGGACGTGGAGCCGCGCCCAGGAGCTGGCCCGCTCGCTCGGAGGCGTGGCGGTGCCGTTCGACCAGCTCGACGCCACCCTGCCGATGGTGGACATCGTGATCACCTCCACCGCGGCGCGCGAGCCCATCGTCACCGCCGAGCAGGCGCGGGCGGCGCTGCAGGCCCGCCGGGGTCGGCCGCTCTTCTTCATCGACATCGCGGTCCCGCGCAACGTGGAGCCCGCGGTGAACGATCTGGACAACGCCTTCTGCTACGACATCGACGACCTGCGCTCGGTCGTCGAGGCGAATCTCAAGGAGCGGCAGCGCGAGGCCCTCCGCGCGGAGGCCCTGCTCGGGCGCGAGGTGGTGAAGTTCTCGGCGCGGCTCCGGCAGCTCGAGGTCGTGCCCACGATCGTATCCCTCCGCGAGAAGCTCGAGAGCATCCGCCGCGCGGAGCTCGAGCGCGCGCTCGGGCGCCTGCCCGGTGCGGCCGAGGAGACGCGGCTGGTGATGGAGGCGTTGAGCCAGGCCATCGTCAACAAGGTTCTCCACGCCCCGATGGTCAAGCTCAAGGATTCCTCGCGCGCGGGCCACGGGCGTCGCTGGACCGAGGTGATCTCGGAGCTGTTCGGACTGCGCGGCTCGGGGCGCTCCGGCCCCGAGGCATGAAGCTCCGCATCGGCACGCGGGGCAGCCGCCTGGCCCTGGTCCAGGCGGAGGAGGTCGCCGCCGCGCTCCGGGCCGACGGCGCCTCGGTCGAGGTCGAGGTCATCAAGACCTCCGGTGATCGCCTGGCCCAGGTCGCGCTCGCGGACTTCGGCGGCAAGGCGCTCTTCGTCAAGGAGATCGAAGAAGCGCTCCTCACCCGCCGGGTGGACGTGGGGGTTCACAGCCTCAAGGACATGCCCACGGCACTGCCCGCCGGCCTTCTGCTCGCCGCGTTTCCACGCCGCGAGGATCCGCGCGACGTCCTGCTGACCCGTTCGGCCGGCGGGTGGGATTCGCTGCCGGCGGGTGCGAGGGTCGGGACGTCGAGCCTGAGGCGCCGGGCCATGGTCCTGGCCCGGCGCGCGGACCTCAGAGCGGAGCCCATACGGGGCAACGTGGAGACCCGCCTCGAAAAGCTTCACGACGGGGCATACGACGCGCTGATCATCGCCGCGGCGGGCCTGAAGCGGCTCGGCATCCACCCGCCGGCTGCGACCATTCTGGAGGTTGATGAGTTCGTTCCCGCGGTCGGGCAGGGGATCCTGGCGGTCGAAGCCCGGGAAGCCGACCGGGAAGTGCTTGAATTTCTACACCGACTGGACGACACTCGGGGCAGATCGGAAGCGCTGGCCGAGCGGGCGTTTCTGGCCCGACTCGGAGCCGATTGCCATACTCCGGTCGCGGCGCACGCGCGACTCGACCGGGGGCAGCTGCGGGTGATCGGGCTGGTGGCGAGCGTGGACGGACAGACGATGCTGCGCGCGGCCGCCATCGGATCGGCCGCCGCCGCGGCGACGCTGGGGACGGCGGTGGCGGACGACCTCCTGGCCAAGGGAGCCAAGGCACTTCTGGATGCGAGCGGTAAGTGATCGAGTGATGGCTGAGGTCATCGACGATAAACATCTGACCGGTCGGACTATCCTTGTCACGAGGTCCCGCGAGCAGGCCGCGGCCTTCGCCGGGCTGCTGGAGGCCGCGGGGGCCCGAGTCCTGCTGGTCCCGACCATCGCCATCGAGCCTCCCGAGTCCTGGGCGCCGCTGGACGCGGCCCTCGCCGATTCGTTCACGTGGGCCGTCTTCACGAGCGTCAACGGGGTGGCCATGGTGCGCCGTCGCGTGGAGGCGACCGGCCGCGGCCGTGCGCTCCTGGAGCAGGCCCGGCTGGCCGCCATCGGGCCCGCCACCGCGGCCGCGCTCGCCGACTGGGGACTGACCGCCGCGGTGGTGCCGCGGGAGTACGTCGCCGAGGGCCTCGTGGAGAGCCTCCGCCCGCTGATCGGGCCGGGAGCCCGCATCCTGCTCCCGCGCGCGGCCGAGACGCGCGACGTGCTCGTGCGCGGGCTGGCCGCGCTCGGCGCCCAGGTGACCGAGGTCGCGGCGTACCGCACGCGGTCGGCCCGCGAGCAGGCCCCCGGGCTTCGCGAGGCGCTGGCCGAGCGCCGCGTGGACGTGGTCACCTTCACGAGCTCTTCGACCGTGCGGAGCTTCTGCGCCCTCTTCGGTCCCGCCGAGCTGCCGCGTCTGCTCGGCGGCGTGACGATCGCCTGCATCGGCCCGATCACGCGGGCCACCGCCCAGGGACGCGGGCTCGCCACCCAGATCATGCCCGAGGACTACACGATCCCGGGGCTGGCCCGCGCCATCGTGACCTACTACGATCCCGCAAGGAGCTAGCGCATGCCGTTCCCCGTCTACCGCCCACGCCGGCTTCGGGAGTCGCCGCTGCTGCGCTCCATGGTGCGCGAGACCGTGCTCCGCGCCGACGACTTCGTCTACCCTCTCTTCGCGATGCACGGCCGCGGGATCCGCGAGCCGATCGGCTCCATGCCCGGCCAGTACCGGCTCTCGATCGACGAGATGCTCAAGGAGTGCAAGGACGCCGCGTCGATGGGCATCCCGGCGGTGCTCCTGTTCGGATTGCCCCGCGACAAGGATCCGCGCGGCAGCGAGGCGTACGCGGAGGACGGGATCATCCAGCAGGCGGTGCGGGCGGTCAAGGACACGATTCCCGACCTGCTGGTCATCACCGACGTGTGCCTCTGCGAGTACACGAGCCACGGCCACTGCGGGGTCGTGGAGGACGGGCGGGTGAAGAACGATCCCTCGCTGGAGTTGATCACGCGCACCGCGGTCTCGCACGCGGAGGCGGGCGCGGACATGGTCGCGCCCTCCGACATGATGGACGGCCGCGTCGCGGCGATCCGGGAAGGGCTCGACGAATCCGGCTTTGCGGAGACCCCGATCATGGCCTACTCGGCCAAGTATGCCTCCGCGTTCTACGGGCCGTTCCGCGAGGCGGCGGACTCCACGCCGCAGTTCGGAGATCGGCGCTCCTACCAGATGGATCCGGCCAACTCGCTCGAGGCGATGCGCGAGGTCGCGCTCGACGTGGACGAGGGCGCCGACATCGTGATGGTCAAGCCGGCGCTGCCGTATCTCGACATCATCGCGCGCGTGAAGGGGGAATTCGGCCTCCCGGTCGCGGCCTACTCGGTCTCCGGCGAGTACGCCATGCTCAAGGCGGCCGGGCAGCTCGGCTGGCTCGACGAGGATCGGGCGATCCTCGAGGCCCTCACCGGCATCCGGCGGGCCGGCGCCGACATCATCATCACCTACTTCGCGAAGGACGCGGTGCGGCTCATCGAGCAGGGGCGCGCGTGAGGATCTCGGCCAAGGGAGAGTACGCCATCAAGGCGATGGTGGACCTGGCCCTGCACGACGGCCCGGGCCTTCAGCCGATCCAGGACATCGCGGCCCGCCAGCACATCCCGCAGCGCTACCTCGAACAGGTGCTCCTGCAGCTCAAGCGCTCGGGCTTCCTCTACGCCCGACGCGGCTCGGCGGGCGGCTACCGGCTCAACCGGCCCCCCGACCAGGTGACCGTAGGGGCGCTGCTGCGCGCGGTCGAAGGGCCGCCCGCCGGGCCCGACACGCCCCGTCGCGGGCGCGGCGAGGACGCGGCGGGCCTTCACGATCTGTGGCAGGAGATCGCGGACGCGGTGGCCTCGGTAGTGGACCGCACCACGCTTGAGGACCTGCGGCGGCGCGCCGAGGAGCGGCGAAGCTCGGCGCGGCCGATGTACCACATCTAGCCCTCCCCTCAGGATTCGACCCATGACGATCAAGAAAGTGGCGGCCTCGTGGCGACCGAAGACCGCGCGCTCGGTGCTGGAGCTGGTGGGGGGCACGCCGCTCGTGCGCCTCAATCGCATCCCGAAGCCGGGCGGCGCCACCGTGCTGGCCAAGCTCGAGTCGCTCAACCCGGGCGGCAGCGTGAAAGATCGCATCGCGCTGGCCATGGTGGAGGATGCGGAGCGCCGCGGGCTGCTCAAGGCAGGAGCCACGCTGGTGGAGCCCACCAGCGGGAATACCGGCATCGGGCTCGCGATGGTCTGCGCGGTGCGCGGTTATCGACTCATCCTCACCATGCCCGACGACATGAGCGTCGAGCGGCAGCGCCTGCTCGCGCGCTACGGGGCCGAGATCCATCTGACTCCCGCACTCGAAGGGATGTCCGGCGCGGTGTTCGCGGCCCAGGAAATCAGTCGCGAGCACCCGGACTACTTCATGCCGATGCAGTTCGAGAATCCGGCGAACCCGGAGGCCCACCGCCGCACCACCGCGCTCGAGATCCTGGAGGCCACCGATGAGCGGATCGACGTCTTCGTGGCCGGGGTCGGCACCGGCGGCACCGTGACCGGCGTGGGCGAGGTCTTCAAGGAGCGGCTGCCCGCGGTGCGCGTAGTGGGAGTGGAGCCGGCCCGGTCGCCGGTTCTGAGCGGCGGCCGCCCCCGACCGCACGGCATCCAGGGCATCGGCGCGTCCTTCGTGCCCGGCGTTCTCAACCGCTCGGTGATCGACGACGTCATCCTGGTGCGGGACGAGGACGCGACCGCGATGGCCCGCCGGCTCGCCCGCGAGGAAGGCCTGCTGGTGGGCATCTCCTCCGGCGCCAACGTGTGGGCGGCCTGCCAGGTGGCGGAGTCGCGCCCCCCCGATCAGGTCGTGGTCACGGTGCTGTGCGATACTGGGGAGCGCTATCTGAGCGTCACCTTCTAGGAGAGCCGGCATGAGCGTTCAGGTCTACATCCCGACTCCGTTCCGCCGCGCGACCAAGAACGCGGACCGGGTCGCCGTCGAGGCCCCCGACGTCCGGGGCCTGCTCGACGAGCTCGAGGGCCAGTTCGGCGCGCTCAAGGGGTTGGTGCGCAACGAGCAGGGCGAGATCCACCACCACGTGAACATCTACGTGAACAACGAAGCCATCGAGGCCCTCCAGGGGCTCGAGACGACGCTGAAGGACGGTGACGAGGTCTCGATCATTCCTGCCCTCGCGGGCGGCGGGCCAGTCTAGTCGCGGACGGATGATCCTCACCCCGGAGGAGCTCGACCGGATTCGCGCCCAGGCGGAGGCCGAGTATCCGGCGGAGTGCTGCGGAGTGCTGCTGGCGCGAGGGGCTCCCGCGCCGGATCGGTTCCTGTTGCAGTGCCGGAACATCCAAGACGAGCTACACGCCAAGGACCCCACGCGGCATCCGCGCAATTCGCGCACCGCCTACTTCATCGATCCCAAAGATCTCCTGACCATCGGCCGCCGGGAGGCGCAGGGCTACCGGGTGGCCACCATCTATCATTCCCACATCGACACCGGGGCCTACTTTTCCCCGACCGACCGGCAGAACGCGCTCGTCAACGGCGAGCCCGCCTACCCGGACGCGGTCTACGTGGTGTTCTCCGTGCTCGAGCGCCGGGTGGCGGACGCCGCCGCGTTCGTGTGGGACCCGGCGGCCCGCGACTTCATGCCCACCGAGCTCAAGCAGTCCTGATCCCGTGACCCGCTCCGATCTCCTGTTCGAGAGCGCCCAGCGGCTGCTGCCCGGCGGCGTCAACAGTCCGGTGCGCGCATTCCGCGGAGTGGGCGGGACTCCGCTCTTCGTGGCGCGCGCCGAAGGCGCCCGCGTCTTCGACGTCGACGGCCGCTCCTACATCGACTTCCTCGGCTCGTGGGGACCGCTGATCCTGGGCCACGCGCCCGCTCCGGTGGTGGAAGCGGTGAGCGAGGCGGTACGTCGCGGCACCAGCTACGGCGCGCCCACCGAGGGCGAGGTGGAGATGGCCGAGCTGATCCGCCGCGCGGTGCCCAGCATGGAGATGATGCGCTTGGTCTCCTCGGGCACCGAGGCCGGGATGAGCGCCATCCGGCTGGCCCGTGGCGCCACCGGTCGCGACTGCATCATCAAGTTCGACGGCTGCTATCACGGGCACGCCGACAGCCTGCTGGTCAAGGCCGGCTCGGGCGGGGCCACCTTCGGCGTGCCGGACAGCCTGGGCGTGCCGAAAGCCCTCGCCGCGCTGACCCTGACCGTGCCGTTCAACGACCTCGACGCGGTCCGCCGCATGCTCGAGGCGCATCCGGATCAGGTGGCGGCCCTCATCGTGGAGCCGGTGGCCGGCAACATGGGTGTGGTGCCGCCGGCCCCCGGCTTCCTCGCCGGGCTGCGGGAGCTGACCACGCGGCACGGTGCGCTCCTGATCTTCGACGAGGTGATCACCGGGTTCCGGGTCGCGTGGGGCGGAGCGCAGGCGCGCTACCGCGTGCGGCCGGACCTCACGTGCCTCGGGAAGATCATCGGCGGTGGCCTGCCGGTCGGCGCCTACGGCGGCTCGCGCGACCTGATGGAGCGGGTGGCGCCACTGGGCGGCGTCTACCAGGCGGGTACGCTCTCCGGCAATCCGCTCGCGGTGGCGGCCGGACTCGCCACCCTCCTCGCGCTGGAGCGGCCGGGTGTCTACGAGCGGCTCGAGGCCCTGGGCGCCCGGGTCGAGCGGGACATCGCCGAGGCCGCCGCCGCGGCGGGAGTACCGGTGACCATCAACCGCGTCGGGTCGATGCTCACCGTGTTCTTCACCGAGGGTCCGGTCACCGACTACGCCTCCGCCAAGCGCGCGGACACCGCGCGCTATGCGCGCTACTTCCACGCCATGCGGGAGGGCGGGGTCTTTCTCGCGCCCTCCCAGTTCGAAGCCGCGTTCGTCTCGCTGGCGCACGGCGAGGCCGAGCTGGCGGCCGCCGCGCAGGCGTGCCGCCTCGCGCTCGAGAAGGCGCGCTAGCCCCGAAGTAGTATTGACACTCCGTTTTTCCACGTGATAGGGTTCACAAGGCTGGAGCCCGGAAGCACGTCGAAAAACTACCGGTCTTCATCCTCGGCACACCTCGTAGCGGGGACGCGTCCCGCCGGGCCACGTCGCCCGGCATTGCGAGTAGGGCGGAGGAGTGGATGAGCGTGATGGATCGCCGGTCGTTTTTCAAGATCGTAGCCACCACCGGCGCCGCCGCCGCCGCGGGAGGCTGCGGCCCTTCGGCCGAGCAGTTCCTCCCGTACGTCGTTCCGCCCGACAACATCGTTCCCGGCATCCCGGCCTACTTCTCCACCGTCTGTCGGGAGTGCCCGTCCGGCTGCGGGCTGATCGCCAAGAATCGCGACGGCCGCGTGATCAAGCTCGACGGCAATCCGGATCACCCCTCCAACACCGGCGCGCTGTGCCTGCGTGGCCACGCCGGGCTGCAGGCGGTCTACCATCCGGATCGCTTCCGCGGTGCCCTGAGCGCCGGCAAGCCGATCGGCTGGGACGAGGCCGAGAAGCAGCTCGCCGACAAGCTCGGCGCGCTCGCGAAGGCGCGCCAGGGCGGCCGCATCGCGCTGGTGAGCGGGCTCGAGACCGGCAGCCTCGCGCGTCTGATGGACGAGTGGGTGCGCCTGCTCGGCGCGCGGCCGCGGATCGCGTACGAGCCGCTCGGCTACGAGGCCCTCCGCGCGGCGAACCGCGTGAGCTTTGGTCGCGACGCGATCCCCGACTACGCGATCGGCGAGTCGACCTACCTCGTCTCCTTCGGCGCCGACTTCCTCGAGACCTGGCTCAACTGCGAGGGCTACACCGCGGACTTCTCGAGGATGCACGCGTTCTTCCAGGGCAAGCAGGGGACGTTCGTGCACGTCGAGCCGCGCATGTCGCTGACCGCG
>Ga0210384_10005972_pt1 | contig 13061 bp, 11 predicted proteins | sample IncBWH2MmetaG_FD_160574 | JGI IMG/M metagenome (GOLD analysis project Ga0210384, IMG submission 160574) | Forest soil microbial communities from Barre Woods Harvard Forest LTER site, Petersham, Massachusetts, United States - Inc-BW-H-2-M | ecosystem: Environmental > Terrestrial > Soil >... | reverse complement strand
ATCTCTTCAGAAGGCGTTCCTCAAGTCCCCACTGAAATTCGGCGCTCCGGTCACTTCGCATTTCAGCAAGTCCAGGTTTCACCCCGTGTTGAAAATCTACCGGCCGCACCTTGGAACTGACTACGGCGCTCCGACCGGCACACCAGTGCAGACAATTGGCAGCGGACGCGTTGTTTTTGCGGGACGCAAAGGCGGCGACGGCAACATGGTGCATGTGGTCCACAGCAACGGCTACGAAAGCATGTACCTGCACCTCTCAAAAACGTTCGTTCGCAACGGTGAGCATGTCGAAATCGGCAAAACCATCGGACTGGTCGGCAGCACCGGCCTCGCTACCGGACCACATCTCGATTTTCGAATTCTTCAAAAAGGCCAGTTCAAAAATTTTGAAAAGCTGGGGCTGCCGCCATCCGACCCAGTTGCGAAAAAGAACATGCCCGAATTCGCTGCCGTCCGCGAAAAATGGCTGCCGATCTTGAAAGGACGGGAAGGTTTGAACGCGAGCACCGCGGAAACGAAAACCACCACCGTTCCTTCTCAATAGTCCACGCCTTCATCGCCGAGCTAGCTCAAGCGTAGTACTGAAAGTCTTTCCAAAACTCTGGCCAGCCAAGCACCGGCGCTCCGCAAACGAAAATGTCCGGGTGCTCCAGCGTCTCCTCATTCTGAACGCCATCATTGTTTCCCGTGTGCCCGGCCAAACGGCAGCTGGCAAAATGCGTTTCCACAAATTCCTGCGGAAATCCCATCACAATCAAAGTCTCAGGCGCCCGTTCACCGTAACCGCGTTCCCACGAAGAATTCACACCGCTGATCGCCCGAGGCAATCCGTACTTCGTCCCATAAAGGTTCAGTGCGCCTACTTCGCCGTAATTACCTGCCAAAATTCCAAGTTTCGAGCGTTCCTGCGCCGGAAGGGAATCGCGGATTTTGGCAATTCGTTCCACGAATTCAGGCCAACCAATTTCTTCCCGCAAAGCGCCATCCACACGAATCGCGAATCTCCACCACGCCGAATTCACCGGCGCAAGCGGCAGAGCGAATGCCGCAGCAATCCCGATATCAAACATGAGCACTGCGGCCACGACCGTCTTCACCCACCAGGCGCGTTCCTTACGTAAAGATTCAAGCCACTCCTCACACCACACGGCCCCTGCCGCATACAGCATCGGGTACGCGGGTGCCAGATAGTAGCCGCGTCCTTTCATAATCACGAACAAAAGCAGCGTAATCACATACGCCCACCCAATCAATCGATACATGCGACCACGTTCCGTAAAAAAATAAAAGTACAAACCCGTGGCGGCCAGCGCAAACGCCAGCAGCGTCAATTCCAGTTGGTCCGGCAGAAAGCCCGCCGTAAGCCCCTCGCGGACATCGCGCGCGTGTATGAACTGCAGAAATCGCAACGATACGAAGTGATGCTGCAGTTGCCACAAAAAGTTCGGCAAAAATATCACCAGCGCCACAGTCTTACCGATCCACAGCGAGGCGCTGCGCAAGTAGCGGCGCGCCGGCGTCAACAACAGTCCTCCCGCAATGCCTGCCGCGAAAAACAGCATCGTGTATTTAGAGAGCATTCCCAGCCCGGCGGCCACCCCGATGGCCACCCACCATCGCGCATCCTGCGTGCGAAGCAATTTCACCAGGAAATACGCGGCCAACACCCAGCACAAATAATCAAAGGATATGTACTGCATGATGGCTCCGCCGCCAAGGCAAAAGGGCACTGCCGCGGCTGCAGCGATCAGCTGCGCCCACCGCCCACCGCCAAGCTCCTTTGCCATCAAGCCTGTCAGAACTACCGCAATCGCTTGTACTACCGCGGCAAAGAAACGAAAGCCCACCAGCGAGGTTCCGAACAATTCGAGCGCAACGCGCCCGAAGAATGGCGTGATCGGCGGATACGCCACGTAGCCCCACGCCAGATGCCTCGCGTCTTCCAACACAGCCAGCTCGTCACGGTTGAACCCATAACGATTACCGGTCAACAGGTGTACCCCGATAGTCGCGATACCCACATACATAAGCAGGGAAGTATCCCGCAGCCAAAATTCCTGATTATCTTCGGACGTCACGGCGCGCAATCGCGTTCTCTTTCAGGTTTCGTCACAAAAAAGGTTCGCTCTACTAAACCAGCAATCCCTGTTTGCCGCCACAGTTCATTTGCCCTGCTTTGCTGCTCGGGTTATTCTCCCAACCGTTGCGTCAACGATGGTCCAATCATCCCGAGGGAAACGATGCGCCTGTCATTGCACACGAAGCTGCTGTTGCTCGTCATCATGTTTTTGCCGGCGCTGCATTCTGTCGCTGCGCAACAATACGATCCCAAGCTCTTTGCCGAGATGCGCTGGCGCTGCATCGGACCCTTTCGCGCCGGCCGCACCGTAGCCATTTCCGGTGTCCCGCACCAGCCCAACATTTTCTACATGGCCGCCGTGAATGGCGGCGTTTGGAAGACCACCGACTTTGGCAACACCTGGTTTCCCATTTTCGATTCGCAATCTTCCGGCTCCGTCGGCGCGCTTGCGATTGCGCCGTCCGATCCCAACACTGTTTACGTAGGTAGCGGTGAAGGCTTGCAACGTCCCGATCTCGCGGTCGGCGACGGCCTCTATAAATCAACCGATGCTGGCAGAACCTGGACGCATCTCGGACTTCGCGATGCGCAGCAGATTACCGCAATCGTCGTCGATCCGGTGAATCCGGAGCGCGTTTTCGTCGCTGCGGAGGGCCACCCCTACGGCCCGAATACAGAACGAGGCGTGTTTCGTTCCTCGGACGGCGGCAAAACGTTCGAAAAAGTTCTCTACAAGGATGAAAACACCGGAGCGGCCGACCTGGTCATGGATCCCACAAATTCGCAAACTCTATACGCTGCGCTGTGGGCCGCCCGCGTCGCCCCGTGGGAAATTCGCAGCGGCGAATCTTTCGTGATTCCTGGAAGCGGACTGTATCGCTCCACGGACGGCGGTACGACCTGGATTCCGCTAACCAAGGGACTTCCCGGAGGCCAAGACCATCTCTCTCGCATCGGCATAGCCATCGCGCCCAGCAATCCTTCCTGGATCTACCTCACCGTCGAATCGGGAAAAAATCCCGGCATTTACTTTTCCTCCGACCGTGGCGATTCCTGGCAACAGGTAAACTCCGATCATCGAATTGGTGGTCGCGGTCCCGGCGCGATGGGAATTGCCGTCGCTCCCGATCATCCGGAAACCATTTACGTCGCGAACACTACCACCTGGAAATCTACCAACGGTGGTAAAACGTTCACCGGCTTTAAAGGTGCGCCTGGTGGAGACGATTATCAGCGCATCTGGATCAATCCTGAAAATCCGCAAATTATCGCGCTCACCGCGGACCAGGGCGCGATCGTCAGCGTCAATGGCGGCGCCACCTGGAGCTCCTGGTACAACCAGCCAACCGCGCAGCTTTATCACGTCACCACCGACAACCGCTTTCCCTACTGGGTCTACGGCGCACAGCAGGAAAGCGGCAGCGTCGCCACACTCAGCCGCAGCGACTACGGCGAAATTACCTTTCGTGATTGGAGCCTTCCCGGCGTTTTCGAATACGGCTACATCGCCGTCGATCCGAACGACCCAAACCTGGTGTATGGCGCAAGGCTCACGCGGACGCGCCAGGATATTGGCGAATATGCCGACATTGCGCCCGAGCCCATTCGTCGCGGTGAATACCGCTACGACCGCACGCTTCCCGTGGTTTTTTCGCCGCTCGATTCCAGAACACTCTATTTCGCAGCCAACGTTCTGTTCAAAACCACTGATCAAGGCCGCAGTTGGTCGATCATCAGTCCGGACCTCACCCGGGAATCCTACGAGATGCCGGCAAATCTGGGTGCATTCGCCGACGGCGACCCGGAAAAGGGCAAGCATCGCGGTGTGATTTATGCAGTGGCTCCTCGTACAAAGAGCCGGACACCATCTGGGCCGGTACCGATGATGGTCTGATCCAGATCACGCGCGACGCCGGCAAAACCTGGAAGAATATCACCCCCCCACAGCTAAAAGCCTGGAGCAAGGCGTCGATTCTAGAAGCCTCGCACTTCGATCCCGGCACGGCTTACGCGGCTATCAACAGTTTTCGCCTGGACGATGTTCGCCCCCACATCTATCGCACGCGCGATTATGGCGTCACGTGGCAAGAAATCATTTCGGGCATCGCGGATAATTCCGTAAGCAACGTAGTCCGCGAAGATCCACTGCATCAAGGGTTGCTCTACGCTGGTACCGACACTTCTGTCTACGTTTCGTTCAATGATGGCGATTCCTGGCAGCCTCTACAGTTGAATCTTCCCCACACCTCGATGCGCGATCTGACAATCCACGGTGATGACCTGATCGTCGCAACGCATGGCCGTTCCTTCTGGATCCTGGACGACGTCACCCCGCTGCGCCAGCTTTCCGACGACATCGCGAAAGCGGGCGTGCACCTCTTCTCACCGCAACAAGCCATTCGCGTTCGCTGGAATCGCAATCCCGATACGCCGTTGCCGCCGGAGGTCCCTGCTGGGAAAAATCCTCCTGACGGCGCCCTCATCGATTACTACCTTACCCACGACGCCAAAGGGCCTGTCACGCTCGAAATCCTGGATGAAAAAGGCAGCGTGGTTCGCCGCTATTCCAGCGCGGATACTCCCGACTCGCTCGAAGAACTCGCGAGTGAGCATCCCATCCCGATGTATTGGGTCCGCCCACAGCAAATTCTTTCTTCGCAAGCGGGCATGCATCGCTTCGTTTGGAATCTGCACTACACTCCGCCGAAAGCGCTGGAGTATGAGTTTCCGATCGCAGCGATTTTACGAGACACCCCCAAATATCCCCTCGGCGCTTGGGCGCTTCCTGGCAACTACACCGTGAAACTCACTGTTGAAGGCCAAGCCCACGAGCAACCACTCCGTTTGGTTATGGACCCACGAATCAAAACTTCTCCCGAGGATCTTCGCAAACAGTTTGATATGCAGTTTGCGGCCGTCCAGGGCATGAACGACAGCTACGAATTGCTCGAACAGGTACAATCGGTTCGCGCGCAATTGGCCGAGATCGGGCCGAAATTGAAAAGTAACGCGAAGCTTAGCGAAGCCGTTGCAGCGCTCGATAAGCGATGCGCGGAACTCGCGGGCGCAACGCAAACCAGCTTTTACGGCGTGCCGCCCACCGGCCGTCAGCTGGAAAACTTCTCCACGTTGAACCAGCACTACGCGGCAATCTTGACTGTCGCTGACAGCGCCGACACCATGCCGACCACACAAGCCCAAACGGCCTTGCAGCAAATCGAGGAAGATGCCGGCCCCGCTCGAAAGCAATGGTCAACAATCCGCGATCAACAGGTTCCGACTCTCAACAAGCAACTCAAAAAGTACAAGCAAGCCCAAATTGATGCGCAAAAGCCTCTCGCCGAGAAACTCGAAGGCGTTGCCGGCGGCGACGACGAGCCTTAGCACTTGGAGTGCGGCGACTCGCCGTCTAACATATGAGCGGCAGTCGAACGGTCATGGCCGTAGATCCTAAACAAAAACCCCCGGCAGAAATTTCTGCCGGGGCTGTCACATTCAATCGGTTTTATTTTCAGCTGGGGTTCTTCTGCAATTCGTCCAACGCAGCGAGCACATCATCACTGTGCTTCTTCACATCCACATCGGTCCACACCTTGCGCACCACGCCGTCCGGCCCGATCAGAAACGTGTGCCGCGCGGACAGCTTCATCACTCCCATATTCATTACCGTGTCGTACTTCTCGGAAACTTCCTTTTTCGTATCGGCCAGCAGTTTGAACGTCAGGCTCTCTTTGGCGCAAAACTCCTGATGCGACTTCTCGTCCTGCACACTGACGCCGAGGATCACCGCGTTCTTGGCGTCATACTTTGCCAGGTCTCGCTGAAAGTTGTGCGCTTCGATAGTGCACCCGGTGGTCATGTCCTTGGGATAAAAATACAGCACCACCCACTTCCCCTTGAAATCGCGCAGGCTGATGCTCTTGCCCTCTTGCGAATTCAGAGTGAAGTCCGGTGCCGCAGATCCCACCGCAGGCCCTTTCTCACCTGCCCGTACTCCCGCGGCAAGCAGGGCAATAGCTCCGATCGCCACGATTGTCGCACCCAAAATCCACATACGCGCAGCCTTTTTCATAGTCGCTCCCAATGGAAAATGCGCAGGAGCGCTAATTCTACACGTTTGTGGCGTCGCGCGGAACACTACCTGCAGCCCGGGGCGCGGTGAATTCCGCCTAAAGCTGCTAGCGGGAGTGGGAAGACGCGGAGAGGTTTGCTCTGGAGGTTTCGCCGTAGAGCAGCCGGTACATCGCAGCGTTGCGCGAGACGATCTGCACGTACTCGCGAGTCTCGGTGAACGGGATGGATTCCACGAACTCAGGAATTTCGTCGTAGGTGCGCTCGGCCTTCCACTGGACCACGTGCTCTTCGCCGGCGTTGTAAGCCGCGGCGGCATATTCCGGAGCGCCCATGAGGCGCGTGAGATTGGCGATGTACAGCATGCCGAGTTCTATATTCAGGTTGGGATCGAAAAGCGTGGCCTTGGTATAGCGAACCTTGTGTTGTTTCGCGAGCAGCCGACCGGTCTTGGGCAGAATTTGCATCAGGCCGATGGCATTCGCGTGGGAAACCGCGTCAGCTTGGAAGGTGGATTCCTGGCGAATGAGTCCCGCCGCAAACATGGGATCGAATTCGTTGCGGTCCGCCTCGCGGCGTAGCGCGCTTTCATACGGCAGCGGAAACAAAACCTTCCAAACCGCCGGGGAAAGTTCGGAAAATTTGCGCGAGTCGAAACTGGGGATAGCCTGGCGGCCGTACGCCATTCCTGCGCCAAAGTGCCCTTGATCGAACGCGGCCTGTGCTGCTTCGACCAGGAAACGCGGCGAAGCGGTGGCCGCGTAGGCGGCGCGCAATTCAAGTTCGGCGGAGGCATCGAACCCGATAGTGCGCAACGCGCGGGCGCGATCCCAACGTCCCTGAACGGAAGCCGCAACGGGTTCATCGAATGGGCGCAGCGGAGTTGCCGGCGGAATCTGCATCAGGAAATCGGGAGCGTCGTCTTCACCGGGGCCCAATTGTTCCAGATGCTTTTCGGCAGAGTACGCGAAATAAGTTGTGGGGAAGCGGTCGATGGCTTTTTTGTAGTAGGCGCGCGCGTGACCAGGATTGCCGCTGCGTTCGGCGTCGCGTCCAAGCCAATAGAGCGCGTTGACGGCGCCGCCAGAGACGGGATATTTGCGTAGAAAGACGCTGAGCTTGTCTCCCGCGTAGGGCTGGCGCTCAAGGTAGGCGACCCAAGCGATGCGCCACTCGGCGCTGTAGGCGTTCTTGCCGCCAGGGAAAGCTTCCAGCACGCGCTGATAATAGCCGACGGCTTTTCCACGATCGAGCTGCACCCAATAATAATTTCCTGCAGCCATCAACGAGTCTTCAGTCCAACGGCTCTGCGGATACTTCGCCGCCAGGGTTTCCATGGCGGTAAGCATTTCGACCTCTTTTTTGTCGGAGCGATAGGCTTGCGACAGCGCGTACAAACGCTCTGCGTCCGCTTCCGGATCGGTCACTTTGACCAATTCGAGCAGCTTGGCGGAAGGCTTGGGATGCTGCCGGGTTTCTGCGGTGCGCACCAGAGCTCGTTGGCGCGTAGGATTCGCGGGATCTTTCAGGGCGCTGCTGAGCTTTTCGTATTCCACGCGCGCTTCTTTCCATTTGTGAGCGTCGTAGAAAGCTTGTGCGCGCTGATCCTGCAATTCCGCTGGCGCATGCGGGAATTCGTTTCGGAGTTGTTTGTTGAGCCGCGGAAGAGCAATGGCGGCATCGCCGGCTTCGTCGGCAAGCGGATATTTGTAGTAGATGGTCTGGTAGTCTTTCACGGCAGGGACAAGTTTGCGAGCCGCTTCATAAGCGCGCGCGCGAACCAGCAGCAACGAAGGCTTGGCAGCTACAATCGGATTACCCGCCATAGCTTCCAGACCATCCTGAGGTCGGCCTATTTCCACGGTGGTAGGAACGTAGGCTTCAAGAATCTGTTCCTTTATCACTGTGTCGGGATAATCCTTCAACAGGCTCACAAAGCCGCGCGCGGCTTCCGCGTTCTTTTTTAGCGCGTGATTAACCTGCGCTGTCCAAAACAATGTGTATTCCTGCAGCAGCGGATCGGGCTTGGCCTTCTGCAACCACGCCAGTGCTTGTTGTTGGCGGGCTTTTCCGTAATCTTCGTAACCGAGCGCGAGAGCGGTGCGCTGCCCCCACACACTAGCGGAATTCTTGTCGGCGAAGGCTGCGAGTTTGTCGTAGGCGCCCGGTACTCCGTGATGCAGATCGGCGGTGAGGCCAGCCAATTCCTTTTGTGCTACCGCGTCTTCGGGAGTGGCAGCGTCAAAAACCGGCGCAGCGCTATCCGGTTTGCAACCAGCCATGCACGCAGGAGATTTCGGACGCGCACGGCGTTTCTTTTTTTTTGCCGTGGATTGTGCAAGGAGATCCGTGGAAGCGAGGAAGGCGAGGCAAAAACTGAGTGTGAGCGCGAGCCCGCGGACGAGCAGCGCCGAAGCGCGTTTGCGACTAGCGGTGTTTGGTCGCTGTAGCGTAGGGATATTCGCCGATGGCAGAAGAATCGCCGTCCGCAAGAATCTCCACCATCCAGCGGTAAAAATAATCCACCGGGTGATCCATGATGGGTTTGAACCTGCGGTCGTATTCTCGATGAGCTTTCTCAATGTCGTCTTTCAATCGGATGCAGATATCTTTGTTTTCGCGGCCCAGCCTGACCTGTTCCGGCCGTAACATTTTAATATCCTGCATGGAAACTTTGGCAACACGATTTGCACGGCGATGAAGCTCTTGTTCCTCAGTAGATAACTGGTTGATGTTGAAGTCGCCGTCGGCCGGAATCGGAAGGTCGCTTACATCCGATTGTACCGGCGATGGTACGGACAATTCCACGGGTCGAAGCGCTTCGTGCACAGCGTGAGCTGGCGGTGCGTAAACCTCAGACGCCGGCCCGGGAGCGGCTGCCTTGGGCTCCGGGATGCCAGGTGCAGGGCGCACGGGAGCAGCCGAAGGCTCGGGCGCGATTATCCCGATGGCTTGAGTAATCTTTTCTTCCAGCGGGGTTCGCGGCGCTGGCTGCAGGGCCAGAGCAACAAAACGCGTAAGAACTTCGAGAGACGCGGTAAGGGCGGCAGAGGTGGATTGCGCACGTAGCAGCGGTGGCAGGGCATTGGTGGGACGGCTGCTCGAGCAGGCGGCAACCACGTCGTTCACCGACTGCTGCAATTCCTCGCTGGTGCGCTGCAACCGTTCGAGATTATCTCGAAGAGCGCGCGCAACCGCTTGTTCGACCGCGTTGGGTTCCGGTGACATACCCGTTTTGAGGGGCTTTTGCCCGCGTTTCTCCCGTTTTGTCATTTTGGGTGGAGAGTAGGCTCGCGTCAACCGTCTGTGTAGACCGCTGTGCTCAGTTGCATATGGCAATCGGATAACCTCGATAAGCTATGTTTTTCGTTCGGGATGCGCGGATCTTGCGCCAGCAGGGTCAGGAGCGAGATCCAGGAAGGGGCAAGCACCGATGGCCCGCCCCCTCCCCGCTATGGATGGTCTGCCTGTTATAGGTTAAACGAATGGATGGAATGAATGGTTCAAACGGAAATGCTAAGGCTGCAGCCGGTGAAGGAAGTGCTGGCACCGATAGCAGAGGCGCCGCCGAAGGCGGATTGCAGAAACTTCCGTTGCAGCGTCGACTAGGCCTGCTGCGCGCCCGCGAGATGGCCAGTCTGCAGCGACTGGCCTAGCTGGCTGAAGAGGGCCTGAACAGCAGTTAGCTGGCTGGAGCTTTGGCTGGAATCCTGGCTTTCCGTGCCGTGGTGCAGGCCGTGGACCGCCCCTTGCTGTGGACTGGCTTGCTGCGCGTCCTGTTGTGCTGCTGCAATGTCCGATTGCGCTGCGGGGGAGATTGCCCGATTGAAGATCCAGTGCGAGTTTCGTGTCTCAATAAGCATTTTTCGTCCAAGGTGCGGAAGAACCGTTCGACCTTGCCGTCGGTTTGCGGACGATGAGGGCTGGTCAGCCAGTGTTCGATTCCTAAGCTGCGGCGGCATCGTCGAAAGCGCGTTTGCCGCTGCGCGTAGTAGGCGCGGAGCATACTGAAGATCAGATCGTTGTCGGTCAGGACGACTTCGATTCGATAAAGCAAGGCAGTGACGACCTCTTCCAGAAAAGCTGCGGCATCCTGACTGGAACGCTAAACCCCGCAACGTGGTAAAATGCAGTTCCAAAGGGGGCGACACGGTTTCGACGGAAGCTGTCGCGTTCCGAAGGCATGCCGGGGGCCAACCGCCCGTAACAGGTCGGAAACTAGAACTGCCAACAACAACTTGGCACTTGCTGCTTAATTAATTAAGCGCAACGCTTCCCCGGGCTTTGCTCATGGGCCCGGTCAGAGGCGTCACACAGTGAGCTGGTCTGAGCCTTTCGGTCCGTAAGGCTTGGGCGAGAACCATCGGACTAGCCAGCCGCGTGTCTTGCTCGTTCTTAGCGCGGAGGGCGAACCAAATGGAACTGAGATAAGCATGTAGGCTTCGGTGCGTAACGCTTTTCGGACGGGGGTTCAACTCCCCCCGCCTCCACCATAGTAAGTATTCTGTAATCAATCGATTACAGGTGTTTTTGGTGTGGCTTGGTCCAGATGCGTTCCAACTGTGTCCGAGTACTGGAGGCGGGGGAACGAGAGTGACCTCCACTTTCCGTCTACAGCAGTTTCCTTCCGATTCTACTAATGTGCTTGGACTAGTAAAGCGCACGTCCGCCGGAACGCACGGTTCAATTGGCTGGTTTGTCGCGTTTCGAAACGAGATAACACAACCCAACGATTTGCTGTATCGCACGAAGAACGCGCTCAGTCTGCATGCAGCAAACTTTCTTTCTGACGACTCTTACTGAGATACAACTCCGCTGAAGATAGAACATTGCCGTGGGCATCGGTGCCGCCGGTGACCAAGACGCGGCCGTCGTTGAGCAGCGTTGCTGTGTGGCCCACGCGTTCCGTGCCGAGCCCACCCGTGGTGTTCAATGCGCCGGTGGCTGGATTAAGCAATTCCGCCGTCGAAACTGTAACGTCCAGGATCTTGCCTCCAGTGAGCAGAGCTTCTCCGCTCTGGAGCAAGGTGACGGTGTAACCTTGTCGGGAAATTGTGAGATCATCCAGGCCAGAAAAAGTTTGCATGGCTGGATAGTAGATCTCGGCGTATCGGGGATCGGCTGGCTGACTGTGGATGTTCTGAACGCTTGGTATGCCTCCGAGCAGTAACACTTTCCCATCGGCTAAGCGAGTGGCAGTATGCCCACTACGCGTTGTGCTGATGCTGCCGCCGTACTTGAACGTCCCGGAGGATGGATCGAACAACTCTGCAAAGAGCGGGTCCCAAGGTGGATCGTCCGGTGCATCGGCATCATGGCCATTCCAGCCACCCGCGACCAGCACTTCTCCGTTCGCGAGCAAGGTTGCAGTGTGTTGAGCACGATCGCTGTTCATGCTGCCTGTGGGTGAGAATTTGCCCGTTGCAGGATCGTACAACTCGGCGCTGGCAGTCGCTCCGCCCCCTCCCCCGCTTCTATCCGTGCCCCCAGCAATCAGCAGCCGCCCATCCTTTAAAAGAGTCGCCGTGTGGAGAATCCGGCCAACACTCATGTTCCCTGTGAGAGCAAAGCTGCCGGATTGCGGATCGTAAAGCTCTGCCGAATCCAACCTGGGCAGCGAACCGGTGCTGCCGGGACCAAATCCCCCTGCCACGAGAACTCTTCCGTTGGCGAGCAAGGTGAAAGTGGCGCCATAACGAGGGGTAGTCATACTACCCGTAAGGGAAAATGTGCCGGTTGCGGGATCGAATAACTCCGCGCTTCCATCGTCGCCACTGACAACCAACACCCTGCCATCGCTGAGCAAGGTTGCTCGGTGGCTGCTGCGGGGAACGTGCATGCTACCCGTGGGGGTGAATCCTGAGTTCACAACGGTAACCGTGGCCGCGGCTCTTTTCGAAGAATCCGCAGTAAATGTGGCGATCACATGGAAAGTTCCAACGTGTGTCGGCACGGTGTAGAGCCCCGTCTCCGTAATGCTCCCGCCCGCCACGCCCTCCTCGATTTCCCATGTTGCCTCGGCTTTGTTCCCGTTGAGTGTGGCCACAAACTGCTGTGACCCCTTCGGCCCGAGGGTAGACAGCGTTGGAGAAACAGATGAAATGTCGGAAGCAGCGGAGCCACTGACAGTGAAACTGAGGGCGTTCGATACCGCAAAGGGAGTGTCGTCTATGAAGTACCACTTCTGAACAGAAAGTCGGGCGGTGGCAGCCTTGGCCAAGAGGGTGGCCGGAACCACTGCAGTGAGCTGGGCGCTACTTATAACAGTTGCGGGCAGCATCGTGTCGGTGCCGATCACAGACCACAGGACAAGTGTGCTGGTTGAATGAGAACCTGAGCGCTTAAGATCAAGGTTTGATCCTGCAATCGTTAATGTGAGATCCGGGCTTCCGGCTACAGCGGTCGCGGGCGAGATCGAGATAATCGAGAGTCCGCCTGAAGGTTGAGGCGAAGGTTGTGGCTGAGGTTGGCGCTGGGGTGGCGGTCCCGAAGCGGCCCCACTTCCGCAGCCAGTTGTTCCAAGCAACGCTGCCAACAAAATCATAAATGCGGCAATCCGAATCATAACTCCTCCTTCACTATCGCTCCTGACTATGAAGAGATACCGCCTTACACCCGAACTTGGCCTGGAGTACACCTCATGGCTCGTTCTCCTCCAAGTCGAGTGGAGCAAGTCCGTTCTGATTGCCGGGAAGAATGTTTCGGGCCCCTTGTTTGGTCACAAAGCCGTGGTCATTACCGGCAGAATCCACGAACCTGCCCACTATCTGGCCCCGGTTGTTTATGCCGAGCGCCACAGTCGAAGTAGCACCTGGTACGTCGATCGATTGAAACTCGCCATCCGACCAATAGAAACCGTGGCACTGAGTTGTACAGAAAAGTTCGACGGGCGGAACACTGTGGTCGTCCC
>Ga0210384_10005971_pt1 | contig 13064 bp, 13 predicted proteins | sample IncBWH2MmetaG_FD_160574 | JGI IMG/M metagenome (GOLD analysis project Ga0210384, IMG submission 160574) | Forest soil microbial communities from Barre Woods Harvard Forest LTER site, Petersham, Massachusetts, United States - Inc-BW-H-2-M | ecosystem: Environmental > Terrestrial > Soil >... | reverse complement strand
GTTGTTCACCAAGACGTCCAGCCGGCCAAATTCCGCAAGTGTCTGCTCGACGGCCGCGCGGCTGCTTTCAACCGGCAAAATATCCGTGTAAAGGAACCGGCAGATGGCGCCGGCGTTTTGCATCTCGGACTCCAGCTTCTTTCCTGCGTCGGCATCCTTGTCCACGAATACCGGAATAGCGCCCTCGCGTCCGCAGCCTCGCGCGATTGCCTCTCCGATTCCCTTGCCCCCGCCGGTAATGAGGACAACCTTGTCTTTAAGCTGCAAGTCCATGTGCAACCGCCTTCAAACCATAAAACCGAATGGCATTTCCGGAGAAAATATTTTCTTTGTGCTGAGGCGCGTGCGCTTCCACATAGGTCTCGATCAGCTGCTTCACTTGCCGATAGCTCGCCGCCAAAAGGCACACCGGCCAATCCGAACCGAACATCAAGCGCTCGGGCCCGAATGCCTCGAAGACCACATCAAGGTACGGATGAATATCTTCAGGCTTCCAATGAAGCCAATCGGCTTCGGTAACCAGACCGGACACCTTACAAAATACATTCGCATTTTGCGAGATGGTCCCCATGTACGAGGCCCACGGCTCGCGGCAACCATCCTTGATCAGCGGCTTCGCCAGGTGATCCACCACAAATCGCTGCTCCGGAAAACGCGCCGCAAGCTCTATAGCCGCTGGAAGCTGTTTCGGATAGATCAGGATATCGTAAGCGAAACCATATTCGTGCAGCAGCGAGATTCCGCGCGTAAAATCGCGTCCTACCAGGAACTGGTCATCAGGCTCGGCCTGCGCAATATGCCGGAACCCGCAAAGTCTCCTATATTGGGAAAAGAACCGCAACCTTTCCTCAATCTTCGGCGAGCAAAGATCGACCCAACCCACAACTCCGGCTATGCGTTTGTAGCTCTGAGCCAAATCCATCAGGAAAAGTGTTTCATCTTCGGATTGATCGACCTGGACAACAATAGTGCCATCGATGCCGTTTGCCGCGCTCTCGTGTTCCAACTCCTCCGGCAGAAAATCGCGTTTCAAACGCGACATCGCGTCCGTGATCCAGGCGTCACGCGCCGGATCATATCTCCAGAAGTGCTGGTGCGCATCGATGGTCATTTGCGGCCCAACTCCGTTAAGCACCAAATATGTCCGTTTCAGCGGCCATCAAGATAATGCGTTTCCGCCAGGTTTCGCAATCTCGCGGCCGCGCCCTCCGCGGTGATGTCGCGTTGCGGGCCCGCGAGCAATTCGTATCCCACCATGAATTTTTGCACCGTGGCGGAGCGCAGCAGCGGCGGGAAAAAGTGAGCGTGGAAATGGAACTCTGGATGGTCCTCACCGTCCGTGGGCTCCTGATGAAAGCCCATCGAATAGGGGAAGGCCGTCTCGAATAAATTGTCATAGCGAATCGTCAATCTGCGGAGGATGTCGGCGAGATTTCCTTTCTCCGCATCATGCAACTCCCCGAGGCTCGAAGCGTGGCGGCGGCTCAAGATCATCGTCTCGAAGGGCCAGACCGCCCAGTAAGGCACGAGCACCACAAACCCGTCGTTCTCGCAAACAATCCGCTCGCCGTCCTCGGTTTCCAACCGCAGATACTCGCACAATAAACATTTCTCATTAGCCTCTAAGAACTCGCGCATCGCCGCTTGCTCTCTTACGGGGATGTTTGGCACTTCTCCGTTGGCCCAAATCTGGCAATGCGGATGCGGATTGCTGGCGCCCATCAGCGCGCCTTGATTCTCGAAGACCTGTACGTGCTTCACCCAGGGGAGTTCGCCCAATTCCCGGTACTGCTCCGTCCACACCTCAACAACTTGCCGCACCTCGCTCTGCTGCATGCGAGGTATGGTCAGGTCGTGACGAGGAGAAAAACACACCACTCGGCAAATCCCTCGTTCCACCCGGGCGTGTATCAACCCGTCTTGATCCATCTCGCTGTAGGAAACATTCGGCAGCATCGCAGGATAGTCGTTCTCGAAAACAAATGTCTCAGAGTACGCCGGATTCCGCATACCTTCGGCGCGCACATTCCCTGGACACAAGTAGCATTCCGGGTCGTACTTCATGGCCTGCGGTGGTGCCACCTTCTCCACTTTCCCAAGCCACGGCCGCTGCGTGCGGTGCGGCGAGACCAGAACCCACTCCCGCAGAAGGGGATTCCAGCGCCGGTGCGGTGTGGCGCGAAGATCTCTCGCATTCATGGTCTCGATACCCTACACGGCCATTTCGCCTTACTCAACCGGGCCGCCACCATCAGACCGCGTGCAGATGCAACTCGTCGGTCTGCGAACCGCGTGCGAAACTCTTCCGCGATACTCTTCCCGCCTGGCATTTTCGACTCAGAGGCTATTCTTCAAATTGGTTTGAAGGAGAGAGTTCGACTTGGGCGAGAGGAATGTGAAGCAATGACCTCCCGCTCCCGAACTATGAAGCTCAGTTCCAGAAGCGCTTTCTCTGGCATCGCTTATGGGACAAGAAGCGCTATTTCCCCTCTCTTGGCTGTACACAACTTGTACCGAAGCGGCTTGGGGAACAGGCGCTCGCCTGTCACGTTCCCGCCGCGTTTCGTTCGGGAATCCAGACTTTCACCACGGTCTGTTAGCCTGGATGTTTCTGCTCATACGGGCGCTTTTGCCGACGAGACGACCTGTTCAGGAGTGTCTTTTACCCATGGAGTTCGCCCATCGGCCATGTGAAGTTCTGTCTGGACAGCGCCAACAGCAACAATCTGGCCGGTATTGACGAACAAAACGCCACCTTCCTGCCCCGTCTCGTTTGCCTTGCGAAGTTTGACTACTGCCATGGAGCTCACCAACGAAGTCGGTCCGGGCTGACAATGGGTCGGGCACCTGCGGGACAGGGCTTCCCCTCATGCCCGACGAGCAGGTGCCTAATCACGGCGTTGATACTCTTGCGTTTTTCGCCGTTTAGTTCCGCATCTTCGTAAAATGACACGTCTTTAGACCTGCGAATTTTCCTCAGCTCGCGGGAAACGTCAGCCGCCTCCCGTTTCAAGGTGTCAAGCTCTGCGCACATGCTCTTTGCTCCGGCGGCTGGCGATTCTACGTTCCGGGTTCCGGCAACGCAAGAGCATTTTCCTACACCGTTCCGGACGAATCAGCTCGATCCGGTCATCGCGAGTCCAAGATGAGTTCGGTCCTCGTGGCAGCAAAGCAGGCAGGAAGACATCAGCCGCCGGAGACGCAAGTCGCGCCGGCAACTTCCCACCCAGCGCTTGGCAAGGCCATTCTGCCAAGGACTGCGAAAGGCCGTGCGAGTTGGCCGGCTTCCTATGTCCCTCATCGCCGAAACCACGCCGGCTCCAGGTTTTAGGATTGCAGAGCGCATTCAGCCAGAGAATTTGCTGGGGCCATCCGCCAGCTTCTGCGGATGGCCTCGCAGATGGACAGCGGTTAGACTCCGCCCGCCACTACATTAATCCCGGGCCGCCTCGGCGTTTCGGTTGCGGACAATTCTTGTCGAAGCCGTAGATGGCGAAGTCGATTCAGTTCCACCAGCGGTAGCCACACGGCGTGCACAAGGTGGTGTTTGATGAGGAACCGCCAGAACCGGTTGGAGCGCTTATACAGATACGACATCGCCAGGTACGGCGCGACAGAGCGCGAATCTGCGGGCCTGCGCCGCCAAATCGAGGTAGGCGAGAAGAGACGCTGATAGATCCAGGCGTAACCTCGTTCCAATTCCTCGGGCGTCATGTGTTTCGGTTGAAAGACCGCGTGGGCCGTGTCGTATTGAGCCCAATCGCGGTGCAGCAGACGCCCCTCCGCCTCCATTTGGCGGAACAGCGGCGTTCCCGGATATGGCGTAAGAATGTGAAACGTCGCGCACTCCAGACGGTTTTGCTCGATCCACTCGGCGGTCCGGGTGAAGACGTCTTTCCGGTCGTGATCGAATCCCAGCACGAACGAACCATTCACCTGGATGCCGTTGTCGTGCAGCATGCGGACCCGGCGTCCATAGTCCGCAGTCTTCGGCGTTTTCTTCCTTGCCTCGGAGAGATTTTCATCTGTGAGCGATTCGAATCCCACGAATACGCCGGTACATCCGGCGATCGCCATGGTACGGATCAAACCTGGATCGTCGGTGACATCGATGGAGACTGCCGCGCTCCAGATCTTGTTCAGCGGGAGCAGCGCATGACACAATTTGCGCAAATACTCCGGGTTGGATCCCAGATTGTTGTCGATGAAGACGGCGTAAGGTTGCGTATCCGCGAGGAATTCTGCGGCGATCTGCTCGGGAGCTCGCATGCGGTACGGCATCCGCAAGCCATCGGTGGACAGGTAGCAAAACCCGCACCGGTTGTGACAGCCCCGGGTGGCAATCAGACTGGTGGTCGTGAGAAAACTCCTGCGCGGAAGAATCGATCGGCGGGGCGCCGGGTCCTCACGATAGTCAGTCTCGTAGGTGGCTGCGTATTTGGGCCGCAAACAGCGCGCCTCCACGTCCGCCAGAATCCGCGGCCAGAGCTGCACGCCATCCCCCACAGCAAGGGAGTCGGCGTACGGCGCACACTCTTCGGGACATGACAGGACGTGCAGGCCGCCCAGCACGACCTTGCTTCCACGACTTCGGTACCATTGCGCAAGCTCGAACGCCCGGCTCGCGAAGGTCAGGTGGACGGTGATCCCCACCACCTCGGGCATCGGTGCAAAGGGTGGCCGCCCATCGAGCAGGTTCTCGTCCCAATACTGAAGCTGCCAGTGTTGTGGCGTCGTCGCTGCGAAACTGGTCAAGGCGAGCGTTGGCGTAAGCACGTGCTTTCCGAAGCTCGCGTTGGGATCCTTTGGGTAGAAGGGGTTAATCAGGAGCGCATAGCCGGGCTGAATCGGTCCTGTAAGGATCGCGGGACTCAAGAGAGGCGGCCGCGTCATCTCAGGCGGGCACCATCGGCGTCTCGGGACCCGCAACCACGGCTGATGGGCTGCACGCACGGATTCACTTTATGTAACAAAGTACTTCATGTCAAGAATGTTCTCCGTGCCGGTTGCATGGCCGGTCATTCCCGATCAGCCGGTGTGTCTGCGGTGCGCCTCTCCTTTGGCTGCCTAACGCCTTTCGAACGACAGAGGCAGTTCGCTAAAACGTAGTGATGCGTCGACCGCCCGTTACGGGCTTTCCGAGGAACGCCATGCCGCGACTTATTGGCCCCTGATCGGGCCCAGATCTTTTTTGAATGCACCTTAGGGCGTGTTATGCCGCGGACCGACGCCAATGCCTAGCTTGATTTCCCGCCACGCCGCTAGCGGTCAACACTACAGCGTGCAGGAGGCTCGATCGCAGTCGAACGGCCGGCTTTCCGGGAAGACGCTGAACAAAAAAGTTGAAACCGTAACCTGCGCACCCTTTTCTTCGTATTCCTTTCAGAGAGGGTTCGGCATCGTCCGAGGTCCGTACCTCGCGCGTTGCGGTAGAGTAACCGGAGGGACTTGCTCCGCCCATGCTCGCCATTCGTGACAATCTAGCGCAATGCCTCAGCGCTCTGCGCTCGCACAAGCTGCGCGCCTCGCTCACCATGCTGGGCCTGACTATCGGTGTGGCCACGCTGATCACCGTCATGACCATCGTGCAGGGCGCAAATCTCTATGTCGAACAGAAGATCGCCAACCTGGGCACCAACGTCTTCCAAATTGCGCGCACACCCTTCGCGGTCACCGATTTCAACATCATCATCAAAGCTCTGAAGTACAAGAAAATTGAAGTCAATGACATGTACGCGATTGCCGAGGGATGTCCCGCCTGCGAAGTGGTTGGCGCGACGGCGAGCACCACTGTCAGGGCGCGTTACGGCAACAAAGAAGTGCCGGACGTCAGTTTCTCCGGGCAAACGGCAAACATGGCGGACATTGATACCCGCGCGGTCGAGCTCGGCCGCTACTTCACTCCCACCGAGGTAGAGCATCGTACCGACGTCTGCCTCATCGGCGATACGCTCGTGCAGCAATTGTTTCTCGGCATGGACCCCATCGGGAAGACGATTCGCCTCGGCAACAATGAGCTCATGGTCATCGGCGTAATGGAGAAGGTTGGCAGCGTCCTCGGGCAGGACCAGGACAATTTCATCATGGCCCCGCTTCCGGTGTTCCTGCGCATCCAGGGGATTCATACCAGCCTGATCGTGAACGTCAAGAGCAGCAAAGAGAACTTTGAAACAGCGCAGGACCAGGCGCAGCTGGTTTTGCGCTCACGCCGCCACCTTAGCGGAAAAATGGAAAATGACTTCTTCATCGGCACCAAGGAAAGTTATATGGCCTTGTGGCGCAGCATCAGCTCCGCATTTTTTGGTGTGTTCATCCTGGTGAGCGCCATTTCGGTGGTCATCGGCGGTATCGTCATCATGAACGTCATGCTGGTGAGCGTCAGCTTGCGGCGCAGGGAGATCGGCGTGCGCCGCGCGGTCGGCGCAACGCAAAGCGATATCCTGCGCCAGTTCATCGCGGAAAGCGTGCTGCAATGTATCGCCGGAGGAATCGCGGGCATCTCCATGGGTTTTCTGGTTGCACTGGCCCTACGGACCTTCACTCCTTTCCCGGCCTCCGTGCAGACTTGGGTCGCGGTGCTGGGAGTATTGCTCAGCTCCGCCGTCGGATTGTTTTTTGGGATCTATCCGGCGTTGCGCGCCTCGCGGCTCGACCCGGTTGTGGCGTTGAGGTCGGACTGATGCCCGTTATGACGATTGCGCAAGCCCGCGAAAACTTCCATGCCGCAATGGAGACGTTGCGCTCCTCCAAGGTGCGCTCCGCGCTCACCGTCCTGGGCATCGTCATCGGCGTTTCCTCGGTGATTTCCATGGCTGCGATCATCCAGGGCCTCAACAAGTTCGTGCAGGAGCGCGTGGAATCTCTCGGCTCTCGCACTTATTTCATCTCGCGATTTCCGCCCGGCACGGATCCTTCTCGCTGGCCGGACCGCATTCGTGTACGCAAATATTTTGAATACAACTACGCCAGCTTCATCCGCGATGCCGCTCCCGACGTGCAAGCCTTGACCACCATCGGCACGCGCGGTTTTTTTTTCGGCGATTCAAATCTCATCACCAGCGGCCACTATAGCGTCGAACAGGTCATCGTGCGCGGCGCGGAGCCGGAATACATCAATGCCATACCGCTCTTCAGCATCGAGCGCGGCCGCTTTATCAGCACCTTCGACCAGGAGCACGCCCGCCCGGTCGTTGTGCTAGGTGCGGCCATCAGCGAATCACTCTTCCCCAACACCGACGCCCTCGGAAAAACCGTGCGCATCAACGGCAGCGTCTACGAGGTCATCGGCGTGTTCGAACACGATCAGGGTTTGTTTGTTGGCCCTGGCGTGGATATTTTCGCGATCATTCCGCTGAGCAGCTTCAAGAAGGCGTACCCGGAAGCGAAAGAGTTGATCTTGGCTTTCACCGTCCCGGACAATGTGAACGTCGAAACGGCGCAAGGCGAAGTCATCCAGGCCATGCGGCGCCTGCGCCGCCTCCCCGCCGGCAAAGAGAATGATTTCGAAGTGAGCTCACCGGACTTCATCAGTAATTTGTGGAACCAGCTCACAGGAGCGCTGGTGATTCTCACTACAGTGATTAGTTCCATCGGACTGCTAGTGGGTGGCATCGGGGTGATGAACATCATGCTGATTTCGGTGACCGAGCGCACCCAGGAAATCGGCGTGCGCAAAGCCATCGGCGCGCGCCGCGCGGACGTCCGCCTGCAATTCTTGCTTGAGGCTGTGGTTCTCACGCTGATCGGCGGCACACTCGGTATTCTAATCGGAGCCGCTGTTTCCGCGACGGTGCGCACTCTGGTGCCTTCGATTCCCGCAACACTGTCCTATCTGTGGGTTTCTATCGGGTTTGCGATCTCCGTCGGCGTGGGACTATTCTTCGGTTACTATCCGGCGAATCTAGCGGCCAATCTCGACCCCATCGATTGCTTGCGGTATGAGTAAAAATTCAGTGTTTACCCATGTCTTCGCTCCAACCGGATGACGGCCTTTTGAGTAACGTTCCGTGCTGATAGGGGACGGGTGAAGCTTACGGCTCCGGTGCGCGTATATATCTGCAAGAAGGCCCAAATGCCCTATTCGCCCATTTTGATTGTTCATATTTTCGGTGGATATCCTCCTACGTGAATATGTCTTGACGCGCGTATATGCTCATTGAGGCATATTTTCTGGCCAGGATGGACGTACTTAAAGCGCTGGCGGAGCCGAACCGTTTTCAAATCGTCGAACTGTTGCGGGACGGCCCACGGCCTGTCGGGGACATCGTCCATCGATTGAGCCTCCGCCAACCGCAAGCCTCCAAACATTTTCGCGTGCTCACTGATGCCGGACTGGTTGACGTTCGCGTGGATGCCCAGCGGCCAGCTTCAGCATGAACTACGCATATTGCTCCACCTGGTTTCAAAGGGTGACCCCACGAAGCTCGACTACCGTCCCACTCCCACGCAGCGCAGTCTGCTGGAGCTGCTGCAATACCTGACCAGATTTGGTCCGATCCGTCTCCGCACCATCAAGGTGGGAGTGTGGGATATGGACGTATGGCGCGATACGTGGCGCACTCAGGAGGCAGCGGCAAAGGGGAGGAACCTGGAACAGATAAAGGACGCGCTTGGCGCGCAATCCGCATCGTTTGTAGAATTACTAGGGTCCATATCCGATGCCGACCTGCGCAGCGAGATGGAAATGTTCGGGAGCAAGGCCAGTCGAGGATCGTGGTTAGTCTGGATGGTTCTGTGCCACTACGTGGCCTATCGCATGCAGCTGTTCTTGTATCTCAACGCGCCGAACCCACCCCGCCCGGACTATCGGAGGCAATTCGACACCTCCAAATGAATTCGAGCGAAGTTTTTGGTACGGACAACATCGGCCAGGATGGCGACATAACGAGCATCTGTGAAGGTACAAATAGAAAGAAAGATCTTGGGTATTATTTGGCCCGCGCCCGCAGAACCGGCGATTCTTACGGCCAGGCGCCGGTGTTATGGTGGGCCTCGCCACTGCTGCGCTGAACATCCAAGGAGTTCGATTCCTTCAGCCATGGGCACGGGAGAATCTGATGCGAGTAGAAAACTGCCCACGCAGGTACTCGGCATGGACTGCGCCTGATAGATGGCTGGATATCGCAAAGAAGAGCGTATGGCGTTTGTTTCGCCCCTGACTATGAATATGCTCCCGCTTCGAACCATCGGAATGGCGTTTCTCCTGTTTGCGAGTGTGGGGCCGCCGCCTTCTGCCCCTGCAGCCGAACCAGTAGTGATCACCGTCTACGCGAGCGAGACGAGCCGCACATACCGGCCAGTATGGAATTATTTTGGTGCCGATGAGCCGAATTACGTGTATGCCCGCAACGGCGAGAAACTGCTTCATGAACTGGCCGCTCTGAGCCCCGTGCCAGTCTACTTTCGTGCTCACAATCTGCTGACAACGGGCACCGGCGAAGGGTCGTTGAAATGGGGATCAACGAATGTCTACACAGAGCTGCCGGGAGGCGCGCCAGTGTACGACTGGACCATCACGGATCGTATTTTCGACGCGCTCAGTCGGAATGGCGTGCGACCTCTTGTGGAGGTTGGATTTATGCCGGAAGCGTTGTCGACTCATCCGCGGCCCTACCGGCATGATTTTCCGCGAGGGGATATTTTCACCGGTTGGTCGTATCCGCCGCGCGACTACGACAAGTGGCAGGCACTCATCACCGCGTGGGTCCAACACCTCCATGAGCGGTATGGCGAGGGCGTGAAGGACTGGCTCTGGGAAGTATGGAATGAGCCGGACATCCCCTACTGGCACGGTACTCCCGAGGAATACAACCGGCTCTACGACGTGACTGCGGCGGCCGTACGGCACGTGTTGCCGTCAGCCCGGATCGGTGGTCCGGAAACGACGCGCCCCTCAAGCGCTAGCGCCGGTGCCTTCCTGAGCCAGTTCCTGGAACACTGCGCTCGGGGTAGAAATGCTGCCACCGGAGGAATTGGCGCGCCGCTCGACTTCATCAGCTTTCATCCGAAGGGCAGCCCAAAATCTGTGGACGGACACGTGAGGATGGGGCTTGCCGCCCAACTGTCCGCAGTAGATCGCGGCATGCAGATCGTTGCGTCTTTTCCGGAGTGGAGGAGTACACCCATTATTCTGGGAGAAAGCGACCCGGAGGGGTGTGCCGCCTGCCAGGGTGCGCAGAACGGCTACCGCAACGGACCGCTGTATGGCGTCACCATAGCCGAAGCCACCGCGAGAACCTATGAGCTGGAACGTGGACACGGTGTCAATCTCATGGGGATTGTTACCTGGGCCTTTGAGTTTGAGGATCAGCCGTATTTCGCCGGCTTCCGCGAACTGGCAACGAACGGAGTGGACAAGCCGGTCCTCAATGTCTTTCGCATGCTGGGCATGCTGGGAGGCAACTGGGTCAACGTGCAAAGCAACGGAGCCCTACCGTTGAGCAAGATCCTTCGGGAGGGCGTTGTTGAGGCTCCGGACATTGATGTCATGGCCACGCGCAGGCCGCGCGAACTCGACATCCTGGTGTGGAACTATCACGATGACGATGTCGCGGCGGATCCGGTGACCATTCGGCTGCAGATCGAAGCTTTGCCGGAACTAAAGACAAGCGTCGAGGAGTTCCGTATGGACCCGAGCCATAGTAACGCTTATGCCGCCTGGCAGAAGATGGGCAGGCCAAATCATCCGACCACCGCGGAGCAAGTGCAGTTGGAAAAGACCGGGATGCTGGAAGCCATGGAACCGCCGGCACTGCGAATGGATGGCTCAAGGCCACACATCGGAATGCTGGATTTCACCTTGCCTCGACAGGGCGTGGCACTGTTTCGCCTCCACTGGTAGCCGTCACAAGCCACTTTATCGGTTCAATACAGACACCCACAAGCGCGAGCTCGCCAAGCTTGCCAAGGCCCTAGAAGAGACGTCTGGGGGTGCAGCTTCTGGCGGGTTCGTTCGGGGTGCCGGAACCTGCGCTGCGTGTGGGAAAAGCGTGACGGCGCGGCGGTCCGAGATATTGTCAGGGCCTCTTGGGTTGAATCGCGTCGAAGACCGCGGGAGGGAGATTGTTCATCTGCCGAACGAACTCAACTAACTGCCAAACCTGCTGATCAGAATAAAATGAGCCGTAAGCGGACATGCCTGTTCTGCGGATTCCATGTTTGACGATCCAGAATAATTCGGGCTCTGCGTATTGAGTGCCCACGTGGGCGAACTCCGGCGGTGGCGCGTAAGCGATCCGGTTCCGCGCGGGGCGTCCGGGTCTGCCGTGGCATCCAGCGCAACCGTCCAAATACATTTTTCCTCCCGCGATCAATTGCTCATCCGAATGAGGCAGCGGGTTTTGTATTCTTTGTGCCCTGCGCGTAACCGATGCGTGTAGCGCAAATTGCGTCAGTCGGCTTTCCCACGAGGGAGCTCTGACATCGCCGCGTACCTCCGCGGCACCCAGCCGCAAGTATATGAGCGGAACAATCAGGATGAGAACGATGGTGGCGAGAAAACCAAAGATAAAGTTTTTCATCGAGGCTCTCTTTGGGCGCGCTCTATTTCGAGGGCGGGGGCTGAATGGACTTGACAACCGCGGGTGGCAGATTTCGGGCGCGGCGAATGAATGCGGCGAGGCTCCACAACTGAGAATCTGAATATGAGGCACCCTGCGGATACATGCCCGTCAGGCGGATGCCGTTCTTCGCGACCCAGAAGATTTGCGCTTCCGAGAATTGCGTTCCGGCCGAGGGAAACTGCGGGGCTGGAGGATAAAACGTCGCGCCGAACTCGCTGGGAGGTTGTCCGGGCTCGCCGTGGCAGCCTACGCAATCATTCAAATACAACTTGCCTCCAGCGATGAGCGTATCGTCTGAATTGGCCAAAGGGTTTTGGATTTGCGGCGCTTGCCGCCGAACGGATGCCTGCAGCGACGCCATCATGAAACCTGCTTCTCGCGCGGAAGGCCGCTGATCGGCGGCGACATCCATGAAACCCAAACCGAGGTAAGCGGCCAAAGCGATTGCCAGGAAAATAATCGCGCACAAGGAGCCCGCGAGAAATTTCTTCACGTAGCATCGCCTCCAGCAAGCTATGGCTTGCTGCCGTTCAATTGCTCAAGCTGCTTTTTGGCCCACTCGTCCTGGGGATTCAGTTCAAGAATCTTCTGGTAATCCGCTTTGGCTTTCTCCACTTCCTTGTTTGCCACGTGGGACATTGCCAAAAGGTTGTAGGCCCAACCCGAGGGCGGTGTGTTGACTTCGACGTTGAGCTCCATGATGGCCACGGCTTCCTTGGCTTTATTCTGTTTGAGCAAGCTCTCCGTCAAAATGTTCAGCGACGTCTCTCCGAAGTCGTATTGGCCGCTTCCAAGGTCAGTTTTCCTGAGATCGCGATAGAGAATGATGGCTGCCTGAATATCTTTCTTATCGATTGTTTCTGCTAGAAGCGCGTTCATGGTCTTCGGGATGCTGAGCTGGTGGTGACAGGTCACACACTCCACGCGGACGGGTGAGGTCCGCCCCATCTTGGCGATGTATTCCTGGTTGATGGCATCGACCATGCGCAACATGGCGCGTGCGGTTTTCTTGGTGTCTTTTTCATCGGAAGCAAAATCTACCTGGTCGAGTTTGTTGCCATCTTTTCCCGCATGACAAAATTGGCAGCGGACGCCCAAGCTGAATGAAAATCCGCGCATGTTACCCAAAAGCTCTTGACGTGAAATCGTTTTCGGGAAGTATTGCAAATTGGTGAATTTGTCGGGCACTTGAGCTCCAGCGGGGAGAACCGCCCAGGACAGCCACATCACTGCTGTTGCGGCCAAACTTCCTATGCGAAACGTGCAATACATCGCTTGCCTCCATCTGCGCTTGTTACTCGAGTGAATGCAGTATGCAAAGCTAGTCATTTGTCCGGCCGTTGTGGTGGGGAGGAGTTCAATTCTTTGTCAGGAAGCTGTCAGGAGGGTGTCCAGGAAACGCAAATTCCAACATCCAAAGACGGATAGCCCGTGCTGCGAGTGTTATACTTCGGATCTTGCATGGCCATTTCGTTATCTTGGCAATCCCGAATCTTCTGCTTG
>Ga0210384_10005968_pt1 | contig 13070 bp, 7 predicted proteins | sample IncBWH2MmetaG_FD_160574 | JGI IMG/M metagenome (GOLD analysis project Ga0210384, IMG submission 160574) | Forest soil microbial communities from Barre Woods Harvard Forest LTER site, Petersham, Massachusetts, United States - Inc-BW-H-2-M | ecosystem: Environmental > Terrestrial > Soil >... | reverse complement strand
GTGAATGAGGCGGCCAAGGTAGGGCTGAATGCCTAATGCATCGAAATAGTTGCCGCTCACTTCGTAAACCCAGGCGCGGGACGGATTGTTACCGGTGTCCAGAGAGACCTGGTCGATGTTAGAGGCGATGAGGTTATCAAAGCTGCGGTTGCGATCGCGCAGATCGAGATAATCGGGATATGACTCACTTGAGTCCTTGTCGGCTCCATGCTCGATTGAGTAGAGGGTTTCCGGTTGGGGCACATTCAGTGCGCGCAGGAATAGCCCATTCATAACGCTAAAGACTACGGCGTTTGCGCCGATGGCGATGGCCAGCGTCAGGATGGCGACGATGGTAAATCCGGGATTCTTCCTGAGCATGCGAGCCGCGAATCGCAGGTCTTGCCAAAGGGTTTGCATGGGCACATCCCCCTGAATTCTGGTTCGATAAAGGGCACACAGTCTACCGATTTCTGTCGTTGTAACCTACTGCGTTGGCGGGGGTTAGTGTTTTGGCCGAAAGCCCGGAACATTGCGGCTGTCCGATAGCGGGAAGAAGTCGTCGCGAAAGCGGACAGCTAACTGTTGCCAAATTGGATTTGCCGGCTCATTCTTCGCGTAGGAGTATCAAGGGATCGATGGAGAGCGCGCGCTGGGCTGGAATCCATGTGGCGAGCAATCCTAGCAAGGACATCGCGAGGACAACACCGGCCAAAACCAGGGGATCGCGGGGCGTTGCCTGATACACGATAAAAGCGAGGACGCGAGTGGCCAGGATTCCGAGGAGCAATCCTGCCGCGGAACCGAACGCGAGCAATTTGAAGGGGCGTCCCAAGGCTGCCTTTAAAACTTCTTTACGCTGTGCTCCGAGGGCCATGCGAATTCCCAATTCTTTGAGGCGCTTGCTTACGGAATATGCAGCCATTCCGAAGATGCCAGTTACAGACAGCATCGCGCCCATCGCGCCCAACACCCCCAGCGAGACCGTCGCCACGCGCGAAGGAAACAGAGCTACAACCAGCAAGTTGTTCCAGGTCCTGACGTCAAAGGGGAGCCCTGAATCCAGTTCGCGCAGTTTGCCCCGGATTGCGGCGGCAAGTTGTTGCGGATCGCGATTCGAACGCACGACTATACAAGATTGACTCAAAGGCGATTGCACAGATGGGAGGAATATCGCCGGCTGTTGATCTTCCGTAATGCTCAAATATTTTCCGTCTTCGACAACGCCCACAATCTGGACGCGAGTTCCATCCTGCAACGTGAAATATCGGCCGATTGCATTCGTTACCGAGCCAAACAAGTTGCTCGCAAACGCCCTGTTTACTACGGAAATGACAGGAGCGTTTTTGTCGTCATGCCAAGTGAAGTCCCTGCCGGCCAATTGAGCTGTGCCAGCGGCCTGGAAGTACTCGGGAGATACGTCGTACCTGTACGGCATCGCAGCGACATTCGATGGCCTCAGATCCGTGGTTTCATCCTTAAAGGCATTCACCCTGCTCCCGGCAGCATAGACTAACGGCGGATATTCATTCACCAAGCCCACTCGTTCTACGCCGGGAATCGTCTCCATGGCATCGATCATGCGCTTCTGCATTGAGGGTACTTCGTCGCCAGTGTAACCGGCCATGGCGAGGTTTGTATTGATGAGCATGGTGTTCCGGGTTTGGAAACCGTAGCTGCCATTCAGCGAGCGTGCCAGTCCCCGCAGCGCAACCATCGAAGAAGTAACCAGCACTGCGCAAATCGTGATTTGCACCGCGAGCAGCCCGTCTCGGACAGTAATTCGCCGTCCAACCCTGCCACTCGATCCCGACTTGACGATCTGGTAGGGATCAGTGTGGAGCACCTGGCGCACCGGAACAATCCCGAAAAGGAATCCGCTCGCCAAGGCCAAAGCGAAAGCGACCGCGTAGATTCTTGCGTCCGGACTTACAGGCACGTGGATGGGAGCGCCGGGAAAGGGTTGCCACATGCTCATGCGTTGCAAGAGGACGATGCTGCCGACGAGTCCGACAGTACCCCCGACAAGGGAAATCAGGATGGCCTCGGTCAATAGTTGCCGAAGGATGCGAATGCGGCTCGCTCCAAGCGCGAGGCGCAGAGCAACTTCCCGGGAACGGTCGGCAGCGCGTGCGGCAAAGAGACTACCCAGGTTGGCGCATGCGGCCAGCAGAATTAAGCCTGCGAGCAGCATCAATCCCGCGATGAATGCGCGCATGGCTCGGCCAAAAGAACTGAGGCCTGCACGTGGCAGGGAAAACCTTTTTTGAGCAAACTCTTTAGGGTAGGTCTTTTCCAGATACGCGCCGACAGCCTCCAAATCGGCGATTGCCTGCGCGGGAGTCACTCCCGGCTTCAGATGTCCAAAGGTCTCAAAAATCCCGTGGGTGGTCCCGCGCATGTCGAGGAGATTTTCGCCATTCACCTGCTCCTGGTTGACGATGGGCATGAAGAAATCGGGAGAGACAAACAACACCGTCCCGCGGAACTCCGGCGGGGCTACACCGATGATGGTGAAAGGGTGTTTGTCCAGCCGAACAACGCGGCCCAATATGCCTGCATCGTCCTGGAAATGGCTGTGCCAATACGCGTAGCTAAGCACTAGATACGGAGCGCTGTTGGGGCCGTGCTCATCGGAATTGTGGAAGAAACGGCCAAGATACGGCTGAATCCTTAGCACGTCAAAGTAGTTGCCACTTGTCGCATAGCCCGTTGCACTTGAGGGATTCTCGCCGGTGTCCAGACCTACAAAGGCAAAGGTAAAAGCCGCCAGACCATCGAAGCTGCGGTTGCGATCGCGCAGATCGACGTAGTTGGGATAGGACTGAAAGCCGGTATCGACCCCGTACTCGGTTCCGTAGAGGCTATCGGCCTGCGGCACGTTCAGCGGGCGCAGGATCAGCGCATTCAATACACCGAAAACCACGGCGTTTGCGCCGATGGCCATGGCCAGCGTGGCAACAGCGACGATTGTGAATCCGGGAGATTTGCGCAGCATGCGGAAAGCAAAGCGTAGATCCAGCAAGAACGATTCGACGAATGTTCCGCCCGCGGCTTCGCGGGATTCCTCTTTATAGCGGGCCACACCGCCGAACTCTATGCTGGCACGACGCTCGGCTTCGGCGCGTCCGAGACCGGAGCGCTCTAGATCGTCCGCACGATGCTGGATGTGGGAGCGCAGCTCTTCTTCCATTTCTGCGTTCATCTTTGAGCGATGAAAGAGAGTGGCGATGCGGAAGCGGAGTGAGTCGAGGAGTTTCATATTTCCTCGGGTTGCGCAGCGAGGGCAGAGCCGATGGCCGTCGCGAGGCGATTCCAGCTGGCGGTCTCTTCGCGCAGGCGCTTGCGGCCGGCGGCAGTGAGTTCGTAAAACTTGGCGCGGCGATTATTTTCCGAGGTGCCCCAGCTGGCCTTGAGCAATCCCTGACGCACTAGGCGAAAGAGACCGGGATAGAGGGCGCCCTGTTCAATCAGCAGGGCATTGCCCGAGATTTGTCCGATTCGCAGAAGGATGCCGTAGCCGTGAAGCGGACCGAGGGAGACGGCCCGAAGAATGAGGAGATCGAGAGTGCCGGGAAGAAGTTGGGCTTGGTCGGTCACTGGCCCTCCTAAGATGATTAGGAGACTAGCGCGATTACTCCTAAGCTGTCAAGGAGAGAAGAAGCCACTTATTCTGTGGGTCGGCTGTCAACTACATTTGCCGGCGAACGAAGAGCTGGGTTACTTGCGGTGGTGGGAGGCGTATCTATAGAGTGGGTTGCGGTGTCTAGCGAACGTGAACCTGATTTGAGAAGTGTCAAGGAATTGACTCTCCATGGTGCGGATTGGTGCGGCCCTTACCTCGAGATGAACTGCGATTGCGGAGGCGTCTGTGGCTGGTGAACGGCTGAGTAGGTCGGAAAAACGGGCGCTGCTGCTTTGGGTAGTCCTCGGAATCATCGGAACGGTTTTCGCTTACAAATTTTTCTTCCGGGCGTTTCCCGAGGCGTCCGTGGATTTCCGGGTTACGCGGCCGGAGGCACTTAAGCTCGCGCAAACGTTTGTGGCGGGGCTCGGCGAGAATGTCAGCGAATACCGGTCGGCGATCGTGTTTAGCGTGGACGATGATGCGAAGACATATTTGGAGCGCGAGTTGGGATTGCAGCAGGCGAACCAGCTCATGTCTTCGCAACTGCACATCTGGTATTGGGATGTCCGGTTTTTCCGGCCGCAGCAGGAAGAGGAATTTAACGTACGTGTGAGCCCGGCGGGAAACGTTGTCGGCTACACCCACAAGATTGAAGAGGCGCGGGCGGGAGCTACGCTGGAACGGGCTGCAGCGCAGACCGACGCGCAGCAATTTCTGGTTTCACAACTTGGAATTGATGCAAGCCAGTGGGATTTCTTGCCGGAAGAAGCGAATTCGACGAAGCGGCCGAACCGCACCGACTGGTCGTTCACCTGGGAGAAACACGGGTTTCGCGCGAAGGACGCGCCTTACCGGCTGACGATCGCGCTGCAAGGCGACCACGTCGGGGGATCGCAGGAATATTTGCGGGTGCCGGAAGCGTGGGACCGAAGCTATCAACGGCTGCGCTCTTCCAACGACACGCTGGCGCTGGTCTTCACAGTCCCTTACATAATGCTGCTGGGCGTTGCGGTGTGGATGGCGTTCAAGCTGACCAATGCCGGGGAGTCGTCTTGGCGCGGAGCGATTGTACTGGGATCGCTGGTGGCCGCTCTCCTGTTCTTGCAGAACCTGAACGATTGGCCGTTGTGGAGCGCGAGCTACAACACAAACGCTTCGTACAGCGGGTTTATTTTCGCGAAGATCGGGGCGGCGGTACTGCTGTCAGTGCTGACGGCGTTGACGGTGACGCTCGTCCTACCGGCGGCGGAGCCACTGTATCGAGCTTCGCAGCCGCAGCGACTGCAGTTGTCGAAAGTGTTCACGTCGCGGGGATTGCGGTCGAAGGAATTCTTTTCCGCGGCGGTGGTAGGGCTTTCGCTGGCCGCCGCGCACATCGGGTACGTCGTGGCGTTCTACATCGTGGCCAGCCGGTTTGGGGCGTGGGCACCTCAGGAAATCAATTATCAGGATTCGGTGAACACGCTATTTCCATGGCTGGCGGGGGCTGCGATCGGCTTGCTGGCTTCGACCAACGAGGAGTTCACGTTCCGGTTGTTCGCTATCCCGTTTTTCGAGCGGCTGACGGGTTCGCGATGGATAGCGGTGGTCGTGCCGGCGTTTATGTGGAGCTTTCTGCACAGTAATTATCCGCAGGAACCGCCGTACATTCGCGGGATTGAGATCGGGCTGTTCGGTATTGTCGCGGGATTGGTGATGCTGCGCTGGGGAATTCTGGCGACGTTGATTTGGCACTACACGGTGGACGCTTCATTGGTGGGGTTGCTGCTGGTGCGCTCGAACAATTTGTATTTCAAAGTGTCGGGCATAGTGGTGGGGCTGGCAGCGGCTGCACCCCTATTGTTCGCCGCGATCTCGTATTTGTCGCGGGGGAAATTTGAGCCTGATGAAGATTTGCTGAATCAGGCGGCACCGGCTCCGGAGATAAGTCTAGCCGCGGCGCGGGAAGAGGTTCCTAGCGGGGTTTTGGCGCGGAGGTACGACGCGCTTTCTTCGGCGGTTCTGGCGCTTTTGGCGGTATGCCTGCTCGTGGGCGGGGCGGTCGCTTGGAGGCTAAAGGCAGACTCTATTGGCGATTACTTGAAATTGTCGGTGAATGCGCGGTCGGCACGGGCGCACGCGGATGCGATTTTCCGGCAACGCGGGTTGAAGCCGGACAGCTACATACATTCGACCATGTTGGTAAACGTTACTGACCCGGTGACGAATGAATTCTTGCGGGAACGCGTGGGCATCGCCCGGTTGAACGAAATTCTTGCCACGCAGGTGCCGGGGGCGCTGTGGCGGGTGCGGTACTTTCGAGATTCGCAGCCTGAAGAATATGCGGTGGTGCTGAGGCCGGATGGATCGCTGCACGCAGTGCGGCACACGCTGGCGGAAGAGGCGCCCGGGGCTTCGCTGAACAAGGAGGAAGCGGTAGCGCGGGCAGAGAAGTTCTTGCGCGAGGAGAAGAAGGTTGACTTGAGGCAGTGGTCGCTGGTGGATTCGAATTCGGATAAGCGACCGCACCGGGTGGATCACACTTTGACCTGGCAGCAGAATGCGCCGCTCGACGGCGGCGCATCGAGTTCGGCGGTGACGGCAAAAGCGAATGCCGCGGAACACGCGTTTGCTCGAATCGAGTTGGTTGTGCTGGGCGACGAGGTTACAGATTACCGAACATACATCAAGATTCCGGATGAGTGGAGGCGCAAGCAGGAAGAGTTAACACTGGCGAAGATCATTTTCGGATATGCCATACCGATCCTGATCGTGGCGGGATTTGCTATCACCGCACTGATCGTTTTCCTGAAGAATTTGCGTTCGGAGGCAGCGCGCGCGATTCCGTGGAAGCGGCTAGCGTTGTGGGCGCTGTGGGGATTGGCCGGTTACGCTCTGGCGGTGGCTTTTGGGGATTTTGTGCAGACTGCGTTGAGCAACTACCGGACCGCGATTCCGTTCAAAACAATGATGGGCGTCACAGCGATCAGTGTTTTGCTGGGGCTACTATTTTCGTTTGGATTCTTGGCGTTGTTGTTTGGAGCGGCTTGGTATTACGGGGCTCGGGCGTTCGGCATCGAGCGGATACCGGAGTGGATGGGAATGCCGAACGCGTATTACCGGGACGCGATGTTTATCGGATTGGGTGGCATCGGGGCTTGGGTGGGATTGGAAGCGATTTCGAAATGGACGTACCAGCATTTGCCCGGGGCGCAGGAGGCGGCGGCTGCGGGTTTTGGCGCGAATCTGGACGCGGCGTTGCCCGCGGCGGCGATTCTGGGTGCTGGAGCGCGCGGAGGATTGACGTACACGGCGTTGATGGCCATTACGGTGGGATTTATCGTCAGCTTGATTCGCGCCAAGTGGCAGCGAGCTGGCGTTTTCATCCTGGCAGTGTTGGCGCTGGGGGGATTCTCGGCCAATTGGCATGACCCGATGGACGTGGCGAAGAAAATGATTATCGGGGCGGTGTGGATTGCGGTGATTGACCTGGCGGTGCGGTATGTTGTCCGGTTTAACGTGTTGGGATATTTTTTGATTTTGGCGGGGTTGGCGCTGGTGGGCGGGGCCGGGGAGATGCTGCGGCAGTCGGATTATTTCTATCGGGCGAATGGTTATGGTCTGACATTGGCTTTACTTGTGTTGTTCGCATGGCCTTTGGTGGCTTGGCAGCGGGGCGGAGCCGAAAAGGCTTAACGCAGAGGGCACAGATTTCGGACCTGAGGTCGCGGAAAGATTGTGTTGCCTGGCGCGGAACGCTGGTTGAGAGGTTTTGCGCCATTAGGGCGGCGACTAGACGGCCGCACTCCACGCCGGCTAAATTTAGAAACAATTGGGGCTAGGTATACGTTAGGAAGAGTGAGGTAGCTGCTCACCCATTGGGGTAAGGTGCGTCCAAAATGGGTGGTTCGCTCTGGCTCAGGTGTCGTTCCGCGTGCTATAAAACTGGGCTAAGGTGTTAAGGCTAAGGCCCTAACGCCGGAAATTGCGAAAAGAAAGCGAATATGCCGCTTCCTCAATTGGCTTTGGCTAGTGTTTTAGGCCAGGCTACTGGTACAGACGCCATGGCCACGGTGGCTGCATTGCCCCAGTTGGACGAGCGCTGCATAGTCGCGGAAGCGCAGACCGGAAACCGCGCTGCGTTCGAGGAACTGGTGCGCCGGTACGACCGCGACGTGCTGCGGCTGGCGCTGAATTTAATGAAGCGTCCCGAGGACGCGCGCGACGTTTACCAAGAAGCATTCCTGAAGGTCTACCGCAACCTGCATCGCTTCCGCTTCGAATGCAGCTTTTATACCTGGTTGTATCGCATCGTGACCAACGTGTGCCTGGACCATTTGCGGCGAAGGCAGGCGCGCCCGGAGGATCAGGCTCCGGAATCAAACAACGGTCATGCGGACGAGGGGATTACCGACTTTTTCGAGCGGCAGCGGGAGCACCGGCCAACGCTGGACCCGGAGCGGCGGCTATTTGGAAAAGAAATTCAAGCGCGGATTGCTACGGCTATGGAACGGCTGTCTCCGCGGGAACGGGTTGTTTTTGAAATGAAGCACTATCAGGGACTGAAACTGCGTGCGATTGGCGAAGCGCTAGGCACGACCGAAGAGACCGTGAAGAATTCCCTGTTTCGAGCTACGCGTAAATTGCGCACTCAGCTGGGAGGGCTGCGATGAGCGCGAATGGGCTGCCGCGCTGCGCGGACATCGCTCCCCTGCTCGTTTTTTATGCTTGCGATGAAGTGGAACCGCTGGAGCGCGAACAGATCGATGCGCACCTGTCGGTGTGCGCCACTTGCGCGGCGCAGCTTCGCGAAGAACAAGACGTGCAGAGCGCGCTGGTGAGCGCGTTTCAACCCGCCGACCAACTGGATCCCTCGGGAACTCTTCTGGCGCAGTGTCGCAGCGAACTATCTGAATTGCTGGATGATTTGTCGGCGCCGCCATTGCGTGAGCGGTGGAGCCCGTTTGGATGGGCGCGGCAATGGATGGCTTTGCGCCCGGCATGGAGCGCGGCGGCCCTGGTGGTGTTGGGGTTGGTAGTGGGCACGCAGGTGGCGCTGTGGATTCCGGGGCGCGAAGGAAACTTTGTCGGCGGCCAGGCAATGAACGTGAAAGCGGCGACGCTGACGAATGAAGATTTGTCGAGGATGGCAGTGGCGGGAGTGAATTTTCCGGCGGCCGCAGATTCCGCGGGCACGGTGCAACTGCAGGTGCGCACGGAACAGCCGATTGTGCTGAGCGGAAGCGTGGACGACGTGGACGTGCGGCGCGTGCTGACCTATGTGGTGAGCAACGGAGAGCGGTTTGATCCGGGCGTGCGGCTGGATTGCCTGGACGTGCTGAAGACGCGCACAGGAGAGAAGGATGTGCGCCACGCGTTGTTAGCGGCGGCCCGAAAAGATCAAAATGCCGCAGTGCGCATGAAGGCGCTGGAAGCGTTGCGCGATTCCGCGGCGGATAATGCGGTGCGCGAGACCTTGCTGGAAGCGTTGCAACACGACGCAAATGCCGGCGTGCGCGTAGAGGCGGTAAACATGCTGGTGCGCTCGCTGGAGAGCGACGGGCATGATGATTCTGCAGCATCCGAAGATGCGCCGGAAATCGCCGGAGCACAAATCCCCACCGATCCGTCTGTACACCGGGTGATTCGAGTCCTCGAAGGTTTGCAGCGCCGCGATCCGAACCCTTATGTGCGGCTGCGCAGCGCGGCGGCCTTGCGGCAGATTGGTCCCCGAGAAACGCAGTAAACCTTCTCCGCAGTTGCACGGTGCAAAAGCCCGTGCCAGTCAAGTTGGAAATGAAGAAAACAACCAACCATTTTACGCCAGAAGGTTCACGCGGGATCTCCGGAGGGATTGTGGCGCTTCTTTTTTGCGCTGCGATGTGGCTGGGACCGGGAATCGCCAGGGCCACACCGAGAGCTAAGGCTTTGCCGGCGGAGGTGACCAAGCCCGGTGAGCCGGCACCGCCTCGAATTTCCGAAGACCGCACGGGAGTTTTGCAAACTTCCGATGGACTGGCGCTACGGCTCTCGACGGATTTAGGCTCCATCAAAATAGTTCCGCTGGAAGCAGGATCGGCTCCTGTTGTGCGATACACGGTGCACCTGGAAACCGATGTACGCGCTCCGCTGGCGCAGCATCTGCTGGACCATTATGCGCTGACCGCTAAGGCCACGCCGACCGGGGTTGAGATCAACGGAAATTTGCCGCCGCAACTGGCGCACTTCACAGCTTCCGGCGCGCAATTCTGGGTGCAATTCGAGATAACGGTGCCACGCAGTTACAGCGTGGAGGCAAAAACCGGCGTCGGCGACATCGAGACGGAAGACATTGGGGGAGTCGCGACCTTAATGACGCAGGGTGGGAGCATTCGCGCTGGTCGAATCGGCGTTGGCTTCGCGGGAAAAAGCGTGTCGGATCGTCTGGTGGCGAGGTTGGAGACCGAGGGCGGTCACATCCAGGTGGAGGATGTTGCCGGGGATTTGAAGGCGTTTACCGCGGGCGGGCACATAAACGCGGGAAATATCGCCGGCGATGCATCGGTGCGCAGCGGCGGCGGGCACATTCGCGCGGGACAGATTGGCGGGCGCGCGGATTTGCAGACCGATGGCGGCAACATCACGGTGGGCCAAGCGGGTAACCTGGTCAGCGTGCGCACTGGCGGCGGACAAATTGACTTCGGCGAAGTGCGCGGCTCGGTTCGGGCGCAAACGGGCGGCGGCGGCATTCGCATCATGTATGTGTCGGGACCGATGGAAGTGGAGTCCAGCGCGGGAAGCATTTGCTTGACGCGGGTGGCCGGGACGGTGCGGGCGGCGACCGCGGGCGGGACGATCACCGCCTGGATTAATCCGGATTCGCCTAGTTCCGGTGGTAGCGGCACCGTGCAGTTGCCGGGCTTATCGCAACTGACTTCGGGCAACGGAGACATCATCGTGTTTCTGCCGCGCAATCTGGCCGCCGATATTGATGCACAGGTGGAGTCCGGCGGAGAGCGGCGGATTGAAGCGGATCCGGCTCTGGCACTGCAAGTCCAAAATCATGGAAATGGGCCGGTGCGCGCGATGGGTGCGCTGAATGGCGGCGGGCCTCCGCTGAAGTTGCGCACCACGGCGGGAAAAATCCGGCTGCAATTTCTGGATTCGGAAATTGCTTTGCGGCAGACGCTGATTCAAGAGCAAAAAGAGCGGCTGATGGACCGTTTGAATGCGGTGCAACTGACGCAAACGGGATTCGTGAAGCCGCCGTCGTGGAATCCTCCGGAGGCTGTCGCGGAGCCGCAGGATCGCGGCGATTGGATCGATCGCTGGCTGAGTTCGCTGGAGTCCACGTTCCTGGGCAGCATTCACGAAGATCCCGACGAGTTGCAAAAGCATTTGGTGTCGGCGCCCACTCCTGTATATCCGGACATTGCGCGGCGAGCGGGCGTGCAAGGGATTGTGCGGCTGCAGGTGCGCGCGACGAAAGACGGGCGCATCGAAGTGGATAAGATTCTCAGCGGGTCGCCAACGCTGGCGGATGCGGCGATTGCAGCGGTAAAGAAGTGGCGGGTCAGGCCGTTTTCGACCGCAGGCCGGCCGGTGGATGTGATCTCGACGGTTACATTTAATTTTCAATTGCATTAGGGATGGGAACGCCGCGGGGGCGCGGCAAACGAGTTTCGTTCTGGTCTTCGATTCAGGTTAGTCCTTGAAGGAGGTAGAACGTTATGCTCCGTCGTACCGTAAGTTTTGCTTCCCTGTTTATCCTGATGGTGGCTGTGGGTTTCGCCCCGGCTTGCCTCGGTATCACCAAGGAATTCAATCAAACCTATCCACTGCAACCAGGCGGCACGTTTGAGTTGCAGAACGTGAACGGAACGGTGGATGTGCAAGGCTGGGATCGCCACACCATCGAAATCCACGCGGTGAAGACTGCGAAACACAAGGAGTCTGACCTGGAGCTGGTGTCCATCGATGTGGACGCGAAGCCGGGTGTGGTCTCGGTGGCTACGCGCTACCCACAGAATGAGGGAGTGGAAGTCGCTGTGGAATACACGGTACGCGTGCCGCATGGCGCGCATGTGGAGCATCTCGGGACGGTGAACGGGACGCTGCGCGTATCGGGCATCGAGCGTGTGGAAGACCTGCGAACGGTGAACGGAAACATTGAAGTGTATGAAGGCGGCGGGTCGGTGCACGCGCACACCACGAACGGCAATGTGCATTTGGAATTGTTGCGCGTGCAAGACACAAACGGGGCGATTGCCGAGACGACTAATGGGTCGTTGTTGCTGGCTGTACCCGCCGATACGCACGCCGACCTCGAGACGCGGTGCCTGAATGGAAACTTTTTCTCGGAGCTGCCGGTGACCTTTGAGAGCACGCTAAAGCTGCGCGAGATGCACGGCAAACTGGGCCGGGGCGGTGCGCCCATCCGGTTGCACACGGTTAACGGAGGAATTCGATTGGTGGCTTTGCGGTCGACGGTTTAGCTCGGCGCGCGTCTAATAGAACAAGTGGTCAGTGGTCACCAACGCAAAGAGGAGAACTACAGCGATGAAGAAAAACATTTTGTGGGCTAGCGCGGGGGTTGCGGCACTAGGCATCGGATTGATTGCGTTGCCAAGTCCTTCGGCGGCAATTCAAGAGCAAGATGACACTTCCCCGACCGTCAAGGTCGAGCGGCTTCCCAAAGTGCGTGAGCTGCAACGAATTCAGATCAACGGCGGCCGCATAGTGCAGGACGTAGATCGCGCATTGGAGCAATCGGAAGGCGCCTTGGCGGGAATGCAGGTCCTCACGGACCCAGAGATGCAGCGGGTCACTGTTTTTGACGGCGACGAGGGTCCAAGCTGGCTGGGCGTCGAAACGCACGAAGTGACGCCGGGCGACGCGAAGGAACTGAAGCTTCCCGCCGAGCGCGGCGTGTTTGTGGCGGGAGTGACCGAGGATAGTCCTGCGGCAAAAGCCGGGCTGAAGGAAAAGGATGTCATCACCGAGGTGAATGGGCAAAGAGTGGAAGGCGCGGCGCAATTCCGCAGAATCATTCACGAGATTCCGGCGGGACGCACGGCGCAACTTACCGTGTGGCGCGACGGACGCGCGCAAACGCTTAGCGCAACGTTGGGCAAGGCCGAGGAGCGGCACAACACCTGGATGGGTGCGACGCCAGGTGCCTTTGCGTTTCGGATGCCGGATGTGCAGATCCCGGATATGCCGTCGATTGATTTAGACGGCGAAATGGGTGTGCTGGCGGGAGGACGTCCGCGGCTGGGAATTGACGCGGAGGACATTGGCGGACAATTGGGCTCGTTCTTCGGCGCGCCGGATGGCGAAGGAATTCTAGTGCGCAGCGTGAACAACGGATCGGCAGCGGAAAAAGCCGGGCTCAAAGCGGGAGATGTGATCACCACTTTTAACGGCGAGCGGGTGCGCAGCCTGGGCGATTTGCGACAGAAGCTGGCATCGCAAAACGAATCAAAGACAGCAAAGATTGGCGTGC
>Ga0210384_10005965_pt1 | contig 13070 bp, 16 predicted proteins | sample IncBWH2MmetaG_FD_160574 | JGI IMG/M metagenome (GOLD analysis project Ga0210384, IMG submission 160574) | Forest soil microbial communities from Barre Woods Harvard Forest LTER site, Petersham, Massachusetts, United States - Inc-BW-H-2-M | ecosystem: Environmental > Terrestrial > Soil >... | reverse complement strand
ACCAGACTTGCGGAGGCCCTCAGCATCGACCGCAAGGGGACCTGGGTCGACTCAAAATATCCAAGGGATCTTATGCCCAAATGCCTGTATTGTCCCCGAGCTGATTTCTCCGGCGCAGCAATCGCTCAAAAAAAGGAAGGCATTGTCCAGTTAATCGTTCTGATCACAAAGGATGGTATCGCAAAGGACATAGACTTCGTGCAAGGCCAGCCATATGGGTTAACCCAGAAGGCTATCGAAGCAGTCCAAAAGTGGAAGTTCCAGCCTGCGCAAAGTGCTGAGGGGAAGCCAACTGCGGTGTGGCAACGAATCGAAGTCACTTTTCGCTTTAAAAAGAAATGATTTCTGTCAGGCGCTCTTTGCTTTTTCATCGAGGGCGACGCCGGCGATTTCATCTAGCTTGGGGCCATCCCAGATTTTAACCGTCAAGTCCCGATTCAAGGGCTTACCAGACGTTTGGCTTTCGCCTGTTGCTAGCAAACTGAACAAGACATCCGAAGGGCACGGGGTTGGTTTGAGGCGATCTCTCATGTAGATTGTTTCCGGAGGATCCATGAGCATATTGGCCGCAATTAGACGCGAAGAGAAAAGGGTTAAAAAGCAGCTGGCTAAGTTGCAGCAAGACTTGGCAGGTTTGCAATCGGCAGGCAAGGCTCTGGGTATGACGGCGAGCCGGGACATCTCGAGGGCGAAGAAGCGCGTGCTGACGGCGAAAGGGAGGGCAAAGATTTCAAAGGCCATGAAAAAGCGCTGGGCCAAGGTTAGAGCACAGGCGAAGAAAGCTGTCACTTAATAACTAGGGATCCTGCAAGCGAAACTGCCTACTGACCTGCTGATTACCGCACTCGGCAAAGATCTCTCTGTGTGCCTCGACCGCGCGACGAGCTTCGTGGTTGATTCAAGCGCTATTGCGAACGACGTCGGCTATTGCAGAGATTTTTCATTTGCTTAACACCGAATTTGGGCACACTTTTCCGTCGGCGCACGAACTGCGCCTGTTTCTGTCGCTCCCGTTTATCTGCGGCACCAGAGCTTGCCCAGCCCGTTTCCGTTCCCGAACTCCGTGTTGCCCACCAAACGTCTCTCCAATCACCGTCGACCTTGATGAGTTATTCGAACGCTCTGTCGCGACGGGGGCGGGATGCCCCATCGAGTGGACGGCGGTTTAGCGAGTGCCATGTCCGGCAGCGAACTGTCCCCGCGTGCGAACCGAATGCCGGCTCCGCCCTCCCGAGCCTGACAGCCAGAGCCAACTCGGGTCGGGGGAGCCGGCTTTCTTATGAAATCATGTGCGGGAGAGTCTCATTCTGGCCAAAGTTGCCAGACTCAGGGCCGGCGCGGTGGCAGGTTGCCTCGACGATTTGGATACGATAATAGGCCGGAACCAGGGGGCGTTCGCTGCCCTGAAGAATTGTTTTCACGTAGGCCGGTTCCCACCATGCGGCTTTTTGCTCCAGCAATTGGTGGGCGAGCATCCGTGCGCTTTGCCATTCCGGCGTATCGGGCAGCTCCTCATACTTCCCAAGGACGACCACACTCACCCAATGCTCCGGGTTCACCACCTCGTCTGCCTCAACGCAAACAAGCGGGTTCAGGCGCATCCACTCAATCTTTCGCCCTACCGTCGAGAAGCTGTAGAGATAATTATCGTGGTAGGCAAAATAAATCGGAACGATATAAGGTTGGCCCCCCTGAACGCACCCCAATCTACCAACATGAATGCGAGCGAGCACTGCGAGACTCTCTTGTCGTGAGCGTTCCTGAATCAACATGTCTGTCTCACACACAGCTGCCGAGGCCCCAGCCGCGACCAAACCCGCTGGGGCCTGTCAATTGACCACCGAGCGTGCTAGGGGCGTGTGGTTAGAGGGATGTTTTGCGATACGGGTCCGATCGTGGTTCCGATTACGTCGCCTGAAACGATCATCTCCACGCGACGGTTCTGTTGACGCCCTTCTGCCGTGTCATTGGACGCGACGGGCCGCATCTTACCGAATCCCTGTGACGTCATTGACGCCGCCGGAATCTTCTGCATTGCCAAGTAATCAAGCACCGCGCCGGCTCGGCGTTCCGAGAGTTCCTGATTCATGGTGTCGCTACCCACGCTGTCAGTGTTGCCCTCGATGGCTAATCTAAGGTCCGGGTAGGCGAGAATAATCCCGGAAATTTTGGCTAGTTTCTCGCGCGCCTCCGGACGAAGCGTATATTTGGCGGTGTCGAAAAGCACGTCCGACAGGTTCACGACCAACCCACGAGCGGTGTCATGAGTGGCAAGAATCGCGTTGAATTGTTGCAGCAATCGGGCACGAAGTTCTTCACGATCTTGCACCGCTTGCTGAAACTGCTGATCGGAAGACGCCGCAGCCACACGGTTTCGGTCTGATTCCGCCTCTGCGTTTCTTTGGCCCTGTTGGGCATCCGCAGCGGCTTGATTGGCTTCGGTGGCAGCGGCAAGATTCCGCTCGGATTCCGCTTGGGCATCCTGCTGTTGACGCCGTGCTGTAGCGGCAGCCTGATCGGCGTCTGCACGCCGGCGGTCGGCGTCGACGCTTGCTGCTTCCGCTTGCCTGCGCGCCCGCTTATCTTTATTGGACTGAGCGTTGGCGTCCGCTACCTGGGCCGCGGCCGCGTCCCGTTCGGCGTCCAGGCGATCTGCATCGATTCGTTTCACCGCAATCTCGCGAGCGTCATCCGCCGTTTGCACAACTTCGCGCGATTCAGCAATCAGCGCTTTCCGGTCAACGTGCCTCATGGTTGCCAGAGCATCCGCCCGCTTCATTTGCCTGACAGCATTTTCATAGCTGGAGCTGGCGAAAGTCTCTGCTCCGGCCGACTTGGCGATTCGCACGGCATTGCGTGCTTCGAAAAATTCCAGAGGGAGTCTGGCACTCAAGACCACCGGGTCGAAGTTATAGCCGGTGGGGATGTAACCGCCCCGATCGATCAGTTCATACTTCGCGTCCACAGCCTCGGTTGCGCCGACGGTGTCGGAGCGAATCTCGTTCTCGAGGACCACCACGTTACTGGGACGACGCACGGCATAATAAGGCTCGGCGGTTACGATCAACGCGAAAGCCTGAAGGTCAGTGGTCACGTTCAGCTTGCTGCGGTGGTTATCGCCCACTAAGACCTCGCCGATGTTCACTGGCCGGCCTTCTGGCGAAATCGCCCACAACACGTAAGTCAGATACTCATTGCCAAACAGGGTGGGCCTCTCCAGTCCAGAAAATTCAACTTCGATTTCCAGTGCTCCGCGCTTGCTCTCGACTTTGGCCTCGCCCGCGGCGGAAGCCATCAAATCGGTGCCGTGAAAATTAATCTTTGTGGCTCCGCTGCGATGTTTGTAACTCACCGCCCGAGTCGTACGGCTGACTACGTTTACTCTGTAGATTGGCTTCTGATTGTTTTCGGATGAGACTGCGGTTTGCGCCTGAGCCAGCGTCGATGCGCCCAGGCTTACGAACACTGCTAGCAACACTGCGGAAATCTTCACAGAGAGTCTCCTTGGGGAGCTGGAAAGTACCCAGTATCAATGTTCGCGAGTATCAATACTGTCCGTTATTGTACATTTTGGAAGCTTTCTCGAAACGAGGTCGTGTCTTTGGCTGCCGCCCGTTGCGCGCGTCCTAATCCTAAATAGTGATGGCGGCTGCTTTTTGCCGCCTACCTAGTTGGCAACATCCCCCACTTGCCTGCCACCAGGACACCACCATCTGACCGGGTTTGGCGTTGGCCAGTCGCTTGCTTATTCGGTGATCATGCGGGTTAAAGAATTTTGCTTCCCGCCTTTGATCCTGAACCAGACGGAGTGGTCACCATTCATCAAACCAAATGAAGGAGTCCGTCAAATCTCCGGTAATCCTAGAGAGGAGTTAATCGCCTGCCACCCCTACAATCTACTTTGGTGTACGAAACTGCACAGTCCTCCCCTGACGTCGTTGCTACTGTAGGGAGGATTTGGTTCGCATCCCGGAGGAACAAATCTGAGAGAGGGGCTTCACGATGACAACCGGCGTGAAATTGCAAGGCGAGACTGATGAGCTTCGTAAGTTGCGGAACGAACTGCTGGAGGCGGAAATCGCGCTAAAAGACCAGCGGGAGAGTGTTGCGGTGCTTCGAAGACAGCTCCCCATGGGACCGCCCATTGCAACCGATTACCTGTTTCGCGAGGGCCCCAGTGACATCCATGATGAATCGCCTGACAAATTCAAGGAGGTTCGACTGTCCGAATTATTTTCACCGGGCAAGGATCGGCTCATTGTGGATCACTTGATGTGGGGGGCAGCCGATAAGTCTCCCTGTCCGATGTGCAACATGTGGGCCGATGGATACAATGCCATCGCGCCTCATGTCAGCCAGAAAGCAAATTTTGTTTTGGTGGCCAAAGTCGAAATCGGAAAACTCCGGGACTGGGGCCGCCGACAGCGATGGGACAAAATCCGCTTGTTATCGAGTGGGCAGTGCAGTTTTAACGGGGATTTCGGCGTTGAAAATGATAAAGGGCAGCATCCCGGTGTGAGCGTCTTCAGTCGCGAACCGGACGGAAAGATCCATCATTTTTACACGACCGAGGCCTCGCTTCGACCAGCCACAAACGGCAACCCGAACCACAGAGGCATAGACCTGTTTACGCCGGTCTGGAATTTGTTCGACCTCTTGCCCGAGGGGCGCGAGAATTGGTCACCCAAACTTTCCTATTGATTGGCAGGCGTGCGTTTATCTTTAACGCCCAGGTGCGGTTGATCGAGAAATCTGAAGATGCACCACCAGGCGGCGAAACGAAGCGTTGCTGTGGTGAGGAGCCGATCCGATGTGCCCAGTATGCATGGCAACCGTGGTCCTGGTGGCCGCTGGTGCGTCCTCGATAGCCGCGCCGAGTGCGCTCATGGTGAAGAGGTTCTTGGGGTGCGAACCATCCCTCGATGAGAGTGCAAAATTGTCTTTGGAGGCAGCGCTTTTCCTCAGCCGACATCACAAAGGAGAATCAACATGAAGAGATGGCTAATTGTGGCTACGTTCTTGTTAGTGCTATTTATTGCCGGGTGCTACGCAAATCCGCCAGCGCCAGGGCCGGCGGGACCGCAGGGACCGTCTGGTGCGACCGGTCAAGATAGAGATCGAAGCCAAGACAGAGATCGAGGCCATGATGGGGATCGGGGCCGGGCCGGCGAACAGGGCCGGGAGGGACAGACGGGCGACCAGGGGCGGGAGGGACGCACTGGCGACCAGGGCCGAGATGGACGCACTGGCGACCAGGGGCGACGAGGTGAGGCCGCACCATGTCCAGCAGGGGAGCATCGCTTTACGGACCCCAATACCGGAACAGCGAGATGCGTCAGAGACTAATGAGCTGACCGGGAATTTCCGTTTCTAAGTCGAAAATCCGAAAACAGTATCGGCAGCAATCCACGGCCGATATGGCGGCGGTATAGCGGTGTGCCCCAAGGCGCCCATTAGCGCAGAACCCGAGTTTAGTGCGATTGCCCTTGGCCAGCAAAACCTCCGAACGACCTGTTCGACTTGGGTCTATATCGGGTCCGCGGAAAAGTGAATCGCTCATTCCAATTTCCGGCTAGTCCGGGCAGTATTATTGGCGAACGGTGGGCTGGATTCCCGCCTGCTGGCCGGCGGGAATTTCGGTGCCCACCGGATAGATAATGATTTCCAGATCTCCCCAGCCAGAGTCGGCGGTTGCATCCATCTTCTTACCCATTCCCAGGGTCTTAAGCTGCGCATCGTCGAAACCGAAATTGCCCACCAGGTAACCGCGCACTACCGCGGCGCGAGCCTGCGTCAACACCAAGTCTTTCTGGGCATCTCCCGTCATCCCGGTATAAACAACCACCACTGCAATGCCAAACTCTTTGGCGGCAAGGAACTTTCCGGCGGCGCTCAGCGAATCCTGGTTTTTAAGCTTGGCCGTGTCGATTTTGTCGAAAAGGTTTTTTGGCTCATAAGCGAAGATTTTCAGGGGCGAACCCGCAGGAAGTGTTGCGATTCCGTTTTTCGCCAGCTCAGCAGAATCTTCATAGCCGCGCTTCTTGAAATACCCGCGCAACAGGAAATTTTGTTTCAGCGCTTCCATGTTTTCCTGAAAGTCAGCGATTCCCGCCTGGGCGTGGACCGTTGCATCACGAAGTCCCAGATTGGTCTGTTCGAGTTCGGTGTACATTTTCTTGTCGTTAACCAATGCTCCGATCGTTCCCTGGCCGTCATTGATCCTGGCGCTGATGGCGCGCAGATTCGCCGTCACCACGCTTGTGTTGTCCACCGCCTCCTTACTGGAGTCCAGAATAGCGTCCGCCTTCTTGATCAGGTCGGCCATGACCAGCGGAGGCTCACTTGGGATCGTGTCATCATCCTTTACATTGACCCCTTGGGCAGATCCAAACGAGATCGAAACATATTCGTTGCCCAAAAGGCCCTCGGTTTGGATGGCAGCGACCGAGTCTTGCTTGACAATATCGTGGGTCGAGCGCTCGAGATCCATCAGCACCGTGATTTTATCGGTGGGATTTTTCGGCAAATCGATGCGACGCACGCTGCCACTGTGGACCCCACCTACGCGTACCGCAGCGCCCTCATCCATGCCCGCGACGGTCTTGAACTGAGCCTTTAATCGATAGGTGGAGCTGAACAGATACTGCCGGTCACCGATGATGAAGATGCCCGCCGCCAGAATAGCCAGTGTGGCAATGATAAAAGCTCCTAGCCTAGCCGCTCTCGACATATGCGCTCCCTATGGATCCCGTTTGAAGAATTCCCTAACAAATTTGTCGTCACTGTGCTCCAGCTCGCCAAAGGTGCCTTCGATCACTGCGTTCCCTTGGTGGAGGAGTACAATCCGGTCCGCAATAACTTTCGCGCTATGCAAATCGTGCGTGACGACGATGGAAGCAACGTTACGCTCTTCCTGCAACTTGAGAATCAACTCATCGATCTCGCCTGAGGTAATTGGATCGAGCCCCGCGGTGGGTTCATCGAGCAACAAGATGTCGGGCTCGAGTGCCAGCGCGCGTGCCAGTCCTACTCGCTTTTGCATTCCGCCCGACAGGTCACCGGGCATTTTGTTAAGGTCTGCTTCCATCCCCACGCCGGCCAGTAATTCCTTGATGCGGTCCGTTCGTTCCGATGCCGTCATTGTTGTATGACGCCGCAAGGGAAAGGCAATGTTCTCCTGGACTGTTAGGGAGTCATAAAGTGCGGCGTGCTGAAATAACAATCCCATCTTTTTTCTGATCTCATTCATTTCTTCAAGATCGCAACTGGTGATCTCCTGCCCGTGGATCTGAATCGATCCCGCATCGGGCTTCTTGAGCCCGATGACCAGCTTCAGTAGCACGCTCTTGCCAGTTCCACTGCGACCCAGGACCGCCAAAGTCTGGCCGCTGTCAACGGTCAGATCAAGACCGTTCAAGACCTTCTGGGCGTCGAAGGACTTATGCAGGTCCCGCAGCACCACGGCCGGACTCGCGCTGGTCGGCTCAGTTTCCTCCGTTGCATGGTTGTCACCGCGGTCTGTCTCCATCTGCGCAAACGCTTGGTCGGGATGCCTCATGGAAAGAACACTAGTATCAGTTTCATTAAAACGACATCGGCCAGCATGACAAACAGCGAAGACAAGACGACTGAACTGGTCGCCGAACGCCCGACCCCCTCCGTACCACCCTGGCTGCGCATTCCCTGGAAGCTCGCGATCACTCCGATAATCAACCCGAAGGCTGCGGTTCGGAAAGTGGGCGCCAAGAAGTCGCTGAAGCTGGCGCCGGCAAATCCCGCATGAACGAATTTGTGAAACGAGATCGGCTCGGCCAAGGTGTCCGCGAGCCAACCGGTGACGATACCGCTTAAATCGGCAGCCAGGGTGAGCAATGGAAGCATCAGGATGCAAGCCAGGATGCGTGTGAAGGCCAGCAGCTTGTAAACATTTACTCCGGAGGCCTCCATGGCATCGATCTGTTCGGTCACCTTCATCGAGCCCAATTCTGCCCCGATCCCAGCTCCTACGCGGCCGCTGACGACCAAACCAGTCACGACCGGACCTGTCTCGTGAATGATCGAGAACACGATGGCAGCCGGAAGCATGGACTTGGCGCCGAATTGAACCAAGCTGTGACGGCTTTCCAAAGCAAGCACCGCTCCGATGGCGGCGCCTGCCAGCGCCACCATCGGCAATGATTTGGAACCGACCTCGTCGAGTTGTCGAATCAGTTCGCGTCCTTCAAAAGGACGTCTGATCGTTGCCCGCATCACCTGCCAGACAAAAATGCCGAGTTCCCCAAACCACTCAAGGAACTCGTTGATCGGCCTCCAAAGCCAAGCGAAAGCGGACCGCACCAGATCTGGGGGTTGCCGTGCGTCTTCGATCCAGCGGCGAGGGACGGTCGCGTGATCGCTCATGACAATAGACCAAGGGTTCGAGCTATCTGCCGGTCCTTTTCCTGAGACGGGGGACGATTGACGTCACAAAACGAAGTGCGGGCGAACGAACCGGCGCTGCCGGTGAAAACTCGAACGATCGCGGGTTGTGCCTTTGCCACAGGCGTAAGCGTTCGCAGGCCTGATCTGACAATCAACGAAGGAATGGTCCGACACCACTCTAGGTTCATTTCAAATTCTCCTGCCGCAGAGTGACCATCTTGCGAGTAAGGATGGCAGTAGGAGCAAGCTATAGCGGGGCTAAAACCATCAAGCTTACCAATAGCAGCCAGAGGCGTGAATTGTCTGTCCCAAACAGAACACAATCCGGATTGCTTCCAGTAGTTCCCTAGCTCAGTAAAGACCGGGAAAGGCGAATGGTCGAATAATTCAAACTGCAGAGAATGACTTGGGTTTTAGCGCGGTGAATTTGTTGATCTGGTCGACGTTCATCAATGGTCTATCGGCTCCGCCTTTGATCCTACTTACCATCCTCGTGACCAACAACTCGCCCAAGAAGCGACTCGAGCTTGCGTGCACTTTTTCCTCAAGTCCCGCGTTCAGACAGGTAATCGAGTCACGAAGAATCTCCGAGACGCAGCGGGCTTCCCGAACAGAGGGTAATATCGCGCTTTCTCGATCATCTCGATCGCAAAGTTCAACTTCTGAATCAATTCCTTGTTGTCGATGGCCATGGGCATACTCCTTCTTGGCAGTGCTGTAGTTGCCGTTCCCACTCTGATCAGTCTCACCCGTGGGCCGTCATTGTCGATCTTCCGTTCAAGGATTGCGCTGCCAGAGTCGATGACTGAGGGTGATCGGATTTATCAACCTCGGCTCGGCGAATCTATTCGTTCTCGATTGCCTCGGTGGCGGCAAACTGCCTGTCAACGTGTGGCGCTGATCGCGGAGCACCTGAATGCAGCACACAACCCTCCCCGGCACCGACACCACACGTAGGGCAGGGAACGGAGGATATCTGTTCGGGTGTGAGTTCTTTTCTTCTCATCTAGGAACAGTGCGCTAACACCTATCCGCGGAACAGTACAATTCGGAACACTACTCGTATTGGCGGATACCAGCTCGGAAGGACGGTACCTTACTACGGCGCGAAACTTCGTTTAGTCGTGCAGCACGACACTCAGGAGCGATTTGTTGATGTGGACTTGGCCGCTGTTGTATTCGACGAAGCCCAGCTTCCTGAATTTGTTCATGAAGAAATTGACGCGTGACCGCGTTGTGCCAATCATCTCCGCCAGCATTTCTTGCGATACTTTGGGGAGCATCATTTGGGGTTTGTTTTGCTCGCCATACCGCGCCAGCAGCAGCAGAGTCCGCGCCAGCCGTTTCTCGCTGGAGTTGAAGAGCTGGTCAATCAGGTCCTCCTCGACTCGAATGTTTCTTACCAGCACATAGGCGATGAAGCGGTCTGAAAACTCATGTTCTTCGTGGAGCGCGCGAATCATCTCGTCTTTCTCAATGACGAGCACGGCGGTTGGTGCGACTGTGGTCGCGGTCGCCATGCACCTGGCCTGGCCCGCGAGGCATCCTTCTCCAAAAAAATCGCCCGGGCCCAGGATCGCAAGAACGGCTTCTTTGCCACTCTCATTTACTACCGTAAGCTTCACTGCGCCTTCCTGAATGTACATTACCTCCCGTGCGGGGCCCCCCTGCGCGAAAATGGTTTCTTTTCCTCCAAACTTGCGAACCACTTTTCCCAGACCGGCCGAATCGAGAAACAATTTCACATCGAAGGCATGCTTCTTCGAAATCGCTTTTTGGGGCAAGCGACGGACCTTCGCGGAGACACTTCGAGGTGCCCAGGACACTTCACAACATAATACCACGCCTCCAATGGTTGCTCAATATTGAACAGTTCCTGCCGACCGGCGTTTGGCATTTTCGCCCTTTAGACGAAATGCCCAACAGTGCCGAGACAGGCCCAAAATGATCGAGACTCGCCTGTTGATCAGCCCGAGACCAAAAGAATGATTGATCACTTTTGCAAAAATTAGCGGCAAGCTACCTCCCCAAGGGGGAACGCCTTGCGCTCCCCTTTCTTTGTCTTAATCCCGCCAACCGAATCGCGGGGGTGATCCTATGAACGGACCCCTGATGTGACTCCCTCTTCTTCCCGCGCTTGTGCACTTGCTGATTCCGGATACTGCTTCTGCGAAGGGGGGGCAAAGCTACTCGCAACTCGCGCATTTCGGTTCAAGTGCGGTTTCTTGACGATTCAGCGGCCCCGCGGGCATTCTGGTTGAATTGGAACTTCAAAACAGTGAGACGGTCGAGCAAACACAAACAGACAACTTTGGTAAGTGTAACTTCGCTCCATCAGCCCCGGCAATCTACCTTGTCCGAGCAAAGCAGGCAGGATACATCGACGCGGCGGTAGCTGTTGATCTTCAAGGTACACCGACCGGCATGGCGAACTTGGTGTTGAGGCGAAAGCCCGGCGAGTCACTTGCTCCCAAGGACTTGGGTGGTGCAACTAATAACAGCCATCCATCTCTCCGCACCCGAGCCTGCGGGCAGGGAATACGATCTGGGAGAGCATTCGCTTGAGAATCACAACTTGGAAGACGGGATCGCTCATCTGAAGAAGGCCATTGAGCTCCACGATCAATATCCTCAGGCCCATACTCTGCTGGGAATGGTCTACAACGAACAGAAAAAATGGAAAGAAGCGCAGGCCGCGCTCGAGAAGGCGGTTCAGCAGGATGCCAAGGCCGTGGAGGCGGACTTCCAGTTAGGTGTCTGCTTGAATCAGCAGAAGGAGTTTGCTGGCGCAGTGGAGTCACCCAACCAGGCCCTGCAGCTCAATCAGGACGCGCCCGATGCCGCCCACTATGAGCTTGCCACAGCCTACCTCGCATCAAGTCAGTGGTAGGACGCTAATCCCCACGCCGCCAAGGCCGTGGCCATGCAGCCGGATGTCGCTTCCAGGCACATTCTAATGAGCAACATTGACCTGAAGAAGGGAGATGGCCAAAGGGGCTATCAGCGAATTTCAGGCCTACCTCAAGCTTGATCCCAATGGCCCGGCCGCGGCTTCTATTCACGAGATGATCCCGAAGATGCAATCGATGTTGGCGAAGAAATAAGCAAGTTGCCAAGCTAGTCCCGATATTGTCGCTCCTGTTTCGCCCACTGCTCGATTCAGTTAGGAGCATCCGAAAACCAAGTTACGCGTGCATGAAAAACGTTTACCGGGAAAGTCGGTACCGGGACCAAGTTGTGCGGCTATCCGACTGCTGCGGAAATGGGCGGCAAATGCCTCCGCATTCCGACCATACGTTCCATTGGTCTGTACCAGCCGCATTTGCCTCTGGCAATTAGTCCTGTCCGCGATTTGACGGGCAGCATCGCCCGGAAGGATCGCCACTCTTAGTACCTGAGCGCAGAAGTACAAAACCTGCCATCAGGCCTTCACGCCGTCCAAATTCTTGCTGTGGCTCAGGATGCCAAAATGGAAATTATGGGCAGGGCCTTTCCTATTTGTGCAAAGCGATTACCAAAAGCATTGAAATTGTCTGTGTTGAATCGGAATGCTTCACTGCTAACCACATGTAGAATCCGCGGTTAAAGGGCCGGCTCGCGGATGCAAATTTGGCCTCCAAAGTGCGATCCCGCTGGGTTAGCGCGCCCTGACACCGGGGCGCAATCAAGAGGTTTTTATGAAGAAGAAAGTTGCGGCATTCGGTCTCTCGTTTTCTCTCTTGGTCCTGTGTTCTCCTGTATCGATCGCCTGCTCCCGCGATTCAGGACCCCCTTGCTCCGGCTACGGTTGTCCGGGATCCGGGTTGGCGAACAGTAGCCAGTCCACGCCGAGCAAACATCCGAAATCAAAGTACGATCGCAACGCGCTGCGGCTGACCGATCAGGACAGGTCTGCCTCTTACGCCCTGTCGCGCTAGCGTCCTGCAGAGTTTCGCATTTGCCTTGCAGCGACCAAGTCGCAAACGGAGCCATGCCGACATGCCCTCGACTTCTTTGCTGTCGTGATGCAGTTTGCTCGCCGCGAACCGTCCAATTGTTGTCGGAAGCCTTTACAATTCCATTGTCGGGCTAGGTAGCGATCAGGCGAGCCTCATTGGAGGGCCGAGCGCTGCGTCCCTGAGCAACATTCTTATTGAACAGCTCAGGCTTCCGGACCCTTGCGCTGCAATTGCAAGTTCGCCATGCAGCGTCATCGCCATCCAACTCGATGTGGACGCCAATGAAAACCTCCTCCTCCGAGTGGCTTAGGGCCGTGGGGTCGTGGCCACCGGCTCGACTGTCACCGTCTGCGCCTCATAGGGGGAAACCTCACCTGCAAAGTTTCAGGCGGTAACGGATAGCGATGGGCTTGCCCAATTCAACGGTCCCAGTAACACCATCACACTCGGCACACAAACCTCCCTCACAGCGGTTACGATACAGTTTGCAAACGGCGAAACCATGGCCGTCTGTACCGTCCTAGACAGCCCTTGCAATACCACCGATTGAAATATTGTGAGAGGTCCCCGGTGATTTTTATCAGTGTCGTTAGCAAGTTAAAATGTCCGCTTTTTAGAGCACGCGATATGTCCGGTTTGAGGTTGAGAAAGCACCGCCGCCGTGACTGTGGGAAAGTGGGAATCCCGCGGTGTGGGCGGGATTTCCAAGCG
>Ga0210384_10005964_pt1 | contig 13071 bp, 12 predicted proteins | sample IncBWH2MmetaG_FD_160574 | JGI IMG/M metagenome (GOLD analysis project Ga0210384, IMG submission 160574) | Forest soil microbial communities from Barre Woods Harvard Forest LTER site, Petersham, Massachusetts, United States - Inc-BW-H-2-M | ecosystem: Environmental > Terrestrial > Soil >... | reverse complement strand
GCCCCGCATAATTGACCGTCAGCGCCACAGGCTCCCCCAGGCGATCAGGATGCACCAGCACCGATTGCAGCAAGCTTGCCGCAGTCACGCCGCCGAACGGGCCGACCATATTGCCATACGCAGGGCTGGTGCTGCCCAGAAAACTGCCGTCATGCTGGCGCCTGACGGCAGTCGCGATATCCAGCGCATGTACGGCATGGGCCGCGTTTAGTGCCTTTGCTGCTGCATCCAATTGGCGTTCCCTTACAAAATGAAAGTCGCTGACGCCGATAACCTGCACCAAAAAATGGCCGCGTTAAATTCCGGCAAGAATGCAGAGTATATCCTTGCAGCAAAGATACTGCTCAGGCATGCCGCCTTGTCCACATGCGCCGCCCGTCGCCTTGATCGCTTTCCGCCAGCGTCGGCAAGGTTCTTGTGCTACCCAGGGCTTAACGATATGCTGTCAATGCAATTAAGCGCTATCGTGACGTTGCGGCTATCCACAGTCCGCCGGTCCGGCTCACAATTAATTCGACAGAGGGAAATCATGACATCTGGAAAAATCCTGGTTGCCCAAGGCGGCGGACCTACTGCGGTCATCAACCAGTCGCTGGCGGGCGTGGTGCTGGAGGCGCGGCGCTTCAGCAATGTGAAACTGGTGTACGGCGCGCGTCACGGGGTGCGCGGCATCCTCAATGAAGACTTTGTCGATCTGACGCAGGAAACCAGCCTGAACCTGGAGGCTGTCGCAAACACACCCTCTTCTGCGCTGGGATCGACGCGCGACAAGCCGGACGACAAGTATTGCCAGGAGATTTTCAAGGTCTTGCGCGCGCACCAGATCGGGCATTTTTTTTACATAGGCGGCAACGACTCCTCGGATACGGTGCGCATCGTCAGCCTGGAGGCGCAAAAGGAGGGCTACCCGCTACGCTGCATCCACATCCCGAAGACCATAGACAATGACCTGGTCGGCAGCGACCATACGCCGGGCTTTCCGTCGGCGGCGCGCTTTGTGGCCCAGGCCTTTGCCGGAGCGAACCTCGACAACGCCTCCCTGCCCGGCGTGTACATAGGCGTGGTAATGGGCCGCCATGCCGGCTTTTTGACCGCGGCCTCTGCGCTGGCCAAAAAATTTCCCGATGACGGCCCGCACCTGATCTACCTGCCGGAGCGCAATTTTTCGATGGAACAGTTCCTGGCCGACGTCAAGCTCACCTATCAACGCTATGGCCGCTGCGTGGTGGCAGTATCTGAAGGCATACACGATGCATCCGGCACCGCCATCGCCAGCCTGCTGGCCAAGGAAGTGGAGCGCGATGCCCACGGCAATGTGCAATTGTCCGGCACCGGCGCGCTGGCCGACTTGCTGTGCGACGAGATCAAGGCAAAACTGAATATCAAGCGGGTGCGCGGCGATACCTTCGGCTACCTGCAGCGCTCCTTCCTGGGTTGCGTGTCCGACGTGGATCAGCGCGAGGCGCGCGAAGTCGGCGAAAAGGCCGTACAGTTTGCGATGTGGGGTCAGCGCGACGGCTCGGTAGCGATCAAGCGCTCGGGTTCCTATTCGGCAGATTACGAATTGCTGGCGCTGGATGCGGTCGCGGGCAAAACACGTGTGATGGAAGATGAATTCATCACCGCCGGCGGCACCGATGTGACGGAAGCCTTCCGGCTTTATCTGCGTCCGCTGCTGGGAGCAGGCATGCCGGACGCGCACCGGTTGCGCTTCAGTCCGGTCGCTAAAATCATGAAGTAATCAGGGGACGGTTCTTGAGCGCGGCGCAATGCGCGCCATCCCGGCGCGCAGCACCTGCCTGAGCCAGGGCTCCGCCACCTGCGCCACCAATGCGGCAAGCGCAATCACGATCACGACAGGCAAAACGGGCATCAATACCGAGGGCATCCACGGCGCGAATTTGCCGATCTTGATGATCATCGCCACCATCAGGTTTTCATGCAGCAGGTATAAAGGATAGCTGATCAGGCCTATCCACGCCAGCACGGACATCCTGAACATCCGCTGCGCCTGTTGGCTGACGATTGCCGCAGTAAATATCAGCACAATAACAAGGGCCGCTACCGTATCGGCAATGCCTGTGCCCCGCACCGTTGCGGCAATGCAGGCAATCGCTACCGCAAGAACCAGGCTGACGCCATTTTTTTTCTGGTAAGACCAAAAGTAGAGTGCGCCGGCGGCAAACCAGCCGTAATACTCGGCACCCGACCAATATAACAAGGTGGCGGCGAGCGACAACAGGCGCTGCGGAATACTCATCCCCATTTGCGGCATCAGGCTGATCAGTGCGCTGGCAAAGAACAGCAGCGTGAGCGCAAGGATCGCCTTGCGTCCACCCAGCGTAAAATACAGCAGGCCGAACAGCACATAGAATTTCACCTCCACGTACAGCGACCAGAACGCGCCTTCCAAAGCGCCCTGCGGCGATCCCAGCACCTTACCCCATACATAGGGCTCGACAAAACTGAGGCCGGGCAGCATATCCCTGAATATCGGCGGGCCAGCCGGCCGCTCCCAAAAGAAGCTTGCCGTCAAAAAAATAAACAGCGAACAGATCAGCATCGCCGGAAACAGGCGCAGCCAACGCTTCAGCATGAAGGATAAAAACGTCGCGCACTTCTCCAGCGTCATGAGAATGACGAAGCCCGAGATGATGAAGAACAATTGCACCCCCAGCATGCCGTAGGCAAACATTGGCACATCGGCAAACTGGCTGCCATACGGATACAGCCCGGCCCAGCGCACGTAGGCATGAAACAGGATCACCATCAAAATGGCAACGCCGCGCAAGCCGTCCAGAAACTGTATGCGGTCAGCATGCTGTACATTTTGCGGCAATGGATTCTGAACGCTCATGGTTTTTACGGCAACCCAAAATGTCCATGATGCCGTGACGCAAGAGGAAGATCAAGCTAAGTCTGCCATCCGGCCGCGTCTGTCTTTTTTTACAAGAAAACCGATGATTGTCTGTATGATATGGGTACTCTTTTTCCGGAGTCCCTATGAGCAAACCAATCTGCACCTGCATTGTTCTTTTCGCCGCATTTCAGCTTGCGGGCACTGCCTCCCATGCGCAGACACCCGCGACACCACTCACCAGCAATAAGGAAACCACGATGACCCACCATATCAGCGGCAGTTTCGACGTCAAATTGACCCCGCAGACTTCGCCGGACAAGGCGGCCGACGCCGTTCCGGGCCGGATGTCGATAGACAAGCAATTCCACGGCGACCTGGACGCCCACAGCCTCGGAGAAATGCTGGCGGCCGTAAGCAATGTCAAAGGCTCTGCCGGCTACGTAGCGATAGAACAGGTGACCGGCAAACTACAGGGTCGCAGCGGCACCTTTGTGTTGCAGCATAGCGGCACGATGACGCGCGGCACCCCGCAATTGTCGGTCAGCGTAGTGCCCGACTCGGGTACCGGCGAGCTGGCGGGCCTCACGGGGCAGATGAAAATCAATATCGTCGACGGCAAGCATTTCTATGAATTTGACTATACGCTGCCCTGATCAGATCGCCCCCTTCCCCACTTTTACATAATGGAAATGAGTTGAGGCTCATTTTCCACATTTTTATGCAACCAGTTGTACAAATGGGAAATGCGCCCTAGAATAATGCAACCAATTGCATAAAGGAGACCCCGTCATGACCGCCTACCCCCACTTGCTCCAGCCGCTCGATCTGGGCTTTACCACCCTGAAGAACCGCGTGCTGATGGGTTCCATGCATGTGGGACTGGAAGAAGTGCCGAACGGTTTCCAGCGCATGGCGGCCTTTTATGCCGAACGCGCGCGCGGCGGCGTCGGCCTGATCGTCACCGGCGGCATCGCCCCGAATGACAGGGGCCGCCCGATGCAGGGCGGCGCCAAGCTGACCTCCGAAGCAGAAGCAGAGCATCACAAGGTCGTCACTGCGGCAGTGCACCAGGAAGGCGGCAAGATCGCAATGCAGATCCTGCATTTCGGCCGCTACTCCTACCAGCAATCGCTGGTCGCTCCCAGTGCCGTCCAGGCGCCGATCAATCCTTTCGTGCCGCATGAATTGTCTACGGACGAAGTGGAAGAAACCATCAACGATTTTGTCCATTGCGCCGCGCTCGCCCAGTATGCCGGGTATGACGGTGTCGAGATCATGGGCTCGGAAGGTTATCTGATCAACGAATTCATTGCAGCCCGCACCAACCGTCGGCAGGATGCCTGGGGCGGCAGTTATGCCAAGCGCATGCGTTTTCCTATCGAGATCGTGCGCCGCACGCGCGAAAAAGTCGGCGCCAATTTCATCCTCATCTACCGCTTGTCGATGCTGGACCTGGTGGAAGGCGGCTCCACACTGGAAGAGGTGATCCAACTGGCCCAGGCCATAGAAGCCGCCGGCGCCACCATCATCAACACCGGCATAGGCTGGCATGAGGCGCGGATACCGACCATCGCCACCAAGGTGCCGAGGGCGGCCTATGCGTGGGTCACGCAAAAGCTGAAAGGCCATGTCACGATTCCGTTGATCGCCACCAACCGCATCAATACGCCGGACGTCGCAGAGCAATTGCTGGCCGACGGTTTTTGCGACATGGTGTCGATGGCGCGTCCATTGCTGGCCGATGCCTTCTTTGTGCGCAAGGCAGAACAAGGCAAGGCCGACGAGATCAATACCTGCATAGGTTGCAACCAGGCCTGCCTGGACCACACCTTCGCCGGCAAGATCACGTCCTGCCTGGTCAACCCGCGCGCCTGTCATGAAACCGAGCTCGTCATCACGCCGGCACAGCAGCGCAAGCGCCTGGCGGTGGTCGGCGCCGGCCCTGCCGGCCTCAGCTTTGCGGTCACCGCCGCCGAACGCGGGCATGACGTCACCTTGTTCGAGGCCGATGCAGAGATAGGCGGCCAGTTCAATATCGCCAAGAAGGTGCCGGGCAAGGAAGAGTTTTACGAAACCTTGCGCTACTTCCGCAAGCAAGTGGATTTAAAGGGCGTGCGGCTGAAGCTGAACACCAGGATCAGCGCCAGGGAGCTAGCTCAAGAGGGATTTGATGAAGTGGTGCTGGCCACCGGCGTCGTGCCGCGCATCCCGCCCATCGAAGGGGTGCATCATCCCAAGGTAATGGGCTACCTGGACGTGCTGCGCGATCAAAAGCCGGTCGGCAAATCGGTGGCGGTCGTCGGCGCCGGCGGGATCGGCTTTGACGTCTCGGAATACCTGGCGCATGCGGGCGACAGCCCCAGCGTCAATCCGCCTAAATTCTATGCGGAATGGGGTATCGATCCCGGCTATGCGGTAGCCGGCGGCATCCGTCCGCCGGAGCCGGAGGCATCGCCACGCACCATCTTCCTGCTGCAGCGCAAGGAGAGCAAGGTCGGCGACAACCTGGGCAAGACCACCGGCTGGATTCATCGCACCTCCCTGAAGACACGCAGGGTCAAGATGATCCCGGCGGTCAGCTACGACAAGGTCGATGACGCCGGATTGCATGTGACGATAGACGGCCAGCCGCAACTGCTGCCGGTGGACAATGTCATCCTGTGCACCGGCCAGGAGCCGCGCCGCGAACTGTACGCCGAGCTGCAAGCCGCCGGCTGCGTGGTGCATCTGATCGGCGGCGCCGACGTCGCGGCCGAACTGGACGCCAAGCGCGCCATCAATCAGGGCACGCGTCTGGCGGCGACAATCTAATTAGGGGAAAACAATGACCAAGCTCAACAATCTCCAACCCGCAGCGGCGGCATCGCTGGCTGCGTGGCACACCATGGCAGCCAGCAAGGATATGTCCGCCCTACCCGGCATTGTGCATCCACAGGCCGAGTTCCGCTCACCCATGGCCAATTCAGCCTACAAGTCGGCCGATGCGGTGGTGCTGGTCTTGAACACCGTGATCAATGTCTTTGAAAACTTCACTTATCACCGCGAGCTGTCTTCCGCTGACGGCCTGAATGTCGTGCTGGAATTCAGCGCCAACGTCGGCGACAAGCAGTTGAAGGGCATAGACCTGATACGCTTCGATGAACAGGGCAAGATCACAGAATTTGAAGTGATGATACGCCCGCTCAGCGGCTTGCAGGCGCTAGGCCTGGAGATGGGCAAGCGCCTGGGCCAGCAGTTGCCCGCCTACAAGGCCGGCAAGCCGGAATGACGCTGTAATGTCGCTCCCTCACGCACTCCTTACCTCGCTGCTGGAACAGCCCTGTTCCGGCTTTGAGCTGGCGCGCCGCTTTGATCGCTCCATCGGCTTTTTCTGGCATGCGACGCACCAGCAGATCTACCGCGAACTGGGACGCCTGGAAGAAAGCGGCTGGCTGGAATCATTGCCGCCGGAGTCCGGACGCGGCCGCAAAAAGGTGTATCGCGTGCTGCCCGCCGGCCGCGAGGAATTGCAGCGCTGGACCGGCGAAAGCCAGGACCCCAGGCCATTGCGCGACGAACTGATGCTGAGATTGCGGGCGGAAGCGGTGATCGGACCGACCGCGCTGGCGGAGGATATACAACGCCGCCTGCAGATGCACAAGGCCAAGCTCGCGCTGTACCGGCAACTGGAAGCGCATGATTTTCCGCCGCAGGAAAATTCCCGCGCAGCCCGGCTGCAGCACCTGGTGCTGAGCGCCGGCATCATGCATGAGGCCCTGTGGGTAGAATGGTCGGAGCAAGCCTTGCAGGTACTGGCAAGCGACTCTTAGGCCGGCGGCCGATGCGCGGGCCGAACGCAATGTCAGCCCAGCTTTCCCATGTGCGCCTTGACCCAGGACTGGTAATTCATCACATCCTCAAAATATTTGCTTGAGACACGCGGATATTTTTGGCGCATCAGCCCTATCAACTTGAAATCCATGTGCGGCTCCAGCGCATCGTGGCAGCCTTTGCAGATGACGACGCTGTTGCGCTCGCCATGTCCGCCATCCGGCCCCCATGCAACGGCCTGGTGGCTATGGAATTCCACATTCAGATAATGCGACGGCGCCAGTCCGCATAGCAGGCAGCGGCGGCGGCCGCGAAATATGCCCAGGTGCAATTTCCGCGCCGATGTCGCACCCAGCGGCAGTTGCTCCGCAGCATCGGCCTGCTGCTGCCGACCGCTAGAACTGGCCAGGCTGACGCGCGGCGCCACGTGATAGGCGAAACGCTTTTCCGCAACGGACTTCAGTATCAGCGCGTAGCCGCCAAAGGCATGGAAATATTTGATATCGGCTTCATCATTGATGATCAGGGCCGGATACCCGCTCTCATGCAGGCGCTGGCGTTCTTGTGCACCATGGAACAAGGTGCCTTCATGAATTTCGCGGCGCTCCTTGCCCTCTGTATAGCCGCACCAATGCGTCTGCACCGACCATTGATACCCTGCGTCCCTGGTATGGATCATCGCGAAACGATAATAGAGGCCATCGGGCAACTCGGGCTGAATCAACAAGCGGACGATCTCGTCCTGGAAAGATATTGCGGGCTTCATCTTTGCTGGCGTAAGGAAGTCAGGTGAATGAGTTCGCTCAATTTGGAATTTTTTTCATCCATTTCGGTGAAATGCTCTTTACGAACTGGGCCCGGCCTGGCATGCCCTGAAAATCGCGCGCCAACTGCGCAACGGTCAATTAAAGAGAAAAACACGGAGCCAGACAAGAGCCTAAAAGGATTCCTGTTACTTGTCCAGAAGAACCCTTTAGATTGTATAAAAACAACTTATTTTCGGCGTTTCCAGGAAATAAGGCTTGCGCAATGGTGCCCAGGACAGATATTCAATCGGAAAGATGCGCAGCTAGGCTCAATCACAGACTGGCGTGAGCGTCGGACTTTCTGCGGCGCGGAAATGGCGACGGAGCCCGGCGCAACTGGGCCAGGGCCTCCACCCGCTTCAGCAATTCCCTGTCGTGCCAGGGTTTCTTGAAGATGCCGTACAGGCCTTGGTATTCGTGTACCCGCGCCTGCAATTCGTCATGGCCGGTGATGGCAATGATGGGCAAGTCTTCGGTTTCCAGGCTGCCTTGCACTGAGGCAATTAACTCCAGCCCGTTCATGTTCGGCATTTCCAGGTCGGTAATCAGCACGGAGAAAAAAGCTGTCGACAATTTTTCCAGCGCTTGCAGTCCGTCATTGGCGACGACGACATGGTAGCCGTTGGACTGGAACAGCTTGCCCAGCTTAGCCCTGGCAACCGCAGAGTCGTCCACGATCAGTATCGCCAGCTTGCCCTCGGCAGGCCCCGCATCGGCAACCTGATCTTCCGCCGGTAAAGTCTCAGGAGCGGGACTGCGGTCATGGTCCAAATCGACCGCCGTCGCTCCGGCGTTGCTGCCATTCCTCCCCCTCCCCAGGCCAAACAAGACTATCGCAATGGCGATCAGGATCGCGATGCCGATAGGGACCAGGTACATGGTCAGGATATCCTGTACATGCGAACTAATGTTGGAGAAAGGAGACAGAATGGAATTCATCTAGTAATTAAGAAGGTCATGAAGATTTTTCTCTGCCGGCTATTCGGGCCGGGCTCTAGCGAATGGATTCAACTATGACCCAACTGTTTATCCTCGTCAACTTTGTGTTTGCCGCAAAGATGCCCGGGGGCGTAAACGACAGGCGGACCAACACAAAAAAAAAGCAGCGCCCGCCGTCTTTTATCATATAAAAACCAAGCCAAGCCTGCCAATACTAGCATTATTAACAGCATGAAAGGCTGCATTTCATCGACAGCTGTGGTCGATGCATAAGCCGCCTTCCATTTATTTCCGGTCCTTGCCGCCCCCCACCTTGCGTGCCGCAAGAAAAGCGATCAGGCCGGTGGCAAAAGTGGCGCCACCGTTGATGGCCCACTGGATTTGCCCCGTCATGAAGCTGCCAGGCAAGATATTAATGCCCTGCAAGAACCAGATGGCGCCCAGCAGCATCAGCAGGATGCCCAATAATCTCAACGCTGCTTTCATGGATTTCCTTCTCTATTGTGGCTTGGCCATCTTGCATTCCGTTCCCTGTGCCAGTTCATTGCCTGAATATACCGCATCGGTACGAAAACCGTAATTAGTGCCTTCCCAGCCCGCTTTTACCGCCTTGCCGTCCACCGGCGCAATGGTATTGACCACCTGCGGCAACAGCAACTGGTGATCCTCGGCGCGCATGCGAACCGGCCCCACCACGGATTCATAAGTCAGCCCTTCAAGCGCGCGGGCGATTTTGACGGTGTCCAGCGACTGCGCCTTATTGATCGCGGCGGCCAGCATCAGCGGCGTGAATACTACGCGCGGCGCATAAAAATCGCTACCGGTTTTTTGCTTGAAAGCCTTTGCCTGCGCTTCCGCTTTCGGCACATCGGCCTCGCCCGGATGCCATTCGCCGACCCAGGTGACCTGCCCCATCTTCGCTTGCGCGATGGCAGGGACCGTGCCCGGCGCCGAGCCCGCGCTGTGGTTGAAATAACGCAGGTTGTAGCTGGCCTCGCTGGCGGAGCGCAATAGCAGGCTCAGGTCCGGCCCCCAGTTGCCGGTGATGACGGCATCGGCGCCGGCGGCCTTCATCTTGGCGACATACGGAGAAAAGTCCTTGACCTTGCCTATGGGATGCAAGGTCTCGCCGACAAACTTGATATCCGGCCTGGCCAGCCCTACCAGCTCACGGCCGTATCTGGCCCATTGGCGGCCGTGCGCATAATCCTGGTTCAGCAAGTAAACATTCCTGATCGCCGGCTGGGTCTTGATGTAGTTGGCCAGCGCCTTCATCTTCATCGCCGTGTTGGCCTCCAGCTGGAAGTGCCAGAAATTGCAGTTCTTGCCGGTCAGCTCTGGGTCTATCGAAGAGTGGTTCAGCACGATCACTGCCTTATCCGGATTACGCTCGTTATGCCTCGCCGCCGTTTGCACCACTGCGTTCACCACCGAAGAGCCGGAGCCGCCAACAAGGATCACCCGCGCGCCCTGGTCTATCGCGCTCTGCAAGGCAGTCTGGCTCTCTTGCGCCGACAGCTTGCTGTCCAGTTTGATCAGCTCAAACCTGGTGCCCTTCAGTACGCCGCCCTTGGCGTTCACCTCGTCCACGCCATACTGGAGATTGTTCAGGAAAATTTCGCCGATATTGGCGAACGGCCCGCTCAGCGGGTCGATGAACGCGAGCTTCAGTGTTTGCTGCGCTGACGCAGCGCCGGACGCAAAAATGCCGGCAACGGCAATAGACGTGAACAACTTTTTCATGCAGGTCTCCGTTATTAGAAATTTGATGCAGTGAAACGATGTGAATGAGTTTTAATTAGGACTTGCGCAGAGCTATCTCAGGCAGGGAATTCAGATTCGCCAAGTCATTCCCGCGAAAGCGGGAATCCATTTTTTGCCGGAGTCGGCAATGGGTCCCTGCTTTCGCGAGGACGACGCTGTGGGGACTTGCGGCTCTTCATATTTGCTCAACTAACGACTGCTGCGCAGCCCCAGCACCCTCCATGCCAGTTGCGACAATTCCTGCACCATCTGCTCCTGGTCCAGGCGGCCGTCGGGCCGGTACCAGGTATACAGGAAGCCCGGCAGGCTGCAAGCCGCCAGCGCGGTGATCTTGGTCTCGTTAAAATCCAGCATGCCGTCGCGCCGCCCCTCTTCCAGCAAAGCGCACAAGCGGTCATAGAAGTGATGCGCCAGCTTGTTCAGCTTTTCCTTGTACTTGGCGCTGTAGACCTGCGGTTCGCGGTAGCCGAAGAAGGCGGATGGGTAGTGGCTGATGGTGGCGCGGATCAGCCGCTGTATGCCGTCGGCGATTTTTTCATGCGCTGCGCGCGGATCGTCGTCGGCGAAATCCATCGCGCTCAGGCATTCCAGCGTGGGCCGCCAGGACAGGGTTTCAAAAATCTCCTGCTTATTGCGGAAGTAGTAATACACAAAGGGTTTGGTCACGCCCAGGACCTGCACGATCTGGTCCATCGTGGTGCTGACATAGCCCTGCTCAAAAAACAGGGCCTCCGCCGCCTTCAGGATGCGCTCGCGTTTTTCATCGCTGCCGGCCGTGGCTACCTTTTGCCGTCCCTGGATGGGGGATATTGCTGTATTCATGCGATTTCGGGTTCGGTCTCAAGAGTTTTTTGAAGCTTACCTCATTTTCGGCAAAAATTATACTCAGCAGTAGATTTATTATACTGCTGGGTATAACATATAAAAAAACAGCGCCACACCGCCGTCCGGCGCCATGGCCCTGGCGACAAAGCTCAACAATGAGGAGACACGGAAAAATGAAGCCCTTGCATGAACATTTGCGCCAGCACGCGCGTACCCAGCCCGAGAAACCGGCGTATATCTGGTACGGCCGGGCCGTCAGCTATGCCGAACTGGACCGCGCCAGCGACGCCTTTGCCGCGCGGCTGGACGAGCTGGGCGTGAAACCCGGCGACCCGGTTGCACTGTTCATGAACAACTGTCCGCAATATGCGATGGCGCACTATGGCATACAAAAACTGGGCGCTATCGTCTGCCCCTGCGGGCCGCTGAACAAGGAGCACGAGCTGGAATACCAGCTCAACGACCTGCAGGCGCGCGTGATCGTGGCGGCGGACAACCTGCTGCCCATCGTCGACAAGGTGCGCGGCAAGACGGCGCTGCAGCATGTCTTTGCAGTGCGCTATACCGACCTGTTGCCTGAGCAGCCCAGCCTGGCCTTGCCGGCGGAACTGCAAGCCATGCTGGATCAGCCCAAAGAAACCCATCCCGGCGCCATCGATTTTCTGGCCGCCGTACATGCCGGCGGCGAATCGCCGCAACCGGAACTGTCGATGGACGACGTGGCGCTGATGACCTACACCTCCGGCACCACAGGGCTGCCCAAGGGTGCGATGCTGACCTACCGCAATGCCGTGTATAAAACCGCGGCTGGCGTCGGCAACAGCAAGATAGGCAAGGACGACATCCTGCTGGCTGTCGCTCCGCTGTACCACATCGCCGGCATGGTGATGGGCATCAACTGCACCATCTATACCGGCGCCACCTGCGTGCTGCTGTATCGCTTTGATCCGCTGGCGGTGCTGCAGGCCATCGACCAATACCGGGTCAGCTACTGGTACAGCATCGCGCCGATGAACGTGGCGCTGATGCAGGTGACGACGATCAGGGATTTCGACCTGTCCAGCCTGCGCACCAACCTGGTGACCAGCTTCGGCATCACCTTCACCGAAACGCTGGCCACCCAGTGGAAACAATACGTGCCGCAATGCGGCATGTCGGAAGCGTCCTACGGCCTCAGCGAAACCCATACGGTTGATACCTATATGCCGCTGGACGCGATACGCTGGGGCACGCAAGGCAAGGCCATCGCCGGCAATGAAATCCGCATCATCGATCCCGATACCCGCAAGCAATGCGCGCCCGGCGAGGTCGGCGAGATCGTGTTGCGCAGCGCCGGCGTGTTCAAGGGCTACTGGAACAAGCCGGAAGCCACCGCGCAGACCCTGCGCGACGGCTGGGTATATACCGGCGACATGGGCAAGCTGGATGCCGACGGCTACCTGACCTTCATCGGCCGCTTCAAGGAAATGATCAAGGTCTCCGGCTACAGCGTGTTCCCGGAAGAAGTGGAAAGCATCCTGATCAAGCATCCGGCCATCGCCCAGGCCGCGGTGATCGGCACGCCGGACGCCGACAAGGGCGAAGTGGTGAAAGCCTTCGTCGTGCTGAAAGCCGGCCAAGGCGCCGAATCCACCAAGGCCGCCGAGATCATCGCCTGGTCGCGCGAAAATATGGCGAGCTACAAGGCACCGCGAGAAGTAAGGTTCATCGAGGCGCTGCCGGCGACCGGCGCCGGCAAGGTCTTGCGGCGCTTGCTGAGAGACTATTGACAATCGACCCGGATTTCTACCGTTGGTAGGGTGGGCAGCCCTGCCCACGCTGTCATCGGGCATAGAGATAACCGGTGGGCAGAGCTGCCCACCCTACCTGTTTAGCTAAACAAGGACCAAACGTGTTCAACAAGATACTGATAGCCAACCGCGGCGAAATCGCGCTGCGCATCCTGCGTGCCGCACGCGACCTGGGCATTGCCAGCGTCGCCGTCTATGCAGACGACGACGCGCACGCGCTACATGTCGGCAGCGCCGATCAGGCTGTCGCATTGCACGCGCTGGGCGCTGCTGCTTA
>Ga0210384_10005963_pt1 | contig 13072 bp, 9 predicted proteins | sample IncBWH2MmetaG_FD_160574 | JGI IMG/M metagenome (GOLD analysis project Ga0210384, IMG submission 160574) | Forest soil microbial communities from Barre Woods Harvard Forest LTER site, Petersham, Massachusetts, United States - Inc-BW-H-2-M | ecosystem: Environmental > Terrestrial > Soil >... | reverse complement strand
CGCGCGCCTGGTCATACTTTTCGTCGATTACCGCTTCGGTAACCGCGCCGCGCAGGCACGCCGAGAGCGCGATCAATCCCTTGCTGTGCTTCGCCAGCAAGTCGTAATCGATTCGCGGTTTGTAGTAGAAGCCTTCGAGAAATCCCGAGGACACCAGCTTGATCAGATTCTGGTAGCCTTCCTGCGATTCGCACAGCAGCACCAGGTGGTTGTTGCCTCTGGTTCCCTGCTCCAACTCTCCGCGATCGGAGCCATTCGCACCGCCGTTCGCCGGCGCGGCCTTTTCGCCGCGGTCGTGCCGGCTGCCCTTCGCGACGTACACTTCGCAGCCGATTATCGCTTTAACGTCCCGCTTGCTCGCTTCGTTGAAAAAGTTTGCCGCAGCGAACAAATTACCGTGGTCGGTGATGGCCACCGCCGGCATTTTCTGCCGAGACGCCTCGTCCAATAACTCAGTCGTCTCGCAAGCTCCGTCGAGCAGACTATAATCCGTGTGAACGTGCAGGTGAACAAACTGCGGTTGGCCCATGGATCTCGATTCTAGAACTCCGCGCCGTGTTTTGCGACTCCCATAAACGGTTTTCCACAGCCTGGGCTCGCTGCGCTGCCCTGCTACCTCTTGGCCTTCTTGCCGGCGCTAGCATGCTTCGCCGCGCTTCTTCCTGCCAGATGCTTAGCCAGCGCGGACGGGCCCTTGCTCGCGCCGGGCGCGCTTCCCTTCTCCGGTTTCTTGCTGCCCGCTTCTTTCGCCGGAGCCGCTATTGCCGCCGCTGGTTTCTCTCCAGCCTTCGCTGGCTTCTTTTCCTTTTCCTTCTTCTTGGGCTGTTCCTTGATCCCGGAAAGCTTGCGGAGGATCTTTACCCGCTCTTCCGGCGTCTTTCCGCGTCCCGTGAGTTGCGCAGCAAACATCTGGTTCACGATCTCGTCGAATTTCGCGCCGCGCGCCATTCCCAGAGCTTCCAGTTCGTTGGCCACCACCGGTAACCCCGTCCGGATCGGGCGCCACTTGTTTAAGTATGCGCGAATCTTCGAGAGCGCTCCGGAATTGTTCGATTCCGCCAGCAAATAAGCCATTTGCTCCAGCGGCAATTTTTCGATGAAGCGAAATGCGTCGATCGGCGCTTGCGTCTTCCGCCCGACAAGTTCCTTCTGCGCCGCCAGCGCATTTTCCTCAAATCCCAACACGGCATCGATCTCGGCTGATCGGAACCCCGCCTTGGAAAGTACGGAGTGCTGTTCGCGGTCTTTCAATCGGCCTAGGATCCCCAGCAGCATCGGTACCGCCAGCCGCGGCCGCAATCCTGCCATCATCAGATCGTCGCGCACCTTGCTGAGCCGGTTGATGGCGTCGTAGTCCGGGTGTTTCTTGGCCAGTACCGGATTCACTACCTCGAGCAGGTCGTGTTCCTCCCATGCCTTCAGCACTACGCCCGGTCGTTCTTCCCTCGCTGCCGCCCGCAGCTCCGCTCCTGCATCGTCGGGCGTAATCGTGTGATGTAAATCCCGTTCGATCGCCAGGTCGAACCACTCCTGAGTCCGCGATTCCACTTTGAAACCCATGCGCGCCGCATAGCGCAGGACGCGCAGCAGCCTTGCCGGCTGATTGGTAAAGCTGTGAATCGTGAGTGCGCGCACTTCGCCGCGCTCGATGTCGGAAAGCCCGTTGGTGGGATCGAGCAGCAGCCCGCGAGAAGCCGGATTCAGCGAGATGGCGATGGCATTCAGCGAAAAATCGCGCCGCCGCAAATCCTCCATGATGGTGGACCAGCGGATCTCCGGCCGCGTTCCCGGCCGCACGTAATGGTCGTCGCGCGCCGCGCCAATACTGCCTTCGCTGTCGCCTCCGAAGAGAATTTCCGCGTGACGCAGCTTTTCGTCCTCGTCCAGGATTTTGGCGCCGCCTTTTTCCAGTTCGCGCGCCAGTTTCGACGGATTCCCTTCCGCCGTAAAATCCAGGTCGCGCAGCGATGCTCCGGTGATCAGGTCGCGCACCGTGCCCCCTGTCAGGTACACATTGAATCCCATCGCCGCCGAAAGTTCCTGCACGCGCATCATCGCTGCACGCTGCTCCGGCGACAGCCGGCTTTCCAACAAAAACATATAATCTGGCATTGCGCTCCTTCGCTTCAGGATGACCGCGCGTTCCGCGCCGCCACCCGCAATCTAGCCCGCTTCTTCGTTATGTGATTACTTGCTTACTTCATTGCTTCATTTCAAGCCCTCGGATGATGCGCCTTGTATATCTGCTTCAGCCTCTCTTCTACAAGGTGCGTGTAAATCTGCGTGGTCGAAATATCCGAATGCCCCAGCATCAACTGCACCGACCGCAAATCCGCGCCTCGTTCCAGCAGGTGCGTAGCGAAGCTGTGCCGCAACACGTGCGGCGTCAACGGCGACCGCAGTTTCGCTTCGCGACCGTAATTGGAAAGAATCTTCCAGACGCCCACGCGGGTAAGCGCCTTCCCGCGCCGGTTCAAAAACAACGCCGCAATTGTCCCAGACTTCTTGACCAGCAACTGCGGTCTGGCCTCGCGCAAATACTTCTCCACCATTCCGAGCGCCTTTCGCCCCACCGGCACGATGCGTTCCTTGTCGCCTTTGCCAATGCAGCGCACCGATCCAACTTTCGTATCCACGTCGGCCACTCGCAGGCCCGTCAATTCCGAAACCCGCAATCCCGTCGAGTACAACACCTCCAGCATGGCGCGGTCTCGCAGCCCCAGCGGGGTCTTCTGATCCGGCTGCGTCATCAGCCGTTCCACATCCGCAAGCTTCAAATACCCCGGTAGCTTCCGCCGAACCTTTGGCGACTCCAGATTCGCGGATGGGTCGCAGGCCAGCAATTCCTCGACTTGCGCGTACCGGAAAAAATTCCGCAGTGTCACCAGGTTCCGAGCCACTGAACGGCTCTCCAGCTTCTGCCGGTACAGCGTAGCCAGAAAATCCACCAGGTGGTCCCGTGTCACCGACTCCAGCGCCAGCTTGCGCTTTTTCGCGAACACCTCAAATTTCATCAAGTCGCGGCGGTACGCCGTCAGCGTATTCGGAGAAAGTCCCTTGTCCACGCGGATGTGATTCAAAAATCCCAAAATGGCGACGCCTACTTCCATCTACCCCTCTGCGTATCCTTCGTCACCGGTTTTGCGCCGCCGCGCAATTCCGTAGACCTCATGGACCTCGCGGCAGTGAAACGCCCACGCCAGAAACAAATACAACGCCGTCGCTCCCAGGATTAGCCCGGTAAACACCAGCAACTGCACGCTGAACCTCGAGTGCATCGTAAACGCGGTGTAGCGGTTGCCGAACCAGCACGCCACTCCCATGATTCCCGCGCAAACAAAAATCTTCCAGAACGACCGCAGCATCTGGATCGTGCCCATGGCCCCGTAGCGCAGCCGGAAGATAATGAAGAGCGCGAAGAAATCAAAGTAGCAAGCGATGGCGGTGGCCAGCGCCGGTCCTCCGTTCTGCACCCGCTTGAAAAAGTACTCCAAAAACACGATATTCAGCACAATGTTAATCGTCAATGAGATGCCCGCCACGATCACGGGTGTCTTGGTGTCCCGCGCTGAATAGAACGCCGGCACAATGAGCTTTACGGAAGCGAGCGCCGGCAAGCCTATGGCGTAATACAGCAGCGCGCGCGCCGTCAGGCGCGTCGACGCCGCCACGAATTGCCCGTGCTGGAACAGCACGCGGATGATCGGCTCCCGCAGAATCATCAATCCGAGCGCCGCCGGCACCGTGATGAACGCGACGATGCGCACCGCAAACGTCAGCGTTTTCTTCAACGCCTCGAAGTCGTTCGCCGCCGCCTGATGCGACATCATCGGCAGAATCGCCGTGGCCACCGCGATGGCGTATCCCCCGAGCACTAGTTCCATTACGCGGTCGGAGACGTACAGCGCCGCCAAGCTCCCCGAAGGCATCCGCGCTGCCGTCGAGAAATACGTGTCTACGAACAAATTCACCTGCCCGATGCCGATCCCAAAAAAACGCGGCAGCATCAGCCGCGCCACATTTTGAATCCCGGGATGCGAAAACGAAATCCCGAAATCGAAGCGCATGCCTTTGCGCACCAGCGAAGGCACTTGAATCAAAAACTGCAGCGCCCCGCCCACCAATACTCCCACCGCCAGCGACACCGCCGGGTCCTTGAAGTACTTCCACACCGCGCCGATCGAAAACACGATGATCGCCAGATTCAGAAACACCGAGCTGGCTGCCGGCAATCCGAAAATGTTGAAGCAATTCAGAATGCCCATGGCCAGCGCGGCCAGCGCCACAAAGAACAAGTACGGGAAAATAATGCGGTTGAGCTTGATGGCCTCGTCCCACGATTCCCCGTTCCCCGACGACAACGTGAAGGTATGCACCACCGCCGGCGAAAACACCATCCCCAACACCGTGATCACCGCCACCACCATCGCCAGCGTCCAGAACAGCCGGTTCGCGAACGCCCAAACTTCTTCCGGGCTTTTCTCCCGCATGTACGTCGTAAACACGGGAATGAACGAGGCGGTCATCGACCCTTCCGCCACCAAGCGCCGAAACAGGTTGGGAATGCGGTACGCCAATACGAAGGAGTCCGCCGCAAGGGACGTGCCCAGTAGGAGGGTGTAACGCTGGTCCCGAACATAGCCGAGGATGCGGCTCAATACGGTTACCAGCGTAATGATCGAGGCCGATTTGAGTATTTGCTTTTTGTCGGACAAAGGGCGCTCCGAGGCCCTAACCCTAACAAAAACAATAGGTTGACAGGAAAATCCTGCTTAACATAACATACGTTTCATCGCTTGGCAAATCGGGAGTCTGAACCATCGCATCCGTGCCTCTTTTGAAAACTCGTACCCCAGCCTCTTCTACACACAAGAAGGTTGTCGTGGTCCTCGCCGACAAAAAGCCCATCCGCGGCTACATTAACCCTTCACGCCTGGGCCAATCCGATCCTGTCGATCTCCTCACCCTCGAAGGCGAGCACCAGGAACTTCCTCTCGCGCGCATCCGCTCCATCTATTTCGTCCGCGAATTCTCTGACGATTTCGAGCCCGAACGCAAAGTCTTCCTCAGCCGCCCCAAGCTCGACGGCCTGTGGGTCCGCTTGCGCTACACCGACGGCGACACGCTCGAAGGCGTAGTCCCGAACGACCTCCTCACGCTCCTCGACAACGGCCTGCAAATCACGCCGCCCGATCTTAACTCCTCCACCGACCGCATCTTCGTCCCTCGCGCCGCCCTTTCCGAACTCACCGTCCTCGGCGTAGTCGGCATCGCCCGCCGCAAACCGGCCGCACCAGCACCAGCTCAGCCCCGCCTCTTCAACGAATAGCTTCATTTCTTTGTCCCCCCTTTGATCTTTGTGTTAACTCTTGGCCTTTTGCTTTTTCCCCCAGCCTAATCCATCATCGCAACTCCCAGCCATACGAGGAGCTCTCCCATGAAACTTTCCGACATCGCCGCCAAGCTTGACTGCCGCCTCGAAGGCGACCCCGCCCAGGAAATCTCCGGCGTAGCCGGAATCGAACACGCCACCCCCGGCCAGCTCACTTTCCTCGCGAATCGCCGCTACTTCCCTCTTCTCAAATCCACGCGCGCCTCCGCCGTGCTCATCGACCCCAAAATCGTCATCGAGCGCGATCCCACTTTCCCTCCGCTCGCTGCGCTGCGTTCCGCCAATCCGTATCTAGCATTCGCTCGCGCCATCGACCTCTTTTACCATCCGCCCGCCTACGCTCCCGACATTCATCCCACGGCGGTAATCTCCAAATCCGCCAAAATCGCCGGCAACGCCCACATCGGCCCGTACTGCTTCATCGACGACAACGCCCACATCGGCCGCAACGCCGTGCTGCACAGTTTCGTCACCATCTACCGCGGCGCCGTCATCGGCGACGATTTTTTTGCACACGCCCATTCCGTAGTCCGCGAATTCTGCCGCATCGGCGATCGCGTGATTCTGCAAAACGGCGTCATCATCGGTGCCGACGGCTTCGGGTTCGCCAAACAGTCTGACGGCACCTGGCAGAAAATGACCCAATCCGGACCAGCCATCCTTGAAGACGACGTCGAAATCCAGGCCAACTCCTGTGTCGACCGCGCCACCATCGGCGAAACTCGCATTGATTGCGGCGCCAAGCTCGACGATCTCGTCCTGGTCGGCCATGGATCCCGCGTCGGCGCCAACACCTTGCTCTGCGGACAAGTCGGCCTCGCCGGCTCCACCAACGTCGGCAGCGATTGCATTCTCGCCGGACAAGTCGGTTCCGCCGGCCACCTCTCCATCGGCGACCGCACTGTGATCTCCGCACAAAGCGGCATCCCCCACGACCTTGCCGGCGACGCGCAATATTCCGGCTACCCCTGCGTCGAGCGCCGCCAATGGCTAAAAAGCGCCGCCACCCTCAACCGTCTGCCCGACCTCCAAAAACGCCTCCGTGACCTCGAATCCCAACTCGCCCAACTCCAATCCCGCCTCCCCTAGCGGGCCGCTCTGCGCACCCACCGCGATTCGTGCTCGTACCAAGCCAACTGGTGCTGAAACACCTTGCTCTTCTACACGTCTATGATATGCAGAAGGACGAGGTGTCCGATGCCAGCTAAATCCGAGCTCCCGCAGGGCACCCTGGACCTGCTAATCCTCAAAGTCGTCGGCATCGGCCCGGTGCACGGGTACGCCATCGCCCAACGCCTCGAACAGGTCTCCCGCGGCGTGGTGCAGGTCCCGCAGGGCTCGCTCTATCCGGCGTTGCACAGGCTGGAGAACCGCGGCCTTCTTGCCGCGGACTGGAAGGACACGGAAACCGGGCGCGAAGCCAAGTTCTACGAACTGACCCACAAGGGACGCAAGCAGCTGGAAACAGAAGCTGCTGACTGGCAACGGCTTATCGATGCCGTAGGCCTCATCCTCGGGATGACGGAAGGGGGTACGCAATGAATTGGTGGCAGCGCCTGTGGCGCCGGAAAACGATGGAATCACAGCTCGAAAAGGAGATTCGTTTCCATCTGGACGCACACGCGGCTCAGTTGATCGCGCAAGGCCATTCGCCCGAGGAAGCCCAGCGCCAGGCCCGCCTCGCTCTTGGGGGACCCGAACAAGTAAAGGAGCAGTGCCGCGACGCCCGGGGCACTCGCTGGCTCCAGGATTTCTTGCAAGACATCCGCTACGCCATTCGTACCTTGCGAAAGCAACCCGCCTTTGCGGCGGTCGCTCTTGTGACACTTGCCCTCGGCACAGGTGTGACCACGGTGATGTTCACCGTTGTCAGCGGCGTGCTCCTCAAGCCGCTTCCCTACCCGCATCCGGACCGCCTCGTCGCGGTGCACGGCCACACCGACGACTGGAACGCCGTTTTCTATGGCGAGCAGAACGTCGCCTACCCAGACTTTCTCGATTGTCAGCGCGAAATTCATTCTCTCGAGATGGCCGGCTTCCTCTTCGACGGCGGCATCGTCAGTGCACCCGGAGAACCCGAATACGTGAACCTCCGCGAGATCTCCTCCGATCTCTTCTCCGTTCTCGGCGTCTCCCTCTCGCAAGGCCGCGGCTTCCTCCCGGAAGAAGACCGTTCCGGCGCGACCCCCGTGGCCATCTTGTCCTATCGCTTCTGGCAGCGCCGCTTTCCTGGAGATACGCACGTCATCGGCCAGTCGCTCATCCTCGATCAAAAAAGCTATACCGTTGTCGGCGTCGCCCCTGAGAATTTCCGCCTGGACGGAGAGGAGGGAGATGTCTTTACTCCGCTTGGCCAGTACACCGGAGCGTTCCTCCAGAAGCGCCGTGCGCATCCCATTCGCGTTGTCGGCCGTCTTCGGCCTGACTTTACTTTGTCCAAGGCTCAGTTCGAGCTGACGGTCTTTGCCCGCCATTTGGCGGAGCAGTTCCCGGACACGAACGCCGGCCGCAGCTTCGTAGCCGCGCCGCTTCGTGCAGATGTAGGCGATGTCCGCGCCACGCTCTGGCTGCTTCTCGGCGCCGTTACCTTAGTCCTGTTGATCGCCTGCGCCAACGTAGCCAGCTTGCTCCTCGCGCGCGCTGTTTCCCGCGAGCGCGAACTGGCCATGCGCGTGGCCCTTGGAGCAGGTCGCGGCCGCCTCGTTCGCCAAGGTCTCACCGAAAGCGCCGCCCTGGGACTCTCCGGAGGTATCCTTGGCGTCTTGCTTGCCTCTGCCGGCATTCGCCCGTTCGTTGCCTTCTGGCCGGGCATTTTGCCGCGCGCCGAGGAGATCCACCTTGACTGGCGCGTGCTCCTTTTTGCCGCAGTGATCTCGCTGCTCAGCGGTGTGCTTTTCGGGCTTGCTCCTGCCCTTCGTGCTCCCAGCCGCGACGTGGAGCGCATCCTCCGCGCCGGAGCGCGCTCCGTCTCCGGAAGCTCGCGCCGCCTGCACAGTAGTTTTGTCGTCGCGGAAATCGCTCTGGCCGTCGTGCTCTTGGTAGCTGCCGGGATGCTCGGCCGCACCCTTCTGCGGCTTTCCTCTCTCGATCCCGGCGTCAACACTCGCAACGTTCTCGTTACGCGTGCCGCCCTTTCCGCCGCCGTCCTGGCAAACCCGGCGCAGATCCGCGCCGCCTGGCAAGACATTCTCGATCATGCGCGCCGCCTACCGGGAGTAGTGTCCGTCGCTGCGGTCGACACCATTCCCCTCCGTGAAGGCAACAACCCGCTCGCTTACTGGACTACCCCGGTTGCGCCGCCGCCCCAGCAGCAGCCGTTCGCCTTGGCAACAACCGTGACCCCTGACTATCTACAAGTCATGGGCATTCCGCTACTTCGCGGGCGTTTCTTCGACGATCACGATCGTTTGGGAAACGAGCCCGTCATCGTTATTGACCAAGTCATGGCGCAACACTCCTTCGGTACTCAGGATCCCGTCGGCAAGCAACTCTGGCTTCCGGGGACCTATAGCCCGTTCTCTGCGGGTAAGGAAGCTCCTGATGCCGTGCGCGTCGTCGGTGTCGTCGGCCATGTCCGCTATTGGGGCCTTGCCACTGATGATCAGGCCCAGGTCCGCGCCCAATACTACTACCCATTCGCTCAGGTGCCGGACCCCTTGCTACGTCGCTGGTCTGAACTCATGTCCATCGCCGTCCGCACCAGCATTCCGCCTTTGAATACTCTCGGACCATTACGCCAGGCCGTCCGTGGCGCCACCGGCGGTGCCTCTGGCGATCAAGCTCTCTACGAAGTGCACACCATGGAACAGCTCGCCAGCAACTCGCTCTCGCGCCAGCGTTTTCTCTTGTTGCTGTTTGGTGTCTTTGCTGCATCGGCTTTGCTGCTCGCCTGCATCGGTATCTACGGCGTTCTCGCCTATTTAACCAGCCAGCGTGTCCCCGAGATCGGGCTTCGTATGGCCCTCGGTGCCACGGCCCGCGAAGTCATTAGCCTCGTCTTACGCCAGAGCCTCGCCATGATTTTCATCGGTGTCGCGGTAGGCATCTTCGCCGCTTTGGCCGCTGCCCGTTTGCTCCAGCATCTCGTCGACGGCATGAGCCCAACCGAGCCGTCAACCTTCGCTCGCATGATCTCGATCCTGGTCGGCGCCGCGCTGCTGGCCAGCTTCCTGCCGGCCCGCCGCGCCAGCCGCATCGACCCGATCGCCGCGCTTCGCCAGGACTGACACGCCAGGACTCGGCCTCTAAAGCTTCGCTTCGACAGAGTCTACAGCCGGCCGCTGGTCCTCTGGCAGCCCCGCGGCGAGCGCCACGCGCACTCGGTCATTCAGCTCGTCGCGCCGCGCGAAGGTGTACTTCGCCGCGTCGATCGGCTCCAGAAACTCCACCACTATCTCGCCCGGATGGATCACCAGGGAGCGCTTCTCCATCACCCGGTGCGCCCCCGAGCACGCTACCGGCACAATCTGCACGCCCGCATTGATGGCCATCACCACCGCACCCTTCTTAAACTCCTGCAGCCGGCCGTCCGGACTCCGCGTCCCTTCCGGATAAATCAAAAATGATTGCCCGTCCCGCATTGCCTGCGTGGCTTTTTCAACGCTCACAATCGCCGATTCACGTGAGTTGCGGTTCACCGGCACAAAGTGCGCCAGCGTGAACGCCGTACCCACAATCGGCCACTGAAACAGCGACTCCTTCAGCAGGATGGCGATGCGCCGCGGAATCGCGCCGACCACTGCCGGCGCGTCCGCAGAACTCGTGTGGTTCGCCACAAACAGGCATGTGCCCTGGGGAATGCGTTCAGTTCCTACCACGCGCACCTTTACGCCCACCAGCCGGACGAAAAACATAACGCCATTTATCCCTGCCCAGTAAAGGGGATCGACGTTTTTTGTCATGAGGGTGTAGATCAACAGGGGCGGGCCTACCAAGAAAATGTAGAGGGAGAGAAACATCGCGATGAAGGCAGTTCGGAGCATGGCTTAGGGCACACTTTGTCGAATTGGCGCGCGGGGGTCAAGCGCGGGATGCGCGAGCACTATCATTCGCTTACTCGCCGCGGAGCCAGGATTCGCGGAGGCGCTTGGCTTCTTCTGGCGTGTGGGCAATTTCGGCGACCTGGTAGAAGAGTTCTTTCGCTTCGGCGAGGCGAAAGTCGATTTCGATTTGCTTTTCGTCGCGACGCAGAGATAAGTGCACAGTGCCGCCGGGTTTTTGGTCGCGCAGCCAGCGTTCGAGGCGTCTAGGCGGTTCTTGCTTGTTCCAGAGCGCGACTACGTCGCCTGGGCGCAGGCCTGCCGCCGCTGCGGAGGAGTCTGCATCCACGGTGCGGACCACTGGGTTGCCCTCCGGGCTGCGGTCTGCTGCGAATCCCAGCGTCGCGTGGCTGCGCTCGGTTACGCGGAGTTCCAGGCCGGCGATGGCGAGGGTTTCTTGGTAGGGGAGCGGTCCAGCGTTTGCAACGTACTTCTGAAAGAAGTCCTCGAAGGAGCCGCCGGCAACTTTTTCGGCGGTGAGACGGACGTCCAGGCTGTCGCGATAGGGTTTGCCCTGTTTGGCGAAATCTTCATTCAGGAGGCGGAGCACGTCGTCGAGACTCTTGGCGCCGTCGGTGCGTGCGCGGATTTGCAAATCGAGGAGCACGCCGAGGACCTGGCCCTTTGTGTAATAAGAAACGCTGTTTTCGGGACGGTTGTAGAGCGGATATTTTTCGAGCCAGGCATCGATGCTCGATTGTTCGGCGCTTTGCCAGCGGTTTGCGGGGCGCGACTCGAGTTCGCTAATCTGCCGCGCTAGATCTTCGTAGAACTGCTGCTTAGTCCAGAGCTTGCTGCGCAACAGCGTGTAAGAGCCATAAGTGCTCGTGACACCCTCGGCGAACCAGAGCGCGCGGGTGTATTGCTCTTGGGTGTAGTCGACCGGATCGAGCGATGCGGGGCGAATACGCTTCACATTCCACAGATGAAAAAACTCGTGCGCGGACACATTGTCGAGAGATTCGTCCGAGCTGATGCCGATCGCGGTCGAGTTGGCGTGTTCCATGCCACCGCCGCCTGCGCCGCGTCCGATGTGAAAAATAAACGTGTAGTGTTGGTACGGTGCACCGCCCATCAGCTTCAATTCGTACTTGCAGATTTTGGTTAAGTCTTCCTCGAGATGCTTCTTGTTCCAGCCGTCTCCGTGCACCACAACGGAGACCGGCGGCGAAATCCCCGGCAAATCAAATTGCTGGAACTTCCCGGCTTCAATCGGGGCATCGGCCAACGCATCAAAGTTCGAGGCGCGCAGCAGGAAAGTTCGAGCGGTGCTGCCGCCAACCCCAACGGCTGCAGCGAAATCGGCGCCCGCCACGTTCCAATCGATCAGCAATTCCGAGAGAAAAAGCTGCACGTCCTCGGATCGTCGCTCCGGAACGTACATCAGAATCATCGCGGGGTTGATGAACGCGTGGTCCGCGTTCAGCTGGGACGCGAACGGACCGGGATCATCCCAGAAGGTTGCATAGCGCACGACGACGGTTCCGTCCGCCTGCACTCGCCAGGTTTGTTTGTCGATTTTCTCGATGGGCACGCGTGCAGCCCCTACGAAGGCTTGCACCTGCTGAACGTGGTCGCTGAAGTCGCGGATTTGATATAGGGCATTCCAGGCGGGCATTTGCACGGTAACACTGGCGTGCACGTCCGGGATGGTCACCGACACGTGGAAAAGGTGCTGTTCCGGATGAGCGAGCGAAACCTGGTATCCAATGGTCGCGCGGGAAGGAGTGACGAGCAGGAAGGGCAAGAACAGTGCTAGGTAAATGTGTCGCGCCAAGCGCGCAGCGGCATAGTTCCGGTTCACCTGACGTTGGCCTCGCATCGGGTGCCCGCTGCGGATTCGAGTTTCTTGACGAGTTTTTCGCACAGGCCATCGAAGCTGCCGTTGGACATGATCAATAGAAGGTCTCCGGTTCGGGATTCTTTCGCAAGCTGCTCGGCCATGGCGTCCGAGCCGCTGATGACGCAGGCATCTTTGCCGAGGGCGCGAACACTTTCGGCAACGGTTTCAGGATCGAGGCGGTTTTCGTCGCCGAGTTGCTGGGCGCGGAAAACTCCGCCTAGCACGACGCGGTCGGCCAAGGCCAGCGAACGCGGCAGAGCTTCCTGGAAGACTTTGCGGCGCATGGAATTGGAGCGCGGTTCGAGGATGGCCCACAGGCGGCGGCCAGGCCAACGGGCGCGCGCGGCTTCGATGGTGGCCTGCACGGCGGTCGGGTGGTGCGCGAAATCGTCGACTACGAGCACCCCGCCTACCTCGCCTTTCACGTCCATTCGACGCTTTACACTGCGAAATGTTTTCAAAGCTCCGGCAAGCACTTCCACGGTGATTCCACGGCCTTGCGCAACGACGATGGCAGCGAGGGCATTCAGGACATTGTGGCGACCAGTGGCGTGCAGCGCGAATTCGCCGAAGCGCTCACCCCGATGAGCTACGCGGAAGCGCATAGTATCGTCTTCGGGGCGGACGTCTGTGGCGATCCAATCGTTTTCGGCAGCGAAGCCGTAAGTCTCGACGGGACAGAGCGCCTTCGACGCCGCACGGCGCAGCGCCGGACCAGACTGGCTGGTATCGCCCCAAATGACCACGCGGCCGCGTCTAGGAACGAGATTGACTAGACGGCGGAAGGCGAGTTCGTAG
>Ga0210384_10005962_pt1 | contig 13072 bp, 11 predicted proteins | sample IncBWH2MmetaG_FD_160574 | JGI IMG/M metagenome (GOLD analysis project Ga0210384, IMG submission 160574) | Forest soil microbial communities from Barre Woods Harvard Forest LTER site, Petersham, Massachusetts, United States - Inc-BW-H-2-M | ecosystem: Environmental > Terrestrial > Soil >... | reverse complement strand
TCTGTCTTGCGCAGCAGGATGCAGCCAATCTGTCCCGTGTTCGTGACATGCGTTCCGCCGCATGCCGACAAATCGAAATCGCGAATGTCGATCAGGCGCAGCTCATCTTTATCCGTCCGCGGCGGCTTGCGCAGTCCAAGATCCTGAGCCGCCTCCTGCGTGACATACCGGATCTCCACCGGACGGTTCTCCTCGACAATCTGGTTCGCCAGTATCTCGGCCTCTTCCACCTGCCGCGCCCCGAGAATCGCCGTGTCGAGATCGATCGACGACGCCTCCTCCCCCATGTGAAACGACACCGTCTGCATGTTGAACAATCGGACGAAGGCGGCCGACAGAACATGCTGACCGGAATGCTGTTGCATGTGGTCCCGGCGCTGCTCCAGATCTATCACTCCGCGAATCCGCGTTCCCGGCACGGGCGCCTTCTCGGCTTCGATGTAATGCACTACCCGCCCGTCTTCGGTCTCGGCGACCTCCGCCACCCGCAGCTTGTTTTCCGAGTCGCCTGCGACCGGAGAGATCCAACCCGTGTCAGACACCTGGCCGCCACTTGTCGGATAGAACGCCGTGCGATCCAGGTACACGCCGTGTCGCGCATTGATCTCCGCGGCGGGGACGACCTCGGTCACCTCGCCCTCAAACTCATATAAGAAGGAATCGTGATAGTAGAGCCGGTCCGTCATGGATCTATTTTAAAATGGATCTATCTTAAATCTGTGGCCTGAGGTGTGGCGCGAGGTGTAGCGCGGGCGCCCACGCCCGCGTTGGGGTAACACGGAAAAGCGCCGAACGATTCAATACGGCCCAATGATCCCGGCAATGTGGCGACTCGTCGGCAATTCACGTTGCTCCGCGACCTTCTCCCCTTCCATCATGTCGAGATACTTGAGCCCTGTGCCGGTGTTGAAGAGCACTACCTGGTCGGTGGGCGCGAAGAAGCCGTTGGAGAGCAGCGTTCTATACGCTGCCAGCGCCGCGGCTCCCTCGGGTGCGGCGAAGATCCCCTCCACACCCGCCCAGTGCCGCACGGCATTCATGATCTCCTCATCGGTAACCGCCACCGCGACGCCCCCGCTCTGGCGCAGAATATCAAGAATGAGGTAATCGCCGTACGCTTTCGGAACCCGCAGACCCGCGGCGGTGGTGGCCGCATTGGCCCACATTTCGGACGCGGTCTTGCCTTCATCCCATGCTTTAACAATGGGTGCGCAGCCCGTTGACTGCACGCTGATCATCTGTGGGCGCTCCGTTCCAATCCAGCCCAACTGCTCCATCTCGTCGAACGCCTTCCACATGCCGATCATCCCGACCCCGCCGCCCGTCGGATAGATAATTCCCTGCGGCAATTTCCAGTTCAGCTGTTCGGCCACCTCGTAGCCCATCGTCTTCTTGCCTTCAACGCGGTAAGGCTCCTTCAACGTCGAGATGTCAAACCATCCCTCCCGCTCCTTCTGCTCACCCACCATTCGCGCGCAGTCGCTGATCAGACCATCCACCAGCGTGACCTGCGCCCCATAGAACTGGGACTCGATGCGGTTCGCCATGGGCACATCCTTCGGCATGAAGATGTGAGCCTCGATTCCCGCCGCTGCCGCGTATGCGGCCAAGGCGCCCGCAGCATTTCCGGCCGACGGAATCGCCAGCTTCTTCAGTCCAAAATGCTTCGCCATGGTCACCGCAGCCGACAACCCGCGCGCCTTGAACGACCCCGTGGGATTCAATCCCTCATCTTTTATGTAGACGTTCGAATACTCCCGGCTGGCAAGCATGGGCGTGAAGCCTTCGCCCAAGGTCACCGGCACGGCGTCCGGAAGCACTTCCGCATAACGCCACATGGAGCAGGTTCTTCCGCGCAACTGTTCCCGTGTAAAGGATTTCCGAATTGCTGCCAGGTCATAGCGGGCGTAGAGCACGCCTCCATCTTTCGGGCAGACGGTCTGCGGCCGGTCCCCGTTGAGCGATTGGCCGCAGCGAGTACATTCCAAATGTGTTAGGTGCGCCATGGGGGGAAGGATACCATCCCGGCAGAGCCGCCGAGCCGGATGCTTTCCATCGGGTTACGACAAAATTGAACGTTCGGGGAGCAATCTCGCAACTCTGACGGCGATAACTATTCGAATGGGTTTTATAAAGATCGAGACACCCACCGCTCTCAAGCGAAGCGAATGACCCGCTTCTCTCCGCGATCTCCGCGGCAGTTCTTCGCGTCCTCTGCGTTTTAAGATTTTCCTCCGCTGGGTTACCACCTCTGAAGAAATTTCGTCGCTGCATGGCGAATCAGGACCCGCAAATCCACACTGACGGCGATAACTATTCGAACGGGTTTTATAAAGATCGAGACACCCACCGCCCTCAAGCGAAGCGAAGGACCCGCTTCTCTCCGCGATCTCCGCGGCAGTTCTCCGCGTCCTCTGCGTTTTAAGATTTTCCTCCGCTCTTAGCTCGCCCTGAGCCGCAAAAGCAGCGTGTTTGCCTTGCGAAACCAAGGCCTCTCGCGGCGGCGCAAATACCCCGGCATGGTCGGCTTCTTGGCGAGTATCTTCTGCGCCCATTCCCGAGCTTCCGCCGTCCTGCCCTGTGAAGCCAGCAGCGTAGCGAAGTTGTAGTAGGTCTCCGACGACGTCGAAATCACCGTGGCCTCGCGGAAGAGTTGTTCGACTTTTGCCGGCTGGCCCGTGTTCGCGTAAGCATGCGCCAGCAGGCCCTTGGCGCGGTGAAAGTCATACCCGGGATCGCTGTTTACCACCCGCTCCAGATCCGTCACCGCGGCGGCAAAATCTCCCAGCTCAACCTCGCACACACCACGCCGGTAAAACGGATCGAGCGAATCCGTGCGCGATGAAATCGCTTTGTCATAACAGCTGCGGGCCTTGGCGAATTTGCCGTCCTCCATATAGAGATCGGCTAATTCCTCGTAATTCCCAGCGGAAGGATTGTCGAGAACCGCGGCTTCCAGCTCGCGAATCCGCCGATGACGAGGAAACGCGCGGAATGATGTACGGAGCAACCCTGCGTCCGGCAACACCTCTACGAAGATGTAAACCACAGCTCCCATCCAATGAATAAGAATGATCCACAACCAGAACGTATCGGGTCGGCGACGAATGAAATGGATGATGGCCACAACCCGAATCAGGATGCTCCACCATGAAAATGCAAACAGAAGAAGCCAGCCCATGCGCGTGCAATATAGCATGCGCATTTTCGTTCACTCAGGTCGCGAAACTGCTACTACATCTCCCGCAACGCGCCTGATCGAACCCGAATGTTAAAATCGACCGTGGCTCCGCCTTCCATCCGCCTGCTCGCGCTCGATATCGACGGCACTCTTCTCAACTCCCAGTTCAGTATTTCCGACATCGACTTATCGGCCCTGCGCCGTGCGCACGAAGCTGGAATCGAAATCGCCGTGGTCACCGGCCGGCGTCACGATTTCGCTCTGCCCATTGCCCAGCAACTCGGCTTTGACCTGTGGCTTATCAGTTCCAATGGCGCCATCACCCGCTCCCTCACCGGCGACACCTTCTACCGCGACCTGCTTCCCGCGCAGGTGTGCCGCGAACTGTGCCAGGCCATGGTCGAATTCCGGGGCAACACTGTCCTCACCTTCGACAAGCCCGGCAAGGGATCGATCGTGCTTGAGAACATGAACGAGCTGGAAAATTCCATCCGGCGGTGGCTGGAGAAAAATCTCCAATACATCGATTTCGTCGCTCCCGTGGAAGACGCGCTGGTCACCGACCCCGTCCAGGCCATGTTTTGTGGGCCCATCCCCCGCATGCACGAGGCGCTGGCTGCCCTCGAAAACTGTCATCTGGCCGAGGAAATCACGGTGTTGCGCACCGAGTATCCGCTGCGCGACTTGTCCATTGTCGATGTCCTCAACAAAGGCTGCTCCAAGGGCCACGCTTTGGAGCGCTGGGCCGCCTTTCGGGGTGTTCCCCGAGAGCAGGTCATGGCCATCGGAGACAATTACAACGACATAGAAATGCTTGCGTTTGCCGGATACCCAGTTATCATGGGGAATGCCTCGGAAGAACTACGCGGCCGGGGCTGGACGGTAACCCGGTCCAACGACCAGAACGGCGTAGCCGCCGCTTTGGAACCCGTTCTGGCCCGGGCGGGCGTTGAAAGATAAAGATTTAAAGATAACGTCGGGATTCTCCGACGGCTTGGCAGCATCCCCCGCGGTCGACTTCGAATCTGGTAGGTGGTATCTCGTTGTCCATGAATCTGATAAAGAACTCCGGGGTCGCTATCCTGCTGGGCCTGCTCGCCGCATCGGCTTCCGCCACCGACATTGCGACGTTGCGCAACGGCTTCACCATTCGCCACGAAACCCGTGCGCCGCTGGGCGTAACGACCCGGCTTTTTCTGACTTCCGACGGCTCGAGCTTTGTTGACGTCCCGACCGCCGAAATCATCCAGATCGAACACGATCTAAGCCCGCCCCCCGCTCCGAAAGAAGAGCCCGCTGCTAGCGCTCCCGCTGCTGGGCCGTACGCGGCCGGGCCCACCGTCCCAGCGCCCGTAAACGCATCACCCCAGCCCGCCGTGCCCTCGGCAACCTCGCCGGCGGATGTTTCTCGCGTCATCAATGAGGCCAGCGGGCGCTATCAACTGGATCCCGACCTGGTGAACAGCGTCATCCGCGCCGAAAGCGGCTTCAAAGTCCACGCCATCTCACCCAAGGGCGCGCAGGGCTTGATGCAGTTGATGCCGCAAACCGCGAACAAGCTCGGTGTGCCCAACGCCTTCGATCCGGCAGCCAACGTCGACGGCGGCACCCGTTATCTTCGCGAGCTTTTGGAGAAGTACAACTACGACCTGATCAAGGCGCTGGCGGCCTACAATGCCGGGCCGCAACGCGTCGAGCAATACGGTGGAGTTCCACCTTATCGCGAGACCCGGCACTACGTCGCGAGCATCGTCCGCGACTTCAACCGCAAGAAACTGGCCCAGCAAAAAGCTGCCAACACCGCGGCGCCCAAACCGCAAACGCAGAAACCAACCCAGCCTCGCAAGCAGGCGAAATCGGCCACCACACCGAAGCCAGTCCCGGCCCCGGTCAACACACAGACCACCGCCAAAAAAATGACCCCTCCTACGGGGAACTAGGCTTTTGTATCCCCGTTTCAGAGTCACCTCGCGTTGACCCCCGCCCCTGAGTCATTTACCTTGGGTTGTGCTTGTTGGCCGCCAGCCCTGACTCCACCCGCCCGGAGACCCCAGCTTTCATGGACAAAAAACGCGTAGCGATTACTGCAATCGCGCTGGCTCTTCTGGCGGCCCTGGTGTATTCGCAGTTTCGCATGTGGAAGAACTTCGACTGGAACCTCTTCCTCACCCAGACCGATCATGTAAGCAAGTTCCACATCCTTCACGGCATCGCCCTGATCTATATCGCCTACGTGCTCCGGGCAGTACGCTGGAAGATCTTCCTGCGGCCCGTGCGCCCCGAGGCCTCGTCCATCGGCCTGGTGGCTCCAACCATAATCGGCTTCACCGGACTGGCGCTCCTGGGCCGTCCCGGCGAACTGATTCGGCCTTACCTGATCGCCAAGCGGGAAAATCTCTCTTTCTCTTCGCAGCTCGGCGCATGGGCGGTCGAGCGCATCTTCGATATTGGCGCTTTTACATTTCTACTGGTCCTCGCGGCCTTCTTTGCCCGGGCTCCCCGGCGCTTGGCCTACTACGGCAGCTTCCGCGAGGTGGGACTCATCTTCACTGGTGTAGTTGTCGTGTTAACGCTCGGCGCAATCGCCGTGCACCGTAGCGGGGAAGCCCTCGCGGGCTGGGTTGAGAATCGGTGGACCGCTCTGTCGATGCATCTTCGCCACCGGATCGCGCTTCGCATCCGCGAGTTTCGCAGCGGCCTGAACACCATCCACAGCGTCACCTCGCTGCTCGAACTGATTGGGGTATCCGTCCTCATGTGGGCTGTAATCGCAGTGGCCTACAAAGAAGTGACCCATGCTTACGCTGTGCCCCGGCTGGAAATTCCGCAGACGCAGATCTTCTTGCTCATGGCCTCGAGCATGGTCGGCTCCCTCATTCAGTTGCCCGGTGTCGGCGGCGGATCGCAATTGGCCACCATCAGCATGCTGGTGTACGTCTTCGAAGTGCCCCCCGAACTGGCTACCAGCTGCGGCATCATGCTTTGGCTGGTAACCTTCGTGGCGGTCATTCCGCTCGGTTTACTCCTGGCGCATCGCGAGCGCTTGTCCCTGCTGAAACTTTCTGAGGAAAGTCACCACGCGGAACAGTCCGCCGAGGCTGACACACCCGCGGCATAACGGGCTGTGACGCAGTGATCGGTTAGCTTCCCACGAACCAGCGCCGGCAGCGCTGCCTGCTACAATCTTGTTTCTGAAACAAGAGGCCTGAGCATCTCCAAAGCGCCATGAAGTGTCCTTTTTGCGGGTTCCTGGAAGATAAAGTGGTCGATTCGCGCGAAAGCAAGGAGGCGGAATCGATCCGTCGCCGTCGCGAGTGCCTGAAGTGCGCGAAGCGCTTCACCACCTACGAGCGCATCGATGAAATCCCCTACATGGTGGTCAAGAAAGACGGACGCCGCGAACGCTTCGACCGCCAGAAAGTCCTCAACGGCCTCATGCGCGCCTGCGAGAAACGCCCTGTGCCCATCGGCAAATTGGAGCAGATCGTCAACGAAGCGGAGAGTTTCGTGATCGAATCTCCCGAACGGGAGCGCAAGACCAGCGAAGTCGGAGAGCTGATCATGAGCCGCCTCCGCCGTTACGACAAGGTCGCCTACGTGCGCTTCGCCTCGGTGTACCTCGATTTCAAGGATGTCCAGGAATTCATGTCGGAATTGAAGGACTTGCTGAAAACCAAAGAGCCCGAGCCAAAACCAGCAAAGCCTGCCCCCAACAAGGTCACGACGTAAAACGCAATTCAGAAGGCACTTTTAGAAGTCTTTATGACGCATCGCATTACTCTCATCCCCGGCGATGGCATCGGCCCCGAAGTCACCAACGCCACCGTGCGCATCCTCGAAGCTACCGGCCTGAAGTTTGAATGGGAGACCTACATGGCCGGGGCGGAAGCCTTCGAGCGCTATCGCGAATACATCCCGAAGGATCTGAACGACTCCATCGAACGCACCCGCGTCGGCCTGAAGGGTCCGGTCACCACCCCCATCGCCGGCGGCTTTCCCAGCATCAACGTCGAGTTGCGCAAGCGCTTCGAACTCTATGCCAACTTCCGTCCCATCCGGAATCTTCCCCACATCCCGACCCGCTATCCCGACGTCGACCTGATCATCGTGCGTGAAAATACCGAAGGCCTGTACTCGGGCATCGAGCACGAAGTGGTCCCCGGCGTGGTCGAGAGCCTGAAGATCATTACTGAGAAAGCGTCCACCCGCATCGCGCGCTTCGCCTTCGACTACGCCCGCAACAACAAGCGCAAGAAGATCCACGCCATTCACAAGGCCAACATCATGAAGCTCTCTGACGGTCTCTTTCTGCGCTGTGCACGGGACGTGGCCAAGGAATACCCGGAGATCACCTATGGCGAGCACATCGTCGATAACACCTGCATGCAACTGGTCATGAATCCTTATCAATACGACATGCTGCTCATGGAAAATCTTTACGGCGACATCATTTCCGACCTATGCGCCGCATTTGTCGGCGGCCTCGGCCTGGTTCCCGGCGCAAACTTTGGCGACCACTGCGCCATCTTCGAAGCCGTCCACGGCTCGGCCCCCGATATCGCGGGCAAGAATCTGGCAAACCCGACGGCACTGTTGCGCTCTGCACTCCTGATGCTGCGTCACATCGGCGAACCCGATGCAGCCCTTCAAGTCCGCAACGCCCTCGAGAAGGTCTACCGCACGCGCGACAAACTCACCCGCGATGTCGGCGGCAAAGCAGGCACCTCAGAATTTGCCGACGCGGTCATCGAAGAAATGCAGTCCGCCCGAGTCGCACAAACCCCGTCAGCGCACGCATAAAAAATTAAGAGTAGCGCTGGCGTCCCGCCGGCTGTCTAGCGGGCATCTTGCCCTCGCGCCCGCAGATTTTGTGAAGAGCATGGCTCGTAGTCGACGGTTTTTGTGCAGGAATTTACGACCCGTCGTTTGACGCGTTGCCCTCAAACGAGTTAACATCGCCTCGCTTTCTGGGGAACCTGTGGGGATGTCTCAAACCGAGAGGTGTTTGGGAATAGTTCTGTTCCAGCTCGGCGGACCCGATACGCTGGAAGCCATCCAACCTTTTCTTTTCAATCTTTTTTGCGACCCTGACATCATCGATTTCCCCTTCGCCCGCATCGGACGCCGGCCGCTTGCCAGGCTCATCTCCAGTACCCGCGCCAAAAAAGTCGAGCATCATTATTCCGTCATCGGTGGCGGCTCCCCGATCCGCCGATTTACGGAAACCCAGGCCCGGGCGCTTGAAGGCACAATGAAGCGGATGGGCGTGCCTGCCCGCTGCTTCGTGGCCATGCGCTATTGGCATCCGTTTACCTCCGAGGCAATCGCACAACTGCGCGCGGCGCGCTGTCATGAAGTCGTGTTGTTGCCGCTCTATCCGCACTACTCGAGCACCACGGTGGGCAGCAGCCTGAACGAATGGAACCGGCGATTCGACGCCGACATTCCCGTTCGTCTCGTCCAGTCGTTTTATCGCGACGAGCGTTACCTCGACGCGCTCATTGAAAAGATCGACGAAGCCCTCGGCCGCTTCCCCGCTTCGCGTCGTCCCGAGATTGTTTTCAGCGCGCACAGCTTGCCGCAATCCATCATCGATAAGGGTGATCCCTATCAGCGTCAGATCGAAGAAACGGTTGCGCTCCTGATGGCTCGCGCAGGCTGGTTGAACCACCATCGCCTCTGCTACCAAAGCAAAGTTGGAGCCAGCAAGTGGCTGCAGCCCTCGCTCCATCGCACTTTGCGCGAGCTCTCTGCCGAAGGCGTGCGCGACATCTGCGTCGTGCCCGTCTCGTTCGTTTCCGACCATGTGGAAACGCTTGGCGAAATCGATCATGAAGCGCGTGAGGAAGCCGCCGGGCTGGGCATCCGTCAATTTGAAATGATGTCCGGCCTGAACGACTCCCCCAAGTTCATTGAAGCTCTCGCTCACCTTGTGCTCGAAGCCGCGGGCGAGGCGAGATATTGCATGTGGCCGAACCCGGAGAAGATGGCGGCGCCATTGATGGCCGCTGACTAGACCGGGCAAGGCCGAGTCGATCGCACAGGAGGTACTCATGGCGGGTCCGGAGAACGATCCGGTCAAGCAGAATCCGCAGCCCAGCAAGGAAGCTGCCCCGAGCGCACCGGCAAACAAGTATGTCGGCACTCCGGCAGTGGGGACATCGAAAGCAGCCGCAGCCGGCGGTATTGCTGCCATTGGCCCCGAGAATTCCCAGGTCGATCAACGCCGCCGCCGGTTGGCCTGGATCGGAATCTCGGCCTTTCTAACGGCCTGGTTCCTCGCCTTCTTCCGTTTCTTTCTTCCGCGCACGTTGTTCGAGCCGCGCACATCTTTCAAGATCGGCTATCCTTCGGACTACGCTCTCGGCGTCGACACCAAGTGGCAGCAGAAATACCGCATCTGGGTCGACCGGACTCCCGACCGCTTGTTCGTCATCTACGCGCGCTGCACGCACCTTGGATGCACTCCCGACTGGAAGCCGAGCGAAAACAAATTCAAGTGTCCGTGCCACGGCAGTGGCTACGACAGCGAGGGCATTAACTTCGAAGGCCCGGCCCCGCGTCCCATGGATCGCGCCAAAGTCGAACTCGCTCCCGACGGCGAAATCATTGTCGACGTAGCCAAACTGTATTCCTGGCCGAAGGGCCAGCCGAGCCAGTTCAATGACCCGGGATCGTATTTGACAACGTAGCGCCGACGTAGCGCCGGCGTCTCGCCGGCTTTCCCGAGGGCATCTTGCCCTCGGTGATAGATACAGCTGTGGCAACGAATTTAGAGGGACCAAATGCCTGAAGAACAGAACGGAAAAAACGGCGGCAAGGTTGGACTCGTCGACAAGGTGAAGGATCACCTCACCGGCGACGTGCAATCGCTCAAGACTGAGATGCCGACGAAAGTCAAGGAGCAGATCGAAGGTCTCAAAGATCCGACCAAGACCCAGGTCTACACTTCGATCTTCCGCCACAAGCATGACGACACGCCGCGCAACCGTGCCCTCGGCGTGCTCTCGAATGTCTTCCTGCACCTTCACCCGGCGAAGATCAATCGCGACGCCGTGCGCTACAGCTATACCTGGGGCATGGGCGGGATCACGTTCTACCTCTTTATAGTGCTCACTTTCACCGGCGTGCTCTTGATGTTCTATTACCACCCGACCAAGGTGCAGGCCTTCCGCGACGTGCTCTACCTCGAGCACGACGTCCCGTTCGGCAAGCTCCTGCGCAACATGCACCGCTGGGCCGCGCACCTGATGGTCATCGGCGTATGGCTGCACATGTTCCGCGTGTTCCTCACCGGCTCGTACAAAAAGCCGCGTGAGTTTAACTGGAACATCGGCGTGCTGTTGCTGGTCTTCACGCTGCTGCTCTCCTTCACCGGATATCTGCTTCCCGACGATCAACTCGGATTCTGGGCGGTCACCGTCGGCACCAACATGGCGCGCGCCACACCGCTGCTCGGACACGAGGGCCCATTCGGCCCGCTGCTTGGCATGACGCCCTACAACGACGTCCGCTTCGGCTTGCTCGGCGGCTCGATCGTCGACGCCAACGCGTTGCTGCGTTCCTATATCTGGCACTGCATCGGCATTCCGATCGTCGCCTCGGTGCTGATGATCGTGCACTTCTGGCGCGTGCGCAAAGATGGCGGTATCTCCGGCCCGGCTCCAGTCATGCTGGAAGCCGAAGCCGACAAGCCGCGAAGAGGCCCGAAAGCCGCAGGCGAGTAAGTTGTAGCGCCGGCGGCCTGCCCTGAGCGTAGTCGAAGGGTCTCGCCGGCTGTCGAGAGGGCGTCTCGCCCTCTCCATTGCGCAAGTTTCAGTACGAGGAACACTATGGATTGGCGTCAACTCTGGGAAATTATCTCGGCCCCCGACAACGTTCCGATTGTCGGGTTGATTCCGCTCCTGGCCTTCTACATCTATCTGGCTTGGAAACAGGCGCACGCCAACGATCAGTTGGTCACGCAGCTTGAGGCCGATCCCGCCCTCGCCAAGACGCATCACCGCAAGACTTGGCCCTTCCAGGCCGGCTGGCAAAAAGAAGTTCACGTCTGGCCGTTCCTGCTGCGCATTGAGTTCCTCGCCGCCATCATCGTCACCATCATTCTGATGGTCTGGTCGATCACCCTCAACGCTCCTCTGGAAGAGCCGGCCAATCCCAACCTGACCATGAATCCTGCGAAAGCCCCGTGGTATTTTCTCGGCCTGCAGGAAATGCTCGTCTATTTCGACCCATGGATCGCCGGCGTCGTGATGCCCACGCTCATCATCGTCGGGCTCATGGTGATTCCTTACGTCGACACCAATCCCATGGGCAGCGGTTATTACACATGGAAGCAGCGCCGCTTTGCGATCTCAACCTTCCTCTTCGGTTTCATCATCCTGTGGGTCTCGATGATCATCATCGGCACATTCATTCGCGGCCCTGGATGGCAGTGGTTCTGGCCGGGACAAACCTGGGATCACAACCGCCTGATTTACGAGGTGAACCGCGATTTGCCTGACCTTTTCGGCATCACCTCGAACTGGGGCAAGGGTATCTTCGGCGCCGTCGTCGTAGGCGGCTACTTCGCCCTCGCCGGCTACCTCATGTTTTCCCTGTTCCGGCGATACATGCCGAAAGATTTTGCGCGCATGAGCATTCTGCAGTTCGCGATCACCCAGACCTTCGTGCTGATCATGGTCGCTCTGCCGCTCAAAATGTTGCTGCGCCTGCTGTGGCACATCAAGTACGTGTGGATCACGCCGTGGTTTAACGTTTGAGTCGTTGGTCGTCGGTCGTTGGTCGTCGGCCAAGCAACCCGATGATCACCTGACGACCTGGATGTGATCGTTGGCAGAACGGTGACGTTAAGGATTTTGCCAACGACCAACGACCAATAGCCAACGACCGATTCTTCGGAGGTTGCATTGCCCGACAAACCCGCTCCCAACAACGACCCGATCGTATCCAAGTCGTTCGCAGTGCACTACATGGTTGCCGTCACGCTGCTGATGGCGTCCTTGCTGTGGGCGCTGTGGGACGAGGCCTTTGGGATGCGTCCCTGGAAGGCGTATCAGCATGAATGGAAGCAGCGCTACTCGGCCTTCCTGAAAACCGCCCGCTCGAAATCCGCCGCCTCCGAGAAGGAGGTCGAAGATAGCTCCGATTACAAGACGCTGAAGCAAAACCTCGACCAGGCCACCCAGCAGGCCACTCCCCACGTCCGCGAGTTGCAAAAACAGATTGCCGACCTCAGCGCGAAGGTGCTTTCTGTTCAGAGCGTCTTTACCGACCGGCGCGCCTACGTCAACGCGCTCACTTACCAGATCGAGAGCAGCACCAGCGAATCATCGAAGGCGAGTATCAAGAAGGATCTGGAGCAATACAAGGCGCAGACCGCCACCGTCGAGTATCCCGACGGCAGCAGGAAGTCATACACCTTCGAGGAACTCGAGAAAACCTACAACGATCTGAAAGATCAGCGCGCCAAACTGAACGCGGAACTCGGCGACACGCTGAAACCGGTCACGCAAGCCAAGGCCGCCATGGATGAGTATGTCAACGATCACATGGTGGACCTCACGCCCGAACAAATCGGCGGCCTGGAGAAAAAGACCGACGACCTCGAACCCAGCATTCTGCAGATCAATGTCGCCGAGGCCAACATTGTCGACCGCTGCGAATCGTGCCACATGGGCGCGCGTGAGCCGGTCAAACTCACTGCTGCCGCCATGAGTCCCAAGGGCGCAAAAACTCCCGACGATTACGCCAAGGCGTTCGTCAGCCATCCCAATCCTGACCTGCTGCAGGTCCACGATCCCGACAAGTTCGGCTGCTCCCCGTGTCACCAGGGCAACGGCCGCGCCACTACCAGCGTCGAGAAGGCTCACGGCAACTACGAACACTGGC
>Ga0210384_10005960_pt1 | contig 13076 bp, 7 predicted proteins | sample IncBWH2MmetaG_FD_160574 | JGI IMG/M metagenome (GOLD analysis project Ga0210384, IMG submission 160574) | Forest soil microbial communities from Barre Woods Harvard Forest LTER site, Petersham, Massachusetts, United States - Inc-BW-H-2-M | ecosystem: Environmental > Terrestrial > Soil >... | reverse complement strand
AATAATCTGTTTATTATAAATTTGAAAGAATTACAGGTATTCACATTTCTCTATAATGTTCCTATTATCTCCAGTCAGTTCGCTGGGAATATCTTTCATCCTCCTATTGCATAAGGAGGTTATCATAGCGTAAGGTTCTTCATTCTGAGAATCAATTAATCTATTTATTATATTATAATAGTCAGTATGAAAATTATTTTCATCCTCCTGTTTATATCATTCTCTATCCCAGTTCTTTCCCAGCAAATCATCAGAGGGAATATTTTGGATAAAACAAACGGGGAGCCCCTGCAATATGCGGTTGTAAGTCAGGGTGGGAGAGGGACATCTGTTACCAGTGATAAAGAGGGGTACTTTCAATTAACTATCCCGGGATCTGTGGATTCTCTTAATATTTCTATTATTGGATATCGGCCCATAACGCTCGCTGTTTTTAAAATCAAAAAACCCCTAATAGTTCAGATGGACAGGGGGCCGGTCGATCTTCAATCCGTTACAATTACCCCACAATCCAATAATGCGACCTTTCAAACCCTTAGTGCAATTGACCTGCATATACGTCCGATAAATTCTGCACAGGATTTAATGCGCCTTGTGCCAGGATTATTTTTAGGACAACATCATGGCGGAGGAATAGCCGAACATATATTCCTCAGAGGATTCGATGCGGATCACGGAACTGACGTGAATGTTTCCGTTGATGATATGCCACTTAACCTCATTTCACAAATACACGGACAGGGTTTTTCAGATCTTCATTTTTTGATCCCGGAACTGGTTACCAGTTATGAATTCGGAAAGGGGCCGTATTATGCAGAACATGGTGATTTTACAACTGCAGGTTATGTTGGTTTTCATACTGCAGATGTACTTGATAAATCTACAGTAAAGATTGAAGCCGGACAATTTAATACTGGGCGCGTATTAGCCATGCTCAATTTGTTAAGTGAAAAGGCAAAAAAAAGAGGAGAAAGCGCATATATTGCCGGCGAAGCAGCTTATACGGACGGACCGTTCGACTGGCCACAGCATTTCAGCAGGCTGAATCTTTTTGGAAAATATAATGTTAATCTGAATTCAAAAGAGAAGTTAACTGTTACCCTTTCCACTTTCAGCAGCAAATGGCGATCATCCGGAGAAATACCTATCAGAGCAGTAGAAGAAGGACTGATTGGCCGTTTTGGATATATCGATAGTCTCCAGGGTGGTTATACTGGCCGGAGTAATATTATTGCAAGACTGTCATCGTCTCTTTCTGATAACTGGTTTATGCAGAACCAGGTGTATTATTCCTGGTACCATTTCAATCACAGGTACAATGATACTTATTTCGCTGATGACAGTGTGAATGGTGATCGGCTTCGGCAAGCGGAATCCAGGAATCTATACGGATATAACGGAAAGATTACAAACCATGCTTATTTCAAAAATAATATTGATCTGACTTCATCTTTCGGACTGGCTTTTCAGATTAATAAAATAAATAACAGCGAATTGTCTCATATCAATGACAAATTTGAAGTACTTGATTACCTGAAATTGGGTAATATAAATGAGAATACGTTCAATGCTTATTTCGATGAAAATCTTCGTATGGGGAAATGGTTTTTCAATGCAGGCCTCCGGATGGATGAGCTTTATTTTAATTATGAAGACAAGCTCAATCAGGTAATGCCTTCCAGGAGTAAATTTATTTTGAGCCCTAAACTGAACGTGGAATATACAGCCAGTTCGTTTCTCAAGATTTATTTGAAAACCGGGAAAGGATTCCATTCAAATGATGCAAGGGTTGTTATTGCAAATCAGGGTCAGGAAATATTGCCCGCTGCTTATGGATTTGATCTGGGACTAAACTGGAAACCTGCGGAGCACTTATTCATCAATGCAGCTGTATGGTATCTTTATCTCCAGCAGGAATTTGTATATAACGGTGATGATGGAACGCTTAATCCGGGTGATAAAACCAGGAGGGAAGGACTCGATTTTTCAGCCCGTTACCAGTTCAACAACTGGCTATATGCTTTTATAGATATAAATTATTCAAATGCAAGGGATATTCAGGCGCCTAAGGGGAGTAACTATATACCACTGGCAGTTCCATTATCCAGTGCGGCCGGACTGAATTATAAATTCACGAATGGCATTAACGGAGGGCTTAGTTACAGGTATATGAAAGACAGACCTGCCAATAATGACAATTCATTAATAGCAAAAGGATATTTCATAACCGATCTGACGGCCTTCTACACAAAAAAGAAATTCGAATTCGGTATTGAGATTCAAAATCTGTTTAATACAAAGTGGAGGGAGGAACAGTTTGAAGTTGTTTCAAGAATGAAAAACGAAACCAGTCCTGTGGATGATGTTAATTATACTTCCGGAATACCTTTTTTCGCTAAACTGGTGTTTGCAATTTTTTTATAAGTGAAAATTAAGAAAAGAAAGAACGCACATTTTAATTATAACCTTATTACAAAATAAAATGAAGAATAGAAAAAAGGGAAAACTTACTGTTTCCGCAAAGATTTCTGCGTTTACAATAATTGCATTATCTGCCTTTGGTTCATTTTGGCTATTGTCCAACGCTTTCACTAAAAATAAACTGCCGGTATTAGGAGAGCCCGGGCATATTGCCGGATCATTTTCCTTTGTAAATCAGGACGGAGAACAGATAAACGAAAAATCAGTCGAAAACAAAGTAACCCTTGTTGAATATTTCTTTACAACCTGTCCTTCCATTTGTCCCAGGATGAATGAAAATCTGATGGCTGTCTATAAAAAGTTTAAACAGGATACAGGATTCATGATTTTATCTCATACGGTTGATCCGGAAAGGGATTCAGTTTCCGTATTGAAGAAATATGCGCAACGATATGATGCCAGTACACCGGGTTGGGAATTTTTAACGGGAGACAAGAATGCATTATATAAATCCGCAACCATGGATTATCTGCTTTCGGCTGCGGATTCAGGCAGTTCCAATTTTATTCATACCCAATACCTGGCGTTACTGGACAGGCAAAGAAGGATCAGGGGCTTTTATGACGGTACAAATAAAAAAAGCATAATAAAGCTTGAATCTGATATTAAAAGCCTTTTAAAAGATGTTTCAAATGAATAAGAATTACATCCTGAATGGATAGAATCAATTATTTCTTCATCTTAAGACGATCTACCACCATATTTCCAAGTCTCCTTCCCATTTCACTGCTCCGCACGCAGGAATAATTATAATGTATTCCTCCATAAAAACGGGAATACTGGGTTTCCAGAGCGGCGTCCTTGAAAGATTTATATGACCTGCTTTTTATTCCAAATTCCAGTTCGGTAGAATCTGTGTACGCAAAATTTTCTCCAAAAACACTGGTTAATGATTCAGCGGCAGCGGCTGAAATAGTACAATGACCACAGGTATACTCAGGAAAGGGGGGAGTTTGGAGATGGGGTCTCCAGTTCGGATCAATATATTTATTAATAGCTGTTTCCGGCCTCAGTGTATTATAAGTATATTTTATGTTCCAGCATTGAATGAATGCATCAAATAAAGCAATAGATGTTTTTGCATATGCATAGACTGTTTCATTGAAATCAGCACCGGATTTCTTTGCAGCAATTCCCACAATGCCCATCCAATGGCCCGGAGGTGAGAATTTCTTGGTGCCGAACATTAAATGTCCGGAAACATTTAATTTGAAAGGGTTATCGTCCCAGAAATCGGCTATCCATGCCTGTTCGTCTGTTAAACTGTCAACTATATTTTGACTAAGCTTCACTTCCTTATAATACGGACTGTTTTTATCTGTTATATTAAATGGATAGGGCGGGTCAGGCATAAATTGATTTACGCTGTCAATTACCAGGAAACGTATTTCTCTCCAGTGTGGTTCTGCTGCAGGAGAATAGGCAGGAGGAGTTGGCACCCAGCGACCGGGAGAATCTTTCACTTCGTATTCTGTAGCTCCCCTTGTTTGCAAATAATTGTCATGCCTGCTCCAGTTCATAATAACAGACGCGACTGTATCACTGAATGCTATAGAATTTTCCAGGATATCAGAGGGCATCCCATGATCGGTCGCGAGGTTTTTCAAACTGTCTGTATAATACTTCATACTGCCAGCAGGAAAAGTAACAGATTCACCTAATTTACAATAAGCCAGTAGAGCGCTAAACTCAAAATCTATTTTTTGTCCTGCAGGTGGCATAGGTGAGGGTCCCAGACCATGTACCTGGCCTGCGAGTGAATTATATTTATCCGGATGCCCCGCCGCAATTACTTCATAACCGGCAACCGCAGCATATAAATAATTTCTGGATGCTACCATGGGTGAGAAATTATTCCCCATCACAATTGTATTCAGTTCATGGACAGTACTGCAATAAAGGTCCGGGTCATTGAATATTTTTTCATAATCAGTTTTAGTATGGCAGGCATTAAGGAATATAACCACCAATATCATGACGGGCAATCTCTTCATTTTAGTATGAGTTTTAGCGAATTTGATTTTCTTTAAACAGAACCTGATTAAAAGTTTATTAGTTTGGCGTGGCAAAAATATTGTATCTGGTTGATAATAATTATATGATGCTGGCTAAATTAAGATTTCCTAATTATTCTTCAATTTCCTGTAAAACCAATGTTTAAGAAATTCTGCTGAACCAATATAAGCGCCAACAATCAGGATCATCCAGCCGTAGAAATTCCATGGCAGTCGGCTGAACCCGAATAAACCGGCGATTGGCAAGAAAGGAAGCGCCAACACTGTCAGAACAATGAGTATAGTGGCAATAGATAAATATTTGCCGGGCAGGCTTTTCAAAAAAGGAAGTTTGGTACGTACAACCAATACGATCAGAGTGGCGGAAACAACTGATTCGACAAACCATCCTGTTTGAAATTCTTTTTCTCCTGCCTTCATGATAAATAACAAGACGCCGAAAGTCAGGTAATCGAAAACCGAGCTCAAAAGTCCGAAGACCAGCATAAATCGCTGGATAAAACGAATATCCCAACGATGCGGCTTCTCAATAGATGCGGTATCCACCCGGTCCGTTGCAATTGCCATTTCGGGGAAATCAGTTAATAAATTGGTCAGAAGGATTTGTTTTGGCAATAGTGGAAGAAATGGAAGGAATAAGGAAGCGCCGGCCATGCTGAACATATTTCCGAAATTGGCGCTGGTAGCCATAAATATATATTTCATTGTATTGGTAAAGGTTTTACGGCCGATCACGATTCCTTCCGACAAAACATCCAGATTCTGATCAAGCAAAACGATATCTGCCGCTTCTTTAGCAACGTCTACTGCTGAATCAACCGAGATGCCCACATCAGCAGTATGAAGCGCGGGCGCATCATTTATTCCGTCACCCATAAATCCGACTACATTGCCTGCTTTTTTGAGACAAAGTATAATCCGTTCCTTCTGATTGGGTTCAATTTCTGCAAAAATATCTGTATTGGCACCTTGTTGCATAATGGCGCCATCAGTCATCTGACGTATCTGCGGTCCGGATAGTATTACAGGATCGGAAATCCCAATCTGTTTTGCAATACTTCCTGCAACCAGGGCATTGTCGCCAGTTATGAGTTTTAACTGAACACCTAAATGCTTAAGTTTATCAAGTGTTTCATTCACATTCTTTTTTGGAGGATCAAATAGTGTAATAAATCCAAGGAAAATCATTTTATTTTCCTGCTCTCTTGTAAAATCTGTTTCATTGCTGGTAATTTTATATGCAACACCCAATACCCGGTAACCCGCTGCGCTTAACTGACGGTATTGATCTAAAATCAATTCTCGTTTTAGGTCCATTGATATTAGCTCTCCATTTTCCGTTTCTGCCCTGTCACAGATTTCAATTACAGAATTTAGCGCACCTTTCGTTATTGCGAAATTTTCTTTATCATTTCTTACCTGTATGCTAAGTCTTTTGCGGATAAAATCGTAAGGTATTTCGCACTGAACTGTGTATGTTGTAGTTGGTAATTTGTAATTAGCGCAGATGGCTTCATCAATGGGATTATGGAATCCCTGTTGCAAAGAAGCATTCAGTCCGGCAAACCTCAGGGTTTTTTCTGAATGATTACCATTGATATCCAGTGCATCTTTTATAGTTACTTTTCCCTCTGTAATGGTCCCGGTTTTATCTGAACAAAGGATATTCATGCTTCCAAAATTCTCAATGGATGATAATCGTTTTACGATTACTTTCTTTTTTGCCATGGCCCTCGCCCCCGTAGCAAGGTTAACTGTGATGATGGCGGGCAGGAGTTGGGGCGTTAGTCCGACTGCCAATGCCAGTGAAAATAAAAATGAATCCAGTGCGGGTTTATGTAAAAGCACATTGATAGCAAATATGAGAATGACCAGGATCAGAGTAATTTCCATCAGCATATAACCAAAACGCCGGATACCTTTTTCAAAATCTGTTTCTGAAGGTCTGATGCGCAGGCGATCTGATATTTTACCGAACTCTGTTAATTTGCCAGTGCGTATAACCAGGGCCCTTGCTCTTCCGCTTATAACGTGCGATCCCATGAATAATGAATTGCTCCTTTTAGATAAAGACGCATCCACCGGAATAACACCGCTATTTTTTTCAACAGGGTAAGATTCACCTGTAAATGCAGCTTCATCTATAAACAGCTCTTTTGATTCCAGTATTAGGCTGTCGCCCGGAATGACATCCCCGGCTGAAAGAACTACAATATCACCCGGAACTACTTTTTCAATGGGCCATTCATTTTCTGTTCCATCCCTTAGGATCCGGCATCGGATCTGGACCATTTTCAGAAGTTCCTCAATGGCATTCGCCGCGCCTTTTTCTTGCCAGAAGCCGAGAAAACTGCTGATCAGGATTATAACAAGTATGATAATGGCATCAGTAAAATCGCCTAATGCCATGGAGAGAATGGCGGCGGCGATCAGCAGGATCGTAATAGGGCTTTTAAATTGTGAAAGAAAAAGAATGATTCCTGAAGAAGAAGATTTTGCTTTCAGAGTATTCGAACCATATTGCTGAAGTCGGGAATCTGCATCAGAAGCAGATAAACCATTTCCCGAACTGGAAAGGAGTTTAAAGGCGGATTCAGGGCTAAGGCTCCAATAATTATCTAAAGTAGGCTCCATGTACCAGGATTAATTCCTGGCAATATTAACCATAACCATTGTCCTAAAGAAACTTGGACTGAAAATGAATGTGGCTATTTAAACAGAAATTGCGTCATATTTAACCTTATGAAAAGATCTTATAAATTAGTGCTTACAGATTTTTCCCATCCCGTTTCTTTTAGTGCGGGATCATTTTCTTTTTTTAGAAAATCGGCATTGGCAAATGATTCCGCATCCCAGGTTAATACGGCATCGTCAGGAACAATATCAACGGGTATTTTCCAGGAAGTTGAATTTTCGTTATAGGCTGGGTTTGACTGGGAATTGTAACAGGAAATAATTGACCAGCGGGGATCTTCTGAAAGATTCGCTTCTGAGCGGTGCAGGAGATTACTATGAAAAATCAGTGCATCGCCAGCTTCGAGTTCACTATATACCAGTTCCATAGTTCTGAGTGCATTATTCACCATGACCATGTCCGCACCCACCTGTTCTCCTGAAAATCCATGATTCACCCTTCCAAGTTTATGTGAACCCCTTATTACCTGTAAACAACCATTTTCTTTGTTCGCCTTGGTAAGTGCGATCATTACGCTTATTAATTGGTCAGGATACATAAATTGATTTTTATACCAATATCCATAATCCTGATGCCATTCCCAGGCGCCACCAACCCTCGGTTCCTTCTGCATTAATTTGGAATGAAAATGACAAACAGGAGCATCGCTATCCAGTAACTGAGCAACTGCATTCACCATTCTTTCACTCCTGGTCAGGTAACCAAAAACATCATTGCCTGGTGTAAACCAAAGCGAAAGTTTTGTTTTTTTACCAGACAGATCATTTAAATCCAGAGCATTCTTAGTTATAGAACTATCCTCAATTGCAGTAATATATAATTTGTCCGTCTCCTGCCTGCTGCAAAAACTTTTTATTACAATATATCCGTCTTTGTGATATGATTTTATCTGGTCTTCTGAAAGTTTCCTGAATGGCATGGCTTAATCAATTAAAAGTGAGTGGTTCCAATATAAGAACATCAAAAGGTAAAAATTTTTTATTGGATGACCAAGTGAAAAATACAAGCCAATATACTGACAATCAATAGGCTATATATTTATAACGAGATCTTTGAGCATCGGAATTTAAATTTAATATGGGAGTTTTTTTTTAAATTACAGTAGAACCCTTCCCGGAAGACTCCCGACTTAAGTCCTCTTATCTTACTGTTTACTTTCTCAGAAAAATAGCGATTTATATTTAGTACCCCAGGAATAATGGCGAACTGTGCAAAGGAAATTCATTAACCCTTTAAATCAATTATATGAGAAGTTTTCTTCTTTTCTTATTGCTGTTAATCCTCCTGTTTTTTCTTTATTGTTTTTTTGTAAGAAAGGGAGGTTGTTGTATCGGTCGCGTTGAGTCTCACGACACGATCACCACCAAACATTGGATTAGCTGGAATTTATTATTTACTCCAACTTCTGTAGGTACGAGTGCCCAGGTAATTCAGGATTTTGAAGATACTTTAAATAAATATGTGAAAGGAATTAATCCGGACGCCAGTCTGAGTTTCGAATTTCATTATTGTCCATGTGATAGTTTATTAACTAATATCGATGCCACACTTGTTTACGGTAGTGGCAATTCGGTACCACCACCTCCGACCAAGCCTAATCCCGGCCCATCCGGGGATTATACTCTCGCAAAAAATCTGGATACATATATGGCAGAAAGATCTGATTCTGCAATAAATGTATTGGATAGCGTTAATATAAAAAATAGAGATGCCGCTGTTTTAATTGCCGGAACGACCGGAACTATATTTGACAAAACACTTGCAGTAATAGATACAGGTCTGGATACATTTTTATATAAAAAGATATATCCGAATACAATCTGGAACGGAAATATATTATGGCAGGATCCGGCTAAGCCGACTTTATTCGATGTTGTTTTAGGTGAACCAAATAACACTCTCATAGATGATAATGAGGTGAGACATGGAACAGCAGCTACTTATATTGCCCTTTCACAAATGCAGCTCAAGAAGATGCAAAACGGACAAATGCCTAAAATCATGTCTATCCGTGCATTTGATAAAGGCGAAAAAGGAAGCATTTACACTGTAAGTTGTGCTCTTAGTTATGCGATTCAGCATAAGGCGGATTATATCAATGCAAGCTGGGGATATTATGGAGCGCAGGATCCCGTGCTTAGAAGATATATTAAAATTGCCGACAGAGCATCTATACGTGTCATAGCTGCGGCGGGGAATTCTCCTATTATTCATGAGACAGCCAAAATATGTAAAAAGCTGGATAACGACCTAAACGATCTGGATAGATTAGATATTAAGGATTCGCTTTTTTATCCGGCATGTTTTGCTTCTACTATAGATAATGTAGTTAGTGTAACCCAGCTTAGTCCAGATGCTCCGGCGGTTTTTCCTAATGCAGTTCCTTGTTACTACCAGAATTACTCGCCTAAGTATATTACCGTTGGTGCTTTGGATAAAAATCCTCGTAACGATGTCTGCTGCACATTTTCTATTCCATTTATGTCCAGGGCAATAGAAGGATCTTCCTTCGCAACACCAGCAGCAACAGGAATATTAATGTCCCAGGTAACAAGTAAAAGCCAGAATATAAAATTATATATAACTACTCACTTTAAACCAACGCCTGTAGTAGGCATTACGGCTCCTACAATATTTACCAATGAAGGAGATTTTATTCAATATATCCAAAAATAAAAGTCAATATATACATTGTGTTTCAAAAAATATTTATCACCAATATGGATTCTGCTCCTGTGGTTTTCTTCAGAGGCTCAGTGCCCATATGGAGACACCCTTTGGAACAGAATAATCCGGTTGGCAAATCTATCACCTGATGAACAGTTAATTAAATTATTGGATCTGCAGGATAGTTTAAAAAATTGTCATTCCGCCAAAGATTCCGCAGATGCCTATCTTCTACAACGCATCGGTGTAATGTATTTTAAGAAAACGGCCTATAACGAAGCAGTAAAGTATACCTTATCAGCCCTGGATTTGCTGTATCAGCTTCAGCGACGGGTATATATAAATCCCGGTCAAAAATTCAAGTGTTATCGTAACCTGAATATCTACTATGACTCACTTAATATGACCGGGAAAAGGGATGAAGCAATAGACAGTTGCATTTCTATCGGACTGGGTTCAGTTCTCAACGATTCAATGCTCTATTATACAATATGCAATAAAATCATAAGGCTACTAAATGTTGGCGATTACAAGCGTACTGTACAATATGCCTCACTAAGCCAAAACCTGGCTGAGAAATATGGATATGTGAATACAGATATTATCAGGAGGATTTTTGCATGGAAAATAAATGCCCTTCTCTTATTAAATGATTATCCGTCTGTGGCAATTGAACTAAAAAATAAAATTCAGGAATATGAGAGATTCCGATATGAAGACTATATAGGAAACCTCTATGGTTTGTGGGCTAGATATTACCTGGGCACCGGTAAGACAGATTCAGCACTATTGAGCTACAAAAAATCCTTTTATTTTAATAAGAAAAGTAAACTAAAAGAGGGATGCGCTTCTTCATTAAATAGCATAGGATTTGTCTATTTTGAATATTTGAAAGACTATTCTAATGCACTTGAATCTTATATAAAAGCATTGGATTATTCCGATTCAAATGAATCCATCAGTATATTTACGAATATTGGTAATGTATATGTAAAACGGAAATTATTTGATTCTGCATTTTATTATTATCAGAAAGCATTTGACCAGGTACATCCTGGAATGGATGAAAATGGATTGTTAAATACAAGAAATATTCAGTCTCTCGGAAGTTTATCAGAATACCTGGGAACTCTTGTTCTGGACAAGGCAGACGCTTATCTATGCCAATATAAAGTAATCTTAAGCGAAACCCTATTAAAGGAGACGCTTGCTTATTACAAAAAGGCTGACCAGGTAATGGATAAAATAAAAGAAGATCAATTTGAATTACAGTCCAAATTATCCTGGCGCAAAAGTGCGAGGCGCTTATACGAACATGCAATAGAAGCTTCCTGGCTGTCAAAAAACATTGAGGATGGTTTTTATTTTTTTGAGAAAAGCCGGGCGGTTCTGCTGGATGATCAGCTGAAAGCAGATCAGTTGATGCAAAATCAGGAAATGCTCGATCAATACCAGTTAAAATCCAGGATCAATCACCTGCAAAATGAACTCGATACGACAAATCCCAATTCAGATCGATATTCTTTAATTCAGGCTGAAATAATTAAAAAAAAGGAAGCACAGGACCGGCTCCTGGCAAACATAAGAGTTAATGATCCTTTATATTTCGCCAGGAATTCTAATGCGGAATTCATGAGTGTCCGGGATGTTCAGAATAACATTTTGAAAGACCACAATGCACTTATAGAAATATTTAACGGGGATAGTTCCCTTTTTACATTAATTATTACAAATTCAAAGACCAGCATTTCAAAAATAGATAAAAGGTCATTTGACAGCCTCTCGCAGAATTTTATGGCATTTATTTCAAATTCCAGTTTATTAAACAAACAATTCCCGGAATTCACTAATATTTCACGGAAATTATATGATCTGATCTTCCACGATCATCCTGTGCCGACAGGACGAATCATCATTTCTCCGGATGGGTTTTGTTTTCCTTTTGAAGCGCTGATTACTAATAAGGGTCCGGAAATTCATTATATGCTGAATGATAACAGTGTTAGTTATACTTATTCGGCTAGGTTCCTTCTGAGTCATTTTGCCAGCACCAGCAACAGGTTGGTAAATGATTTTATGGGTATGGCTCCTGTAGAATATGCCAATTATATGAACCTTTCATCCTTGCCAGGGAGTGATGTTTCACTTGATCAAATTAAAACACATTTCAGGAATGTATTTATTCAGAAGAATGATGAGGCATCAAAGACCAGTTTCCTTTTAAATTTTCCAAACTATAAAATTGTACAGATATATTCACATGCTTCCTATAGCGGCTCAAATGGTAAACCATTAATTTATTTCGCCGATTCTTCTATGGATTTATCTGAGTTGTTTTCAAAGGAAAGACCTGCTGCCCGCCTCGTTGTTTTGTCCGCCTGCGAAACAGCATTGGGAAGAGACTATAAAGGTGAAGGTGTATTCAGTTTTAGCAGGGAATTTGCTGGTCTTGGCATACCAGCTACTATCAGTAATCTTTGGTCTGTTGATAACGAATCCACTTACCGGATAACAGAATTATTTTACCAGTTTATTTCAAAAGGGTTGCCGACAGATGTGGCGCTTCAACAGGCGAAATTAAAATTTATAAAAGAAGGATCCAAAGGGAAAGGGCTGCCATATTACTGGGCTTCTCCCATTCTTACTGGCAAAACAGAAATTATTAAAACGAAATCTGTTTATCCATTATGGAAGATTGCGTTGCTTTTAGGAATAGCAGGGTTATTGATCTGGGTTGGAGTTAAAAAGAATTATTCAAGGCAGGAAATCATTAATTAAAAAACACCGGTATCAGTTGGTTTTTTACTCATGTATTGTTTGATTAATGCCTGCGTATTTTTTATTTCAGCAATGGTATTGTAAAAAAGATTCCTATTCATTTTTTTAGTGGATCCGTTTTCTGTCAGGGTGTATGCCTTTTCAAGGGACGCATCTCCGGATTCAATGCGGTCGTAAGAGCCCCCTTTATTGGTCTTTTTTAAATAATCCGTATAAATGTTGTATATACGATATCGGTATTTACCGTCTTTACAGAATATCTCCAGATTGAAACTGGTAGTTCTGGTCTCTGAAACGCTTGTAAATAAAACTTTTTGGGATCCATTGATCTGGAAACTTCCCTTACCTATAAGCTTCCCTTCTTCCCGGTCATCGTAAGACAAATTATTATTTGATATCCTGAATGCGTTAGCAAAAAAGAGCTTGGCGTTTTTATACAG
>Ga0210384_10005959_pt1 | contig 13076 bp, 19 predicted proteins | sample IncBWH2MmetaG_FD_160574 | JGI IMG/M metagenome (GOLD analysis project Ga0210384, IMG submission 160574) | Forest soil microbial communities from Barre Woods Harvard Forest LTER site, Petersham, Massachusetts, United States - Inc-BW-H-2-M | ecosystem: Environmental > Terrestrial > Soil >... | reverse complement strand
AGGTCGTCGTCGTGGTCGCGGGCAGCGTTCCCGTCGTGGAGGTGGTGGTCGTCGTGGTCGTCGTGCCGCCACTAGCGAACTCGTCCGCCCCAATGTCCCATGCGCTGAACTGGGGGCGTACCGTCCCCTCGAAGTCAGTAGTGAAGGTGCCGATCGTCGTCGCGTGATCGAAGGCCGAGCCGGAGGCCGAGAGGATCTTGAGCGTCGGTGGACTCCCGGTAGTGGAGATATTGGGGTCCGCGACGAAGTTACCAGGCGCGAAGGCATCCATGCTCGCCTGGCTGTTTTGTGCCGTCCCCGAGGACCACGAGACGAGCATCGTCCCGGACGTGCAGCCACTAGCAGCGCAGAAGAGGACTGACGTGTGCGGCTTAGAGACGCCCGTCGACCCAGCAGCGAGCCGGATCAGCGTCGCCGCCGGAGAGACGCCCGTATTGAAGAAGAGCATGTTCTCCATCGTGACGACGGCCGTCGCCCCGAAGGTGCCCTTTTCGTCGTAGAGCCAGGAGCGTCCCGAGTCGACCACGGTGTTGTTCTGGAAGCGGACCGTCTGCGCGCCTTCCGCCGAGGCGGAGTTGAGCGTGATGCCGTTGTCCGTCCGCTCGATGCGGTTGTTCCGGATGATGGTGCCGTTGTAGCTGTCGCCCATCGCCTCGATGATGATGCCGTGGCCGATATTCAGGTCGGAGGCGTTCCCAAGGAGCGCGTCGTGGAAGTAGTTGCTATCAATGACGCAATTCTGGTCGCCGTTCTCCAGCGTGATCCCGTAGGCCCGGCGGACCCCGCCCGAGCCGTAGTCGTGGACGTTGTTCCGCCGAATCGTGACGTTGCTGTTCGACCCCGCCATGATCGACGCGCCGTTGTCGGTGAAGCCGTTCAAGCAGGGTGGATTCCCGAACGTGTTGCAGGGCTGGAAGTACGGGGCCGCCTGCACATTGTCGATCTCGTTGTCCTGGATGAACGACGCGCCCGTGCAGCTTCGAATGTCGATCCCTTCCTGCCCGCAGTGGTGGATGTGATCGTTCTGGTGTACGCGGGTACAGGCGGCGGACGTGCCGCCGTTGTCGTCGATACAGCGGTCGTTCATGAACCCGATGTCGAGGCCGTCCGTCGTGATCCCAGTGTCGACCGGAGTCATGATGATGCCGTGGTCGCGGTAGCGGCGGATCGTGAACGAGCCGCCGGCAGGGTTCTTTCGGAAGGTTACGTCGTGGACGCTAGCGGGAAAGAGCGCGATGGCATCTCCCGAGGTCGGGATCTTCGTGTAGGTCGAGATGTTTGGGTTTGACCCGTCAGAGAGGTGGACACAAATCTTCTGGTTGGTGACGTCGTAGCTGAAGTTCCCAGCGGTCACGGTGGCATCGCAGACGTAGGTGCCCCCGCTCTTGCCGATCATCAGCGTCAGCTCTTCTTCGGGATTGGAGGCCCGCTGGTACCAGACCCGGAACGGGTACTTGCCGCCCGTGCCGCACGTCCCTCCGGTACACTCGAAGGTACCCCCGCCCCGGGCGGTCCACGTGGACGTATGGATGTCCGTCGTCCCCTCGAAGGTGACATTCTCGCCCGAGAAGTTCTGGACGATGATCGGATTCCCGGCACTCCCCGAGTTCGGGAAGTTCCAGTTGTCCACGACGTGCGTCGTGCCCCGAATCTCAAGGATGTCGCCCGCGACCAGGCCGCCCACGTTGTTCTGGTTGTTCCATGGGCCGGTCGCCCCGCAGGTCGTCGTGGCACCATTGCCGTTGACACCGCAGGAGAAGTCCAAAAACCGCACAGCCGCCCACGCTGGGGAGAGGAGAATCCACCAGACGAGGAGCGCGAGCAGCGCGCGACGGGTCAAGGGATCCCCGTGGCGAGGAGGAGGATCGGGCCCATGGCACTCCCACCGCCTGCGACACCACCGGTCGTGGCAGGGGGCGTGGCGCCCGTGCAGGCGTTGTTCGCCCCGTAGGCGATCGGGTTCGCCAACGCATTCTGGAAGTCGATAGTCGACGAGCCAAGCCCGTTCGTCTGCGCCATGTACGCGGCGCCCGCAGCGACCGAGGCACACGTGCAGACCTGATACTGCGTGCCCTTGTTGATCGCGAAGGGCGTAATGCCTGTGCCGATCTTGACGCCGCTCGTCGAGCAGTCGAGCGGTCCCGTCGTCGCGATCAGGACCCCGCCCGCCGTCTCGGGCTCGTAGATCGACCAGCTACACGTCTGCGCCGCCCCGAGCCCCGTGGTGATGAAGAACGCCATCGTCGTGTAGCCGGAACCCGTGAAGTTGGCCGGCCAGTGGAAGCAGACGAGCGTCGGACTCGCGGCAATCCAGATTTGCGAGGCCGCGTCGTCGGGACGGCCGGGAATCCAGTTCTCCGTCGTAGACGACTGCGCCCAGAGCGGCGTGGCGATCAGGAGGAGGAGCAGGAGAAGTGTCTTCATGGGCTCGCCGTGGCAAAGAGGACGTGGGGGGCATCGGCCACGATCGGCGTCAGAGCGCCCGTCGTGGCGGGCGCCACTGCCGCCGTGCAGGTGTTAGCCGCCGAGCTCGCGAGGGGCACGGACAGCGAGTTCTGGAGGAGTTCGATCCCGTTCGACACCCCGGCCGCCGCGCCTGCGTAGGTGCCGCCCGAGAGCGCGACGCAGTTGCAGACCTGATACTTGGTCCCCTCGACGATGGTGAAGGGCGTCAGGCCCGTCACGGACTTGGGCCCGGACGCGCCACAGTTGAGAGCGCCCGTCGTCGCGAGACGGGACGAGCCGTCGAAGTTGTAGAGGGAGACGCTACAGGCCGTGCTGCCACCCGCGCCGCCGGTCAGGAAGAACCCGATGGTGGTGGCATTCACGAGCCCTTCGGTCGGCGTCCACGCGAAGCAGTCGAGCACGTCGGTCGTGTTGAAGCTGCTGGAGCCGTAGAAGCCGGGATGGACACCGCTCGACGGGAACCAAAGGTGGGTCGTGGACTGCGCCCACGCCGAACCCGTCAGGAGCAGTAGCAGGAGGAGTGTCTTCATGGCGTCGTCGTCGCAATCAGGAGCTGCACCGCTCCGATGTGATTATCGCTGCTGTTGGTCCCGCCCGTGGTCGCGGGCGGGGAGGCGGCAACACAGGGATTCGTCGCGATGAAGGCGCCCGCAGGCCCGAGCACGTTTGCCAGTTGCGAGAGCGCCGTGCCGGTGTTCCCTGCGGCCCCCGTCACCACGAAGGTCGGTAGGGTTGTCGTGTCTGAGCAGCGGCAGAGGAGGTACTTGGTCCCGGCGGAGAGCGCGAAGGCGGAGCCGGTGACTGTGACTGGCGAGGCAACGGAGCAGTCCACACCGCCCGTCGAGAAGATGCGCGTTGACCCGTCGAAGTTGTAGATCGCGACACCGCAGTGCACGCCGGGATTCGTGTTCAGATAGCCGAAGGTGATCTGCGTCGCGTTCGCAATGCCCGTGTCAGGCACCCACGCATCACACTTCATCTCGTTCGTCGAGCCGAAGCCGGCCTCGGCGGCGGTGGTGAGCGGAATCGTCGGCGCCCAGATGAACGTCCCAGACGGCCCCGGCGGCTGCGTGGTCGTCGTGGTGGTGCTGGTGGTCGTAGTGGTCGTCGTGCTGGTTGTGGTGGTTGAGGTCGTGGTGGTCGTGGTGAGGGTCGTCGTCGTGCCCCCGCAGGCACAGGTCACACACAGCATCGCGCAGGCGTTCCCGTCGATGCCGACAGCCACGGACCCATCCGCGCAGGGGGCGATCGTCAGGATGTTGACGCAGGTGCCAGCGTTGCACGTGTCCGTCGTGCAGGGGTTCCCATCGTCGCAGTCCGAGTCCATGGCGCAGGGAAGGCATCCGCCTCCTCCGCCACCGGACCCGACGCACCGCCACTGCCCGTTCTCGTGGTCCACCACGCAGCCCGAGCCGCCGCAGGCGGCCGGACTACTGCCGTCAAGGCAGTTCTTGCACCACGTCACGGTGCCGTCCCGGCTGGGCGGCAGATGGGCGCAGTCGTAGCCGTGCCAGCCGCAGGTGTCCCGGAAGAAGTAGTTCCCGTTCTGCGTGTCGATGTCTTGCGGCTGGAACGCACTCGCCGCATAGGCGCCCAGCAAAACGAGCAGCACTCCGAGGAGAAAGCCCCAGAGCGCACGGGCGAGCGCGGGCATCGGATCTACCATCAGGTGCCGGGACGCTCCGAACCGAAGAGCCGGGCAGACGTGATCGCCCCGGACGTCACGACGGGCACCCAGAGCTTCACCCACGAGTAGGGGGCATCGCTATAGAATGAGAACGCACTCAGGAAGTCGACCCCGACCTGCGGCTGCAGGATGTCGCTGTCATCGGGACGCTCCCCAAAAGGGTTGTTGCAGACGAGGAGCCGCATGACGCCGATGATGTCGCCCGCGACCGTGAGGGTCCACGGGTGCATGCACTCCAGACAGAACCACTCGCCCAGCGAGACCGCCGTGATGTTCTTGGCGATCTCGGCTCGAACCGTCCAGCGGTTCCGGAGCGTCTCCGTGTGTCGTGTCTGCTGCTGGGGGGAATTGGCAGGCATGCGGTCCTCCGGCTACCAGGGGCCGAGCGGCAGCCAGTCCGCATCGGTCGGCTCGTGCTCGTAGAGCGGGTCCATCACGGCGTACTCCTCGGCACCCGTCGGGCGATGCTCGCCCATGGTCGCGATCTCGTCGTCCACGTCGTTCCAGACCCGCCGGCTGAAGGGATCCCCCGGCGTCGTCTCCTCTTTCGGCGCGATCCGCCCGGGCTCGGCCGGCGGGCGGTAGAGCGGAGGCAGGCCACTCGACTCGAGCGGCGTCTCCAGATGCACGCGGTAGGCGATCATGGCGGCGAAGATGCGGTCATCAAACTCGATCCCTTCCGCGCGTCGCCGGGTCACGTACCGGAACGCCTGCGCCTCGCGGATGCACTCGAGCGACCGGAGGACGATGCCGCCGTTCCGGATCGCCCAGTCCATGGAGTCGATCAGGAGCCCGCGCGTCCGGAGCGTCGTCTCCCAGCCGAGCCAGGAGGTGACGCTGTTCTTCCACTTGTCCGGGCGGGTGAAGACGTAAACGTGCTGGTAGAAGCCCCGCTTGATCTCCTCGATCACCGCGTAGCCGTGGGTGTTGATTTCGGGGGCGAGGAGCGCCCCGTTGTAGTACATGCCAAGCCCCATGAGCATCTGGGCGAACTCGCTCGGGGCGATGTAGCCCGACCACTCCGCCACCTGCTCGCAGGTCTCCCGGTCGATCACGGTGGCGGCGGACAGGTCGCCCCCCTCGATCCCGGTCGCGACGTCGGCGCCAATCGTGTACTCGTGCCCCTCGATCGGCCGCTTCCAGATACCGAGGCGCCCGCCCTTCATCGCGACGAAGCCCCGGTCCGTCCACTCACCGCGCTCCCCGGGCGCTTCCTTCGCCGCCTGGTACATGTCCTCCAGCACCTTCCGGTCGAAGGCGGCACGTCCGGAGAGCAGGAACGCCCCGGCAGCGGTTGTCGGGTACTCCTGCTCGAACAGCTCGGCGTCGCCCCCGCACTCGGTCCGGATGATGAATCGGCGCCACTGGAGCTGGTTGTGGGTCAGCCCAAAGGCCCGCTTCAGCTCCCGCTCCTTCTGATCCGGCTCGAAGTCCGCCGGGGCGGCGATGAGCGTGAGCGTCTCCTCGAGCTCGTACCAGGGGATGAAGATGGGGGTGAAGTCGGACTCGCCCGCTTCCGCCCGGGTCCACTCCTTGTGGAAGGTGTCGCCCATGCCTTGGGCTGTCGACTCGATGATGACGAGCGACTCGGGCGTCTTCGGCACCGACGGCATCACGCCAAGGAGCACCCGCTCCGGGTACGGGTACTGCGCCAGCTCGGACAGATGGACCGTGTGGAGGGTGACGGACCGCCAGACCTCTTGCCCGCTCGCGGTGGCGACGTGGACGGTCGACCCGAGTTCCACCTCGCCGTCCGCGCACGGCATCTCTTCCAGCGTCACCTCGTCCTTGCGCGGCGGGGCGACCCGAGGGCGCAGCTCATCCGGGAGCCGCTCCCGCATGAAGGTGATCTTCCCGAAGAGCCGCTCGGCCGCCTCGTCCACGTGGGCGATCACCATGCTCCGGGTGTGCGGCATCGACATCGCCCGGGCGAGGAGGAGCCCCTGGCAGAGCGTCGAGATGCCCGGCTGCCGGGCCTTCAGGATGATGATGCGGGGCGGCACGCCGGCAGCGCGGGCGGCCTGGATCGCATCGTAGACCCGTTGCTGGGGCTTGTTCAGGACCAAGCGCATCACGGGGAGCTGCCCGGGCAACCCCTTCGTCGTGATCGCGCACGCTTTTTCCAAAAACGGCTGAGGATCCTGAGCGATCTGGGCAGCGAGCGCCCGGTACTCAGCGCAGGTCACGGGGCCCTAAAGGATAGCGGCGGTGGGAATCGAACCCACTCACGCGAGGTTATGAGCCTCGCCGGCTGCCTCAGCTCGTTCGCCGCGTCACGGCCCACCACATCATCCTCCTCCGCTTGGGGCGCCGGGCGGGCGCCGGGGGTCTAGGCTGGCATCATGGGCGGTCGGGCGCCCGTTTTCCAGTCAGGATATGGTCGAGGAGGCTCAGACGGGCCGGCGGGTAGAAGATGCCCTCCATCCGGCTCCCATCGTCCCACCACGTGCAGCAGCCATCGCGAGCATCAACCGCCTTCCGGACGATCGGGCAGTAGTTGTCGGGCTCGGGGTGCCCGATCGCCTTGCGGTGCAGGTAGCGGCAGTTCCCGCAGCGCGGGCCACCTGGCGTCTCGATGTACCCCGTCACCCGGTTCGGGAGCGCCGCCATCGGGCACTCCTCTATCACTTCTGGAGGCAGAGCTTACAGCGCCACTTCCCGAGCAGCTTCACCGTCGCCCCGCGTCCGCAGTCGGCGCACTTCGGCTTGACCGGCCTCTGCGACAACCGCCCACAGCCCGTCGGGAACGCTCGACTCATTCTACGCCACACAGGATCGCTGCCGTCTCTGCCAGATCACGCAGCCACGGCGTCTCTTCCTCGATGAGCGCCTCTCGCTGCCACCGCTTCAGAACCTGGTCGCCCCACGCCGTCGTCGTCCAGATCGCGGGGACTGCTGCCTGCGCCAACCGACGGCGGGCGCGTCCCAGCGCCTCGTGGATCGGGCGGTCCGTCGCCATCATCGTCTACCTTTCTTGCGGGCAGAGCGCCCGCGCTTCGGTCGTGCCCGCTTCGTGCGGCGGGGGACTGCCAGAGCAGGAGTCGAACCTGCATCTCCGGGTTCAGAGTCCGGGATCCTACCAGCTAGACGATCTGGCATCGTTGGCATCGGGGCGCTCCCCGTGTCCCGTGGCACCATCGGGGCATCCAGTTTCTCGGGAAACATAATGGGGAAAGCCTCGCCGAGCTGTCGCTTCCGCCTTTCTACCACCTCTCGGGCAGATGCATTCAGTGGACCCACGAGCGCGCGCTTCCACTCTTCTGATCCGACCGTCATCACACGCATCGAGGCTAGCATGTCTGGCGAGAGCGGCGTCACCGTCCCATCCTTGTCCAAGAAGTACGCCTCGTTCGGCATCGGCTCCGCGGCGCGCGGGCGCTCCGGGGCAATCCCGTCTGCCCACAGACTCCGCCAGAGCTTCTGCACCAGCTCGAGCCCAATCGTGCCCGGGCATCTCATGGCACATCGAGGCCGGGCACAGGTTGGATGAAGTCCGCTACCACCTCTTCTAGAGCTCCTATCAGTTGCGGTATCGCTTGAGAGGGTTTCTTCGGCATCACCGCTACGACAGCACCAACCCCCTCGATCAGCGCGACGATCTGGTCCGGCTGCCAGTCCTTGATCGCGTCGAAGTCGATCTTCACCATGCAGTCCAAACGAATAGGCATCTCATCCCTCCCGGGCGCTCCCGTCTGCCCGGAGCACCTCATCGCCACCCCAGCCAGACGAGCGTCCGCCCCATTGCGCCAACCTGCCCGGGGCGTACATGCGTCTCGTCGCACATGTAGCGCGGCCACTGCGTCGCCACGCCCCGCGCGTCGAAGTCGCCCCGATGCTGCCCTAGATGCCCGCGCGGGCGCACACACACGCGGTCCTCGTGGGTACAGTGCCGGCGCCCGCATGTCGCGCCACTCGACCATCCTGCGAGCGCCACTGCCGCGCGGAGACCGCCCCACGCCAGCGCGATCGCCGCACACGTCGCGATCGTCAACGCATACGCCTGTGCCGCTTCGGGCGGTAGAAGAATCGGGATCGGCATGATGATGGGCGCCATCTATGCCGCCCTCGGCCCGTGACAGAGACACGTACACGGCGGCCACTGCTGCCGCCCCTTGCACCCGGGCGGGCACTTCGAACACTGCCCCGCCTCTAGCACCGTCACAGGTCGATCTTCTCCACCGCGACGCGCGGTGCGGGTCCGGGCAGCGGTTTGGGCGAGGACGTCTCGGAGCCGTTCGACAACGCCGGATCGCTCACCACCCGCAGCCGGGCGTCCCCGTCGTGCCGCAGCCCCACCCCGATCAACTGCGCCCGACACAGCTTCCGGCGCCGCTCCTGCAGCTTCCACTTCGCCTTCGCCACGTCCTGACACCCCGCTACCTCGATTGTCCCGTACCACGTCGCCTCGCACCCGCACGGGCACTTCAACCGCACCATCTTCCCGTGGGGCAGATCGGGCGCCCCCCCGCTCCCGTTCCCATCTGACATGCGCCGCCCTCCGCGCCGACTCCCGGCGCTCCTCTGCTGTCAATCGCGCTGCCCGAGCCTTCCCGCCCCGGCTCGCAATCTCCCTCACCGTCTCATCAGCCATGCGTACCGCTCCGTAGCATGCGTGCCGCTCCCCATTCAAGCCCATCCGCCTTGCCTCCAACTTTTTTTCAGCCGACCGGGCGAACGGTGTCCAGATCGACTCCACTCGGCTGAGCAACTCAATGATGCCGAGCCGCTCGAGGCCGAGGATCCCGCAGAAAACCAGCGGTTCCTGCGCTCCGACGCACCGCATCCCCCCTTCGGAAACTTGACACCGAGCCGAGCTCCCCCGCACAATGCAGCAAGATGGTTGCAGGCTCCTCACGGATTGCTGAGTGCTGGCGCGGGGTTTTCGCCCGTGGCGCCCGGCTCGTGGTGGGCCGGAATGGTAGTCGGGGGGATAGCGCAAGTGCCACGGTTAGCCCAAACGCTGTACATGGGCTGACAGGGGGGGTGGGCATAGGATGTACAGCAGGGAGGTAAGGATGGAGCAGTGCGAGTGTGGTCACGAGAGGAGCCGGCATGACTGGCCGTTGTACGGGCAGGCATGTTGGGAGTGTGGGAGCGCCCGCGAGGCGCGGGGCCCGATCCGGATGGTGCTGCCGAATCAGCCGTACCGGACATGGAACAAGTCATGACGGGGCGCCCGACCAATCATCGGAACACGCTCTGGCGCTACCATCGTGATCCGCGCGTCTTGGCTGCCCGCAAGCAGTACCGGGCCGACCTGCGCGCGGGGATGCCCGAGCCGCTGGCGTGGATGAAGGCAAAGGCCGTCTACTCGCAGGTCCAGGCCGAGCTGGTGTCGGCATGAGTGCGGGCGAGCTCGTAGGCTGGTGGTGTGTGGCCGGGTTGGTGGCCCGGGTGGTGTATGGGATCGCCCGGAGCGCCCGGCGGCGTGATGCAGCAATGGAAAGCGCCCGGATGCGGGCACGGTTGAGAATGCTATGAGGCGCCCGAGCGACGAGCGATACACTCGCTTCCTCTGTGGATGCGGGCAGCGCGTGAGCCGGAACGGACTCGCCCGTGCGAGCCACCTACGCGGGCGCAGGCATCGCTGGGTATCAGACTGGAGCTGGCTCGCAAACCATGCTGTCCGCTGCGTGATCGACGGTCTCAGTTTCAAGTCACGGTGGTACTACGAACTACCACCAGAGAGCCCGCGCTAGGCGGGCGAGTAGGAGCGCCCCGAATCGGGGCAGGGAGGTTGGTCATGTTCGATCTTGGGATTACCAGCGTGCAATGGTCCTTCGTGTTCAACGCCTGGATGGTCTTTCTGACGCTGCCCAACGGCAAGCGGCATCTGGTCTACTGCTAGGCGGTAGCGCGGAGGCGCCTGGGCTGCCCCGGGCGCTCCTGCGGTCTCGCTTCGAGACTAGGGAGGCTCAAGATGAAGGAACAAGAGAAGCGCCCGGCACACACGCCGGGACCGTGGCACGCGGTGTTCGACAAGCTGCCGTCGCCCTTCTACGTCGGCCTCGTCGCGCTGGTGGAAGGGTCGGGCCGTGATGGGAACGCCGCCGTGGTGACGAACGACCGCGAATGCCCGAAGGAAGAATGGCACGCCAACGCCCGCCTGATCGCTGCCGCGCCCGAGCTGCTCAAGGCGCTGTGCGACCTAGCCGAAATGCATGAGGGCCGCTGCGATTCTTGTGGGTGTAGAATTGCCCAAGAGCCAGATGAAATCGAGCAAATGTCTGCCTTTTGCGGTTGCGCGCCCCTCAAGGACGCTGTGGAACACACGCGACGATGCTTCGCCCGCGCCGCCATCGCCAAGGCCGAGGGGCGCCCCGCATGACCTGCCCGCTCTGCGGCGGGGCGCCCTTGTGCCCCTGTACCGCCCAGGAGCTCAGTGCGTGGGCAGACCGGCAAGCGACCTTGCCGGGCATCCCCACGACCGCCCACGAGACGGTTGCCGCGTTCCTGCGGGCGCGCTGGGTCGCCCGGGGCGAGCGGGGGCGCTATCACGAGTCGAGACAACGGCAGCTCTTCTAAGAGGTGGATGATGGAGACAATCCCTTGGTATCGCCCGTTCGTGCAATCGCTCGAGCCGGAGCCGCGCATTACCCCGACCGACTGGGGGCGGTTCGGGTACTTCTGCCTTGGCATTGTTGCCGGGATCGCCCTCGCAGCGGGGTGGCTACCATGACGGCGCCCATGTTCAAGCACACCGTTCGGAAAGCCCACAAAGAGGTCAGCAAATCCGAGGAATGGTCAGCAACCATCGCCGGGTATGACGTCCTCGTCTATCGGAGAGAGAACGAGCACGTTGAAATCAGCATCTACCCGGAAAGGCGCGACCACTCCCGCCTCGGCTTGGTCAAGATGCACCCGCGTTCCCTTCAAGAACTCGAAGCCCTAGCCGAGATCGCTCCTACTGTCCTACCCGAGATCGCCCGTGCCTTAAGGGCCGCCCTTGGCACGGATGACCTCCGGGCGACGTGGGAGAAAACCCACGACGAACTCATGGAGAAGATCGCCTCCAGAAGGCGGTAGCAGCCCACGAGGCGCCCGGCCAGCTCGGCGGGCGCTTCCGGGGTGCCACTTCCGGCACCAGGGAGGTCAAAGAGTCATGGGAGAATATGCATCGTATGCAGGGCAGCGCGTCAAGATCGGGACGTGCGAGAACATGTACTATCTTCGCGCGGACCAGCGTCACCGCGTCGGGGCGCTCTCGGGCAATGTCGATCCGGTCAAGGATGCCCCGGAGATCCGCTTCCGCTTCCCGTTCCCCGACGAGGATCACGTAGAGCCGGGAGCCTTCGACCGCTACGACCGCACGGTCGGGCTGCATGGGATCGAGGTGCCCACCGAGGTCGAGCACGGGACAGTCCAATTCGTGGCACCCGGCTACAACGTATGCCTCCCGTGCCCCGAGAGCGCAGCGGGCAAGGCATCCGGACTCCGCATCCACCGGAACGGGCATCCCGGGACGGTCCAGATCAGCCAGCAGCGGCGCGTCAACCAGCAGTGGGTCTTGATCGCCCGCTGTGGGGGATGCGACTACCCATACCGCTACCCAACACTCGCCGAGGTCGAACCCGTGCTGGTATGCCTACGCTCATACGCTGACCGCGAACCAGAGGGCAGCTCAGCCCGAGCCTTCTACCACGCCATGGCAGACCGCATCCTCGCCGGGTACGCGGGCACTTCGTAGAACGCATTAGATGGCCGTAGAGCCTCGCGCGCAGCCCGGGAGATAGGATCGTACCACCCCTCCCCAGCGCGGGGCTCTACGCCTCCCTAATGCGTTCTAGAGAGGATCAACGGCGCTGGAGGGCGCCCCGGGCAGCTCAGGGTGCCGCTAAGGATCAAGGCGTCTCGGCTCGTGAGCGCCCCGGCGATAGCGCAGGTGCCCCATGTGCCCGTGAGCGTCAGAGGTCCAACCGGCCCTTGGGCGCCCGGATCAACCGCCTGCAAGGTCGCCGTGAGCGTGCCCGCATGCTGCGCGCACCGCCCCCGGCAGCGGGCGTAGCCGTACAGGAACTCGCGATAGGGCGGTAGCAAGCCGGTCGTGTCCTCGGTGATGCAGAGCGTCAGGTGCCCCCGATGCGCCCGGCCGTGCCACGCGGCGATCGGGGCGACTCCGGGCGGGTAACCGTGGCAGCGGGCAAACGCCGGGCTCGAGAGCGCTACCAGCAGGAGCAGCGCCCTCATGGCGTCACCCCCGAGACCATCACCTGCACCCCATCGGCGCTGCCCGTGTGGTACGGCTGGACCGTGAGCACCGTGCCGTCGGGCGCCATCGCAGCGCTACAGTAGTCGAGCCGCTGCCCGGTGGGGGGATCGGGCCACGCCCCCTGATAGCCCTGCCCTCGCATCACGGGCGGGCGGAGCGTGTTCCAGGGGTCGCCCCGGTGACGCTGCTGCGTCATCGCAGACAGCCACGCGGACGGACTCACCACGGCATAGCCAACCACGACCGAGTTATCGGGCGGGCGCTGGTCGTCGGGCAAGACCCCGATGGACTGACACCCGAGCGCCCCCCCGAGGCCCGCCGGCGGGGCGATCTTCATGTGCTGCGCGAGGTAGGGGTTCAGCGGATTCAGGCCCGACACCTGAAAGACATTGAGCGTGTCGTGGCCGTCGATATGCGTGAACCAGAGCGAGGTCAGCGTCACCACGCCGGCCGCATCACCCCCCGGAAAGATCACCGCCGTCCCGTTCGGCTCGATCCCATGCAGCACCGCTGAGGGCGGCGTGGCAAGACTCACCCCGAGGGGCACGTCCGCGACCTGCTCTTGCAGCGTCGGCGGGACGCCCGTGAGCAGCACGAGCTCCGCCGCGTTCGCTTGGAGCGGACTCGGGCCGAATACCACGAGCGCCCCGGGATCCGTCAGGCCGAAGAATGCCCGCTCGGTCGGATCGCTCACGTTCGCCCCGTTCATCGCGG
>Ga0210384_10005958_pt1 | contig 13076 bp, 11 predicted proteins | sample IncBWH2MmetaG_FD_160574 | JGI IMG/M metagenome (GOLD analysis project Ga0210384, IMG submission 160574) | Forest soil microbial communities from Barre Woods Harvard Forest LTER site, Petersham, Massachusetts, United States - Inc-BW-H-2-M | ecosystem: Environmental > Terrestrial > Soil >... | reverse complement strand
TCATTAGCGGGCTATTTGGGACGCACTTTAGCCTTTTAAAATCATAAGGTTACGAGTTCCAATGTGCGACGCTAGCCTTGTTGCGGCCGAAGCTGTGTCGGAGGGACGAAGTGGTCAGCGGAAATTCTTGAGGCAATTAGCATTATGACCGAGGCCATTTAGGATGGTTTAAGGCCATTTGGCCTGCTTTCAACCCTACGATTGTGTATTGGTCGTTCGACTTCGAAGATTTAGCTCTGAACTTATAAAAAATAATGTTTGATCGTTCTTTCCGAACTGGGCTTTCCTAACTGGGCTCCCAAAGAGGATATGATTCACAGGTTACGAGGTTTTGATGGAGCCTAAAGCAAGCCCGACACCAAATGAACCCAAGCAACTGTCCGCCGCAAACGGTCTGGCACTGGTGCGCGTGACGATTGGGGCAATGTTCGTATCGGTTTTTTTTGAGAACCTAGGAAAAGGTCTCTACACACCGGGGGGATACGCGGGTCTGATCAGTTACTACCTCAAGGCGAGCCACTGCCCGGCTGCCTGGAAGGCGGTGATGGGCCTGGCGGCAAACCACGCCGCGATCGCGGCTCCTCTGCAGGCGATGACCGAGATCTCTCTTGGTATCCTGCTCCTCATCGGTCTGGTTACCCGACCGGCTGCATTTGTGGCGTTTTTGTTTCTCGGCAGCCTTTGGGTTTCGGAGTTGGGCACCTCATGGATCTGGGAACTGCTGGTTTCTGTGATGGCATCCCTTGGGCTCGCTGTCGGACGCGCCGGCAGGAGATGGGGCGTTGACGCGTGGCTGTCACAACGTTGGCCATCTTCTCCGTGGTGGTGATCGGGGCAAAGTTACCGTGCGAGTGTCCGTCATCATCCCGACCCACAACGAAGCTCAGTCGATCGAGCTGGTTCTAGCGGATCTACCACCCGATCTCACGACTGAGGTCATCGTTGTCGACAGCAACTCGACTGACGGCACGCCCGAGATTGCCGCAAGAATGGGGGCCCGCGTCATTCAGGAACCGCGCCGCGGCTATGGGCAAGCGTGTCTTACCGGGCTGGCCGCGGCAAGTTTCCCTGACGTGGTTGTATTCCTTGATGGCGACTATAGCGATCGGCCCTCTGAACTGCAGATTCTCTTGGCGCCAATCACTGAGGGGCGTGCGGACATCACGCTCGGCTCGCGCCTGCGGGAGCGGCGTTCTTCTGCTGCGTTGCCTTGGCATCAGGTGTTCGGGAATCGTCTCGCCGCTGGCCTGATCAGGTTTCTCTATGGACTGGAAATCAGTGATCTCGGCCCGTTTCGGGCTGGCCGCGCAGACATACTACGCGCGCTCGCCCTCGAAGAGACCACTTATGGCTGGGCGGTTGAGATGGTCCTCAAAGGCGCACTGGCTGGATTCCGAGTGGTTGAAGTCCCGGTGAGCTACTACCCGCGTATCGGAAAATCGAAGATCAGTGGTACGCTAAAGGGCACGGTCGGGGCCGCTTGGTTCATTCTCAGCTTGATAGTGCGCTATTATTTGCGGCGCCGAAGAGCCGGGACACCACGGCCAGCGTAGATCCGGGTCAAAATTCTATGAAATCTTCAAACGAGACGGTGATGGGTTCGTCAGGCAGCGACCGTGTGCTGGTAATTATGGCGAAAGCACCGAGGCCGGGCGCGGTCAAGACTCGCCTGACTCCCAGCCTTTCTCCTGAGGCTGTCACGGCTTTCTATTGCTGCCTTCTCGACGACACGCTGACGCTAGCGCGCTCATTGGGGGATGTGGAGGTTGCCATCATGTGCCCGGCCTCAGACGTAAACGAGCTGGCGCGGTGGGCAGACAAAGACGTGAGCGTAGTTGCGCAGAAAGGTGAAGGTCTTGCCGCAGGCCTCACTACGGTGTTTGCGTACTTCGCAGAAGGTCATCAACGACGCACCATTGCCTTCAACAGCGACAGCCCACACTTGCCGCGTTCTGTTCTCGAAGACGCGTTCACAACGCTGGCCGAACATGACGTGGTCGTGGGACCAACGGACGATGGAGGCTACTATCTCGTGGGGGCAAAGGCTTCTAATCCTACGCTTTTTGCGCCCGACGGAATGGGCACCAACAGTGCCTTGGAGAGACTCCTATCGAGCGCACGAGCGCTTGAACTATCCGTAGGTTTCTCAGATCCTTTTTACGATATTGATGTAGCTGACGACCTGACTCGCTTGGCAGCAGAGTTGCATCTGGCTCCGATGAGGGCGCCACATACGGCGCAATGGCTAAAAGAACGAGAGCTTGTGGCGGCAAAATCACGGAGAGACACGGGAGGATTGTGAAGGTCACCCCCGAGTGGAGAGTATACGTAATCGGCGCCACGTTGTGCGTAACGCTAACGATGTGCTCGCGAAACTTCGGCGATAGAGGTGGACCTTATTTCATGGCCTCTTTGACGCTTGCGAGCATCGCGTATCTCTTTGCGATCCGTGAGTTTTTCGCAGTCCCAACATTCGCCCTACGCGTTGTCGTCATTGGGCTCGTCCTGGCTGCCGTGTGGCACATTGAATTTCTTCGGGTTCCCGCGGGCGTCGATGATGATATTCATCGATATGTTTGGGATGGCCGCCTGCAGAGGCTTGGTTACAACCCCTATATTGTCGTTCCCAGCGATCCCGTCGCTAAGAGGCTGCATACCCCTGAAACCCGCACCATGAACAACCCGGATTTACCGAGCCCGTATCCACCGGGAGCGCTGCTGTTTTTCCGAGCAGTGACCGCGATTCAGGAGTCCACCTTTGCACTGAAAATAGCATTTGTGGTTTGTGAGTTCGCAGTTGTTTTTGTGCTGCTCGAGATGTTGCGTTATAACCGGCAGGGAGCGCACCTGGTTCTGGCATACGCCTGGAGCCCCTTGTTGGCCATTGAAGTGGCGGGCAACGGTCACATTGACATTGTTGGCGCGCTACTGTTGCTGGTGTCAGCCGCTGCGCTAGGGCGCCGATGGCGGGCGACTGCCGCCGTCGGATTTGGGCTAGCTGTAGCAGTGAAATTGCTGCCTATCGTACTCTTGCCCCTCTACTGGAAGCGGGTTCGCATTCGCGACGCTGCTCTGGCGGCAGCGGTGGTCGGCCTCCTGTACGTGCCATTTCTTAATCACGGCCGCATTCCGACAGGCTCTCTTGGTACGTATGTCCAAAATTGGCGCTTTAATGGTCCCGTGTTTGCGATGTTCGATCACTTCGCGCCTGCGCAGTTGCTAGTGGGGATAGCGGTTCTCGCCGGATTAGTGACGGCGACCTGGCTAAGAAGGACAGCGCCCGAGTCGTCTCCAGAGATATTTGCGTGGCCAATGGCAGCATCTCTTTTGTGCGCACCCGCCGTATTCCCATGGTATCTTCTGTGGCTGCTGCCATTTCTGAGATCGCGCTCGACGCTGCTGATCATCGTCTGGACTGTGAGCATTATCCCCACGTACGTCATGTGGCACTGGCGCACACTTGGGCGTCCGTGGGGGCCGCTTCCTGTTTGGGTAATGTTGCTGGAATACGGATGCGTGGCGTTAGTTGCCGTAATTATGGCTCTGCACCGGAGCAGCCGACCCGTTGCCCTGCAATGCTCAGCGGACCGGTAGAGTGAAGCCAACCGCACTACTTACGATTTTGTGCATCCAAAAAGCGTTTGTCGTCATTTAACATGGCATGTGGTTCATTTAACGGAGCTGAGTGGAAGACCGGGCCGTGCTTCAAGCGTGCTTGTTTCTTTAGTTATGGCATACCAGCAACTGTCATACACGTAACTCAGCAACGAACAATTTGTAAGAGAAGGAGTTCCGAATGAGTAAGCTCGCGCACAGAACAGAACCCCATAGCAACCCAATAAAGAAGGTGCCCTACATCGGCAAAACTCGCACGACGGTAGCCGAAGGCAGACCCTCCATGACAAAGTTGAGCAGATCAACAACGATCTGTTGCCTGCTTTTCGCTATGCTGGTGCTGGTTCCAAACTCCTGGGCACAGAATCGCCCGCCTGTTGTCGAACAGATTGCCAAGACCTATGGCGTGGATTCATTTGGGCAGATTGAAGCGATCCGCTATACGTGGAATGGGGAAATCACCGGACTTTTCAAAGCTGCCCACGTGTGGGAGTGGGAGCCCAAGAGCGGCAAGATCTCCTACGAAGGGACGGATAAGGACGGCAAACCGGTTAAGGCTACCTATGTTCAGTCGCAGCTCATTAGTGCACCCGCCAATGTGAGAGAACAAATTGAGCCGTCTTTCGTCAACGACAACTATTGGCTTTTGTTTCCCTTCCATGCTTATTGGGACACCAGCGCCACCGTGACCGATCAAGGTATGCAGAAACTACCGATTGGCAACGGGTCGGCCAAGCTTGTTTCAGTGAAGTACCCCGCGGAGGCGGGCGGTTACACCCCGGGAGACACTTGGGACCTCTACGTCGGCAAAGACAACCGGGTTGAGCAATTCATCTACCACCGCGGCGGGCCCAAGCCACCGCAACTCGTCACCGCGACGTGGACTGGTTACAAGAAGGCAGGTCCTCTCCTGATCTCAACAGAGCACCGCGGCACCGCTGATGGCAAGCCTCTGCACATCTTCATTACTAACGTGTCCGTTAAGCTCACAGGCTCGGATACCTGGTTGAAAGCGCAATGAGTCGCGTGTAAGGACGAAGTTTCTCTCGGTGCTCTCGGAACTGTAAAATGCATGCGATGCGATAAGAGCTGAGTCGATCTCGATATTGTGTGAAAGACCTCTTACGTCTGGGGTGCTGCCAGAGTTGATCGCTGTGCTGCCGTCGCAACCACCCAGGGCATGTAGGTAATGCTAGGAATTTTCCCTTACCGTAGGTGGTGCCCGCAATAGGTGAGCTTGTTCCGGCGGATAAGGGGCCTCGCCGGAAGTACTTATCAGTGCTTGATGAGCGCAACGCCTATTTTGCACTCAACGTGATGGCAAATGAGAGGAGAGCATGGCGCGAACTCTTCAATGGTGTGTATGGTGTTCGAATCGGCGTCTCAAGTTAGGGTGAATTGCAACCAATCCGCCGAAAATATCTTTTGTGCCGTTGTTCTAGGGCAGCCTTCGACCAGTCGCTATCGCAATTCGCTGGTCTATGCCGCGATAATGTAAGAACTTATGAGAAACCATGGTTTGTAGCCGACCGTTAACGCAAATCGCGAGTGCGTTTAGCACGAATCATCTTTGCAAAATGCACCTCTCATACTTTTGACGAGGTCCGACCTAGAAGATGATCTTTGCACCAAGTTGGATCTGGCGTGAGGTACTCGCAGTTGAGGTGATAACGCCGGGGGAGCCTAGAACGGTGGCGGCAGTCTGGTTGGCGATTGTGCCCTGGGTGGGACCGGCCGAGAAAACGACCTCGTTCGGAAGCTGCAGATTGGTATGGTTGAGGAGGTTGAAAAGTTCGGCGCGGAATTGAACGCGGAACGTTTCGGTAAGTTGAATGGACTTGAGGAGAGAGAGATCCCAGTCAGCATAACCGGGACCTGTAAGAGAATCTCGGCCGACGTTGCCAACGTAGCCGGAAGGCGGAGCTGAGTAGTAGTTCGGACTGAAGTACTGAGCGACGCGCTGCGCGGTGGTGCTGTGCGTGTAGAGAGAGCCCATGAAGCCGGGGTTAACGTTGGGGCGAATCGGGTTGCGGGTATCGCCGGACCCGGTAGGGTTATAGCCGAGTTGCGGGGAGAATGGGAAACCGGTTTGTAGGTTGGCAATGGTGGAAAGCGTCCATCCGGAGATGAAATATCGAGTGAGGTTATCGGTCCTACTGAAGAATGTCTTCCCGGCCCCGAAGGGAAGATCGTAAGTACCGTTGATAGCGACGAGGTGGCGGACGTCTGTTGCGGCCGGGCCGTAGTCGAGATGGGGAAGCGACGGGACAGAGACAAAGGCAGGGGTGTTGGCTGACACGGAAGTATTCCAGGCCGAACCGTCATCTAAATTCTTCGAGAAGGTGTAGTTAGCGCGGAACTGGATGCCATTGGAGAGGTTTTGACGGAAGTCGACGACGAGGGCGTTGTAATTACCGGAGCCGCCGGCCCACCAGGAGGTGGAGTTGGCGAGCGCGGGGTTGGCTTTGACGGGAGCAGCAGGTGCGGAGGCGGGCGTGGCGTAGTACGCCGGGTAATAGACGCTGCCGTTGACAATGGTAAATCGGGGTTCGTTGAGGTCGCCGGACAGGATCTGATGGTTGCTGCGCGAGCCATTGTAGCCGATCGTGAGCGAAGTGGCTGGGCCGAGCTCCTGCTCAATTCTGAGTGAATAGGCGAGAAGGCTTGGGGTGGCTATGCCAGGGTCGACCGTAGAGGGCGAGATCAAGGGCGTGGTGCTGGTGGGATTAGAGACTGTGCTGCCCGAGTAAGAGTAGATGGTGTTATAAGGGGCGGCTTGATCAAGACGGTAGTTGAGAGCGTCAAGCAGCGAGTGATGGAGGCCGGCGCCAATTCGTATGCTGGTTTTGCCGTTGCCGAAGACATTCCAAGCCAGACCCACGCGCGGCTCGGGAAGAAACAGCGCGCCATTATTGGTAATAGCGTTGGACTGAACACTAGGAGTTGTGTTGAGAACGCCATTAGTGCTGGTGTAAACGCCGGCGCGGCCTTGCGATTCTGACCATCCGCTGGAGGTTTCGGAGCGGAAGCCGGCGCGGACTTCGACACGTGGCGTAAGTCGGAATGTGTCTTCGAGGTAGGCGTTCGCGAAGAGAGCGCGCCATCCGAGTTCGGTCGGAGCAGGAGCGTCAGTATAGGTTTTGATTGTGCCTGTGAAGAAAGTGGCGAGCGAGGCAAAGGAAGCCTGGCCGTACTGGTTCTGCGCGAGATTGTCGTTGGACTGCAAACGCTGGAGCCAGACACCGGCTTCGATCTGATGTCTGCCGAAGGTAAAGAAAATGTGGTCGTCAAAAGTGTAGAGAGTGCGAGTGATGGCGTTATTGGCACCAACATTCGCGCCGGCAGTGGTAATGGAGGAAGCACCATTGGAGGCGGTAGACCCGGCGATGACGATGGCACCGGTGGGCTTGCTCGGAGCGAATGTCGGAGTGACAGCCTGTATGTCCGGAGGAATGGAGCCGAGGAAGAGGAAGCTCGCGCGAGAGAAGCCGATGCGTGCCGTGTTGAGCAGGTGGGGTGAGAAGACGTGCTGCTCCTGCAGGCTGAAAATCTGTTCGCGGAGGTATTCATCGACTACTGAGTAAGGGTTCTGTGTGGGCGTGTGGGCAGAGGAGTCATCAATGGTATAAACGGCGAAGAGTAGATCGCTCGCGGTGAGGTTAGCATCGAGACGAGTTGTGCCGAAATCTTCGCGGACCTTCTGTTGAGCGGTGTTGAAAGACTGTGCAATTCCGGTGAGCATGCCGTTGTTCAGCACCTCGGGGCCATTTTGTCTGGGCCACAGATTGAAGAGCTTGGCGGAGATTGGGTTGAGCGGAGTAGCCGTTTCGATACCTTTCGAGTTGGGAAGAAAGCCTTGTCGTGCCTGGTCGTCAGGCACAAGAGTCACCAGCGACAGGCCAAGGTTCTGGCGAAAGCCTTCATAGTTGCCAAAGAGGAAAAGCTTATCGTGCTTAATGGGGCCGCCAAGCGCGGCGCCGTAGTTGTTCCGCTGGAACTCGGGAATGCGGACGAGATCGAAGTAGTTACGGGCATCGAAGAGGCTATTGCGAACAAACTCGTATACATCACCATGCAATTTATTCGTGCCGGAGGTGGTAACGATGGAGACTTGGGCACCGTCCCGCTTGCCGTATGCGGCCGAGTAAGTATCGGACACGACATTAAACTCTCGGACCGCATCGATCCCTAGAAGTTGGCCGCTGGTGCCGCCAGGGGTGACGTTGATAAGCGAAGCCCCCGTGTACTCGATGCCGTTTAGGAGGAAGAGATTGTCCTGGGGCCTCCGCCCCGAGACTGCGAACATATTGCCGACCGACGAGTTCGAGGTTCCGACGCCGCCGGACCGTTGCCCTGTGTAGTTCACGGTACCGGGGTTGAGAGTGATGAGTTGATCGTAGCTGCGGCCGTTGAGGGGAAGTTCTTTGACCTGACGGGAATCGATGAGGCCGGAGGTTTGCTGAGTGGAAAGGTTGACTGTGCCGGGTGCACCATCGACGTTGACATCCTGAGCAACCGAACCGACAGAAAGTGTGATGTCAACCGACTCGCTCTGGCCGACTGTGAGTACCACACCCAAGCGATGCTGGCTGCCGAATCCCGGTTTGGAAATGAGGACATCATAGCGACCTGCAGAGAGCGATGGAGCCGAGTAACCGCCATTGTCGGCGGTGATGAGAGTGCGCTCGGTGCCGGTCTCGGTATTGCGAAGGATGACCAAGGCTCCGCGAATGGCGGCACCGGAGGAGTCAGTCACAATGCCGCCGATCGATCCACCGACGACTTGGGCGCAGATGGCAATAGGAAAGAGAAGGATCAGCACAGTAGAGCGAAGCGAGCGAAAAGAGATAGACACGGTAAGATCTCCTGAGCAGTGAGGCATTCCCGCGAGATGTTTAGGCGAGGCGGAAAATTTATGAGACAGGGAGACGGGCGGCGAGTGCGCAGGCGTCAACAACAGCGGGTAGCTGTGGTGTTACAACAAAGGTCCTGCAGATTGAAGGGAGTTGTCATCGTCTTCTTCTCGAGTTCGCAAATGAAAAAACCCACGCCTCGTGCGTGGGTAATTCCTATATCCAGTTGCTTTGCCTCAATCGAATCGGAAGCGAAAGGTTCACCGGAATCGCACGGACGCCATGGCCATCATGTTGCAGCACTTGCAACAGAGACAACAAGCGGTGATTGCGAAACGATGCATGTTTAAACCGTAACCGGAGCGTGATTGAGTGTCAAGCATCAGGTTTTGTCGCATTGATATCTTTCCTCGAATCGTTTATTACCCGAGAACCGTTCACGAACTCTTAGGCGATATTGCCTGAGCCGGCAGATTCCCAATGGAGAGGAAAAAGTATGCTTCGGGCGCTTGTCTCACGACGACTTCTGTCTTTTTGAGCCTTGCTTTCGCCTCCGAGCAGGTACAAACCGTAGGTTATGTATCTTTCTCCGTCCTCGCTGGCTGGCAATACCAGCAAGGGACTGACTTCGGTGGAATGACACTGAGAACCGACAATAGCTTCTGGCTGGCTGCCGTTTATAGTGCCTTGGCGTCCAGTTGGGATCCCAATTCCGATTTCAAAACTGCCTGGAAACGCGTGGTCTTCCCTTTGCCTGACTATTGCAAAATGCCAGGATATGATCCGTACAACACCGTAAGATGGTCGGTTATTCAGGAAAATACTACGACGCTTCCAGCGCCACCAATACTTCATACATTCGTTTGTATGTGCTCGAGACCGGCAAAGTCTTCGTACCCGTTTCGTTCACCAGCACCAATCGCAATGTACTTGACAGCATGAGCCATAATGACCGTGCCATCGTCGGCAGTGTGCGCGTGGCGCCGCGCAAAGCCTCACCAATCAGGTTTTCCATCACAGTCTCCGATCTCGCGGGATACTGGACCGGTGGCATTGTCACCAGCACCGATTACTACAATAACTCTGGCCAATACCAGAGCAACTCCCTCACCGCCGTCAACTACGGATACACGATGGCCCTCCAACGGAGCCTACACATACAAATTCGGAGGATTAATGAATAACCATCCAACCAACGACGATGACTCCGGCGTTGTCGAATTGGAGGGCGAGTTCGTCACTTTCAAAGGACATCGACACGTTAGGCGCTACCGCTTTGTAAGTCTTCGAGAGGCGCTCGACGGTTCCACCGTCCTCGCCCTCTGGCCGGCCGTCGACCTCTCCCAGATCGACCCGAATCGCGACACCGAATATTTGACCCGCGCTGGAAAGAAATAGCTATCTCCTGTTTTGCCGATATCGAACCAGCTGATTTCTTAGCTCATCGCTCAGACACTGCCGGGCTCCGGTTAATCCCGGCATCGCAAGCGAGACACATGAGTCCGAGGTTGAACCGGACCTTATCAGGACCGGTCGAACCTTCGCAGAAGCAGCTCAATGTTCCCTGTCGTCATTGAGCGCGTAATCGCCAAGGCTCTAGTTAAGGGCCGATTAGTAACCTGAGGTCGGCTTCTCTTCATTGATTCGTCGATATAGAGAAGCGCGGTTCCCGATGCTGATTGTTGCCATTTCCCAGATCAGGACGACGAAGAGTGACATTGCATCGATACCATCGCCAACTGCCGCTGTAAAAAGCGGTTCTCCAGTAGTGTGCAGTCGCACTCCAGCGCCGCCGAAAACGCCGCCCTTGCTTCGTTTAGCCGTCCAAGTGCTGCCAGCACATGGCCTTGCGTTGCGGGAAGCAAATGATACTTCTCCAAGGCACTGCTCCCTGCAAGTGGTGTCAAAGCAGCCAGGGACGCCTCCGCGCCGTGCACCTTCATCACAACAACTGCACGGTTCAGTGCCACAACCGGCGAGTCTGTCATCTCCATAAGCTGGTTATAGTGCTCAAGGATGGCGGCCCAATCGATCTCTGCTGAACTTGCAGCGCTTGCATAGGTGGCCGCAATAGCAGCCTGCACATGCCATTCGGAGATATCGTCTCCTGCGGTGGACAGGTCGAAGTACGAAAATCCGAGTGCGATCAGATCATCATCCCACAGCTTGCGGTCCTGCTCCTCCAATAAAACGAGGTCCCCTGTTGCGTCCGTCCGTGAGGGTAGGCGCGCTACCTGCAACGCCATCAATGCCACCAGAGCATCCACGCGGGGAGCGCTCATCCAAGAGGATGCAACCAACCGTCCCAACCGCAAAGCTTCCAAGCAGACGTCGCTACGGATAAGGTCTTCCCCTGCATGTGCCACGTAACCCCCGCTAAACATCAGGTAAATCACCGCGAGCACTGAGTTGAGTCTCTGCTTCAGCTCAGCTTTGAAAGGCATAGCCAGCGTCAGATTTTGTTCGCGAATCAACCGTTTCGTTCTCACCAAACGTTGCGCGATCGTACTTGGCTCGGAGAAGAATATGCGAGCGATCTCGTCAGTACTGAATCCGCCAACAAGCTTCAGGCTTAGTGCAACCTGCGCATCCGGAGCAAGCTTTGGATGGCAGCACATGAAGACTATGCGCAATTCATCATCGCGCAGGCTCTGCTCTGCATCGAGATCCAATATGGGCTGGGTCCCGGTTTCAAGCGCAACAACCAGCGCATCGGCCGTGCTTCTGAAAACAGCACCCCGTCGGACCGACGAGATCGCATAGTTATGGGCGGTGCGAAAGAGCCAGGCCTCAGGCTCCTCTGGAATGCCTTCGAACGGCCAGGTCTGCACCGCGCGAAGCATCGCCTCCTGTGCTGCATCTTCCGCGAGTTGAAGATGTGTCGAACCAAGCAGTCCCGCCAGCCAGACAACAATCCGTCCGGCCTATCGGCGGAATAGATGGTCCAGCAATACGGGACTGCCTGACTCTTGCATCGATAAACACTCCTAAGCGTTGTAGACCATCACCTGGCGAATCTCAATGGTGCCGAGACCGATGTGAGGGATGTCAAGTGAGAGCTTGACCGCTTCGTCATAGTCGGCGGCTTCAATTGTGTAGAACCCGCCCATCACTTCTACCGATTCGCTGAATGGACCTTCGGTCACACTCACGCCGTCACTCTTCGCCCGAATCACCCGTCCTGTATCCCGAACCAGCCCCGCGCCGCCTACGACAAAGGGTTTGTTCCGCCGGGCGAGATATTTTTCCACCTTCTTCTGCATCTCTTCCGACTCAACTTCTTCCAGGCTTCGCCGTCATTGTGTAGCAAAAGCACATACTGTGGCATCAGAATTCTCCTCTTTCCATTAGTTTAAACGTACATCTAAGCCAATAACGAATATGCCAGGAAGAAATCGACAGATTTTGGGGCAGCTTGCAGAAAAATCTGATGAATAGCCAGAGGCTTCCGATACCCCAGACTCGTCCTTCCCAAGTCGGCTTGTCGTCAGTGATCCGTCGCTGCTGAGAAACGCGCCTATTAGACTAGTCCTGGCTCTCGGCTAAGCTCGATGAGCGCATTGGCCTGTTACCGACAGTTGACATTCCAGCCTCGTCAGCATTCCTGGACACTGGCCGATTTCCGAGTACCGATCGCTCGGTCTCCATTTGATTACTTCCGGCCCAACCTGCCGACGGAGCGGCGCTCAAACGCCTACCCCTTCGCAGGCGGAATGTTTTGATTGAAGCGAAACAGCTTCGCGGGATCGTACTGCGCTTTGAACACCGCAAGGCGCTGGAAGCGCGCGTCGCTGTATGCCGAATGCACGTCCTCCCCTCCGACATGTAAGTCACGTACACGCCTCCGGTTGAGTACGGAAGAGCCTTCTGCCGAGCCTCTCGCGCCCACGCTCTCTATTCGGCGTCGATTAGGGAATTGTCTGAGATCGCCAGAATGCCCAGGTTGAACAGTGCGTCGCGATGTCCGAATGCGGTGGCGTAATTGGCTACGCGGGCAACCGCACCTCGGTACACCTCGATCATGATGACGTTCAGTGGCGAAGGCGAAGCGCTGGCACATTCGATCAACAGCTCGATAACGTCGTCTGGGAAAGTCTTCAGAAATGCGGATTTCCAGTAGTGACGCTGCCCCTTGGGTACGACACATCCACTTGCCGCTGCATCGCGCAGCACGGCATGGGCGCGACCGTATCCATCAGAATCGATCCCAGTTCGCGAAAGGCCCGAGCGGCGCGTTCGCCCTCGCCTTCCTTTCCGATATCGCTCACCAACGCGGCGACGAACTTCCCACCATCCGGAGACGGGATGATTGGGGCCATCAGCGTCAGGTGTCACTCGCTTCCAGACTCAGGTCGCGGAATCGCTGCAATACGGTTTTCGACATCTGGAACGGAAACACAATCAAACCGCCCAGCGGCTCCCGGAGCGGATGAAGTTGAAATTCGAGCGACGTCACCACCCGAAGTTCCCCCGCCGCCGCGCAGCGCCCAGAAAAGATCGGGGTGGGAGTCGGCACACGTCGTTCCTAGCTCGCCTGAGGCCTTGACCACGTCGGCCGAAAGCGGGTTGTCGCACGTCATTCCGTAACGTCGCGAACAGGTAGCCGTA
>Ga0210384_10005957_pt1 | contig 13076 bp, 11 predicted proteins | sample IncBWH2MmetaG_FD_160574 | JGI IMG/M metagenome (GOLD analysis project Ga0210384, IMG submission 160574) | Forest soil microbial communities from Barre Woods Harvard Forest LTER site, Petersham, Massachusetts, United States - Inc-BW-H-2-M | ecosystem: Environmental > Terrestrial > Soil >... | reverse complement strand
ATATTCGCCCTTGCTCAGCGCGACTGGGGCAGCGTTGGGGTCAAAGAGTCTTCGGCCACGTCTATCAAGCTGCCAGCCATCGAACCGATACCCGCCTCGCTCCGGGTCGTGGGCTCGTGCGGTTCGACCCATTTCTTGACGTCGCAACACTGCACGGACGCGCGCCAGCAACTCTCTGAGGCTGAAAGGCTTGACAATGTAATCGTCCGCTCCGAGTTCGAGACCGACAATGCGATCGATTTCATCGGGACGATGGCCGGTCGTGATGATAACCGGAACGTCCGAATGAGAACGAATTTCCCTCAAGAGGTCCAGTCCGTCATCCTGACCGAGCCGCAGGTCTAAAATTATCAGACTGGGATGGGTTCCTTCGAAATGTCGGTTCAACTCGGTCCTGTTAGACGCAGACTTGGTCGGCACATTGTGGTCCTCCAAGTACCTGATCACCATCTGCCGCAACGCCAGGTCATCATCAACGACGACGATATGGCCGACATCTGCGAGCATGAATTGATCTCACAATTTTTTCGTCACTACGCGGTATTGACTCAATTCGTCACTAAACGGCGTTGTCTCAATTTGAATTTCAACCAGCAATTATTTGCCATTTTTCGGCCGTAATGCCCGGACCGGATCATCCTTGCGCAGATCGAACTTAGATCGCGCGAGGTCAGACGTCGTGGGCCAATGACGTACTTTCAGTGGTACGGATACGCCCTCGGCTAGGCGCGATCTCCCGCGTAGGCGCCTGGCGAGCGACCGAACCGACGACGAAATTTTCGTGCGAAATTTGTGTAGTCGCGAAAGCCGCTGGCGTAAGCGATCTCGCTGACAGGCTGATTTGTGGCCAGAAACGCCCTGCGATGCAGAAGGCGCGCGGCGTGATCCAAACGAAGCGAATATATGAATTCACTGCAGGTCGAGCCGCGCCGAGTAAAGAGCTTCTGCAGATAACGCAACGAGATTCCTGCTTCGGCTGCCACCTCGCTAGGACCGAAATCCGGATCGGCAAAGCGACCCTTGATAACGCCGCAGACGCGCGCGAACAGTTTGTCCGCATAAGGCGAGACGGGCCACGGATCGGGCGGCGCAAACAGTGCGCCGACCAGATCATAAACGGCCAGATGCATGTGTAAATCAGCGGGCGAGAGCGCTGACCCTTCACCCCCATCGGTTTCCTGAATGAGGTCAAAGAGCAAACGCCCCGCCGGCGTTCCACCGCGTCGATAAAGACCACCCTTTGGCTCGAATCCAAGATGGGACACCAGTGACTCGCGCGGCAAGTTGAGAGTGACGGTGTTCCACGGCGCACCGTTGTTATCAGCGAAATACGTCACTGGCTGGGCCGCATCGACGAATGCGACATCACCCACAGCGAGTCGCACGGCTTGATCGTTGTGGGTCATCGCCGACTGGCCCCCGACCTGAAAGACAGCAAAATAGTGGTCGACGCCGTCAAGGCGAGCATCCCGACAAGTCCGCTCGACCCGGTGAGCATTGCAACCGATATTCAGTGCGGTGAACCCGCAGACGCTCACGGGGCGCACCCAACCGGCAAAGGCGTTGGGTTCGACACCCTCCGGGTTGTACCGCCCGCACATCGAACGGAGCACCTCTCTCCACGCGTCGTAGTCCAGTCGTGGCGCGCCTTGAACGCCACCGTCACTCTGAAGCATTATCGTCTCCGTGGGCTTCGGATCGAAGTTGACGATTATGGCTTCAGAGTGGGCCTTTCTACGGACCGAATCGGCCAAGTCTCAAGGACGTGATGAATTGTGATCCAGGTTTCTCTGACGCGGCATCCTTACGTGGCCTTCTCCTGGGAGAAGGCCACGACGACTCGCGGCGCATCGAAATATTCTCCGAGCAGGCAAAGTGCTCGCTTGATGGCATGAGTGACCTCATCGCCCGACACTTCGCTTCGGCCGCACAAAAACAGCTCCGACTGGCGGACGTTGAGCCCTATCGGTCCCAGCGGCCATGGCCTGCAACACTTTGCGATCGACCTTGCTCAGCGCGTTGCGGGGCAATTCGTCGAGTATCGCGAGACCCTCGGGGACCTTATAGGACGCAAGCCGCGTCGCGACGTTGCGGAGGATTTCGGAAACGACGGTGTCCATGGTGTCCCTCGTCCTGTCTGCGAGCTTCACGAAACCGAACACACGTTGACCGAGCACAGCATCCGGCACGCCCACTACTGCGGCTTCCTCGACCGCTCTGTGGGAGGCGACCAGGGCCTGCTCCACTTCGATGGGCGAGATGTTAGTTCCGCCACGAATGATGATGTCTTTCTTGCGGGATACGAACCAGAGCTCATCGCCCTCGCCGCGCCGCATCAGATCGCCGGTATGGTACCAGCCGGCCTTCAGGCTTTCCTCCGTCGCTCGAGGGTCGTTCCAGTAGCCGTCGAAAACGTTTGCCCCGCGGATCAAGAGCTCTCCGGCCTCGCCGTCCGCGACATCAACGCCGTTCTCGTCGATCAACCGAATCAGCTCGCCCTTCACGATCCGCGCGACCGGCCCGGGTTGCAGGCCGAAGGTGAGAGACCCAACCACCTCCGTTGCACCCCAGACGTTGTAGAGCGGAGCGCCGAAGGTTGAAGTGACCCGCTCCTGCAGATCGATCGGGCAGACGTCCGCGCCGGTCAGGCAGATTCGCAAGGACTCCAGGTTACGCGGCCGGGCTCGCTGGCACTCGAGCAGCGCCGCGTATTGGGCCGGGAAAGCGACACACCAGGTGCTGCGATGGCGCTCAATGGTATCGAGGACCATGTCGGCGTCAAAGCTTTCGAGCAAGACGAAAGGGGCGCCGAACTGAATGAAGGACAGAAAAGTGATCATCCCGCTCATGTGCGCCAGCGGCAAGGGCTCGATCATGATATCATCGTCCGAGAATCCCCAATGCGTGACGACTAGGTCTGTCGATTCAGACAGTGTTGCCGGCGTGTGAACGACAAATTTGGGCTGGCCGGTAGTCCCGGATGTGATGATCAGCAGCGCGGGTTTGTATGAAGCGGGCGGGCCCGACAAGTTCACTTCAGCGGCGTCGTCGAATAGCCTTTCCCATGGCTGGACGCCGTGATCTTCGAACGTTCCATTGACGACAAAGCGCTTGTTCGGCGCAAGGATTGAGGCGTCAACCGGAGCGACATTCTCGTAGAGGCCGACGTCGCCGATGTAGAGTGCGGGTTTCAGTCGCTGCAAAATGGGAGCGAGTTCGGCGAATCTGAACGCGGTTCGCAATGGCGCCGCGATAGCCCCCAATATAAAGCAGGCATAATAGGCGACAAGCATTTCGGGCCGGTTCATCATATGAAGGGCGACGCGATCGCCCGGTCCGACGCCACGCGCTGCTAGTCCTCGCGCAAGCCGTTCGGCTTCGTCCGCAAGCCGTTCGTACGTCCAGGCCTCTCCGCGAAAGACGAATGCCGCGCTTTTTGGCCGAGTTTGCACTTGGTGCATCAATGCACCTGTCGGAGTCATTTTCATTTGGCTTGTCTCCCGTTGCTGATATAGCAGCCAGATTGAGCCGGCTGCGCTACCGCGCTATTTCAGTCTCGAGAAAACGGTTGCGATTGTAGGCGAGCGATCAAACACACGGCGAAAACAAGGCAAAGCTCGGCTTTCTAGGATTCATGGTCCCCTGGAAGGTCAGACGTGTCATACGCGGACAGGCCCCGCCAAGGCCTCGCTCGCAGGAACGAACTTTTCGAAATGGACGTTTGCAGGCAATAGACCCAGCTTCGCGACATGCTGGCGCCCGCTCTCGACCATCTCGGGCGGCCCGCACAGATATACGTCCACATCGCCGTTATTCAGCGCGCCGGCGTTAAAATGATCGGTGACATGGCCGGTCAGCGGATGCAGGCTTCCAGGACCCGAACAGATGGTGCCATAGGTGAACTTCGGGATATGCGCTGCAAGCGCCTTGATCCGTTCGACCTCGACAAGATCGGAGTCATCGCGCACGCCGTAAACGAGTCGCACGGGCTGATCGTTAGCGCCCCGCGCAGCCAGATGCTCGAGCATTGACAAGATCGGCCCAACGCCGGTCCCTCCGGCAAGGAACAGGATCGGCCGTCGCGGCGAGCGAAGATAGAAACTACCGAACGGGCCGTTGAGCAGGAGCCTGTCACCCATCTTGGCCTTCGCCTCGAGATAGGCGCTCATCTTGCCGCCCGGCACATTGCGGATCAGGAAGGTCGCCACATCGGCGCCCGGCGCAGAGGTGAAGGAATAGGGCCGCTTCGCCATCTCATTGGGAGCGGTGACGTTGACATATTGCCCCGGCAGGAACATCGGAAGCGCCCCTTCTAGCGGCTTGACCGACAGCCTTATGCGATGGGCCGACAAGGCTTCGACCTTGACGATCTCGGCCATTGTGTCCTCGGGCTTCACTTTGCACGCGCGGGAGGAGGCCCGGATATCGATCACCATGTCGCTCTTCGCCTTTGCCTGGCAACAGAGAACATAGCCTTCGGCCGCTTCCACATTGCTCAACGCATCCTCGATATAGGATCCGGGATCGAACTCACCCGATTGACGAAACGCCTTGCAAGTGCCGCAAACGCCGTTGGTGCAGTCGAGCGGCACATTGATGCTCTGGCGATAAGCGGCGTCGGCGATGCTTTCGCTTTCATCTGCATCGATGAACTTAGTGATTCCATCTTCAAAATTGAGAGCAATCTTGTGTGGCACGCGTCGGCTCTACTTCCTGCCACGATCAGATGTGATAGACGTCGACGACGTGGTGGATGTAGTCGTTCTTCAAAATCACCTTTTTGGCTTTGATCAGGGGGCGCTCACCAGTCATTTCGAGCGTGTAGAAGGAAACCCCGAAATAGGTGTCGACGATTTTGTAACGATAGCTGAGCGTCAGCCAGTTGAAGCGCAATTCGACCTTGCTGTCGTTCTGGGAGAGGATTTCGACATTTGAAATATTGTGCGACGTCCGCGGCTCGGGAGTACTGGCGCTCGACCGTTCGGTCTTGATGCGAAAGACGCGATCCTCGAGGCCGCTGCGACGGGCATAGTAGATCAGCGAAATCTCCGACTGAGGGTTTTCGACGAGTCTGTCGTTGTCGTCCCAGGCCGGCATCCAGAAACTCGCGTCGGGCGCGTAGAAGGCCAGCCACGTGTCCCAGTCCCGATCGTCCAGGGCGCGGGCTTCGGCATAGAGAAATGCTTCGACCCCGGACAGAGGGATCGTGCTCATGCCCCGTCTCCCTTGACTACTGCCGCACGCAGCGCGTCGGACCAATAGCCATGTTGAACAAGAAAAAGACCCTCGTCCTCGATCTTTACTCCGCTCCTCAGCGGATTAAGGTGGATTGCCGGCGCTCCCTCGTCGGCACCCTCGATCCAGTGCGTCGCGCCGCGCGACAAGTCATTCCAGCGCATGGCCTTGGCCATGTATGCCTGCTGACAGGCGCGGAATTCCTCCAGATCGTCCGGCGTCGCCATGCCACTGGCATTGAAGAAATCCTCGTATTGGCGAATGCGGCGCGCCCGCTGCTCTGCCGGCTCGTTCTTCGGGGCAATGCAGTAGATCGTCACTTCGGTCTTATCTACCGCGAGTGGCCGGGTCACGCGCAGCTGCGAACTCATCTGATCCATCAGATAGAGATTTGGATAGAGGCAGAGGTTGCGGAGGTTCTCGACCATCCACTGGGCTTTGGCGCGACCATGCCTTGCCGTGAGCTCGTCGAGGTGCCCGTAGGCGGGCCTGGTCGTTGGGTCGGCAAACCGAGACCAAACGACCATGTGCCCGTTTTCGAACGAATAGTAACCACCCTTCAGCTTGCTCATCTTGCTGAGATCGGTCGCCTTGACGTCATCCGATTCCGCATTGCGGCGGCTCGTGGTGGCAATGTAGTTCCAATGCACCGACGACACATGATAGCCATCGGCACCGTTTTCAGCCTGCAGCTTCCAATTGCCGTCGTAGATGTAGCTGGACGAACCGCGCAGGACTTCTAACCCGTCGGGTGCCTGGTCGACCATCATGTCGATGAATTTTGCGGCTTCGCCGAGATGTTCGGCCAACGGCTTTACAACCGGATTGAGGCTTCCGAACAGGAAGCCGCGATAAGCCTCGAACCTCGCGACCTTCTTCAAATCGTGCGAGCCTTCGTTGTGGAATTGCTCGGGATAACCGGCGCCGTCCGGGTCTTTCACCTTTAGCAACTTTCCGGAATTGCCGAATGTCCAACCGTGGAACGGGCAGGTGAATGTCGACTTGTTGCTGCGCTTGTAACGGCAAAGCATCGCGCCACGATGACTGCAGGCATTGATGAACGCGTTGAGCTCGTCGTCCTTGCTACGGGCGACAAAGATCGGCTGGCGTCCGATCCAGGTTGTAAAATAATCGTTCTTGTTCGGAATTTGACTTTCGTGCGCGAGATACACCCAGTTTCCCTCGAACAGGTGCTTCATCTCCAACTCAAAGAACCCGGCATCGGTAAATATCGCACGATCACAACGAAACAGACCGTCGGCAGAATCGTCGACCAATGCTGTTTCGAGACGCTCGATGATGCTTGGTGTCATGGCTTGTCCTCTCAGAGGTGTCGACTGTCTGTTAAGCGCAGCGGCGATGATCGCAACCATCGCCGAGATAATCAGAGTGTATGGCAAACTAGATTGACGTCACGAGACGGTCGCGCCCATTCTGCCTGTACGGATGCGCACTGGGCTAGTCGTGGCGATCGAGCGTGTCCGCGCCGGCAATCGAAATCCTCGTAAAGAATTGACTTGTCTGAATCGGCCAAGTCTCAGAGGCGTGATCAGTCGTGATACAAAAGTCCGGTTGAAATCGCTGTCATCTTGAATGTGTCCCACCATATGGAAAAGAGCTCATTTCGGCGGCACCGGTATCGAAGAAAAGCTTCTTACCTTGAACTATCAATTTGAGCAGCTTCTCTGAATTTGGCGCGTTCGATAGAGGCGATGATGCACTCAAGCAGCGATTTTCTAACCACCCCAAACTTGGATTATGAAGCGTGGCGGGATGCGGTCCGCTCGATCTGCGGGCGGTACACGCCGGACGGGATCGAACCCAAGGCCTTTTCAGGCAGAGTGCGGCTCCGAAGCATTTGCGGATTCAGTGCAGTGGACCTTAGTTGCAATGCCCATCGCGTCGAGCGCACGCACCAGGACGTCCGTGCTGACGCTAGGGATCACTACTACGCAATATTTCAGATGACTGGCCAGTCCAGAATTATTCAGAACGACCAGATTGTGGAACTCACCGTCGGTGATGTCGCTCTCGTCGACGCGGCCCGGCCCGTAACATACATATCTGAGAAGGGCAGCAACCACTGGGGGTCCTTGCAACTGCAGCGCCGGTCCCTGATGACTCACTTGGGCTTGGAGCCGAGGTGCCCTTCTCGGCGTAGCGGAGCGGCCGCGGCGCGCCCTCTACGTCAACTTCTTCAGGATGGCGTCGAGGACGAGCAATCAATGTCCGCTTCGGCCAACGACTACATGCGTCTCGCACTCTACGATTTGTTGGGCGCATTATTCGTGCCGTCCGATCCCGAAGATGCCAGTCTTCATACAGACAGACTGTTCGCGCGCATCTGCGACATCATCAAGGATCGCTTTGCCGATCCGGACTTTGGTCCTTGCGACGTGGCGGTCGAGGCGGGAATCTCCTTACGCTACCTTCAGAAGCTTTTTACGGCGAGAAACTCCACATGCAGTGATTTCATACGGTTGGTTCGCCTGGATTACGCCGCGGGTCTGTTAAAACGTCGGTCGTTTCTGAAAACAAGCCAGCCCATCAGCGAGATCGCCTACGCCAGCGGCTTCGGCGACTATACTAATTTCAATCGAAAATTTCGCCGGCGGTTCGGCCACACTCCCGGTTCCCATTTGCGACATCACGGCTAGCCCAGTGGTATCCCTACGGGCTTAAGGAGAGGCATTGGATCACCACGTCCTTCGGCCAGCGAGCTGCGGATTCAGCGCATGGATGATCCCACAGACGACGCGGCAAACGTCGACCCTCGGCTTGCCGCGCGTGTCAGACCACGGTGCAACCCTGCAGATCCTCGCCCACCGGCCAACCGACCCGTCATGCGTAAACGCCTTCCGGATCAGGCGGGAGGCCGTGGTCAGGTTTCGCTCTCTGCCCGTTCACGGAGCATAAGCGCATTGCTCGGCTGTTTTGGATCGAGCACCTTTTGGGCTACCTCCGCACCCGCGATCGGAAGCGTCTCCACCGCGAGCAGGCCCTCGACGATCGTACTTCCCCCTTTCTTCTCTCGCCTCGTTGAAGCCCGGCAGAAAAAGCGGTCACACGCGATGTCTGGCCTTCAGCATCTCTGCCGCGCGCTCGCCGATGACAACACATGGCGCCATCGTGTTGCCGGTTGTGACGCGCGGCATAATGGAACCGTCAGCGATACGAAGATGACCGATGCCATGGACCTTGAGAGAACCGTCCACCACCGACATCGCGTCGTGTCCCATCTTCGCAGTACATGTCTGATGCCAATAGCTGCTTGCTGCGTTACGGATGAAGTTCTCGAGCGCGACGCCTTTAAGTTTGCCCGGCATCACCTCCCGCTTGACGAAAGGGCTCAGTGGACCTGAGTTGCCGATTTCGCGGCAAAGCTCGACGCATGCGACCGCGGCCTTCATATCATCCGGATGCGCCAATGTGTTGGCCTCGATCTCGATCGGGTCATGTGGATCGGAACCTGTCAGGCGGATGCGGCCTCGGCTCTTCGGCCGCACCAGGCCTGCAAACAATGACCAGGAACCTGCGGGTGGGCTGAATTGGGCTGCTGTCTCTGCACTGCTCATCGGCATCTCACCCTGACAGGTCTGCAGATCCGGGGTATCGAGATCAGGATCGCTCTTCCAAAAGAACAGCGCTTCACCCATGTTATTGCGCGGAGGGAGTGCTTGCGGATACTCCCAAACACAACCAAAGCCGACATGGTCCTGGAAGTTTTTCCCAACGCCCGGAAGGTGCTGCACGCAAGGTATTCCGAGCCGTTGCAGTTCGGTCTGGTCACCAATTCCGGAAAGCATCAGCACCTTTGGTGTGTGGATCGCGCCCAGCGATAATACGACCTCGACTCCGGCAGCGATGCGTTGAACCTTTCCGTCATGAACGATCTCCACGCCGCTCGCTTGCTTGCCGCTCATGACAAGCCGGGTGACCAGTGCGTGACAGAGCACCGTCAGGTTCGGCCGGTCCATGTAGGGGAAAGCATAGGAACGGAATACCGATTGCCGCATTCCGTCGCGGACTCGCATGTCCATGATGGAGGCACCGCCCTCGCCTTCCATCATCAGCCCGTTGTGGCTTTGGAAGGTCGGAATGCCAACGGAACGTGCGCCTTCGATCATCGCGGGGGCCACCGGGTTCGGGTCTGGCGCGGGCTGAACAAAAACCGGTCCCCCGGTCCCACGATATTTTGGATCCGGCGCGCCATGCCAGTCTTCAATGCGGCGATAGGTATTCAGTACCGATTCGTAACTCCAAGCGGTGTCCCGAGCCTCGGCCGCGAAAAAATCCCAGTCATTCTTGTGCCCGCGCGCCCAGCACATGACGTTGATGCTGGATCCACCGCCAAGTACCTTGCCCATATTCAGCGGAATGGAGCGGCCGTTAAGGTGTGGATTCGGCTGCCCTATAAAAGCCCAGTCACGTTCGCTGCCAAGGTTCAGAGGCCATTGGCCTGCTTCCATGACGCTTGGCAAATCGTCGCTGCCGCCGGCCTCCAGCAAGAGGACGCTGACCTCCGCATTCTCGGCCAATCGGCGCGCCACCACCGAGCCAGATGAGCCAGATCCGCAGACGATGAAATCATAGTGCGGCTTCAGTTCAGCCGTGAGCTTTTGTTGGTTGGCACGTACCCGTTCGGCAAATCCTGCCGTGTGATCGCCCCGCCCGGGATCGGATTCAAACCCGGCACTGCTCATTATATTTCTCCTTTGCCATTGCTAACGTGGAACAAGATGCCTTTGCTCGCGCGGCTATTTGCGCCAGAACCGTCTGGCTGTTTCACCCGAGAAGCTTCTTGATCGCGTCGCGCGCGCGCGCATTTTCTGCGGGAAGACCAATCGAGATTCGGACCCAGTGATCGAACGGCGCGAACGCCCGCGCTATCTCGATACCTTCATTAATGAATTGCGCCGCGGATACGCCGTGCGATTGTCCTGTCTCGAAGAATACGAAATTTCCCCTCGAATCCGAGCGGCGGCGCCCAATCGTGTCGAGCAAACCGTGCCACTTCTGTCGCTCTTCGATTACTTTCGATCGAATTCGGTCCACGTAGCCGGGGTCTCGCAGGCTAGCAGCGGCGGCGGCCAGCGCGAGCCGGTTGAGGGTGTGCGCGGCGCCAAGGCCGTTGCCTTTCAAGGAATTGGCAACCGCTTTCGGTGCAACCGCGTAGCCCATCGGCAGGCCGGCCAGGGCGTAGATCTTTCCGAAGGTCCTGAACACTATGACGTTGGCGCCGCTACGCGTCAGCTCCACGGCGGTCTTTTCCGCGAAGTCAGGTTCGAATTCGAGATAGGCCTCGTCGACGATGACGGTTGTCCGCCGGGCCATCTCACGCAAGAAAGCCTTGAACGAAATGGTCTCACTAATTGTACCGGTAGGATTGTGAGGATTGACGATGTAGATCGCCCGGGTCCGATCGGTCACGCGTGCTGCAATCGCCGGCAGATCGTTTTCGAGATGGGCGTTGAGGGGAACGCCGACGACCACACCGCCAGCTGGCGCCACTGCATCTACAAGCGCCGTGTAACCCGGCTCGGAACAGATGAATTCGCCGCCCGTGTCGCCGCTAAGCGCGAGCTGAAGGCCCAGAGCATCGAGGATTTCCCCTAGAATGATCTGATTGGGCGAAACGCCCTCGCGGTCCGCGATCTGCTGCTCGAGGGCGTGCGCATCGTCGCCCGCATACCGGGCGATCTCGGTCAACGCACTTTGAATTGCCCGCACCGCGAGCGGCGAAGGGCCTAGGGGATTTTCATTCAGCGCGAGACGCGCAAGATCGGCTGCCGGGGCCGCGGTCAAGCTGGTCGACGCTGTACTGACCGACGACAACGCGAAGCCGCTCAGGGCAACGCCGCCGAACAATTTCCGTCGTGTCATGCGTGATGTTCCGGATGGCCTATATTCGAACGTGGTCATCGCCTGTGACCTAGTGGCCTCTGGGGGGCCCTGCTGTGCCCGATCAAAGCCATCGGACGGATGCGGGCCGTCAACGGCATTGAGGCAACGAGACCTTTCATGTGTCATGTCACTCCTCGTCGATAAGCGCTCATGCAGGATGAGTTTGCAACGTTGCACGGCGATTTCACTGGAGACGTTTTTTGTTACAGCGGTAGTTTGTCCATGGTCGGTCGGACACACAGTGCACGCTAGTCCTATTCGATTGGGCGTCGCTGGCTCACGACATCGAACGATTACGATCTAAAAGTCTTTTGCCGGCACAGAATCTCCGGGCTTTTGGAGTCCTTTGATGGAAATAGACAGTCAAGCACTCACCAGCTGCGAGGTCGCCACCGACGGGGGGTACAATTACGCTCGGTTTCGTCGATGCCGCTGGCAACCCGGCAACTATCCGACTCTCTCTGGATCAGGCAGGCGCGCTTTTAATGACGCTGCCGGGGCTGATCGATAGAACGCTGCAGACGCGTTTCGCTGACCAAAGCCTGCGCTATGCGTATCCGCTCGCGTCTTGGATCGTCGAGCAATCGTCCGATCCGACCCAACGCATCGTCACGCTGTTTACGGTGGACAGATTTAGCGTCTGCTTTTCCATTCCACGCCAGCAGCAGATTGAACTCGGCGAGGCCCTGGTAGCGCAGTTCGCGCCGAAGCCGACGCACCATGCAAACTAGGGCGGTGCAACAGTGCGCGCTAACCCAGTAGATAGGACGTCGCTGGCTCGCGACGTCGAATCATCGGCAATCTAAACTCGTTCTTGACGTGTGCGGTCGTGCGACCGGGCATGCGTCACATGAGAGCTTACGGAGGGTTTTGATGTGTCGTATCAGATGGAACAACTCAAATTGCGGATGGAGCAAATCGCCGGCGTCGCAGTGGCTGTTGTGTTCGCCGGCCTCGCTCCCGCTTTAGTGATGGCCGCGCTTTGGCACACGGCGAAAGTCGCGCCCTTTGCATTCACCTTCACATTCGCTATTGCAGTCAGTCACGCAGTGCTCCTCGGCCTGCCACTCTTCTTGGTCTTTCGGTCAATGGGGTGGATCAACGTCGTGACCTGCGTCGTCTTTGGGTTTGCCGTCGGTGCCGCGCCGGCCGGCGTCCTGACTTGGCCGCTGCAGCATCCCGAGCTTCATGCGAGTGCGTCGGTCGACGGAGTGCCGACGATCATCGATGGGATCATCACCGGCGCTGGATTGGTCAACTACATCAAGCCCCTTATCTATTTTGGTTTGTACGGGGCTCTCGGCGGATTCGCCTTCTGGGTCGCTCTGATATGGATCGGAACCTTGGGAAATGCCGGCGCAGCCGTCACCGGCGTCTCTCGTTACAAACGTAACACGATGGCCCGGTACGGAAATCGCGCCGCAATATTCTGTGAATTTACTGAGATATGCACATGGGGTCGCTGAGTCTGCGCGAAAGCCTGATCGGCGCCTGGGAACCGGTCAGCGCTCGCCGCGCAATTTCGCGAACGAGCGATAGCAAGCCTTCTCCGCGGCGAGCATGAACCCTTGAAGTCTGCATTGTGCCGATAAGCGGACCTCACGAGAGGCGATTACCAAAGTCCGAAAGGTGCAATGAATGGAAGCTGGTCATCCGCACGAATGAACCGCTCCCACATAACGGACCAAGCCCTTGTCCTTCGGCGTAGCGCCCAGCAGGGGCGTTTCGGGAAAGGCTTCGTCGAGATACCGCATGATGGCCGGTACCTCGCCGATGGTGATGCCATCTTCGAGCACCAGGGCCGGCACCAAGCGGCGGGGATTGATTGCCTTGTAGGCTTCCGAGTGTTGCTCGCCCGCGCCGAGATCGACAGAAATCAGCGTCGGCTTGAGCTCCTTCTCGGCCAGGAAAATTCGGACGCGCCGCGAATTGGGCGA
>Ga0210384_10005955_pt1 | contig 13077 bp, 12 predicted proteins | sample IncBWH2MmetaG_FD_160574 | JGI IMG/M metagenome (GOLD analysis project Ga0210384, IMG submission 160574) | Forest soil microbial communities from Barre Woods Harvard Forest LTER site, Petersham, Massachusetts, United States - Inc-BW-H-2-M | ecosystem: Environmental > Terrestrial > Soil >... | reverse complement strand
AACACTTGCGCGTGCTGGTCGGGCAGCTCCGAAAGAAAATAGACGCCACGGACACGCCACGCTACATCATCACGGAACCCTGGGTCGGGTACCGCTTCGAACCTGCGGGCGAGCCTTAATATTTTGCTCGTGTCATCCTGAGCGCAGAATGAAGCCCGCATGCCGCCTTCATGCGGAGTCGAAGGACCCCTACTGCGCAACCGAACCTGTCCGGCAGGAGAATGCCAGGGGACTGAATCCGCGGGCCGGCCAGGACTGATCAGGCTTATCAGCGCGTGGGATTGCGGCGGTGCCTCTATCCAGCGCCCGCTGCCGATTCTGACTCCAGTCGCCTGAGCACTATCATCCACAATCCCGGGTGAGACTTATGGGTTAACTCGCGCCCATTCAACCTGATCAGCCTCTTTACGATTTTTTTATGCACTTCTTATACAAACTTTATACCCAAACCCATCCAATGCTATTGAGAGGTCACAATGCCTCACCTGGAGACAGTCGCGAGTCCTGCAATCTTCGTCATGCTCCTGGCGTGTGTTTTAGGCGCAGGGTTCATGATCCGCTTTCTGGTCGCGCTAACCCTTGATCAGAGGAAGATGCATTTGGAGTACGCGCATCGCAGTGCCGGACTACACTACCCCGCAGATATGGCCCGGGCTGACGCTGCCTGTCGCAAGACTGCTGTAAATTCCGCCGCGCATCTTGCAATTGGAGTCGTCAGAATCACCACTGCTCTCGCCTCCGATGCTGGCCGCGGGAAAAGGCACGCGTCGGTTCAGCGCCTTCATGTGGTGACACTGGACACACCCAGGCAAGAGATTGATTTCACAGCCGAACGCCGTTATCGCTCAGGCTGACGCGGAGTACGATCGGAGAATGCAAAACATGCAAGACATAGTTTTCGTGGCAGCCACAATCGCTTTCTTTCTGATTTCCATCGCATATGTGAAGTTCTGCGATCGCATCCGCTAAGGTGAAACACGTATGAATGCTGAATCGATCATTATGCTGGTCGTGAGTGCAGGGCTGATGGTTTACCTGCTGTATGCGTTGTTGCGGCCGGAGAGGTTCTAGAAATGACAGTAAATGGCTGGTTGCAGATCATTGTCTTCCTGGCTGTGCTTTTCGCGGTAACCAAGCCCTTGGGAATATTCATGGCGCGGGTATTCAAACGGGAGCGCACATTTCTCGATCCTGTCCTGCGGCCGCTCGAGCGCCTCATTTACCGCCTGACTTTCGTGGACGAAAACCACGAGATGAAGTGGACAGAATATGCGGTGGCCATGCTGCTGTTCAGCGGCGTCTCCATGCTGGTGCTGTACGTAATTCAGCGAACGCAGCAGGTGCTGCCCCTGAATCCCCAGAAGTTTCCAGGAGTAGCTTCTGCCCTGGCTTTCAATACGGCTGCCTCGTTCACCACCAACACCAACTGGCAGAACTACAGCGGCGAAGCCACCATGAGCTATCTCACCCAGATGGCTGGACTGGCGTATCACAACTTCTCCTCCGCGGCGGTCGGCATTGCGCTGGCGATTGCATTCATTCGTGGCATCTCGCGACGGGAGAAGGAGACCATCGGCAATTTCTGGGTGGACATGACGCGGACCACGCTCTGGGTGCTGCTTCCCGCCTGCATCGTTTACGCGTTGCTATTAGTTTCGCAAGGCGTGGTGCAGAACCTGAAACCGTATGACACGGTGAAGCTGGTCGAGCCGCAGCAGGTGCAAAGAGTCACCGATGGAAAACCGGTTGTTGGCCCCGACGGCAAGCCCGTGATGGACACGGTCACCGACCAGGTGATCGCACAAGGACCGGTCGCGTCCCAGGAAGCGATCAAGATGTTAGGCACCAACGGCGGCGGTTTCTTCAACGCCAACAGCGCCCATCCCTTCGAGAATCCCACACCACTCAGCAACTATTTGCAGATGCTTTCAATTTTCGTGATCCCGGCCGGCCTGACTTACACCCTCGGTCGAATGACGGGATCGCAGCGTCACGGCTGGGCGGTCTGGGCGGCCATGGCAATTCTGTTTGTGGCCGGCGTAACCACAGCGTACTGGGCGGAAGCAAAGGGCAATCCTTTACTCAAGGGGGTTGACCAACACGCCAGCCTGACACAGTCGGGCGGCAACATGGAAGGCAAGGAGGTCCGCTTCGGCATTGCTGACTCCACCCTGTTCGCGACGATCACGACTGACGCCAGTTGCGGCGCCATCAACGGCTGGCACGATTCCTACACGCCGTTGGGTGGCATGGTGCCTCTGGCCAACATCATGCTCAGTGAAACCGTATTTGGCGGAGTGGGCGCGGGCCTCTATGGAATTCTGATTTACGTTGTGCTTTCAGTGTTTATCGCCGGCCTTATGGTCGGGCGTACGCCGGAGTATCTGGGCAAGAAGATCGAAGCCTACGACGTAAAGATGGCTATGCTGGTGACGCTGGTCTTTCCGCTCGTCATCCTGGTGCTGACCGGGATTTCCTCGGTGGTGGGGTTTGGCACATCGAGCATCAGCAATGCGGGGCCGCACGGCCTCACCCAGATTCTCTACGCCTTCACTTCGATGGCCGGAAACAACGGCTCCGCTTTCGGCGGGCTGAACGGAAACACGCCTTGGTACAACGTCGCCGGAGCCGCCACCATGCTGGTCGGTCGCTTCTTCATGATTCTCCCCATGCTGGCGATTGCCGGGAACCTGGCAAAGAAAAAGTATGTTCCACCATCGCTGGGTACGTTCCCGGTAACCACGCCGTTGTTCAGCGTCCTGCTGGTGGGTGTCATTGTGATCGTGGGGGCGCTGACGTTCTTTCCCGCGCTGAGCCTGGGACCGATCCTTGAGCACTTGTTGATGCAGGCCGGAAAGACATTCTGAGGAAATATGGCAGAAAAAAAAGGCAGAGCGATTTGGGATTTGAAGATCGTGCAACGCGCGATCTGGGACTCGGTGCTGAAGCTGCATCCGCGCAAGATGATGGGCAACCCCGTCATGTTCGTAGTGGAAGTGGGCAGCGTGCTGACCACCGTTTTGCTGGTACGCGATGTAATGCGCCACCAGGGACAGTTTGGCTTCAACCTCCAGATCACGCTCTGGCTGTGGTTCACGGTGCTGTTCGCCAACTTTGCGGAAGCCATGGCGGAAGGCCGTGGCAAGGCCCAGGCGGACGCGCTGCGCAAAGCCAGGTCAGAAACCGTCGCCAATCGGGTCCTGCCCGATGGCAGGATCGAAAAGATCGCCAGTTCCAAGCTGCGTTCCGGCGACATGGTATCGGTTTCCGCCGGAGAATTCATTCCCGGTGACGGGGAAATCGTGGAAGGCGTGGCCTCGGTAGACGAATCCGCAATCACGGGGGAATCCGCGCCCGTGATTCGCGAGGCCGGAGGAGACCGCTCGGCCGTGACCGGTGGCACCCGCGTTCTCTCCGACAATCTCAAGATCAAGATCACTTCCAATCCCGGAGAAACGTTTCTCGATCGCATGATTGCGCTGGTCGAAGGCGCCGAGCGTCAGAAGACGCCGAACGAAATTGCGCTCAACATCCTGCTGGCGGGATTGACTATTATCTTTCTGCTGGCGGTGGTCACGCTGCAGCCGTTCGCGATCTACTCGGGTTCGCCGCAAACCGTCTTCGTGCTGGTGTCACTGCTGGTCTGCCTGATTCCCACCACGATCGGCGGATTGCTGTCCGCCATCGGCATCGCCGGCATGGATCGCCTGGTGCAACACAATGTGCTGGCCATGTCGGGACGCGCGGTCGAAGCGGCGGGCGATGTCAACACTTTGCTTCTCGATAAGACTGGCACCATCACCTTGGGAAATCGTCAGGCCGCGGAGTTTGTCTGCGCCCCCGGTGTCACGGAAGCCCAACTCGCCGACGCCGCACAGCTATCATCACTGCCGGATGAAACCCCGGAAGGCCGGTCGATCGTAGTCCTGGCCAAGGAAAGATACGGCCTGCGTGGACGTGACCTGGCCGCGCACGAAGCGCATTTCGTGCCCTTCACCGCGCAGACGCGCATGTCAGGCGTCAATCTGGATGGCCGCGAGATCCGCAAGGGTGCTTCAGACGCAATCGCAAAATATATCTCCGTGGTCAGCGGCAACGGTCTTCCCAAAGAAGTGCAGGCGACGGTGGAGCAAATCGCGCGCTCTGGCGGCACGCCTCTGGTGGTCTCAGAGAACAAGCACGCACTAGGCGTGATCTATCTCAAGGACATCGTGAAAGGCGGCATTCGCGAACGCTTCAGCCAGCTTCGCTCCATGGGCATTCGCACGGTCATGATCACCGGGGACAACCCACTCACCGCCGCAGCCATCGCCCGCGAGGCCGGAGTCGACGACTTTCTCGCCCAGGCCACGCCCAAGGAAAAGATGGACCTTATCCGTCGCGAACAGGCTGACGGGAAACTTGTGGCCATGACCGGAGACGGCACCAACGACGCTCCCGCCCTGGCCCAGGCAGACGTGGGCGTAGCCATGAATACCGGCACACAAGCCGCGAAGGAAGCCGGAAACATGGTGGACCTGGATTCGAATCCCACCAAGCTGATCGAGATCGTTGAAATCGGCAAACAGTTGCTGATGACGCGCGGCGCATTGACCACATTCTCCATCGCAAACGATGTGGCCAAGTATTTCGCTATCATTCCAGCGATGTTTGCGGGGACTTTCCCGGTGCTCAACGCGCTCAACATCATGCACCTCAAGACTCCGGGCTCGGCGATATTGTCGGCCGTAATCTTCAATGCACTGATTATCGTCGCCCTGATTCCGCTGGCACTGCGAGGCGTAAAGTACCGCGCCATGGGTGCCGCCGCGCTGTTGCGTAACAACCTGCTGATCTACGGCCTGGGCGGAATCATCGTTCCGTTTATTGGCATTAAGCTGATTGACATGGTCATCACGCGCATCGGGATGGCCTAGAAATTCAGAATTCAGATTCAAGAATTCAGATCTAAAACCGACGGAATTAAGAAGTAGGAAGTAAAGAGAACCGCCCATGAAAAAGAACCTCATAATTTCCGTTCTCATGACAATCGTCACCACCGTGCTGCTGGGCCTCGTCTATCCCCTGCTGGTCACCGCACTGGCGCAGCTTTTCTTCCGCGACAAAGCCAACGGACAACTGGTCCAGCGCAACGGAACGGTCGCGGCCTCGCGCATCATCGCCCAACCCTTCGCGGGCGCAGGATATTTTCACCCGCGGCCTTCCGCGGCAGGCAACGGCTATGACGCCACCAGTTCAGGAGGAACGAATCTTGGGCCCACCAATCAGAAGCTCATTGATCGCGTGAACTCTGACGTCGCCACTGCTCAGGCAGAGAATCCTGGCAAACCGGTCCCGATCGATCTGGTGACGACCTCAGCTTCGGGACTCGATCCCGATATCACACCTGCCAGCGCAGAATTCCAGATTCCGCGAATTGCAAAAGCGCGCGGGACAGGTGAGGACGCGGTCCGGGCACTCGTCGCCCAACATACCCAGGGAAGGCAGTGGGGCTTCTTCGGAGAGCCGCGCGTCAACGTGCTGGAACTGAACCTGGCGCTTGATTCCGCGTCCAGGTAGTGATCAGATAGAGCAATCCACGGCCACAGCAAAAGATTGGTAGTCACGCCTGAACGAAGAGCGGACGCATGAGCCGCCTCACGCTCTTCGGACTTTTTGCCGTGACCGCCATGCTCGTCTGCTACGCCTTCGAGAATCGAAGCCGCTGGTTCATTCTTGCGTTCAGCCTGGCGTGCGTGCTGGGGTCGGTTTACGGCTTCCTGCAAGGGGCGTGGCCCTTCGGAATTGTGGAGGGTATCTGGTCGGTCGTGGCACTGCGGCGTTGGTGGCGGGCAATGCACCAGTCCTGAGCTTGCCCTGAACGATCCGCCACGAACCACGTAGGGGCCGCGGAATTAGAACCTTAGTTTCTGCCGGAGGGGGACTCTTTTTCAAACAGCATTTTGAAATCTTCGACCGAAGTGAGAAGCACCACGATCGCCGACCCAATGACGCCGGCCACAAACATCACTTCGATGATGCGAATCAGGATGGAAACTAACAGGTTCATAACGGCTGCCTTCTTCTTACTCCCCGGACGTCAACTACCAGGATGACGGAAATGTTATCACGTCGTACGGGCCATCGTCCGGTGCGGGGACTTCCGCGCAGTGCCCGCCAGGTTAGAGCAATCCTAGTCCACCGCTCCGGGTAGTCAACAACGACACTTGCCGAGTAGTATTTGTAGCCGGGGCTTCGCCCACAGGGCGTAAACCCGACCGGAGACAAATTGGCAAGCGCATTCATTCCAGAAGACAGGCGGTCGGCTCGTATCGCAATTGTCGAGCAACACATCCGACTTGAGAACGAGCATGACCTTGAAGGTGTTCTGCGCACGTTCGGCGATGCTGCACGCTACGATGATGAGCCGTGGGGCGAACACTTTAAGGGCCGGAACGGAGTCCGCCTGTTTTACGAGCAGCTGATGAAGGCGCTGCCTGACTTAGAAATCGAGGTACAGCGCCAACATGTCACAGACGACGCAATCCTCGTTGAAGTCATGATTCGCGGTACCCACCTTGGCGGGTGGCGTGGTCTTCCGGCGACCGGGAGACGAATCGAGTTCCCGCTTTGCGGTGTGTACACGTTCGACGCTGATGACCGTCTGGCCGGGGAAAAAATCTACTACGATCGAGGGACGGTGTTGAGACAACTCGGCGTTTTCCACGAGCCGCAAAGCGTCTTGGGACAAATCTCCATTTTGGCGACCCACCCCACGACAGTTGCGCGTGCTTTCGCGAGGAAGCTCCTGCGCCGGTGACGTAGTGATTTGAAGCTCGAAGACTCGGATAGCCGACTCGCGAACTCGTCGCAGATTTCGGACAAACAAAAACCTCACGTCTGGCACATAGGACAGGATTTCCGGCTTAGGGACAGTGATAAAATTCTCTCAGGGTCGTCGAAATGCCCGTGCCAGCCTTCCGCACGATCAAGTGATAATTATGGGAAGCCGATCCGAAGGTCAAAAGAAAACTCCCTCAACTTCGCAACAGGTCCATTCTGTGAGCCGACGAGATTTGCTCGCCGGTACTGTAGCCGCGATCGCCTATGCCTTTGTTCCAGTCTCCTCTCTCGGGCTAGCTCGAGCGCCGGCTCTTAAAGAAGTTTTAACGTTCACGGAACGACAATCCCTGGAGGCGGTCGTTTCACGAATCATCCCCGCCGGCACAAACGGGCCAGGGGCGCTCGAAGCAGGTTGCGCACCCTACATTGAATCCGCTTTGGGAGATGCTTATCAATCTCTGAGAAAAATGTACAGTGCAGGCCTGGCAGCACTTGATTCTCATGCTTTGTCGAATGGGGGGAAATCTTTTGCGGCTTTGGACGCGACCGAACAGGACAAGATTTTATCTGAATTCGAACAGAACATACGAGTCGGCGAGTATAGCGATAGCGCGGCCTTTTTCGAACTGGTTCGCAGGCACACGTTGGAAGGCATGTTCGGCGACCCTTCCTATGGTGGTAACGCGAACTTTGCAGGTTGGGATCTGATCGAATATCCCGGTCCCAGAATGTACGTCAGTCCACAAATGCAAACAATGGACGCTAAGCCACCTCGTTCCCGGGTTTCCGCAAAGCAGCTGGTGCATGGCTCCCGTTAATCTACCCAAGACCGATGTAGTCGTGATTGGCCTGGGCGCGGCGGGAGGGCTTGCCGTGCTTCCACTGGCGCGCGCCGGATTGAAAATCGTGGGACTCGAGGCCGGCGGCTGGTTCCGGCCCGAGGATCACCTTGCCGACGAGATTCGAAACAACGTCCGGCACTGGCCTCATGCCGTCCAGAAAGCGAATCAAGAGATACCCACAGCGCGTAATGGACGGGATGGTCCCGCTCTGCCGCGTCCGGCTTATCATCCGATGATGAATGGCGTGGGCGGCACATCGCTCCACTACTGGGGGCAGAGTTGGCGCCTAACGGAGTGGGACTTCAAGGTACGCAGTGAGACCGCTCGCCGCTATGGACCTTCGGCTGTCCCATCCGGATCCACGGTCGAAGACTGGCCGCTCTCTTACCAGGAACTGGAACCGTATTACGACAAGGTGGAATACACGATCGGTGTTTCCGGCAAGGCAGGAAATATTAGAGGAACTGTCGATGAGGCGGGCAACATTTTTGAGAGTCCGCGGCAGAGGGAATACCCCATGCCGCCTCTACGCCATGCCGGCTTTGCCGATCACATGGCGGAAGCCGCAAAACGCTTGGGTTGGCACAGCTATTGTCCACCTGCGGCAATCAACTCTGTACCGTACGACAAAAGGGCTGCGTGCTTCTACCACGGCTTTTGCGGCAGCGGTGGTTGCCCTGTAAACGCGAAGAACTCGACCGCCGTGACTACGATTCCTAAAGCAGTGGGGACCGGAAATCTGAAGGTCGTTCCATACGCTCACGTCATCGCGATCGATTCCGATGACCACGGCCGGGTAACCGGCGTCCGCTATTTGAAGGACAAGAGGGAATATTTCCAGCCGGCGTCGGTCGTCCTGCTGGCGAGCTATACCTACGAAAACACCCGCTTGCTCCTGCTCTCTAAATCGAAAACTTACCCGAGAGGCCTCTCCAATACCCACGGTCAAGTAGGTTTGCACTACATGTCTCACACCAGAAGCGGAGTGATGGGCCTCTTCCCTTTTGATTTGAATCGTTGGTACGGGACGCCGGCCCAAGGCACATCACTGGACGATTGGTCGGATGACAATTTTGACCACAGCGGGCTGGGCTTCATCGGCGGCGGCAATTTGCTTGTCCCCATGGAAGCGAAACCGATCGAGGCAGCCAGCATGCCCACCTTCGGCAAGGTTCCGCGATGGGGATCCAGTTGGAAAGCGTTTGTGAAAGAGAATGCTGGGCGCTGGGCTCCGGTTTGGGCACAGATATCGACGCTACCATTCGAAGATCATTTTCTGGATCTGGATCCGGAAGTGAAAGATCCGCTCGGAGATCCGGTTTGTCGCCTCACGGTTGGACTTAAAGAAAGCGAGAAGCGCGCCATCGTGTTCATGCAGGAGAAGGCTGAGCACTGGTTGCGCGAGGCTGGCGCCATCGCGACCGATAAATTACCGCTGGGCCCCATTGCACTGAGCACCCATGCGTACGGAGGAACCAGGATGGGCGACAATCCAGAGACCAACGTTGTGAACCGTTGGGGCTTTTCTCACGAGGCTCCCAACCTTGGCATTCTCGGCGCTTCCGTCATGGGAACGACTGGCGCAAGAAATCCAACACTGACCGTTCAAGCCCTCGCATGGCGCACCGCGGACCATCTCATAAGTGAATGGAAATCAATCGCACTGTAACCCGACGGGCGACCCTCCTCCTTCTCCTTATTATTCGTGTGGCCAACTGCATCGGCCGCCTTCGGTCGTCATCCGGCGCAGTCTTGGACATGACCCGGACCCGCCCGATCCGGAATCGCATTCAAGCCCGGCGAGCGAAGACAGTGAAGTTCGAAAGTGGGGAAAGTTCGCTTGCATCTTTCTGAAAATTCAGAGTGGTTGGTCGGGGCGATAGGATTTGAACCTACGACCCCCTGCGCCCAAGGCAGGTGCGCTACCAGGCTGCGCTACGCCCCGACTGTGAAGGACTTACGCGATGGTTTCAACCTGACTGAAGTCTAAGGCAGGTGCACTGCTTACGCAAGGCTACGACGGCCATGGGATCGGCTGAGCACCGCCGGGAACCCCTCGAAAGAACAAAGCCCGATGAAACCTCCCGCAAGGGCATGCGTTAAGCACGCCCGTTGCGGGAAGCCCAGCTGTCGGTCCATGTCCTGCGGATTTCACTCAGAACAACGGATCAGAACAATGAATTTTCCGAGTAACCCTCTGGTGAGTTGTCTCAAAAATCTCTTCCACAGACTGAGGACTGAGAGCAGCGGCAAGACAATAAAACGGGGAAGGGCAGTCGCTTCCCCCGTTCCAGGTGCTCCTCTTGGCGACCTTTGGGGAACTCAAAGCCGCTTGGTAACATTGTGCTACCTCTTCGTCGTAACGGCTCGGCGTAAGGTCGGGCATGAGCCCGGCGGCTGCCATTCCTGCCACCCATTCTGGATAGCTTGAAAATCTGTCTGATACATTCATTGACTCCTTCCGCGTAGAACAGCGATCGACCCAACGGACCGGCCGCGTGGCCTACGATTGAGTTTCGTTGTGTGGATGTGAATGTCTTGGTGAAGATGCGCACGATCATTTGCCCACTTGCGGGACTCACGACAGCGCCGACAAGGCTTCACTCTGACACTCCAGGTTTGACACCCTATAGAAATTACCCGTTCACGGCGGTATGACGAGCATCGAAGCGTCGTGCCCCCGGCTTAATCTTGAGTCCCTGTCCTTTGGTTCGCAGCCGTGCATTCGCTCACAGAGAAAACCAGGGCGTACTTTCGACTCTTGACGGCACAGAGCAATCGGGCTGGTCGGCCAGGGGCGTACCGAGGCGTACGCCCGTATGCGCCCGAAGCGTACCTTAGCCTGTCTAGCGCGTGCCCAGCTTCGATAACGGAACATTACGAAGCAACGGTTGCCTGCTCCCAACCGCTTCCTAGTCAGCCACCTAGCGCGAATGTCCGCGCCAAGTCCGCAAGCACACGGTGGGCGTGGCTCGGCCTTTCTAAGTGCCTGCCCGGTAATGCCTTGCGGATGCTCGGCATGCTCGGGGTGCCCACAAAGCGGAATCCTGGATCAGAGGACCGTACGTAGTACGCTCGGCAGATTCCTAGAAGCGTACTCGGTACGCCGGGTTCGCGCCGCGATTCGCGCTCGGTCGATTACCGAGAATCAGAGTTGTGAGCGTGATGACGATTTTTCGACAGCTGAGGCTGACAGACCGTTCTGGCAGCGGATCCTGGTTCTATTGGAACGTAATGAGAACTTTCGCCCGGGCGTGCCCTTCTTCTGCGTAAGCGATGGCACCGGACGTTTCAGCCAGCGGATAGCGTCTGTCGATCGCCGGGGTTAGTTTTCCGGCCTCGATAAGTCCGCAAAGAGTCGTCAAATCGTCTTTATTAACTTTCGCAATGAAGAATGTGAATTTCTGCTTCAAGAACGGTGAACACGCGACTGCTTTGAACAATCGGGTAAACACCGCCCAGAGTTCCTTAGGCGCTCCGGCCATGACACACTTGCCATTCGGACTCAAAACGCGCCTCATCGCTGGCAACGTGCGGTTTCCCACGTTATCGAGAAGCAGGTCGTAACGTTGGCAGTCCTGAGTAAAGTCATCGCGAGTGTAGTCTATGACCCGGTCGGCACCGAGGGAGCGTACCAATTCAACATTCTTCGTGCTGCAAACGCCGGTTACGTTAGCCCCAAATGACTTCGCGATCTGCACGGCAAAGGTGCCGATCCCTCCCGCCGCGCCGTTAATTAAGACCTTTTGCCCCGGCTGAAGGTGTCCTTTGTCGCGAAGTCCCTGCAACGCAGTAAGCCCTGCAATCGGCACAGCCGCCGCTTGGTCGAAGCTCACGCTTTCCGGCTTCGCGACTAACCTGGCTTCGGGAGCACATGCGTATTCGGCAAAGGCGCCTTTGCAAGTGCCGAACACGGCGTCGCCTGGCTTGAACTGCGTCACCGCCGCCCCGACCGCTACTACCTGGCCAGCGACATCCACGCCGGGCCGTTGGCTCTTCATGCGCCAGTCCAGCGGATTGACGGAAGCGGCGCGAACCCGTATGACAACTTCGTTCTTCTTCGGAACCGGCTGTTCGAGGTCCTTTATTTCGAGGACCTTTCCCAATTTGGCCTTGGTGTAGACGGCGCCTTTCATGTGGGCTGAGATGGTAGCCTTCGGTCTACCCGACCCGATTTGACAAGGACAGAATCGGTCGTTGGTGTATTAGCGATGTTACAACATCAGCAATCCGCCGTTCCCGTCCTGCTAATCATTTTTGCCCCAGCGACCAGCGGTGAGTAGGCTCAGGCTTCAATGCGTCAAGTGCGCTGCGATCACCTGCCACAGCCCAACGCTAATTGAGAATGCCGCATCCTGCAATGATGGTGGGCCTGACGGTACTGGTCCCAGAGTCATCCTAGCCTTCGCCCTCCCCTGCTCATCTACTCCTACTTCACTTCGGCCAGCCTTCGGTTGGCTTCTTTTTGGATATGGACTTCTTCACGAGGTCTCTCCAGTTGCCCTTCAGCTTCAGTCGTTCTGCCTTGGGGCCGGGAGTAGCAAGGTCACATCATAATCAATGGGTTGCGTAAAGTGCATACTTCCGTCGCCTGATTACGTCAGTTGACATTAACGTCCGGTTGCTCGTGATCCGGTTCTATACAGCCGGGACGATTGGGAGCTCGATCTGCGAGGGATGCCGGTCATCGTGGTAAATCGTGTTCACAGCGGTGGCAGACCGGCGGTTGTCGTTGAGCGGCTCCCCTGTGTTTGGATTAACATCAAAACGCGGGAAATTGCTACTGGAGATGTCGAGGCGGATGCGGTGAGCTTTCTTGAAGATCATTGCGGTCGGGTACATGTCTATAGAAATTTGATAGACCTCTCCAGCCTTCATGAGTTCTGCGTGTTCCAGTGAATTGCGATAGCGTGCTCGAATGATCCCATCCTGAACACCAAGGTCGAATCCCGCAGGAAAGTCCTTACTTGGTGGATAAACGTCAACCAATTTGGCAGTGAAATCGGTGTCGGGCGCGGTCGACGATGCCCAGAGCTTGATCAATAGGGGTCCTGTGACTTCGATATCTTCCTTCAGGGGCTCAGTCTCGAAAACGAGCACATCGTTTCTGGCGGAGAGCGGGCGCGTGTCGTCGCAGTTCCAGAGTTCGGCGCGGCAGCGCTGATCGTAAGGTCCTTGTTCTATCAGGTTTCCTGAATCACCAGGACGCTCGATCGTGTTGTGGTGCGACAGGGGGCCGTAATGTGCTGCGATGTTGCCTCCGATGGTCGGGGCAGGATGGGCGGGGTCGAACTCGTAGCTGTTCGGAGGTTCGTTCGAAGGCTTTTCGGTGGAGAGCACTCCATTCGAGTGCAAGTAGTACGAGGTCTGTATGGCGCGTTTGAGCGGCCACTCCGACTCATCGCGCCAGTGG